>Ga0163162_10000212_pt1 | contig 53825 bp, 52 predicted proteins | sample S55metaG_FD_115310 | JGI IMG/M metagenome (GOLD analysis project Ga0163162, IMG submission 115310) | Switchgrass rhizosphere microbial communities from Kellogg Biological Station, Michigan, USA - S5-5 metaG | ecosystem: Host-associated > Plants > Roots > Rhizosphere > Soil | place: USA... | reverse complement strand
CGCAAGAGTGGGCGTATTTCCCTGGCCCGACCCGAGTGGGCGCGGCTTTGCATCGGGTTATGGAGGTCTGAATGGGCACGCACGTTATCAAGATGCCGGACATCGGCGAAGGCATTGCAGAAGTAGAACTGTCGCAGTGGCACGTCAAGGTTGGCGATCTGGTCGTTGAGGATCAGGTGCTGGCGGACGTGATGACCGACAAGGCGATGGTCGATATTCCCTCGCCGGTACACGGGAAAGTGATTGCCCTCGGTGGTCAGCCGGGTGAAGTGATGGCGGTCGGCAGTGTGTTGATCAGCATTGAAGTCGAGGGTGCTGGCAACCTTAAAGAGTCCGCCGCTCCTGTTGTTACGAAAGAGCCTGTTGCGCCGAAAGTTGAGGCCGTTGTTGAGAGCAAACCTGCTCCAGCCGCCCCGCGTCCTGCCCCTGTTTGCCAAGGCCCAATGGTTGTCCGCGAGGCAGACGAACGCCCACTGGCCTCGCCGGCCGTGCGCAAACATGCGCTGGATCTGGGCATTCAATTGCGTCTGGTACGCGGCACTGGCCCGGCCGGTCGCGTGCTGCACGAAGACCTTGAAGCGTATCTGGCACAAGGTCAGTCAAATGCTTCGGCACCAGTTGCCGCTGCTTACGCCCAGCGTAACGACGAAGAACAGATTCAAGTCATCGGCATGCGCCGCAAGATCGCCCAGCGCATGCAGGACGCCACTCAGCGTGCCGCGCATTTCAGCTACGTCGAAGAAATCGACGTCACCGCGATTGAAGAACTGCGCGCGCATCTGAATGAAAAACACGGTGCCAGCCGTGGCAAGTTGACCTTGTTGCCGTTCCTCGTTCGCGCTCTGGTCGTTGCCCTGCGCGACTTCCCGCAGATGAACGCCCGTTACGACGACGAAGCCCAGGTCATCACTCGCCTCGGTGCGGTGCATGTCGGCGTCGCCACGCAAAGCGATGTCGGCCTGATGGTGCCCGTGGTGCGTCATGCCGAGGCGCGCAGCCTGTGGGACAGCGCCACAGAAATCTCGCGTTTGGCCAACGCCGCACGTAACGGCAAGGCCAGCCGCGATGAGTTGTCCGGCTCGACCATCACCCTGACCAGCCTCGGTGCCTTGGGCGGCATCGTCAGCACGCCGGTGCTCAACCTGCCGGAAGTGGCGATCGTCGGCGTCAACAAAATCGTCGAACGGCCGATGGTCGTCAAAGGCCAGGTGGTGATCCGCAAGATGATGAACCTCTCCAGTTCCTTCGATCACCGTGTGGTCGACGGCATGGACGCGGCCCTCTTCATCCAGGCCATTCGTGGCTTGATCGAACAACCTGCCACTTTGTTTGTGGAGTAAGGCGCGCATGCAATCTCTGAACACTACGCTGCTGATCATCGGCGGCGGCCCCGGCGGTTATGTAACGGCAATCCGCGCCGGGCAACTGGGCATCCCAACGATTCTGGTCGAAGGCCAATCACTCGGCGGCACCTGCCTGAACATCGGCTGCATTCCGTCGAAAGCGCTGATTCACGTGGCTGAGCAGTTTCACCAGACCCAGCATCACAGCCAGCATTCGGCGCTGGGCATCAGCGTTTCCGCGCCGACCCTCGACATCACTAAAAGCGTCGAATGGAAGGATGGCATTGTTGATCGCCTGACCACCGGAGTGGCTGCGCTGCTGAAGAAGAACAAAGTTCAGGTCATCAATGGCTGGGCCAAAGTCATCGACGGCAAGACTGTCGACGTCGGCGACACGCGCATCCAGTGCGAGCACTTGGTGCTGGCTACCGGTTCGACCAGCGTCAATCTGCCGATCCTGCCGATTGGCGGGCCGATCATCTCCTCCACCGAAGCACTGGCACCGACATCCGTGCCAAAACGTCTGGTGGTGGTTGGCGGTGGTTACATTGGTCTGGAACTGGGCATTGCTTATCGCAAGCTTGGCGCCGAGGTCAGTGTGGTCGAGGCGCAGGATCGTATCTTGCCGGCCTACGACGCTGAACTGACGCAACCGGTGCACGACGCACTGAAGCAACTGGGCGTGAAGCTGTACCTCAAACACAGCGTGCTGGGTTTCGACGGCACCTTGCAGGTACGCGATCCCGAGGGCGAAACCCTCAACCTGGAAACCGATCAGGTGCTGGTCGCCGTCGGTCGCAAACCGAATACCCAGGGCTGGAACCTCGAAGCGCTGAATCTGGACATGAACGGCTCGGCGATCAAGATCGACAGTCGCTGCCAGACCAGCATGCGCAACGTCTACGCCATCGGTGATTTGAGCGGCGAGCCGATGCTCGCTCACCGCGCGATGGCTCAGGGCGAGATGGTTGCCGAATTGATCAGCGGCAAAACCCGCGAATTCAGCCCGACAGCGATTGCTGCGATGTGCTTCACCGACCCGGAACTGGTGGTGGTCGGCAAGACGCCGGACGAGGCCAAGGCTGCAGGTCTGGACTGCATTGTTTCCAGTTTCCCGTTCGCCGCCAACGGCCGGGCGATGACACTGGAGTCGAAAAGCGGCTTTGTGCGCGTGGTCGCTCGTCGGGATAACCATGTGATTGTCGGCTGGCAAGCGGTGGGCGTTGGCGTTTCCGAGTTGTCGACTGCGTTTGCACAAAGCCTGGAAATGGGCGCGCGGCTGGAAGACATCGGCGGCACCATCCATGCGCATCCGACCCTGGGTGAAGCGGTGCAGGAAGCGGCGTTGCGTGCCCTCGGGCATGCGCTGCACCTGTAAGTGGTGGTGGCAACACCGGCCCCTTCGCGAGCAGGCTCGCTCCCACAGGTGGAACGCATTTCAAATGTGGGAGCGACGGTGCGACGATTCGACCTGCTCGCGAATTCTTGAGGGCAACACGATTTATCTGTGTGTCATCCGATAGTCCGGGCTGCGAAACCGCTCAAGAATGAAGTATTGTTGTGCCCATCCAAAAAACGTCAGAAGCCTTGAACCGTTTCGACGGTTGTTCAGTGATAGAGGGTGTCATGGGTAACGAAAGCATCAATTGGGACAAGCTGGGTTTTGACTACATCAAGACCGACAAACGCTATCTGTCGTACTTTCGCGATGGCGAGTGGGACAAAGGCACCCTGACCGAAGATAACGTGCTGCACATCAGCGAAGGCTCGACTGCCCTTCACTATGGCCAGCAGTGCTTCGAAGGCATGAAGGCCTATCGTTGCAAGGACGGCTCGATCAACCTGTTCCGCCCGGACCAGAACGCCCTGCGCATGCAACGCAGCTGCGCGCGTCTGCTGATGCCGACGGTCGACACCGAGCAGTTCATCGAAGCGTGCAAAGCCGTGGTTCGTGCCAACGAGCGTTTCATCCCGCCTTACGGCACTGGCGGCGCGCTGTACCTGCGTCCGTTCGTGATCGGCGTGGGTGACAACATCGGCGTGCGCACTGCACCCGAGTTCATCTTCTCGATCTTCTGCATCCCGGTCGGCGCCTACTTCAAGGGCGGTCTGACCCCACACAACTTCCAGATCTCCAGCTACGACCGCGCTGCCCCACAAGGCACCGGCGCAGCCAAGGTCGGCGGCAACTACGCTGCCAGCCTGATGCCGGGCTCGAAAGCGAAGAAAGCCAACTTCGCCGACGCGATTTATCTGGACCCGATGACCCACACCAAGATCGAAGAAGTCGGTTCGGCCAACTTCTTCGGGATCACCCACGACAACAAGTTCGTTACTCCGAACTCGCCGTCCGTGCTGCCAGGCATCACCCGCCTGTCGCTGATCGAACTGGCCAAGACCCGTCTGGGCCTGGAAGTGGTTGAAGGCGACGTGCTGATCGACAAGCTGTCGGACTTCAAGGAAGCCGGCGCTTGCGGTACTGCTGCGGTGATCACCCCGATCGGTGGTATCAGCTACAACGACCATCTGCACGTGTTCCACAGCGAAACCGAAGTGGGTCCTGTGACCCAGAAGCTCTACAAAGAGCTGACTGGCGTGCAGACCGGCGACATCGAAGCGCCAGCGGGTTGGATCGTCAAGGTTTGATTTGACGGCAGGTGATGTCGAAAAGCCCTCCACCGAGTGATTGGTGGGGGGCTTTTTATTGTGGTTGTTGGTTTTTTTTGTGTAAGGCTGGAGATCTTTTCCCCCTCACCCCAGCCCTCTCCCCCAGGGGGGCGGGGGGAAAGGGAGCCGATCTCGGTTGTTCTCCAGACAGAAGTTCGACGCGAGCTTTCAGGTCGATGTAGTGCGGGAGAACACCTCGGTCGGCTCCCTCTCCCTCCGGGAGAGGGCTGGGGTGAGGGTAGGCTTTTCGCTCTTCAAAGCAATCCGTTTACCAAGTCGATCAGCAATCCCACTCGCCTGCCCATTCTGCTGCTTGCCCATCCGCGCCTGCGTAATCAACCCGGGAATCAACTCCCCCTCCGGCAGATTCTTCCAGAACCGCGCCGGCAAATGCCCCTGCATGACCTTCTCGTTCAACCGCGCAGGATTAAAGATGTGGCTGTAATAAGTCAGCCACAGATCACCATGAGGATCGTCGACATTCTGCGCCAGTTGCTGCCATTCCTGCGGGCATCGACGTTGATACATCAATTGCTCGCCATCGTAGTAAACCCCATCTCGCGGCGTGGCGATCAACCAGCGGTGGCGGCCCATCCGCCCGATAAAATGCTCACTGGCGCTGTGCAGAATGTCGTGGGCCGGCTCATGCCACGCCACGTATTGCGGGCCAGCGCTGGATGACGGGCGTTCGATGAAGCGCACAAACGCATGCAGATGATGGGCTTCACGATTCACTTGCTTGATACGTCGCTGCAACTCGCTACCGAGTTTGTCCCCGGCCATCATCGCCGTACGATCACCGTGACTGACGCGCCACAACACCTCATAGAGCAGGCTCCAGCGTTGGTCTCCTCGGTATTGCGCGGCTTGCTCCAGCGTGTCGAGCAACGCGCGCGGGATCCGCGCTATAAACGGCCCCTGCCCTTCAGGCACACGGTCATCACTGGCGAACAAATCCCCCACACCTTCCGACGCCCAACTCACCAGACTCGGATCGACTTCATGGCTCAGCAGCCAGCGCGCCTGCTGGCGCCAAGTGTCGAAGAGATCATCGCAATCAAGATTGATCATCCCCACAGCCCCATCTGCTGTGGCATCGGCCGGTCGCGCAATTGCTGATAGAGCAAGTGGCTGGTGACTTCAGCCTGCTGCGGATGGTAGTCGCTGGTGATGATGAACGGCTTGGCCTTGGCCAGCACGCAGCGCATGCGCGCGACGTCTTCGTAACGAATGCGCCGCTGGCGGCGCAGCTACACCAGACGTTCGGTGGTGCGCAAACCGATGCCGGGAATACGCGCAATCAAGGAGGCTTCGGCGCGGTTCAGATCCAGCGGGAACACCTCGCGATTCTGCAACGCCCACGCCAGTTTCGGGTCGATGTCCAGCGCCAGATTGCCCGGCCCCTTGAGCAATTCATCAGCGCTGTAGCCGTAGCTGCGCAGGAGAAAATCGGCCTGATACAAACGGTGCTCGCGCATCAGTGGCGGCGCAGCGAGAGGTACGCTTTTCGGGCTGTCGGGGATCGGGCTGAAGGCCGAATAGTAAACCCGCCGCAGTCGGAAGTTGCCGTACAAGGCCTGCGCGCTATGGAGGATGGTGCTGTCGTCGGTGTCGTCGGCGCCGACGATCAATTGCGTGCTCTGCCCGGCTGGAGCGAACTTCGCCGAGCGCGGTTCGTTCAACACGGTCTGCACGCCGGTGTAGATGGTGTTCATCGCCTGTTTGATCGAAGCGATATCCTTCTCAGGCGCCAGCACTTGCAGGCTGGCATCGGTCGGCAATTCGATGTTGACGCTCAGGCGATCAGCGTAGCGCCCTGCTTCTTCGATCAATGCCGGATCGGCTTCGGGGATGGTCTTGAGATGGATGTAGCCGCGAAACTCATGCTCTTCGCGCAGCAGCTTCGCCACCCGCACCAGTTGCTCCATGGTGTAGTCCGCCGAGCGAATGATCCCCGAACTGAGGAACAATCCGCTGACACAGTTGCGCCGGTAGAAATCCATGGTCAGCGCCACGACCTCTTCAGGCGTAAAACGTGCACGCGGGACATCGCTGGAGCGGCGGTTGACGCAGTACTGGCAATCGTAAAGACAGAAGTTGGTCAGCAGAATCTTCAACAACGATACACAACGCCCGTCCGGCGTGTAGCTGTGGCAAATGCCCATGCCATCGGTCGAGCCCAGCCCGCTCTTGCCTTCGGAGCTGCGCTTGGGCGCACCGCTGCTCGCGCAGGAGGCGTCGTACTTGGCGGCGTCGGCGAGGATGCTCAGCTTGTCGATGATTTGCATGGCGCGGGCTCTATACTGTTTGCATATACAGTATAGAGTCACCTGCGGTGATACAAGGTGGCAGATGCGCCCCTCGTCGGTCAGATGCGCAAAATCAAAAGATTGCAGCCTTCGGCAGCGCCTACAGAGATTGGGTAGGATCGAGATTTATCGGGTGTACGCAACTCCTGTAGGAGCTGCCGAAGGCTGCGATCTTTTGATCTGCCCGTCTACCGGCCACTCAACACCAAACCGCGCGCTGATCTCCTTGCGCCCCAACGCCGTCAACGCCAGCGCCCGACTGTCCAGATCCTGGGTCACCCACTTGCGCTTCAACGCGGTCTGCAGCAACGCCGCGCCCAGCGAGCCACCGAGATGCGGCCGACGCATGCTCCAGTCCAGGCACGGGCAGGCAAATTTACGGCGCAGCGTCGTCAAATCCTGCACTTCTATTCCCAAACCGAGAAACAACGCCTCGCCACTGTCACTCAAGCGATACGCCTGCTCGTCGGTTGCCACCAACCAACCGCCCTCGAGCAAACGGTCATGCAGCAACACCGCCAGCGTCCCAGCCATGTGGTCATAGCAGGTGCGCGCGAATTGCAGGCGATCCGGCGTATGCGCCTTGAACGTCGGCGCGGCGTTCTGGCCAATCACCATCAACGCTTCCAGCGCCTGCGCCACGCGCTGATCGGCGAGGCTGTAATAACGATGGCGGCCCTGCACATGCAGGCGCACCAGGGCCAGGTCCTTGAGTTTCGCCAGGTGCACGCTGGCGGTCGAGGCGCTGACTTCAGCGATCGTCGCCAGCTCCGTGCTGGTGCGGGCGTGGCCGTCCATCAGCGAACAGAGGATTTTGGTTCGCGCCGGTTCGGCGATGGCGGCGGCCACCTGCGATACACCGATGTCTTGATGTTCTTCGTGCATAGTTCGCTCCCGGACGAATCATCGTCGTTGCGCAGTGGAGATAGTAGCAACACTTTCCCCGCCGACAAGGATGCAAACCATGAACCCGATCAGCGCCGCAACGCACATCGATCCTTATCCCTACTACGCCGAACTGCGCGCAGCGGGTGGACTGACGTTTCATCCAGGCTTGAAACTGTGGATCGCCAGTAGCGCCCGGGCGGTGTGTGCGGTGTTGGCCCACGCCGATTGCCGGGTGCGTCCGGCGCAGGAGCCCGTGCCCAAAGCGATTGCCGGAAGCATGGCCGGCAAAGTCTTTGGCCAGCTGATGCGCATGAATGACGGCGAACGCCAGCGCTGTCCGCGTTCGGCGATCGAGCCTGAGTTGGCACTGCTCGCCCCTGACACGGTCAACGCATTGGTCGCCGCGCGGTTGATCACAGCGGACGCACACGGCGTGTACCAAGCGATGTTTCGTGGCCCGGTGTGCGTGGTCGCGGCGCTTTTGGGATTCACGCCGGCGCAGGCGCGGGTAGTCAGTGAACTGACGGCTGACTTCGTCGCCTGTCTGTCGCCGTTGAGCAATGACCTGCAACTGGCCGCGGCGGATACGGCGGCCGAGCAACTGCGCGGCTACTTCATCGAGCTGCTCGCCGAACCCGCCAGCGACTTCCTCAGCGCGATCCAACAGCGCTTTGCCTGCGATGAAGACACCCTGATCGCCAACCTGATCGGCCTCTGCTCGCAGACGTTCGAAGCCTGCGCCGGCCTGATCGGCAACACGCTGTTGGCGCTACGTCGTCAGCCAGCACTGCGTGGCGAATCCATCGATGCACTGCTCAGCGAAGTCCAGCGCTTCGATCCGCCCGTGCAGAACACCCGGCGCTTTGTCGCCGCGTCCTGTGAGATTGCCGGTGTGCGGGTCGAAGCAGGCGATGTGATTCTGCTGCTGTTGGCCTCGGCCAATCGTGATCCGGCGCTTAACGAACGACCGGAGGAATTTGTGCCACAGCGCGCCAACCGCCGCAGTTTCAGTTTTGGCAGTGGTCGGCATCAGTGTCCGGGGCAAGCGTTGGCGATGAATATCGCCGGGGCGACGGTGAGGGAAATACTTGGGCGTGGCATCGATCTGAATCGCTTGAACTGGCACTACCGGCCTTCGCTCAATGGGCGCATTCCAATATTTAGCGATGTCGGCGCCTGATACTCCGCATTCGCGAGCAGGCTCGCTCCCACATTAGTTATCGGTTGATCACAATAGTGTGCACACCCGATAACACTGTGGGAGCGAGCCTGCTCGCGAAGAGGCCAGCCCAGTCACTGCAAATGCTGGATCAAACCGCCCACTGCAAAATCAGCCAGCTATTGGCACCACTGATCACCACAAACAACCCCCACGCCAACACCCGTGTCGGCCAGCGATTCACAAACGGCCCCATCAGCTTTTTATCATTGGTCATGCGGATCAATGGGTACAAGGCAAACGGCAACTGCAGACTCAACACCACCTGACTCAACACCAGCAACTTGCCAATTGCGTTATCGCCCATCAGCCACACGCCGATAAACGCCGGAATCAACGCCAGTCCGCGAGTGATCAAGCGTCGCTGCCAGCACGGGATCCGCAGATTCAGGTAACCCTCCATGATCACTTGGCCGGCGATGGTGCCGGTAAAGGTCGAACTCTGCCCCGACGCCAGCAGCGCGACGCCGAACAACACACTGGCCAGCGCACCGCCGACCAGCGGATCGAGCAAGTGGTAGGCGTCCTGAATGTCCACCACGTCGGTGTGCCCGGACTGGTGAAACGCCGCCGCCGCGAGAATCAGGATCGCCGCGTTGACCAGCAACGCCAGCGCCAGCGAACCGATGGTGTCGATGCGCGCCAGTTTCACCGCGTCCTGCTTGCTCGCCAGGTCCTTGCCGATCATCCGCGTCTGTACGATCGAGGTGTGCAGATAGAGGTTATGCGGCATCACCGTCGCGCCGAGAATACCGATGGCCAGGTACAACGGCGCCGCCTCGCCAATCGCCGCCAGCGACGGTTTGAAACCTTGGGCGACGTCAGGCCAGTAGGGTTTGATCAACAGGAGTTCGACGAAGAAGCACACGCCAATGGTCGCGACCAACACCAGCATGATCGCCTCAAGCCTGCGGAAACCGCGATTTTGCAGGGCCAGCACCAGCAAGGTGTCGAACGCCGTCAGGGCAATGCCGAAGGTCAGCGAACAACCGAGCAACAAGTGAAACGCCAGCGCGCAACCGAGCACTTCGGCCAGATCGGTGGCGATGATCGAGATTTCCGCCAACACCCACTGCAGGCGCGCGGTCGGTGTGCTGTAGCGCTCGCGAGACAATTGCGCCAAATCGCGCCCGGTGGCGATGCCCAGCCGTGAACATAGGCATTGCACGACCATGCCCGCCAGACTCGCCAGCAGCACCACAAACAACAGGCTGTAACCGAAGCGTGAACCGGCCTCGATGGCGGTGGCCCAGTTGCCCGGATCCATGTAACCGATCGACACCAGCAACCCGGGACCGGCGAAACGCAGCACGCGTTTGAAGAATGCGGCGTTGGTATCTACCGCGACACTGCCGGCCACTTCCGGCGGGCAAAACGGCGCGGTGGCGATTTTGGGCAAGCTGAATTTCACGCACACATCCAGAAACAAGTCGGAAAGACGCAGCTTAGAGGTTTCCGCCCGAGCCTTGAAGCGCAAAAGAATCTATCGACTCACCCCCAACAACTGTTCGCGCAACTCCGGGCTGCGCGTGCGCGGATCGAGCCAGATATCAAAAAACGCCCGGGCAAACAGCGGGTCATCAATCTCATGCTGCAATTGCTGACCGACAAAAAACCGTGCGCCCTGCCCCGGCAGATACACGCCGGTAATCCGCGTACCGGCCTGCACGTCGACGAACGATTGCTGCATCTGGATCTTCCAACCGGCCAATTGCGCCGGGCTGACGCGGGCACCGGCCAGACGTTTGATTTCATCGACGCTGGCCTTGACCAGGTCGTCGCGGGAAATGTTCCGGCGGTAAATCAACTCCAGCGCAAACGGCTGGCCGTCGACCAAGGGCCGCGCAGCACTCCAGAGGCGCGCGTTGTAGACATCGAAACCGAACACGCTGTAATCGCCGGTACCGATGATCTGCGCGCCGGGCACCGCGTCCTGCCAATTGGCCCAGGTTGGCGTCAGTAACAGCGCCCATAAGCCGATGCCGCAGCATCCCCGCAACACCTTGGGTGTTCTGTTCATCGCGGTATCGACTCCGGCAAGCCCTGATAATCAGAGCATAGTCGGGTATTGCTCCCGACACTTTGTATACAAAAACTGCGCACATAGGCAGCAATCGCCGTTCGACAATGCTAACGTGGCGAACCTTCAACGGATGGAGACTCCTGCGTGCTGATCCTCAAACTGCTGCTGATTCCCGGTTTTCTGCTGCTGATTTCCCTGGCGGGCAAACGCTGGGGGCCGAGTGTGGCCGGGTGGCTGTCGGGATTGCCGGTGGTGGTCGGGCCGATTCTGTTTTTCCTCGCCATCGAGCAGGGTCCGGGGTTTGCCGCGCAGTCGGCGGTGGCGGCGTTATCGGCGATGTTCGCGATGATTGCGTTCTGCATCACCTACGCGCAGGTCGCACAACGGGCGAACTGGCCATTGGCGTTGGCCGCGTCGCTGTCGGTGTGGGCCGTGATCGCTGGGGTGTTGTCACTGATTCCGGCGTCGCTGCCGTTTTCCGTGGCGGCGGCGGCGATTGCGTTGCTGGCATCGCCGTATCTGTTTCCCACGGTGCAACCGGTGCTCAGCGGCACGGCGCCGAAGTCGGACAAACTGATCTGGCGGATGATCGCCGGCGCCGCGTTGACCCTGGTGGTGACGATGCTCGCCAGTACCGTCGGCGAGCGCTGGAGCGGTTTGCTTGCGGTGTTTCCGGTGCTTGGCAGTGTGATGGCTGTGTTCTCGCAACAGACGCGCGGCCCGGCGTTTACCGCCGCATTGTTGCGGGCGACGGCGACCGGCATGTATTCGTTTTCGGCGGTTTGTCTGGTCTCGGCGCTGACCTTGCCAAGCATGGGGCTGAGTGGATTCGCCGTCGGTGTCGCAGTGTCCGTGGCCATGCTCGGCGTGACCAAACGCCTGTTGGCCCGTCCGTTGGCGAAAGCGCAGGCGCAGTAACCGCTCAGACGATTCGCGCTGGAACGCCCGCCCCCCTCCGTGGGATGATCGCCCGCCTCGCGCGACCATCCACCGGAGATTCACATGTCATTGTTGAGCAAAAAAGCCGTCGTCCTGCTGGTGGCGGCCCTCGCCGGTTTCGGCGCCCTCCACGCGCAAGCGGCCAAGAAAAATGCCGGCACCGAGAAAGTCTCTATGCTCGAGGGCAAGTTCACTTTTGTGCTGCCAAAAGGCTTCGTCGCCGACCCGCTGCCGACCAGCCCGAGCGGGACCACGGGCACGATGTACACCAACGAGGCCACAAAAACCGTGGTCATTACCGCTGAAAACAAGATTCCCGAAGGCCAGCACGTCAAGGACAACGACGGCCAGTTCCTCGACGGCAGCGTGTCGAGTTTCATCGAAGACCAGCGCAAAGCGCTGCCGGACTTCAACAAACTCAGCGAAAAAAGCCTGACCCAGAAAGGCACCGGCCTTAGCCTACGTCAGGTCGACAGCACCGCCACCCAGGGCGGTGGCCAGACCCTCAACACCACGCTGATGGCTGGCTCCGGCACGAAGATGGCGCTGGTGCAGGTGATTTCCCGCGCCAGCGACAAGAAAGGTCACGATGCCCTGGTGAAAACCATCCTCAAGGATTGAGCTGCTGCAACCAGCCGTTCAAGTCGCGCAGTTCGGCCGCACTGATACTGTGGCCGACGCCGGGATAGGCATGGAACTGCGGTTTATAACCGAGTTTCTGTAACTGAGCGTTGGCCTCGGTGCCGTTCTTATACGGCACCGGATCATCGGCCGTGCCGTGTCCGATAAAGATGTTCAGCGGCAACGGCGGCTGTTCGCTTTTGAGTTCAGCCTTCAACACTGGCAATAAGCGCCCGCTCAACGCGGCGATCCCACCGACCGCCACTGGCGGCCGCAGCCCGACCTCGTAGGTCATCATCGCGCCCTGGCTGAAACCGATCAGGTACACCTTGTCCGGTGTGGTGTGATATTTCTTCGCTGCTTGCACGATAAAGTCGCGCAGCTTCTGGCCGCTGACCTTCAGATCATCGGTCTCGCCGTTGTAGGCGCCTTCGCCTTTCTTGCGAAACCACTGGAAACGTCCTTCGCCCAATGACAGCGGCGCCTGCACCGACAGGTAGTTGTATTGCGCCGGCAGCTGGAATTTCATGCCGATCAGATCGGCTTCGTTACTGCCGTAGCCGTGCAGGAAAATCACCAGCGGCCGCGCTTCGGCGTCGGCGTGCACCAGTTCGAGGTACTTGAGCGGCAGATCGGATTGCAGCGTGGTTTGCGCCTGCACGGCGGTGGACGCCAGCAGGGTCAAGAGAGCAAAGACCTTCAACATAGAGCCTTCCTTTCACGGAGTGTCGGGTTCGGGGGGAGCCTAACATCCTGCGGCGAGGATCCAAATTCGGTGTGATTGCCACTGGCCCCTTCGCGAGCAGGCTCGCTCCCACATTGGAAATGCATTCCCCTGTGGGAGCGAGCCTGCTCGCGAAGGGGCCGGTGAATTCAGCGAAGATCCTTCAGTCGTTGGTCAATTTGCCCGTCCGAAACGCCACCCGCCCCGCCACTTTCGCCTGCCAGATCCCCGGCTCGGTATAACGCCCGCGATCCAGCGCAAACAACACGCCACTGGTGCCGGCGCGCACGGTGGTCACGCGATCCTGCAATGGATCGACCACCTCAAACAGCGCATCGCCCTTCTCCACCCACTCGCCGGCATTGCGCAGGAAACTGACCACACCATGGTGCGGCGCGAACAGGTATTCGGTGCCCTCGAACGGCAGACCTTCGCAGCACTCGCCCGGCGCCGCCGGCCATTCGCCGCTGATGAAACCCTGCTCGGCGAGGAAACCGAGGATCGCCTCACAATTGGCCTGCGCCTGATCGACCCGGGTATCGCCCATGCTGCCCAGTTCCAGCGTGGTCGCCAGATTCGCCGCCGGAATCGCGGCGTTGGGGAATGCCCGGGCCAGACGCAGCCACGGCGTCGAGCAGGATTCATCGAACGAACTGCCGCCGGAATCCTCACACAGCAATGCCACGCCGGCCTTCAGACGCGCCGCCAATGATTGCCACTGTGGCCAGTGTTGCGGCAGCGCGTACAAGTGAATCGCCGCGTCGAAATCGCAATGCAGATCGAGGGTGATGTCGGCATCGCAGGCATGGCGCAACAGCAAACGATGCAACGCCTCCAGTTGCGAGGCTGGGGCCGGCAGGTCTTCGAACACTTGCCCCATGGCTTGGCGGATCAGTGCAACGTTGACCTCGGCATCAGCGCCCAGACGCTCACCGATCAACGCCCCGACCGGCGCGCTGAGTTCGACGAAGGCGCGGTTGAAGTTCTTGCCGCTGCCCAGTTCGAAGCGGCCCATGTGCGCGCCTTGAACATGCTGATCGAGGCCGATCGGGTTGGCCACCGGCACCAATTCGATCACGCCTTGTAAACGACCTTGCTGTTCGAGTTCATTGAGACGTTGTTTGAGTTCCCACGCGGTGCGCATGCCCGGCAGTTCATCGGCGTGCAGGCTGGCCTGGATGTACACCTTGCGGGTGCCCGCGCCATAGCGGAAAACGCTGAGCGAGCGCTCGCTGCCCAAGTGGCTCCAGGGCAGAACATGGTCGATGCGTTGCATGGGAAAATCTCCTCAATTTCCGGATCACACTGATCCCCTGTGGGAGCGAGCCTGCTCGCGAAGGCGGTATGCCAGACAACGAAGATGTTGAATGTTAAACCGCTTTCGCGAGCAGGCTCGCTCCCACAAGGTTCTGTGGTTTTATTAGAGCGCAAAAAAAGTGGCCACCGCGCAAACGGGGCCACTTTTTTCTACGGCGTATTAATGGCCGTACACATCAAAGTCGAAGTACTTGTCCTGGACTTTCTTGTACTCGCCATTGGCGCGGATTTCGGTGATGGCTTTGTTGAATTGCTCAGCCAGCGCGGTATCGCCCTTGCGCACCGCGATGCCAGCGCCGCCGCCGAAGTACTTGGCGTCTTCATAGGTCGGGCCAACGAATTCAAAACCTTTGCCGGCGTCGGTTTTCAGGAAACCGTCGCTGAGGTTGACCGAGTCGGCCAGCATCGCGTCGATACGCCCGGAAACCATGTCGAGGTTGGCTTCCTGTTGCGAGCCGTAACGCACCAGATCGATCCCGGCTGGCACCAGCACTTCGGTGGCGTAACGGTCATGGGTACTGGCACGCAGCACGCCGACTTTCTTGCCCTTGAGCTCGGTCAGCGGGTCTTTGACACCGGAGCCTTCCTTCATCACGAAGCGCGCCGGGGTGTGATAGTACTTGATGGTGAAATCGACGTTCTTTTTGCGATCATCGGTGATGGTCATCGACGACAGGATCGCGTCGATTTTCTTCACTTTCAGCGCCGGGATCAGGCCATCGAACTCTTGCTCGACCCAGGTGCATTTGACTTTCATCTGCGCGCACAGCGCATCGCCGATATCAACGTCGAAACCGGTGAGTTTGCCGTCAGGGGTTTTCATCGAGAATGGCGGGTAACCGGCTTCGATACCGATGCGGATCGGCTTGGCGTCTTCGGCCACAGCGGTCAGGGACAACATCGACAGTGCCAGGGCACCGAACATCACTAGCTTCTTCATTTATAACTCCTGTGTGCGGAGGCTTTTATTGGCAGCTTTCGATTCAGCGTTCGGTCATGGCCAATTGGCTACAAACACCGAAGTGGCCGGAAGTCTATGGCGGCGCGCACAGGGTAAATTGTGTTTAAGCGACAAATACTTATGAAAGATCGGCGCACCGATTGACCGGGGTCAACGGGTGCGCCGTCGTGGTGCAAGGGCTGTAGGACAAGCGCTTTTTTTGCTCAGGAATTCTCCTAAACGAACGTCAGCATTCGCAGCCGATTGCGGTTTTGGCGGTTTGCTCAACGCTCAGTTGAAAACCTTCATCGAGCCATCCGGTAACCCCGCCGATCATCTCTTTAACCGGATAACCCAGCGCCGCCAGTTTCACCGCCGCCTTGTTCGCGCCGTTGCAGTGCGGGCCGGCGCAATAGACCACGAACAGCGTGGTCTTCGGGTAGCTGGCCAGCTCCGCCGCCGTCAGCAAACGGTTCGGAATATTGATCGCCCCCGGCACATGCCCGCGCTCAAAGGCCAGCGGCCCACGGACATCGACCAGAACAAAATCGATCTCGCCGGCCTCCTGGCTACTGAAGACGTCGGAACAATCGGTTTCAAAGGTCAGACGATTGCTGAAGTGCATCAGGGCGATCGCCGACGGAGCGGCAGGGATGTCGCGAACGAGGCTGGTCATGGGTGTTGCTCCTTTATCTGAACGGGTGTGAACAGACTTTATCGAGCGGCCGCTTGCGGCTACAGTGGCGCACAAGACACTCACCGGGAATTTTCCGCCAAATGCCGACATCACCAGGTCTGGTTGCGATTCTGGCCTACGACGGCCTCTGCACATTCGAATTTGGCATCGCCGTGGAGGTCTTTGGCCTGACCCGGCCGGAGTTCGATTTCCCGTGGTACTCCCACGCCATCGCGGCGGTCGATCAAGGCCCGATGCGCGCCTTGGGCGGGATTCAGGTACTGGCCGATGGCGGCCTGGAATTGTTGGCCGAGGCGCGCACCATCATCATTCCCGGCTGGCGCGATCGCAACGCGGCGGTGCCTCCAGCATTGATCGACGCGCTGTGCCAGGCCCATGCCCGGGGTGCGCGATTACTGTCGATCTGCTCCGGTGTATTTGTGCTGGCGGCCACCGGCCTGCTCGACGGCCACGGCGCCACCACTCACTGGCGTTACACGGCTGAACTGGCACAGCGCTTCCCGGCGATTGCGGTCGATCCGGATGTGCTTTACGTCGATTCCGGTCAGTTGATCACCTCGGCCGGCAGCGCTGCCGGGATCGATGCCTGCCTGCATCTGGTGGCGCGGGACTTCGGCACGCAAGTCGCCAACTCGGTGGCGCGGCGCCTGGTGATGTCGCCGCAACGAACCGGCGGTCAGGCGCAATTCATTCCAACCCCGGTCAGCCCGACGCCGCGCAACGATCTGTCGCGGGTGATGCAATGGGCGCGCGAGCGTTTGCATGAACCGCTGGAGGTGCGTGATCTGGCCAGTGAAGCGGCGATGAGTGAGCGTACGTTTCTGCGGCGTTTTACCGAGGCCAGCGGGCAGTCGCCCAAGACGTGGCTGCAGCATGAACGGTTGGCGCGGGCGCGGGAGTTGTTGGAGAGCACGCCGCATAACACTGAGCAGATTGCCGAGCGCTGTGGTTATCGGTCGGTGGAGAGTTTTCGTGTGGCTTTTCGTGGGGTGGTGGGTGTGCCGCCGTCGGTGTATCGGGAGCGGTTTGGGCGGGGTGTGAGGGTTGAATCCTGAGGTGATTTTGAAGGCGCCTTCGCGAGCAGGCTCGCTCCCACAGGGGGTACGCATTTCAAAGGTGGGAGCGAGCCTGCTCGCGAAGGCGCCCAGTCAAACGCAGCATCATTTAGACATCAGCCATGAGGCTACAGCGCCTTGCGCCTTTGCCTACAACTACGCCAGAATCCGCCGGCTTGTGCGGCTTGGGGGCTGCCGGTAACTTGGTTCGCGTCACTGAATGTTCAGTGATCGGGTTTAGTCGCTCGGTGTCATCTCTAGCTAGCAAGCTGTTATTCAGTCTGGCATTTCCATGCCTGCACTCAATGGCGGCTATGCGCAGGGCGCTTTCGAGCGCGCCGGTTTAGCTAGGAGGCCGGTCGACTAACCTGCGTATAGCTGCCACCCAATGTTTAGTCGCAAACGGTGTCAGCCTCATTGAGGTTTCCTAGCATATGTTCAAAATAACGCCGAATCCGCCCGAAACAGACGCGGAAATCGATCCAAATCCAACGTCCCCCTATTCCACACCGGGCTCCAGAAAACTCCACGAAGCCGCCGAACGCGCCCTCGACCACTACCTGAAACCCACACCACCTTCACCACCGCGCAGACCCAGCACCATGTTCCTCGTCGACCCCAACACCGGCGCCGAAGACCTCATGGCCCACGCCTGCGAATCCATGGCTTCGGCCAGCGTCATGCTCAGCGACTTCGCCGCCCTGCTCGACTCGCCCTACCGCAACACCGTGCTCGGCATCCAGCAGGTGGTCATGCTCGGCGAACTCGCGGTCAACCGCGCCCTCGACAAAATCGAACCCGCCCTGAGGCAATAAACATGTCCAACAAAACCGATGCACAAGTCGTCGCGGCACTGGTGGCCATGGGTTTCAACGAACGGGACGGACGCTGGGCGCAAAACGCCTGCCTGGTGCTCTTCGAAAGCGAACGCGAATCCATCGTCGCCTCCGCCGTCACCGTCCTTCCCCAACTCGATGAACTGGAAATCGACGCCGTGCTACCCGCACTGCGCCGCGTGACCCGCCGGTTCCCCTCACTGCAAAAAACCGTGGCCGACACACTGGCCGAGATGGCGCACGCAGCCTGATTGACCGCGTGATCGTTCTTCGCGAGCAGGCTCGCTCCCACAATTGTTCGCGGTTGCTCGCGGCATTCGAGTACACCCCCGTCCCAATGTGGGAGCGAGCCTGCTCGCGAAAACGTTCTTTCTGCATCGGGCGCGTGAGTCACTAAGCTCGAAAATCCGCGAGGATAAAGGGTGTGTGGTCACGCAAGTAAACGTCGACATCGTCCAGCGAGTGCAACGCTTCACTGGATGACTCCACGCGTTCTTCATCGTCATGACGAATGACCGTGACGAAAAAGGTTTCTTCCTGCCGGACCAAAGTCGCGGTGCGTTTGACTGGTCGCCCATCCTCCTGAGCAAAGGACATCGCACGTAACGTTTCATTTTGCAGAGCTTCAGACACGTTTGCTTTTAGGGCCTTGCGTTTGGCGAGCAGTTCTTTCGCGACTACCCAACTGCCAACTGCAGTGGCAGCGGAAACGAAATACATGTAGTTGTAAGTCGATCCTCTGCGCGAGGCATGCCTCTCCACCAGCCAATCGGCAACTTGTGAAACCCACTGCCACACATCCATCGCATTCATTCCCAAGCGTAAAAAACGACCCGGTATCAATCCTCCCGCGTCAGCACTTCCAACAACTCAATCTCAAACACCAGATTCGAACCCGGCGGGATCTTGCCCATCGTCCGCTCGCCATACCCCAGATGCGCCGGCACCAGCAATTTACGTTTGCCCCCCACCTGCATGCCCATCAAGCCCTGATCCCAACCCTTGATCACCCGCCCGGTGCCAATCACGCACTGAAAAGGTTTGCCACGGCTGTAGGAAGAATCGAACTCGCTGCCGTCTTCCAGCCATCCGGTGTATTGGGTGGTGATCAGCGCGCCTTTGACAGCGGCTTTGCCTTCGCCGACCTGAAGATCGATTACCTGCAGTTCATCATTCATAACATTCACTCTATTGTTCAGCCGGCCGCCGTTTTCCCAGAAATGCCGGTGATTGGCAACCTGCCAGCGCAGATCAACGTGGTATCCGAACCGAGTATTGAAGCATTAACATAGCCAACCGCCACTACTCTACGGATCGATTCGCCATGCTGGCAGCGCCCGAATGACTCTGTTCTGGATCAGCCTTGCCGTGGGCGCGATCTTGCTCGCCATCATCGCTCTGCTGCTGTGGCGCGAACGCGATTTGCGCCGGCAGCTCGCGCAGTATCGGGATCTGCTGAGACGGGCCGCCGATGGCCAACACATTCAGCAGGACGGCGACGTCGAGCGCTTCAAGCGCAGCCAGTACTTTGCGCGCATCGGCACTTGGGACTGGGAAGTCGACACGGATCGGCTGTACTGGTCGGATGCGATTTACGGCATGTTCGGGTTCAAGATCGGCGAAATCACACCGTCCTATGCGCTGTTTTGTTCCTGCGTGCATCCGGACGATCGCACCAAGGTGCGCGAGGGCGAACTGCGCTGCCTGGAGACCGGCGAAAACCATGATGAGGAATACCGCGTGGTCTGGCCCGACGGCACGATTCGCTGGCTGCGGGAAACCGGCAACGTGGTGCGCAACGACCACGACGCGGTGGTGAAAATGATGGGTGTGGTGCGCGACATCACCGAAGAAAAAGCCTCGGCCAGTTACCTGCAACACCTCGCTCACTTCGATCCGCTGACCGGCCTGCCCAATCGCCTGGTGCTGGAACAACGCTTGTCCGAAGCGCTGGATCACGCGCGGCAGACCGAGACTCGTGTCGCACTGGTGTTCGTCGACCTCAACGGTTTCAAAACCATCAACGACCGCTACGGCCATGCCGCCGGCGACCGGGTGCTGATCACCATGGCCACGCGGCTGAAACGCATCCTGCGCGCCACCGACACCGTCGCGCGCATTGGCGGCGATGAGTTTGTGGTGATCCTGCAAGGCCTGTCGCCGAGCCTGAGTTTGCAGGACGAAGCCCGCAGCATCTGCCAGAAAATTTTCATCGAACTGTCGCCCCCGATCAGCATCGGCAACGACCAGCGCCACATCGGCACCAGCCTTGGCGTGGCGGTGTTTCCGGACCATGCGACAGCCATGGATCGCTTGCTGCACGTCGCAGATCTGGCGATGTATGAGGCCAAGCGCAGTGGTAACAACCAGTATCGGCTGGGGGGTGGGCAGGTGATGAATCGGGTTCGGGTCGATTAGCTCGATCAGTCCGCGGGCAGGCCAAACGGAACACCATTGAAGGTATGCGTGCAGCACCGGCAATGAGGTTTCATATCCTCGGCAGTCAACTGCGGGTTGACGATTTGCAACTGCTTTTGCCCATCGACGAACAGTCCGTTGAAGTAGGCCGACTCACCCAGTCGCACAATGTCCTCGCGATCCTCTTCATGGATGGCAACCATCCAGAACACCGGCTCTGGCCGATCAAGGCGAGATACCGCTTCGCTGAAAATCTCATCCCAATGACCGCCGACGCGGGATAACAGAAAACGAAACAACGGCGTGTAGTCATAGCCGTGGTGTTTGATGCCGTGCATCGAGCCACGCATGGCCTCGCTGCGGCTCTGCGCTTTGGTGTTTCTTTGGTCGCGGTAGTGCCCGCCTGGATTATTGCGCCAGACATTGTGGGCGGTGGTGTTTTCTTTGCGATACAGCGGTTTCTTTTCCAACCCGTTGCTCCTGAGATCATGGGGTCTCCACGCACTCTACTATTTACCAGATCAATGCTCGATTACGATGTTTCTTCCATGACCAACTGCTACGCTCTGGCAATCTCCTTTAAAGCCAGTCGCTCAGGATTACAAAAACTGCCGTGAGCACCTATAAAATCTTCTGAAATGATACCCGTGACAAGGACTCACACAATGCTCTTTGATCAAGTTGACACCGCCCTCCTGCATTTCCTTCAAAACCCTATCAGAAACATTGATTACCTGGATAAAAAATGCGCCGACCCAAGTTGGTATGTTCGTACAGCGCATCGCATCCCTTTGATTCGCAAGCTACTGACAAACGAACAACTTAAATCACTGATCGGGCATCAACTCTTAAAAAACCTGCGCCAAATAGAAAGGTCAGCAAAAGAAACCTTGAAGCCTCACCCAGAACTGACAGGCAAAAACAATATCGACCTTTTCATGTCGACACTCAACCAATACTTCAATATAGAAATATGCTCCACCCTTCTCAAGACTGCCCCTCCAGAACTCTACACCTCTATAGATCTTTATCGGAAACAGGCTCTGTTCGGAAAGCTTGAATACAATTGCAACCGCGCAACCGAAAACCTCAAACTTGATGAATCCTACATTTATTCAATTCTAAAAAACCCAGAACTCTGGAAAACCTACTATTTAAGTGAAACCTATTTCCTGCTGACTCTCGACTTGATGCAAGCCTCCTATAGCGGTGACGAACTCCTGATTAAACCCACACCAAAACTGCAATCCAGTTTGCGCCAACGGTGGCTTGCGGAGACTTCAGAATTCCACTCAATCGTCAGCGATCTGGTACTCCTGAATCATTATCGAGAAATTATTGATCAAGGCAAATTCCTGTCCTTTAGTGACAAGGACGCCTTGACAGACTACTTCCTGGATAAATGCCTTTCCATCCATGTAGGTTTTCTCTCGCCTGCGCTAAAGAACAATAGCCGTTATCATTACCTGCGAGACATAGTTTTTGTTGCAGCCTTCCTTGAGATTCGAGCGCTACAAGGTCACTCAAGGACTCATTACGCAGCCTTCTCAGGCTACATCAACCCCGCTTCACTCAGTTACATGAACAGCGCTTTGTCCAGCGAAGATTTACCGAAAGTGGACTCGGCACAAAGCTTTATCGCCGTACAAGGCAGTGAATACATTCACGGCCCGTTAAAACTAAAATACGGACTAAAAAAACTGGTAGGTTTACTGCTGGGAAATATAAAAGACCCGAAAAACCCTCATGACGTAAAGAGTCTATTTGGCAACAACTTCGAACAAGAACACATGATTGATTACATACGAAGCATCAATGGCAACAGATACATTGTGCACCCAGGCTTCAAAGCCGGCACAAACGCAAAAATAAAGAAATATGACATCGACCTTGTCATCGAGGACTCCCACCACAATACATTTTATTTTATCCAGGCAAAATATCGCCTAAGTGATCAACCGACCTTCTTGAGCGAACAATATGAAGTCATGCAAAAAGACGACTTCCACAAAGGTTACGCACTGCAACTACTCTCACTCAAAAATAATCTCGCAGATAAAAGCATACGAGACAAGTTAAATGGCCTGGGGCTGTCGGCCGCCACCGAAAAAAACAGTCACTTTATTCTTCTGCACAACATGCCATTCCTAAATTTCCATCAAGTCCACGGCATATATTTTTACGAGTGGAATCTCTTCAGGAACTTACTGAAAAACGGAAAGATCCACGTCAATCAAAATCTACAGATAAAAGAAGAATACACGTTAACCGACGAACAGCTCTGCGAACCTGATCGAATCGTAGATGCGTATTTTGGTGAAAGCGCCAGCGGACGGCAAAATGCAATCAATTACTTACTTTATCTGAACACCCAAGTCACCTATCGCCTTGGTCATCTAAAAATTCGTAGCGATATCATATAAGTAATTGAGTGAATGGCCGAAGACCAACCCCTGAACTGGCTGGTCATCAGCTCGAGTGAAGTGCTGGACGATGGTTCGATCTAGCGCTCGACCGGTTTCATCTCGACAATCGTCCCGTTTGTGATCATCACCATGACGTACTGGTCATTGATCTGAACCCACTGCGCTTGCGGCTCGGGTTGTTTCAGACCTTTCTGTTTCCAATTGGTGATGGCTTTTTCACTGCGCTGATAAATATCCGGCGCACGGTCGTTGACCTTCAGTTCGCGGTCGCTGACCGGGGATTGCACGGCTTGTTCATTTGAGGTTTGCGCCGCTTGAACAAGTGGGCTGATCCCGGCAATGCCGGCGACAAGGGCCAGGCTGGCGATTAGGGTTTTGCTGTTCATCGGTGAACCTCCTGAGATGTGTGCTACCTGAACTCGGACTGCCGGGTTCGGGAATCATTCCTTGTTTTTTTGCCGGGGCAGACTGGAGGATTGTAGTTGTCAGTTGGGTCGCTATCGCGAGCAGGCGCAGGCCTACAGATTCCGTGGTGTAAGCAGAATGTTCAGTTGCCACGAAAACCTGTGGGAGCGAGCCTGCTCGCGAAGGGGCTGGCACATTCAACATTTTCATCGCTTGAACCACCGCTTTCGCGAGCAGGCTCGCTCCCACAGGTTTATCAATAACCTGAAAGGATTGATCCACTTTGCACATCAATCCATGCCAACAATGCAATTAACATCCAGTTACACCTGCGCCACCATCCGCCTCAATAAAAACCGTGCGCCGCCCTCCCGTCGCGCACGTCATAAAAGCGGTGGAGTACTTTTCTATGACAGCCTCAATCCCACACAACGGCTCGCGGGCCGGCGCCATTTTCCGGGTGACCTCGGGCAACTTCCTCGAACAGTTCGATTTCTTCCTGTTCGGTTTCTACGCCACGCAGATCGCGGCAGTGTTCTTTCCGGCGAGCAGTGAGTTCGCCTCCCTGATGATGACCTTTGCCGTGTTCGGCGCAGGTTTTTTGATGCGTCCACTGGGCGCCATCGTGCTCGGTGCGTACATCGATGATGTCGGTCGGCGCAAAGGTTTGATCGTCACGCTGTCGATCATGGCCAGCGGCACGATCCTGATTGTGCTGGTGCCCGGTTATGAAAGCATTGGCCTGTTGGCCCCGGCACTGGTGTTGATCGGGCGCTTGCTGCAGGGCTTCTCGGCCGGTGCGGAATTGGGCGGTGTGTCGGTGTATCTCGCTGAGATCGCCACGCCGGGTCGCAAAGGTTTCTTCACCGCTTGGCAGTCGGCCAGTCAGCAAGTGGCAATCATTGTCGCCGCTGCTTTGGGCTATGCGCTGAACGCGTGGATGGCGCCGGATGTGGTGGCCGATTGGGGCTGGCGGATTCCGTTTTTCGTCGGCTGCATGATCGTGCCGTTCATCTTTTTCCTGCGCCGTAATCTGGCGGAAACCGAAGAGTTCGCCGCACGCAAACACCGCCCGAGCATGGGCGAGGTGTTCCGCACCCTCGGCCAGAACTGGGGCGTGGTACTCGGCGGCATGTTGATGGTCGCGCTGACCACCACCGCGTTTTACCTGATCACCGTGTACGCGCCGACCTTCGGTAAAACTGTGCTGCACCTGAGCACCTCCGATGCGCTGCTGGTGACCTTGCTGGTCGGTGTGTCGAACTTCTTCTGGCTGCCGATTGGCGGCCTGTTGTCCGACCGTATCGGCCGTCGTCCGGTGCTGATCGCTATGTCGCTGCTGGCCCTGGCCACGACTTATCCGGCGCTGTCGTACCTGGTGCAGGCGCCGAGCTTCAGCCACATGTTGCTGTCGCTGCTGTGGCTGTCGTTTATCTACGGTTTGTACAACGGCGTAATGATTCCAGCGCTCACCGAGATCATGCCGGTTGAAGTGCGGGTTGCCGGTTTCTCCCTCGCCTACAGCCTGGCCACCGCCATTTTCGGTGGCTTCACCCCGGCGATGTCGACCTTCCTGATCCAGTACACCGGTGACAAAGCCGCACCGGGTTACTGGATGAGCATCGGTGCGCTGTGTGCCTTGTGCGCCACTCTTTATCTGTACCGCCGTGCCGGTGGTCGTCTGCAACCTGTCGCGGCCTGAGGAAAACTCGCCATGAAAAAACTGTTTACTGTCACCGCCCTGCTCGCCGGTCTCGCATTCAACCTCGCGGCCCAGGCCGAAGAATTGAGCGTGATGACCTCCGGGGGCTTCACTGCCGCCTACAAGATTCTCGGGCCGAAATTCGCCGCCGCCAGTGGCAACACACTGACCACCAGCCTCGGCCCATCGATGGGTAAAGCCCCCGAAGCGATCCCCAATCGCCTCGCGCGCGGTGAACACGCCGACGTGGTGATCATGGTCGGTTACGCCCTCGACGACTTGATCAAGCAAGGCAAAGTCGACCCGGCCTCGCGCGTGGAACTGGCGGACTCGCGGATCGGCCTGGTGGTGCGTGAAGGTGCGCCGAAACCGGACATCAGCAGTGTCGACAGCCTGAAGAAAACCTTGCTTGATGCGCAGTCCGTGGCTTACTCCGACAGCGCCAGCGGCGTCTACATCGAGCAGCAGTTGTTCAAGAAACTGGGGATCGAAGATCAGCTGAAACCGAAGGCAAAAATGATCCCGAAAGTACCGGTCGGTTCGGTCGTTGCCACCGGCGACTATCAACTGGGCTTCCAACAGGTCAGTGAATTGCTGCCGGTGCCGGGCGTGAGTTTCGTCGCGAAGATTCCGGAATCGGTGCAGTCGGTGACGCGCTTTGCCGCCGGGATTCCGGTCGGCGCACAGCATCCTGAAGAAGCCAAAGCCCTGCTCGCCTACCTCGCCGCGCCGGCCGCGCAAGCTGACGTGCAGGCCACCGGACTGGACTCGGTCAAGCGCTGACAATCGGCGGCTGGACCTTCATTTCCACCACCAGCCGCTCCAGTTCCAATGCCGCCGGGGTCAACGTGCGACCCCGGCGTTTGATGATGCCGACACTGCGCATCACTTGCGGATCGGTCAGCGGCACTCGCGTCAGGATCGGATGATCCGGTCCGGGCATCGCCATCAGCGGCACCGCCGCCACGCCCAACCCCGCCTCCACCAGACCGATCATCGTCGTCACATGCCGGGTTTCGCAGATGCTCGAACGCTGCGGCACCACGCTGCTCAACGCCTGATCGAGCAGAAAGCGGTTGCCGGACGTCTTGTCGAGCGAGATGTAATCCTGCTGATAGAACTCGTCCCAGCTCACACTGCTGCGCCCGGCCAACGCATGATCGCGACGGCAGGCGACGACGTAGCACTCCTGCACAAGCGGTTCGAACTCGACTTTGGCATCCTGCGTACCGAGAAAACTCAAGCCGAAATCCGCCTCGCCATTGACCACCGCACTCAAGACATCGTGCGCGCTGGAGTCGAGCACTTTGACTTTGATCCGTGGGAATTGCTGGTGATAGCGCGCCACGACTCGGGGCATGAAGTAGTACGCCGCCGACGGCACGCAGGCAACGGTGACGTGGCCCAAACGCGTCGATGCGACTTCGCTGATGCCCAATAACGCAACGTCGAGATCATCGAGCAAACGCTCGACACTGGGCATGAATCCGCGCCCGGCCTGGGTCAGGCTGACCTTGCGTGTGGTGCGTTCGAAGAGTTTGACGCCGAGGGCGTCTTCGAGCTTTTCGATGCGCCGGCTCAACGCCGGTTGCGAGAGGCGCACGGTGTCGGCGGCCTTGCGAAAACTGCCCTGCTCGACCACGGCGCGGAAGGCTTGCAGGTCATTGAGGTCGAAGTTGATGGCCATGGTGAGACTCGGGAGATTGATTCGCAGAGGTTATGAATGTAACCAATTGATGCAAATTATTACAGGTTAAAACCAAGATCCCTGTGGGAGCGAGCCTGCTCGCGAATGCGTTCTGTCAGTGACAACTATGCTGGCTGACACTCCGCATTCGCGAGCAGGCTCGCTCCCACAGGGATCTTCGGTGGATGAAAAGTCGCTGTAGCCCTTATCCTTGTCACCCCCGCCGTACCGTTGTCAGGAGTACCCCCCATGCCCCATGAAGGCAATCTGTTGCAAGCCGCCGTCGTCTTTCTGTTCGCGGCCGTGCTCACCGTGCCTTTGGCCAAACGTCTGCAATTGGGTGCCGTGCTCGGTTATCTGTTTGCCGGAGTGATCATCGGCCCGTCGGTGCTGGGCCTGATCGGCAATCCGCAAAGCGTCGCGCATATTTCCGAACTGGGCGTGGTGTTGCTGCTGTTCATCATTGGTCTTGAGCTGTCGCCGCGACGCTTGTGGGTGATGCGTAAATCGGTGTTCGGCGTCGGCCTGGCGCAGGTGCTGCTGACGGCTTCGGTGATCGGCGTGCTGGCGTTGTCGGTATTTGGCCAACCGTTGAACAGTGCGATTGTGCTCGGCCTTGGTCTGGCGCTGTCCTCGACGGCATTCGGTCTGCAAAGTCTGGCCGAACGCAAGGAACTGACCAGCCCCCACGGGCGGCTGGCGTTTGCGATTCTGCTGTTCCAGGACATCGCCGCGATCCCGTTGATTGCGCTGGTGCCGATGCTGGCCGGTGGTGCGCACGACACCAGCAACGCTGAAAGTCTGAATCACGCGTTGCAGGTGCTCGGCGGTATCGCGGTGGTCGTGGTCGGTGGGCGATATCTGTTGCGTCCGGTGTTCCGCGTGGTGGCGAAAACCGGTCTGCCGGAAGTGTCGACGGCCACGGCGTTGCTGGTGGTGATCGGTACGGCGTGGTTGATGGATCTGGTCGGTGTGTCGATGGCGCTGGGGGCGTTTCTCGCCGGTTTGCTGTTGGCGGATTCGGAATATCGCCATGAGCTGGAAGCGCAGATCGAGCCGTTCAAAGGTTTGCTGCTCGGGCTGTTTTTCATCAGCGTCGGCATGGGCGCCAACCTCAGCCTGCTACTCAGTGCGCCGATCACCGTGTTGGGGCTGACGCTGCTGTTGATCGGGCTGAAATTGCCGCTGCTGTTCGTCGTCGGGCGTCTGGCCGGTGGCTTGAACAAGGTCAGCGCGATTCGCCTCGGTATCGTCTTGGCGGCGGGTGGTGAATTCGCCTTTGTGGTGTTCAAGATCGGTCGTGATCAGGGCTTGTTCGAACCGCGCCTGTACGATTTGCTGGTGCTGACCATCACCCTGTCGATGGCGGTGACGCCGTTGTTGCTGTTGCTCTGCGCGCGGCTGGTCAGCCCGAAAGTGCAGCCGGTGGAAGTGCCGGAAAAATACCGTGAAATCGACACTGACACCCCACGGGTGGTGATCGCCGGCATGGGCCGGATGGGTCAGATCGTGGCGCGGATTCTGCGTGCACAGAACATCAAGTTCGTCGCGCTGGACACCTCGGTGGAAACCATCGAACTGTCGCGTAGTTTCGGCGGTGTGCCGGTGTTTTACGGCGACCCGATGCGCCCGGAAATCCTCAATGCGGCCAAGGTCGGCGAGGAGGAATATTTCGTGATTGCCACGGATGATCCAGACACCAATATCAAAACGGCCGAGGTGGTGCGCAAGCTGTATCCGCACATGAAAATCATCGCCCGGGCGCGTAACCGTCAGCACGTACACCGCTTGGTCGATGTGGGCGCGGAGGCGATTCGTGAGACCTATTATTCGAGTCTGGAAATGAGCCGGCGCACCTTGGTGGGACTTGGTTTGACCCAGGCCCAGGCCGATGCGCGGATCAAGCGCTTCAAGCATCACGACGAACAGGTGCTGGAGGCGCAACACGCGATTTACGACGACGCGGCGAAAGTCCTGCAAACCGCCCAGGAAGCCCGGGCGGAACTGGCGCGGTTGTTCGAGTCCGACCAACTGGAAGAAGAATCCCGCAAATCCTGAGCCACACGCAAAACCCATGTGGGAGCGAGCCTGCTCGCGAAAGCGGTGTGTCAGTCAACTTATTCGTTACTGACAGATTGCCTTCGCGAGCAGGCTCGCTCCCACAGGGGATCGGTGTCAGGCCGGCTCTAGCGTGCGCTCCTGCTTGACCGGGGCTGCTGCAAACCGGTCCGCCAGAAACGGTGTGATGTCCAGCGGTAGCGGTTCATCGTTGACCAGTTTGTCCAGCAGCACACCGGTAATCGCCGAGGTCAGAATCCCGGTGCGGAAATGTCCGCAGGCATTCAGATAACCCTCCACCCCACGCATCGGCCCGAGTATCGGCAACTCATCCGGCGACCCCGGACGCAACCCCGCCCAAGTACGCTTGAGGTTGACGTCCTTGAGCTCCGGCAGACACCGCACGGCGCCCTGCACCAGCCCGGCGATTTCCGGGTAGGTGGTGGTGACGTCGAAGCCTTTGTCTTCGGTGGTGCTGCCGATCAGGATCTCACCGTTGTCTTTCTGTGCCACGTAGCAGTCGCTGGTAGTCAGACAGCCGTTGAGGATTTTTGGCATGCGCTCGGTGAGCAGAATCTGGCCTTTTACCGGTTTCACCGGAATGCGAATACCCGTGGCCCATTCGCTCAGATCCGCCGCCCAGGCACCGCCGGCGTTGATCAGCGTCTTGCAGTGGAACACGCCCTCCGCGGTCGTCTGCACACCGGTTACACGGCTGCCGTGATGCAACACGCCGGTGACGTTGGTGTTGACGAAGATGTCGACGCCGTTCTGCCGCGCGCCTTCCATGTAGGCATCGGCGAGGCGGAACGGGCTGACCTGATGGTCGCAAAGAAACTCCAGCGCCCCGCGTGCTTCATGGCTGACGCTCGGCTCGGACTCGCGCAGCGCCGCCTGATCAAGCCAGCGCACCTGGTCGGCCAGGTGCGGAATGCAGCCGACGATGTGCTCGGCGTAGAGCCGGTCTTCATCGTCATAGATGACGAATTTCAGCCCGGTCTGTTCGAACTTGAAATCCATGCCGTGATTGTCTTTGAGTTCGCGGTGCAACGCCGGGTACAACGCGTTGGACTGCAAGGCAAAATCGAAAAACGACTCCGGCAGAATGTGCGGCGTGCTCGCGTCCACGGCGACCGCCGCGCCCTGGGTTTCGCGTTTGCGGTTGGCCGACATCATGCGGAAGAAAATCACTCCGCAACCGAGGCCGACCGACTCACCAATCGCCCACAAACCGCCGGCCGACGCACGGGTCGCGTTGCCCGGGCGTTTGGCGTCGATCAGCGCGACCTTGAGGTTTTTGCGCTTGGACAGTTGATAGGCGCAGGACGCCCCGATCACGCCACCGCCGGCGATGACCACGTCGTAGAACTTACTCATGGGCAGCGGCCTCCGTGCCGATGGACTGGAACGCGGAAAAAGGAATCGGATCGATCGGGAAACGCGGGCGCAGCCAACCGACGTCCTTGCGGCCGGTGGCCTGGCGCAGGCGGTCGCTACAGTAGCCGACGCACATGCGCCCCTGGCAATCGCCCATGCTCACGCGGGTGCGCATTTTCAGGCTGGCGATGTCTTGCACGCCCTGCTCCAGCGCCAGGTCGATGTCGGCGCGGGTGGCGTGCTCGCAACGGCAGATCACCGTATCGGCAGCAGGCAATGCAGTCTGACCAACGCCGCGTTCGGTGTAGCGATCCACGGCGGCACGGAAACGCACGATGGCTTTGAGTTTGCTCAAGTAGCGGTCGCGGCGCACGCGAGCCAGCTCTTCTTCGAGCACGCCGCGTTGCAGCAGAATCGAGGTGGCCGCGATCTTGCCGGCGAGCATTGCCGCTTCACCACCGCGAATCCCGCCCATGTCACCGGCCAGATGCACGTGGGGTTCGTTGCTTTGCTGCCAGACGTTGGCGTTGGCGCGCAGATAACCGTCATCGCTGAAGCCGTGATCCAGGCCCATCTGCTGGCTCAGTTGGGTGCGCGGAATAAAGCCATAACCGACCGCGAGGGTCTTGGCTTCGAAGCGCTCGACGCGACTCATGTCCGGCTCCCAAGTGGCCGAGTACGGCGCGACGCTGACGCTTTTCAGCTCGCCCTCGCCGTGCGCCTCGACCACGCCCCAGCCGTAGTTCATCGGGATGCCGTGCAGTTTCAGGTATGCGAGCATGCTCAAACCATCGAGAAACAATTGCGGTTTGTTCAGCAGCGCCAGACTTTCACGGGCAATCTTGCCGAACGCGCAAGCCTCATACACGCCCGCGACGCTGACGCCTGCGGCATGCAACTGCGTCGCCACCAGCGGCAGCAACGGACCGGTGCCGGCGATGATCACCGGCCCCTGCGGCTTGACCACGCCACTTTTGATTTGCAGTTGCAGGCCGCCGAGCATGATCACCCCCGGCAAGGTCCAGCCCGGAAACGGCACGCTGCGTTCGTGGCAACCGGCAGCCAAGAGCAATTGCGGATACTCGATCTCGTGCAATTGCTCGTCGCCATCCAGCACCACCAGCGCGCGTGTGCCTTCGGCGCCGACCACACGATGGTTGAGGCGCACGTCGATCAGCCCGGCCTGCTCCTGAAAATCACCGTGCAGTTTGCCCAGCGCTTCGGAGTAGCGCGGGCCGAGATAATCCAGTTGCACGCCATCACGCAGCGGCCCGCGATAAACCACGCCGCCAAGCCGCGATGCTTCTTCAAGCAAGGTGCAGCGCACACCGTGGCGCGCCAGTTCAATGGCCGCCGCCATCCCCGCCGGGCCGCCGCCGACGATTACCGGTTGCAGATTCATACGACCTCCTGCGCAGTGATGCGGTTGACCTGGGTTTCAATCTGCATGCCGTCGCGCACCACGGTCTGACAGGCACGGCGTTTGTGCCGGCCATTGATTTTCACCAGGCAGCACTGGCACACGCCCATACCGCAATAGGCGCCGGTGATCTGGTCGTGATCATTGCGGGCAATCTGGCGAACGCCGAGGGACTGGATAACGCTGAGGACGGTTTCACCAATGGCGGCGGTGACCGCTTGGCCGTTGATGTGGACGGTCATATCCGCCTGCGCCAACGGCTGGATATCGAAAGTTCTTTCTTGGCAGTGCATTGCGATGTTCATCCGTGAAGGTTCGGTTGAGGTGGTGTCAGCTCCTTGCTGCACTACAGCGTGTCGACGCGTTTATTGTTGCTGTGATTGGGGCGTCGACACGTACTTCGTCAGCGCAACAAGGTGCGCGTGAAGCACTGTAGTTCATACCTCAGCAAAGGCCGGGATCATTTACGTTAGGCGATCTCGCCGCTCGAAATATTGATCCAGGCCAGTGAAAGCGGTGGGATTGTCCAACGATCAGTTGGAGAAGACGAACTGCCCTTTGATCTTCTTCGCGCCGATGAAACCCAGGTCCGGGAACAGCAGGGATTTGATCCAGGCGGCGTAGAACACAATGGCCAGGGTGATGCCGACGGCAATCACGGTCGACAGCGGATCTTCCTCATAACCCTTGAACATGCGTGAAACCTGACTGATGGTGAGGAGGACGTAAACGGTGTAAGCGGCTGCAACGTTCTTGTAGAAGCCCCATGCAAACAACAACGGAATGCCGCCAGCGATCAGCAACATGGTCAGTGCCAGGCCGGCGCTTGCGTCATAGAACAGGAAGAAACCGAAGACGGCGCCGATCAATGCCTGAATACAGGTCAACACGATCAGCAGGGTGACTTTGAGTGAATGCTTTTCTCTGAGGGCCGGATCCGGACGCCCCCCGATCCAGGCCGCCAACACGCGATCTTTGACCGCACCGCCCGACAACGCTTTAAAGGTTTCGGTTTTCGAGCGCCCGGCTTCGAGCATTTCCACCAACTGGCGTTTGATTTCCTTCTTGTCCAACGTGTTCATCCTTACAGAGAGGTAAAAGCGGCCAATCCACTTCCGGCGGCGATTCTCGCCGTTGCCCCCGCAGAAAGCAAAAAGCCGCTTCCACCCGAAGGTGGAAGCGGCCGAGGCATGGGCCTCAATGGAGCAATCAGTGCACGAACAGGGCGATCAGGATGATGATCGGGATCGGTACGCCGAGGAAAAACAGCAGTAATGAGCGCATGGTCATGCTCCTTGTTTAACGGACTGGAGTGGTCGTGGTGTAGGTGTCGACTTCAACGTACTCGACGGCATCCCGGCGACGACCGCCATAAGTAGCCGCGAGGCTGGCGAAGAACGCACCGGCCAACAGCGAGATAAACATCCACAGCGAGGTCCAGGCAGCGACTTTCGCAGCGGTGTCGACGGCTTGTTGAGCTTTAAGTTTGGCGTCGGCCAGGGCTTTCTGAGTGCGGGCATAGATCTCATCGACGCGGCGCTCGGCATCGGCCTGAGTCAGGTTGGTCCGTTGGGCGACCAGTTGCGCGAGGTAGGTACGGTCTTCGGCACTCAGCTGACCGTTGGCCAGGCTTTGCGCGAAGATCCGGGCCACGGCGCCATGGGCGGCGTCATCGCTGACGGAGGCCGGACGGTCATCGCGGAACAGGCTGTCAATGTAGTAACCGTACTGGTTGCTGTCGGTGTTGGCCGCCGCAGAACCGGCCGCTTGGGTCATGGCGCTGGCAGCACCGCCGGCAACACTGGCACCGGCCTGCACACCACCACTGATCACACTGCTGACCGAGCCAACCACCAGCACCGCAGTGACCAACGTCGCCACACACCAAGCGAGGAAGCCGTGCGCGGTGTCGCGGAAATACACCTCGTCACCGTGCATGTTCGCCCACTTCACCCGCAGGCGACCGGCGATATAGCCACCCATGCCGGAAGCGATGATTTGCGTCGCCGCCAGCCAGACGATTGTCGAAATGCCCAGGCCCTTGGCGCTGACGCCCTCTCCGGCCCACGGTGAAACGGCAGAGAAACCCAAACCGAATCCGAGCAGGACCAAAATCATCGACAGTGCAGCGGCAGCCGCAGCACCGGCGAAAATCGCGCCCCAGGACACGCCCGAAACGCTGCTCGACTCTTCAACGGCAGGATAAAACCCATCAGAGGATCTATTCATTGTTGTTCTGCTCCAGGCATGAAAAATGGTGTTACAACTCGTCAGCAGATGAATTGCAGCGACCGTGCCATTCGCAGAAATCAAATAAATCCTTTATTTTCAATAATTTATAAAGAATGAACTTCCTCGGACCATGCAAATTGCAACAAGGGCCGGATAACAGCGGGTTTTATGCATTGGCACAAATGCCAGTTATTTGCGTTTGTAGCTCTTGTTACCGCTGGGCGTCAGGCAATACACCCCGCCACGGGGACCCGTGCAAAACGAACCCGTGCCGCAGGCGCAGCCATCATCACTTTGCAGGAAGTTTTGCGGACGGGCCTGCTGGCGCTCGCCAAACATCGCCGCGCAGCTTTTCTTCGAGCCGCTGATGGAGCCGTCATTGCACAGGAACAGATCACCGTCGCAGCGATCAATCCCGCCTTTTTTGCCGGAACACGGAGTATTGGCCGCCCATGCCGAAGCGCTGAACAGCACCAGCAACAGACCGGTAATTGGCATCCAGCCACGGCGAATGGAAATACGCACGGGACAACTCCTGTAGAGAATTATGGCCAGATGATATCAACGTTCCGGCAAATTAATCCCCAAAGCGCGCAAATGACAGCTACAACATGAAAGTTAATTTAAAGCGTCGCCGGAATTTCTTGGCAAAATGCTGCCATTCCGTTTGAACCGATCAGCAGGCCTGCCTATGACTCGTATCTTGACCATCGAAGACGACGCCGTGACCGCCCGGGAAATCGTCGCCGAACTGAGCAGCCACGGGCTGGAAGTCGACTGGGTCGACAACGGCCGTGAAGGACTCGACCGCGCCGTGAGCGGCAACTACGACCTGATCACCCTCGACCGCATGCTGCCCGAACTCGATGGCCTGGCCATCGTCACCACCCTGCGCACCATGGGCGTGGCCACGCCGATTCTGATGATCAGTGCGCTCTCCGATGTCGATGAACGCGTACGCGGCTTGCGCGCCGGCGGCGATGACTACCTGACCAAACCGTTCGCCACCGACGAGATGGCCGCACGCGTTGAAGTCTTGTTGCGTCGGCAGAACAGCGGCGCCACTCAGGCAACGACGCTGCAGGTCGCCGACCTCGAACTCGACTTGATCAGCCACGAAGCGCGACGTGCCGAACAGGTGCTGACGCTATTGCCGACCGAGTACAAATTGCTCGAATTCCTCATGCGCAACAGCGGCCAGATCCTCTCGCGCATGATGATTTTCGAAGAGGTCTGGGGTTATCACTTCGACCCCGGCACCAACCTCATCGACGTGCACATCGGCCGTCTGCGCAAGAAGATCGATGCCGCCGGCCATGTGCCGCTGATCCGCACGGTACGGGGTTCGGGTTATGTCATTGCCGAACCCGTCTGACGGCTGGCGTTCCTCCAGCAGCCGCTTGCTGGCGCTGTACAGTTCGCTGTTCGTGGCCTGGAGCGCGATCCTCATGGGGGTCATGTATTACGAGGTCTCCGGCTACCTCGATAACCTTGCCAAACACTCGCTGATGCAACGCCAGCACCTGTTTTCACACTTTCGCGGCGCACAACTGGAAGACGCCCTCGCCGCCAGCATGACTTTCGATATTCGCGGCATCGACGCCTATGGCTTGTTCGATGCCGACGGCGTTTACCTCGGCGGTGCCTTGCAGCAGATTCCCGAAGGCTTGCCGCTGGACGGCAAGATCCACATGCTCGCCGACTGCGCCGACTCCGATGACCCGACCCTGCCCAATGACAGCTGCGACGCGGTCGCCACGCAAACCCGCGATGGGCGCTGGCTGGCGTTGTTGCGCGACAACGGCTCGCTGTTCGCGGTGACGCGGATCATTTTGCATGCGTTGTTCTGGGGCGTGTCGCTGACGATTCTGCCGGGGATTGCCGGTTGGCATTTGCTGCGGCGTCGGCCACTGCGGCGGATCAGAGCCATTCAGGACAGCGCCCAGGCGATCGTGGCCGGCGACCTGACCCATCGCCTGCCCCTGTCCAATCGCCGTGATGAACTGGACATGCTCGCCGCCATCGTCAACGCCATGCTGGAGCGCATCGAGCGTTTGATGAATGAAGTCAAAGGCGTCTGCGACAACATCGCCCATGATTTGCGCACCCCGCTGACGCGACTGCGCGCGCAGTTGTATCGCATGCAGCAGCAGGCCGGCGAAGGCTCGCAGGAAGCAGCGCAACTGGATCTGGTGCTGGCCGAAGCAGACACGCTGATGGCGCGGTTTCGCGGGTTGCTGCGGATTTCCGAACTGGAAGATCGCCAGCGCCGCTCAGGTTTTGTCGAACTCGACCCGGTGCAATTGCTGGAAGAACTGCATGAGTTTTACCTGCCGCTGGCCGAGGAAGGCGAGCTGCGTTTCGAGCTGAACATGCCGGAGACGCTACCGCAGCTCAATGGCGATCGGGCGTTGTTGTTCGAGGCCTTGGCGAATCTGCTGAGCAACTCGATCAAGTTCACCCCGCCGGGCGGCACGGTGATGCTGCGTGGAGTCAACGCGGGTGGGCAAACGCGCATTGAAGTGCATGACTCAGGACCGGGAATTCCCGAGGCTGAGCGTGAGGCGGTGTTCCAGCGTTTCTATCGTGCCGAGGGTGGGCAACCGCAGGGTGGCTTTGGCCTGGGATTGTCGATTGTCGCAGCGATTGTCAGCTTGCATGGCTTCAGTCTTGAAGTCGGCAGCAGTGACTTGGGTGGGGCGAAACTGCTGCTCGATTGCCGGCAGAGCCTGATCGAAAATTCCTGATTCCCACTGCAAAGCCATCAATGTGGGAGCGAGCCTGCTCGCGAAAGCGGTGTGTCATTCAACAAAGATGTTGCCTGACAGTCACTCTTCGCGAGCAGGCTCGCTCCCACAGGTTTTTGTGGTGGATGATTAAGCGGGGTAATTGGCTCGGAGTGCCTCGAGGCCACCCTGGTAGATGCCGCTGAACAGCGCCACCACTTCCTCATCGCTCACGCCTTTGGCATTGAAGCGCCCCGACCACGTCACCCGCGCGCCGTGCCCCTGGGCTTCGACCTTGATCGTCGCCAGATAATCAGTCGCCGGGAACGGCGCCTGTTCAATCGAATAACTGTAAGTCTTCGCCGCGTTATCGAACACTTGCAGACGCTCGACCACCACAGCGCCGTCAGCGGTTTGCAAGGTGCGCACGCGGCCGCCGTCGCTCAGTTCACTGTTGGGAATAAACGGCAGCCAATCGGGCAGCGTGTTGAAGCCGCCGATCAATTGCCAGACCTGATCGGCCGAAGCCGGAATATCGATGGTTGCAGATGCTGTTGGCATAAATAAACGTCTCTCCAGAATTCAGATAGTCAGGCTGTCGACCACGCCGCCATCGACGCGCAAAGCGGCGCCAGTGGTGGCCGATGACAGCGGCGAAGCAATGTAAGTGACCAGGTGCGCGACCTCTTCAACATCCGCCACGCGCTGGATGATCGAGGTCGGACGGGCCTTGCGTACAAAGGCGTCGGCTTCATCGCGCAGGTTACGCCCGGATTCGGCAGCGGCATCCTTGAGCATGTCTTCGAGGCCATCGGTGAAGGTCGGCCCCGGCAGGATCGAATTGACCGTCACCCCGGTGCCAGCCAGACGTTTGGCCAGACCGTGCGACACCGCCAGATTGGCGCTTTTGGTCACGCCGTAATTGATCATGTCGGCCGGCGTGGCGACGCCGGATTCCGAGGACAGGAAAATCACCCGACCCCAGCCCTGCTCGACCATCGCCGGCACGTAATGCCGAGACAGGCGCACGCCGGAAATCACGTTGACCTCATAGAAGCGCGTCCACTCGCTGTCCGGCGCTTCGAAGAAATCCACGGCGTCGAAGATGCCGAGATTGTTCACCAGAATGTCCGCACGCGGTTCGGCGGCGAACAGTTTCTGCGCGCCTTCGGCGGTGCCCAGATCGGCCGTCAAACCACGCAGTTGCGCGCCCGGCACCTTCTCGCGAATGCTCGCCAGCGCCTGCTCGACCTTGGCGGCATCGCGACCGATCACCACCACTGTGGCGCCGGATTCAGCCAGCGACTGGCTGATGCCCAGACCAATGCCGGCGGTGCTGCCGCTGACGATGGCCAGTTTTCCACTCAGATCAATCTTCATGCTTTCACCTCATCGATTGGCAATGGTGCACGTTCGGAAACCAGTTTGGCGTCGCGCATCGCCTGCCAGAAACCGGCAGGAATGATCGCCGACAACGCCGCGACATCTTCAGCGACTCGACCCGGTTTGCTCGCACCGGGAATCACCGCCGCGACCGCTGGATTGGCGAGCGAGAACTGCAGCGCAGCGGCTTTGATATCGACGTTGTAAGCGGCGGCGATGCGTTTGATTTGCTCGACCTTGGCGATGACTTCAGGGCTGGCCTGCTGGTATTCGAAGTGCGAGCCACCGGCGAGGATGCCCGAGCTGTAAGGGCCACCGCCAACGATTTCAACGTTCTGTGCCAGCGCTGCATCCATCAGGCGTTGCAACGGGCGTTCGTGGTCGAGCAGCGTGTAGCGACCGGCCAACAGGAAACCATCCGGCTGCGCTTCGCTGAGGTCGAGGGTCAGTTCGCAGGGCTCGACTTTGTTCACGCCCAGGCCCCAGCCCTTGATCACGCCTTCTTCGCGCAAGCGGGTGAGGACTTTGAACGCGCCGGTGCGGGCCTGATTGAAGTATTCCAGCCATTGATCGCCGTAGAAGTCTTGAGCGATGTCGTGCACCCAGACGATGTCGAGGCGATCGGTTTGCAGACGTTTGAGGCTGTCTTCGATCGAGCGCATAGTCGCGTCGGCGCTGTAGTCATTGACGATCTTGTTCGGGCGACCGTGTTCGAATACCCCGCTCTTCTCGCCGAGATCGCGGGCGGCGGCGTCTTCGACTTCATCGAGGATGACCCGACCGACCTTGCTGCTCAGCACGTAGTCGTCACGTTTGTATTGCTTCAGCGCTTCGCCGAGGCGGATCTCCGACAGCCCGGAGCCGTAGAACGGCGCGGTATCGAAGTAACGCACACCGGCATCCCACGCAGCATGCACAGTGGCTTGCGCTTCTTCTTCGGGGATGGCGCGGAACATGTTGCCCAGTGGCGCGGTGCCGAAGCCGAGTTGGCCGGACAGTTTGTCTTTCAAACTCATGGGTTTTTCCTCGATAGGTTCTGGGTCTGTGTGACCGTTGAGCAGATCCTAGATTGCGACACCGAGACCGTCCAAGACATAATGCGCAGCACTTGAGTCCCTATAGGTCTGACATGATCGACATCCGCCAATTGCGCTACTTCGTTGTCGTCGCCGAGGAAGAACACGTCGGCCGCGCCGCCGAACGGCTGCATATTTCCCAGTCGCCACTGAGCCGGCAGATCGCCCAGCTCGAAGAACGCCTGGGCCTTACGCTGTTCGAGCGCAGCCAGCAGCGCATTCGCCTGACCCGCGACGGCCAGACCTTCCTCGCCGAAACCCGCGCCCTGCTGACCCACGCCAATCGTCTCGAATCCCTCGGCAAACGCCTGGGCCGTGGCGAAGAAGGCGGTTTGTGCATCGGCTATATCGAGAACGCCATGCACGCCGGCGTCCTGCCCAATGCCTTGCGCGTGTTGCGTGCAGATCGACCGAATGTGCATGTCGCGCTGTACAACCTCAATTCCGTCGAGCAATTGGAAGGCTTGCGACAGCGTAGTCTCGATATCGCGTTGGTGAGTGAGCCGCCGACCGATGACGACCCTGATCTGTTGGGCTTTCAGGTCCTGGATGATCCGATGCTGCTGGCGTTGCCGGAACACCATCCATTGGCGCAGCAAGCGGCGTTGAGTCCCGAAGATCTGGCTGATCAGGAATGGATCGGCGTGCAGCCGCGCCAGGACGCCAACGATGAGTTCGTCAGCGCCTGCATTCGCGCGGGATTCACCCCGGATGTGCGCATGCAGGCGACCGAACCGTTTACCGCGCTGGGGTTGGTGGCGTCGGGGCTGGGGATTGCGATGATTCAGAAGGGTTTGAGCCATAACGCGCCGCCGGGCGTGGTGTTGCGGGAGCTGCCGTGGCTGACATTGACCACGCCATTGTGGGCAGCGTGGCACCGGATCAATTTGCGGCCATTGGTCGAGACTTTCAGGAAAGTCCTGACTGACGACAAGATATCCGCTGACTGACAGGCTCGCTCCCACAGGTTCAGAGGTGATCTCGCATTCTCTGTACGACGCAGATCCCAGTGGGAGCGAGCCTGCTCGCGAAGGGGCCGGCACATCCAACATCGAATTTGACTGAGCCAACGCTTTCGCGAGCAGGCTCGCTCCCACAGGTTCAGAAGTGATCTCGCATTTTCTGTACGACGCGAATCCTTGTGGGAGCGAGCCTGCTCGCGAAGGGGCCGGCACATCCAACATCGAATTTGACTGAGCCAACGCTTTCGCGAGCAGGCTCGCTCCCACAGGTTTTGCGGTGGATCTACACTCATCGGATACGCCCCCAGCCGTGAGGTGACCATGAAAATGTCCGCACAAATGACCGTCGTCGCGGTACTGGCCACCCTCGCTTATCTGGGTCTGGCCGTGTGGGGTATTGGTGGTGTGGCGATGTTCTTTTCCCACGGTTCGCTGGTGATCGTCGCACTGGCGACGGTGGCCATGGTGATCGCTTCACTGTTCAGCGAGGTCAACCTTAGTTCCGGTGAGCGTGAAGACCGCGCCAATCGTTGGGTGATTCCGGCGTTTGGTGTGATTGGTCTGGTCAGTGGATTTTTGCCGGCCTATTGCGACCGGGTAAATTTCTGGACAGTGGGCGGTGAAGGCGTGCGTTGGCTCGGCGCTTTGCTGTTTATCGTCGGCGGCACGCTAAGGTTGTGGCCGGTGTTTGTGCTGGGGCGGCGTGTCAGTGGATTGGTGGCGATTCAGCCGGGGCACCGTCTGGTGACCGATGGCATTTATCAACACCTGCGTAATCCGAGTTATCTGGGGCTGGTGGTCAATGCCGTGGGCTGGGCGCTGGCGTTTCGTTCGGTGGTCGGGTTGATGCTGGCGGCGATGACGTTGATTCCGCTGATTGCCCGGATTCATTCTGAGGAGGCCCTGCTGCGCGCGCAGTTTGGGGCGGAGTACGAGGCTTATTGCGCGCGCAGTTGGCGGTTGCTGCCGGGGGTTTACTGATCTTCAATCCACACTGGAAAAATGTGGGAGCGAGCCTGCTCGCGAAAGCGGTGGGTCAGCCAATATCAATATTGGCCATGACAATGCTTTCGCGAGCAGGCTCGCTCCCACAGAATTGTGTTGTGTCAGTTGCGTTGCAGGTGGAGTTGGCCCGCGCTGTCGACTTTGACGCTGACCGCAGCATAACTGGCCAACGTCGCATGGGCCGTTTCCAGCGGATGCTGATGCGTGGTGGTGATGATCATCAACGGCGCGCCGGCCGCTTCGGCAGCCTGAATACCGACCGTGGCGTCTTCGAAAATCAGGCAATCACGCGCTTCCAGACCAAGACGTTTGGCAGCCAACAAATAGCCGGCCGGGTCGGGCTTACCCGCCTTCACATCTTCAGCGGTGATCATCACCGCAGGCGCTGGAATCCCCGCAGCCGCCATCCGCCGTAACGCCAGATCCCGTGGCGCCGACGTCACCATCGCCCAGCGATCTTTCGGCAGGCTGTCGAGAAAATTCGCCGCGCCGGGGATCTCGACAATGCCTTCGACGTCTTCGATTTCAGCCTTGGTGATGAACGCCGCTTGGGCCGCGGCATTCACGCCCGGCAGGTTCAGGCGGGTGATGGTGTCGATGGCGCGCACGCCATGAATGCTCGGCAAAAAGGTTTCCACATCCACGCCATGGCGCACGGCCCAAGCTGCCCAGATCCGCTCGGCGGCGGCAATGGAGTTGAGGACAGTGCCGTCCATGTCGAACAGAAACGCGCCGAACGCGCGATCAAATACAGCATCGTGAGCAGACAAAGGTTCGCATCCTCTGGCAAAAGACCGGGCGGGCAATGTAGCACTTGCCCGGTCGATTCACCCAGCGTGTCAGTGCAGGCGCGGTGCCTTGGATTTGAACGCGCTGTCGACGCAGTCGAGCAACTGCCCAATGGCCCACGGCTTTTTGATGAACGCCACCGGATGCTTGACCCCGGAGGTTTCGGGCGTTTCATAACCGGACATGACCATCACCGGTTTGTCTGGCCAGCGGTCGCCGACCAGGTTGGCCAGGTCCGCGCCATTAAGGGTGCCGGGCATGGTGATGTCGGTCAGTAGCAACGCCACGTTCGGGGCGTTTTGCTCAAGGTAAAGTGATGCGGCGTCGGCACTGGTCTGCGGCTCGACCTTGAAACCTTCCTCCTGAAGAATTTCGCAGAGAAACTCCAGAATCAACGGATCGTCCTCAACCACCAGAATCAATCCGTCAGGAAGGTGCGCGCTCGCCGTAGGTGTTGGGCACATGGAACTGCACTCCCTGAATTGCATTAACGATTTAGCGGCTTGAATCCGCTGCTTAACTGGTATGAGCAGCGGGCTCTGCAGAAATTCATTTTTGATACAGGTCTTTTGTCAAACGCCGCTTTTGCCCCTCGGCGGCAATCGTTCGCGACGGCGTATTTGTGGTTAAAATGCCGGCCCTTTTGCTTGCCGATCCTGACTGATGAACCCTGAAGCCCTCGCCACCCTCCACGCCCACCTGCTGCCGGCCCTCGCGGCCGCACCGAGCGAAACCCGTCGCCTGTTCCACGGGCGCGGACGCTGCTGGGCCGGGCTGGAGCAGTTGACCGTGGACTGGCTGCAAGGCGTGGTGCTGGTGTCGCTGTTCAAGGAACCAGTGCCTGAGCAACTGGATAATCTCAAGGCGTTGCTGCTGGAGCTCACCGGTTCCGCCGAATGGAAACAGTCTGGCGCGCACACGCTGTTGATCCAGCATCGCTATTTGCCGCAGAGCACCGCCGAATGGCTGCTGGGGGATGAGATCGACGAAATGAGCATCGTCGAGGGCGGCTTGCAGTACCGCGTCGACCTGGGGCGCAAGCAAAACGCCGGGCTGTTTCTCGACATGCGTTACGGGCGCAACTGGGTGCGCGAACAGGCCGACGGCAAACGCGTGTTGAATCTGTTCGCCTACACCTGCGGGTTTTCCGTGGCGGCCATCGAGGGTGGCGCCAACCATGTGGTCAACCTGGACATGTCCCGCGCCGCGCTGAGCCGGGGCCGCGACAATCATCGCTTGAACGGCCATGACCTGAGCAAAGTCAGTTTCCTCGGCCACGACCTGTTCAAGTCCTGGGGCAAGGTGATCAACAGCGGCCCGTATGACCTGGTGATCATCGATCCGCCGTCATTCCAGAAAGGCAGTTTCCTGCTGACCAAGGATTACCAGCGCGTGCTGCGCCGTTTGCCGGAATTGCTCACCGCGCAGGGCACGGTACTGGCGTGCATGAACGATCCGGCGTTTGGTTCGGACTTTCTGATTGATGGCGTAACCCAGGAAGCGCCGAGTCTGCGCTTTGTAGAGCGACTGGAGAACCCGCCGGAGTTTCCGGACATTGATCCTGAAAGCGGCCTCAAGGCTTTGGTCTTCCAGCGCACCACCTGACACCCAGAAGATCCCCTGAACAACGCAAATCCCCCTGTGGGAGCGAGCCTGCTCGCGAAAGCGGTTTGCCAGTCACCCGTGATGTTGACTGATCTACCGCATTCGCGAGCAGGCTCGCTCCCACAAGGTTATCGGGGTTCTTCAGATAACCGGTGGGCGCAGCACCAGCGCAAACAACTCTCCATGCCCGGTGACATTGAGCTTGTGATACAGATTGCGCCGATGCACCTTGACCGTCTCCGGTGAGATGCCCATCTGCTGGGCCATCGCCTTGCTGGAGAAACCCTGCAAGATCAGCCGCGCCGTATCGACCTCGCGCACCGTCAACCGCGCATCGAAACGGTCGAGCAACGTCGCCAGATCCCCAACCACCGTTTCCGCCACCGCACCCTGCGGCGGCAGCAACTGCACATGCCGACGCATCGCCGCCAACACCCAGTCACGCACGCACAGCAACCGGCCCTGTTCGGCCATGTCGAACGGCGTCGAACGGCCCAAGGACAAACCGAGCACGCCGCCCTCGACGTTGATCATGAACTGCAACTCGTCCTCGCCCACCACTGAACGAAAGTAGCTCTGGTAGTACTCACTGTGCAGAAACTGGTCCGGCGCCACCGAGGCGAGGCTGTGCAAGCCGTCGGCAATACCAGTCGACACGGTCTGATAGAACGGATCGAGCAGGTACATGCCGGCGCTGTAACTGGCCAGTTCTTCCTGCTCGTCGGGGCGGCCCTTGCTGTCGAAGTCGATCAGCAACTGCGGCGCCTGCCCCGCTTTCATCAACGCCACCAGCGCGTTGTCCAGCGGCACCAGCAGCCGCAACGTGTCCACCAGCGCACGCCAGAAACCCTCTTGGCCAACACCGGCGAATACCCGCGCCAGACTTTGATGCACTGGCAGTTCCTGCAACAACGCGTCCACGCACTACCCCTTTTGAGTAACCCATGATGGGAATGGGTCAGGCGTGACCGGCCCGATAGGCTGAGCACTCCTGTTCATCACCGGCCTGCACGGGCCAGGAGTGCCGCATCATGCGTCGTCACCGAGGCTGTATCAACCTCAGCATAAAACTGGGCCTGCTGGCCGGTCTCAGCGCCAGCTCAATTGCCATGGCCGCCGACGCACCGAGCGTGCACGTCTACAACTGGTACGACTACATCGGACCGAACACTCTGCATGATTTCCAGCGCGACAGCGGTATCCAGCCGGTCTACGACACCTTCGACAGTGCCGAAGTCCTCGAAGGCAAACTGATGACCAGCCGCAGCGGCTACGACGTGGTAGTGGCGAGCAACTTCAGCCTGCCGACGCTGATCAAGGCCGGCGCCCTCGCCCCGCTGCCGCGCGATCAACTGCCGGGCTGGAAGAATCTCGACAGCGACTTGCTGGCGAAGCTGGCCAACAACGATCCCGGCAATCAGTACGCGGTGCCGTACCTGTGGGGCACCAACGGCATCGGTTACAACGTCGACAAAGTGCGCGCGGCATTAGGCGACAAGGCGCCGGTGGATTCGTGGGATCTGGTGTTCAACGCAGACAACCTCGCCAAACTCGGCCAGTGCGGTGTGGCGATGCTCGATTCGCCGTCGGAGATGCTGCCGGTCGCCCTGCACTATCTCGGCTTGCCACCGAACAGCACCGATCCCGAAGACTATAAAAAAGCCGAGGCGCTGCTGCTGAAACTGCGCCCGCACATTGCCTACTTCAACTCGTCGAAATTCATCAGCGACCTGTCCAACGGCAACATTTGCGTGGCGGTCGGTTGGTCGGGGGCCATGCTCGAAGCCAAGACCAATGCCGAGCAGGCCAACAACGGCGTGAAAATCGCCTACAGCCTGCCCAAGGAAGGCGCTCCAGTGTGGTTCGACACGCTTGTGCTGCTCAAGGACGCGCCGAATCGTCCTCAGGGTCTGGCCTTTATCGACTATCTGCTGCGCCCCGAAGTGATCGCGCCGGTCAGTGATCATCTGTCGTATCCCAATGGCAATCGCGCGGCAACAGCGTTGGTGGCCGCCGCCACGCGGGACAACCCGGCGGTTTATCCATCTGCTGCAGCGATGGCCACGCTGTACACCCTTGAACCCCTGCCCAAAGCCACCGAACGCGTGCGCACGCGGGTGTGGAGCAAGGTCAAGAACGGCCAGTAACCCGTTTTTGAACATTTCACAAAGCCCTGTGGGAGTGAGCCTGCTCGCGAAAGCGGTGGGTCAGGCACTGATGTGTTGAAAGTGCCGACGCCTTCGCGAGCAGGCTCGCTCCCACAGGGTCAGTGCACAACCCTGCATTTTTTAGAGAGACAGAAACCAATGAAACCTCGTGCCCGTGACCTCAACATCCGCATTGGCCAACTACCTCCCGGCCCGCTCAACGCCATCACCGATGTCCCCGGCGTGCGCGTCGGCCCCAGCAACGTGCGCGGACGCAGCAATGCCGGACGGGACATCTGCACCGGCGTCACGCTGATCGAACCGCGCCCGGGTTCGACCAATCAGCAACCGTGTTTTGCCGGCGTGCATGTGCTCAACGGCAACGGTGACGCCACCGGACTTGAGTGGATTCGCGAGGCGGGTCTGCTGACCAGCCCGATTGCATTCACCAACACCCACAGCCTCGGTGTGGTGCGCGATGCCTTGGTGGCACTGGATCGCCAGCAGCAACCCGACGACGGTCGTCTCTACTGGAACATGCCAGTAGTGCTGGAAACCTTTGACGGTTTGCTCAATGACATCAACGGCTTTCACGTCCAGCCAGAGCACGTCGCCGAAGCGTTGAGCACAGCCGTTAACGGTCCCGTCGCGGAAGGTGCTATCGGCGGTGGCAGCGGCATGATCTGCCATGAATTCAAGGGGGGCATCGGCACCGCGTCGCGCCGTTTGAGCAGTGCTCAGGGCGGCTGGACTGTCGGCGCGATCGTACAGGCCAACCACGGTATTCGCAGTGAGTTACGGGTCGACGGCTACCCGGACGGACGTTACATGGAACAGAAAGATTCGCCGTTCTTGCGCGCCTCATTACCGCATCCGGGCATGGGTTCGATCGTCGTTTGCCTGGCCACCGATGCGCCGCTGTTGCCGCACCAGTGCACACGCCTGGCGCAACGCGCGAGCCTGGGCCTGGCGCGCACCGGCGGCGGTAACGAGGATCACAGCGGCGACATCTTCATCGCCTTCGCCACCGGCAACGATCACGTGCCGCCTGCAGCCTACGAAGGCAAAGGCGCGCCGACCTGTGACGGTTTGCGCATGGTTAACAATGACCACATCAGCGAGCTGTTCCTGGCCGCGACCGAGGCGGTTGAAGAAGCGATCATCAATGCGCTGCTGGCCAGCGACAGCACCGAGGGTAACGGCCATTCGGTGCCGGGACTGGATGCCGAAACCCTGCTCGCCGCCCTCGAAAAATCAGGCTGGCCTGGCGCCCGCTGACACCCGCTTTTCCCCTGTAGGAGTGAGCCTGCTCGCGATCGCGTTTTGTCAGTCGAAGTTGATTTGACTGACCCACCGCGATCGCGAGCAGGCTCACTCCTACACAGGATCACGTCAGTATTTGTGTACCAGGTTCTCGCCGCCACCCGGGCGACTGGCGGTACTTGAGCCGTCACTTGCACACTCCTACGATGGAATCACGCAGTAACTCCGCTCTTCGAGCACTGCGTAGGCACGGGTGCTCTGAACCCCAATCAAGCCCGTGCCTTGCTTCATGCGCACCTTGAGCCTCGAGGGCTCTACTTCCTCCCCATCAAAGAGCTTTGAGGCTCTTTTTTTGTCTGCGTAAATCAGCAGTCCGGCGGCGCGTCGGCGCAAATCGAGCGCCAGGCCGCCTGTGCCAGCAACTCGCGATAGTCCGCCGGGCTGCCCTTCACTCGTCCGGCCAACCAGGCGCGGCAGTAACTGTCGGCCTGGCCGATGATCAACGACGGCAACAGTTCGGCGGGCAGCGCCTTGAGTTCGGCAGCGCGTCCCGATTCGGCCAGCCATTCGCGCAGACGCACATTGCGCGTCTTGTTACGTTCGGCCAGTTCGTCTTTGAACGGCCCTTTGGTCACGGCAAATCGTGCGTGGTACTGGAAGCGCGCCCACTGCGGTTGACGTTCGACCCAATCGACGTAGCTGAACACCAGCGCCTGCACACCTTCCTCGGTGGTTTGCGCCGCCTCCAGATAGGCATCGCGCAACCTCGCCTGATCCTCCAGCGCGGTGAAAAACAACGCCGCGACCAAGCCCTCCTTATTGCCGAAATGGTGATAGATCGCCCCGACACTGGTGTCGCACTCGGCGCGAATCATCTTGATGGTGGTGGCCTCGATCCCCTGCTCGTTGAACAGGCTTAGCGCCTTGCGAAAGATGTCGCGCTTGAGTTCGGCGCGGCGGCCGGGGTAGCTGCGTTCAAGTAGATCTGCGGTGTCCATGCGGCTCACTGCCTGAAAATCGGGATTGAAAGGCACACGTCGTGCCCATGGAAAAACACGCACAGGTTGACAGATTTCCCGCAGACCGAATACCGTTCCGTTACAGAATATTATTCTGTAACGGAACATCATTCTGCAAAATTATCTTCAGCGAGGCTTTCCATGAGTCAGTTTCTCAGCATGTTCAACAGCGCAGGTCCGCAAGCGTTTAGCCAGATGGCCTGTCAGGTCGCGCCGTACTTCAGCAGCATCAATCCGCTGGTGACCGAGTTACGTGCGAACTCGGCGACGGTGCAAGTGCCATTCCGTCGTGAGATCACCAACCACCTTGGCAGCGTGCATGCAATTGCCATGTGCAACGCGGCGGAACTCGCCGCTGGGATGATGACCGATGTGTCGATCCCGGCGGGCGCTCGCTGGATCCCCAAAGGCATGACCGTGGAATATCTGGCCAAGGCAAAAACCGATGTGACGGCAGTGGCCAGCGGTGAGGGCGTGGATTGGCAGAGCGAAGGCGACAAGATCGTCAACGTAGATATTCACGATACCGAGGGCAAAAAAGTGTTCACCGCGCGCATCACAATGAACGTCAAACTCGGCTGAATGACGCGCACAAAAAAGCCCTTGCTGCGCCATTCACAGCAAGGGCTTTTTCAGCGATGTGAGGTCAGTGCACGGTCAGGCGTTGCCGGACAAACTCTTCGCTGTGGCGGCTGGTCTGGTCGAGGTGTCGGTCGCGCTGTTTCTCGGCGTCGAGCATCGCCCGCTTGCCGTTTTTCTGCAGCAGATAGGTGTGGATTTGCTGCACTTCCAGCGACCGGTAGATCGGCGTGGTGTCGATAAATCCGCGCAGACCGTTGCTGCGGTAATGCCGGGTGCTCATCAACACCTGAGTTTCACGCTGGCCAATCACCTCAAAACCCAAGGCTTCGAAATACGGGACTTTACCCACGGTGCAGGCCAGTTCCGCGTGGGGATAACGCCCGACCATTTCGCCGATCATTGCCCGCGCCACCCCCTGACGCCGATGCCCTTCGCGCACCGCCATGTAGGCGACGCTGCAGGCTTCCCAATCGCCCTGCACCGGCAGGTACAACCGAAAACCGATCACTTGCTCCGGATCATCCTCATCGGTGGCGACCAGCAACTCGACGTCGGTGCCCTTCTCGCCATTCAACGCTTCCAGATACAGATGCACCTCATAGCCGACCGCGTCCTGATAGACGTTGTACAGCAGGTTGCTCGGGCCAAGGCCGACCGCGCTGATGTCGGTCAGGTAGTCGACGACCATCTGCAGAATCTGGCTGTTGACGCCCTCGGGGCATGGGGTTTTGTAGTGGGTGATGCGTGGCATGGCGGGCAAACTCCGGCAGAAAAAACACGTCGCCGACGACTGCAATCGGCGAACAGCGACATCATACCGTGCCACCGTCGACTGTCTGCCAAAAGCGTAATCCGCCCCTTCGTGGCTTCCATGGGAGGATCTAAGCTCAATGAGCCCGCCGTCATTCATTATCTGTTGGCTATATAATTTATGCTGATTAAATCAGTGACTGACCAAAGGAAAGACTACAACTCAATTATCCCAAGGAGCAGCGTTAGCATGACCAGGCAATCGCATACGCATATGTCGTCAAAGGAATTGGTCATCCTGTTTCATTCAATCGGAGGATCCCAGGCGAAGCTGGCCGATCTTGAAGCTACCGTATTGAGCGCCTGCATCGAAAACAACCAGTCGGCGCCCGACTTTTTCTACCCTACCCTCGACACAAGCATGATGTCGTTCGCCGATCCCTGCAACATCACGCTATCGGTGATGCGTCAGATTGATGAGATCTGGCAAACATCAAACGGCGCGTACTCGGGGATATATCTGGTGGGGCACAGCATGGGTGCCCTGCTTGCACGCAAAGTATACGTGTGTGCCTGCGGGGAAACGCCAGAGGCTCCATTCGAGCCTCAGCTCAGCGGGCAATCGCCGCGAATCTGGGCCAATCGAGTAAAACGCATAGTCCTGCTCGCCGCTATCAATCGCGGCTGGCGCTTGTCCCCCCATCTGTCGATCAGCAATTTTCTTCGTTGGGGCGCGGGCGTTCTCCTTGGTAACACCATCATGGCGCTGACACTGGGGCGATACACTCCCCTGGTTTTTCATATCCACTATGGCGCGCCTTTTCTGACCAACTTGCGTTTGCAATGGATGGCAATGCGCAGGTCATTCAAAGCAAGGTCCTGTGATCCGGTCATCACCATCCAGCTGCTTGGGTCCACTGACGATCTGGTCTCTCCGGAAGACAATATCGACCTGGTGGCGGGGGACGATTTTTACTACCTCGATGTCCCCATGTCCGGCCATGTGAATGTCGTCGAGACTGATGGAAGCGAAGCGGGTCAAAAGCGTTCACGTGTCATCTCACTGGCACTCACTGGCACGCCTGACAGCCTGAAAGAGGCGTCGATCTTACCGACCGATCAGGATCTGCCCAAAGCCGAAAGTGATGTAACCGATGTGGTCTTTGTCATTCACGGCATACGCGATCAAGGCTACTGGACGCAAAAAATAGCGCGCCGGGTGGTTGCCATGGCTCGCCAGCGCAACAAGCTTATCGATCGCCAGAAGGCGTCGGATACCGCCACAACGGAAAAAAAACAGATCATCAAAACCGAGACATCCAGTTATGGGTATTTCGCGATGCTGCCCTTTCTATTACCCCACATCCGCCGCAAACGAGTGGAATGGCTGATGGATCGTTATGCTGAAAACAAGGCCCTTTATCCGGATGCACAATTTTCCTATGTAGGCCACAGCCACGGGACCTACATGCTGGCCAAAGCACTTGATGATTATGCTTGCCTTCGCTTCAAACATATTGCGTTCGCTGGCAGTGTTGTCAGCACGCGATATGACTGGAGCACTCTGATCAGCCGCGGCCGGGTAAAAAGTGTCATCAACTTTGTTGCCAGTGCCGACTGGGTCGTCGCTGTTTTTCCTCGCACCTTTCAGATGCTTAAACTCCAGGATCTGGGGAGCGCCGGACACGATGGGTTCCAACAGGAAAACGCCGCACTGTTCAAATCCGAGTATGTGAAAGGCGGTCATGGCGCAGCATTACGCGAGGAAAACTGGGACGTGATTGCGACTTTCATTCTCGATGGCAGTAAACCGGCAGAACCTGACTTGGCGCACCAGCGCCGGTCATGGACGGTTCAATTAGGCAATTATGCGCCACAGCTAGTGCTGCTGGCGCTAATTCTGGTGTTGTCGGGCGGGTACATTCTATTGGCGCCGCTGCTGTCCATGAGTCATGCCCATTGGACCAGCCTCGTCGCTTTCACAGTGTATATGTGGGGGGTATGGAAAGTTTTGACGTGGTTTTGAACTTCGCCGCACTTGCTGTTACGCCGATGTTTACGTCACCGGTCACGATCGTCCAACCTCGCAGCCAATGTGCATGAAGTGGAACCGGCGGCGTCACTGCTGCGGCGCCACCACTTTGAATTTGATGGCGATGTCCTTGGACACCACGGTGTCCGCCCACTCCCCCGCGCCGAGGCCGAACTCGTCGCGCTTGAGTATCAGGTCACCGTCGAAAATGCCGATGTCGCTGCCCGGCTTCAATTCCACCGGTACCTGCACTTCACGGGTGATGCCTTTGAGGGTGAGTTGTCCGTCGATCAGATAGCGACGCTCAGCCACCTGGGTGAAACGCCGGGACTCAAACACCGCCACGGGAAATTTTTCGGTGTCGAACCACGCCGGTTTCACCAGTTCGGTGTTGGCGTCCTCGCTGCCGGCATCAATGCTGTTGAGGTCGATGTGCAACTTGGTACGGGCGTTGTCGATATCGTCAGTATCGAAGTCCAGCGTCGCTTCGAACTTGCCGAAGGTACCGTACATCGGCGAGCCCATCTGGTTGTAGGTAAAACTGATCTGACTGGCGGTGGTGTTGACCCGGGTGTATTCGACTGCCTGCGCGACAGAGACGACGCACAGCGAATACGCGGCAGCCAGCAGCAATCGGATCGACATAAGATTCTCCGGGTGGGGCTTGCCGTCGAGGGACTCGATTGACTTAAGCAAACATCCGACCGTTGCGCCAGCGCCTACACCAAACGCTCGATTTTCTGATGCTGCCAGACCAGTTTGTAATACAAGGTCTGCAACACCAGCATGCTCAGATACGCCACCGGAAACGCCATCCACACGCCCTGCAAACCGTATTGCGCATCCAGCCAGTACGCCGCCGGCAGTTGCACACCGACAACGCAAATGATCGCAATGATCACCGGCACCAACACCGTGCCGCTGGCGCGCATGATCCCGCCGATGATGGCCTGGAAGCCAAAGACCAACAGGCTCCACAGCATGATGTGCAGCAGATGCTCAGCCATTGCCCGGGTCGAATCCTCGGTCAGGAACAGCCCCAGCAACCAGTGCGACAGCAGATAGCCGAGCACGATCAGGCCGCCGGTCAGGCACACGTTGATCAACAGCCCGGTGCGCAGAATCGGCCCCATCCGCTCCAGTCGCCCGGCGCCGATGGCCTGTGCACCGAGAATCGACGCAGTGATCGCAATCGACAACGCCGGGAACTGCACATAATTGACGATCTGCGTCACCGCGCCATAGGCCGCCGTCGCTTGCGAGCCGTGCTGGTTGACCAGCGCCAGAATCACCAGCTCCGACAGCGACAGCACAATCATCTGCACGCCGGTCGGCAGGCCGATGCGCAAGACCTTGCCGAGAATGGCCCCGTCGAGGCGCAGCGCAGCAAAGAACTCCCGGTCCGGCGCCAGCGGATGGCCCTTGCGAATCAGGCGCCACGCCAGCCACGCCATCGCCGCCAGGTTACCGGCCAGCCCGGCGTACGCCGCACTCTGAATACCCAGTTGCGGCAGGCCGAACCAGCCGCGAATCAGCGCCGGCGTCAATGCCAGCCCGACACCGGTCGATACGATCAACGCCAGCAACGGCGACAGCGTATCGCTGACCCCGCGCAACAGCTGCGTGAACAACACAAACACCAGCAGCGACGGCAAGATCCACATCATCACATGGGCATACGCCACCGCATCGTCGAGCACATCCGCCGGCGTCCCCAGCCCCGCCAACGCCTGCCGCGCGAACACGCTGCCCAATATTGCGGCGACCAGACCGATCAACACGCCCAGCAACAGCGTGGCCCCGGCGATCGCCTTGACCATGTGCGGCTCCCGCGCGCCCCACGCCTGACCGATCAACACACCGGCGCCAGCGCCGAGGCCGATCACCAGTGCGATAAAGAAGAACACGATGGGAAACATCCCCGACACCGCTGCCAACGCCTGGGTGCCGAGCATCTGACCGATGTAGATGCTGTTGACCGTGCCCGACATCGATTGCAGAAAATTCGACAGCACCATCGGCGCGAGGAACAGCAGGTAGGTGTGCCAGAGTGGGCGTTGGGCGACGGCTTGCATTGAATAGAGGTCCATCTCGACGGCGGGTGGGCTGATGGAGGATAGCTTCGGTGAGTTGCACGCGGGGCGCAATTAACATTTCAAATCGGTGTTTATGACCGGTGGCCGAGCCTGTGTAACGGACACGGTTCTGTAGGTGCAAGTTCAGAGCTGTGGTAAACAACTGTCCACTTTCCCTTCTCTCATTGAGGCTCTGTTCATGCCGCGCTTTGCCCAACTGCTGACCATCACCCTCCTCGCCCTGCTCGCCACCAGCGCCCACGCCGCTGCGCCCGCCGAAACCTTGAAGCCGTTGCTGGAGACACTCAACGAACGCCTGAACATCGGCGACCTCGTCGCGCTGACCAAATGGGACAGCGGCAAGCCGATTCAGGACAGCCCGCGTGAAGCGCAGGTCATCGCCAATGCCCGTAAGCTGGCCAGCGAGCGTCAACTCGACGCGGAGGACGTGGCGCAACTGATCGCGGCGCAAATGGAGGCGAACAAACTGGTGCAGTACGGTTTGCTTTCGCAATGGCAGGCAGCGGGTGCCGCGCCGGACACTCCTCGCCCCGACCTGGGCAAACAGATCCGCCCGCGTCTGGATGAACTGCAAACTCGGCTGTTGCAGCAATACGCCGATTTTGCGCCGTATCGCCATGATGCGAATTGCCCAGTCTGGCTGGCCAAGGCGCGTAAAGACCTGACACACGACGCGCTGCATGAACTGGCTTTGACGCGGGCTACCGGTGAGCTGTGCGTGCGATCAACAGCCCCTTGAAACGGGGGTTCGGGCATACATTGCTGGCATCGATAGTCACCATCACGGCAATGAAGTTCTCATAAAAAATCCACGGCGTAACATCGGCTCCAGACAAACAACTACCCCTTGGAGCACACGATCATGAAACGCCAAACCCTTCTCGGCATCGCTTTTTCGGTTTTCGCCATTAACGCTTTTGCCGCCACCCCGGCACACACCCAGGTCGCTGAAGGCGGCTTGGACAAGTTGATTGAAAGTCGTGTTGCCGAAGGTGGCGCTGATCGTCTGATCGAACGCCGCGTTGCCGAAGGTGGCGCTGATCGTCTGATCGAACGCCGCGTTGCCGAAGGTGGCGCTGATCGTCTG
>Ga0163162_10000210_pt1 | contig 54200 bp, 51 predicted proteins | sample S55metaG_FD_115310 | JGI IMG/M metagenome (GOLD analysis project Ga0163162, IMG submission 115310) | Switchgrass rhizosphere microbial communities from Kellogg Biological Station, Michigan, USA - S5-5 metaG | ecosystem: Host-associated > Plants > Roots > Rhizosphere > Soil | place: USA... | reverse complement strand
CCTGTTCCCGCATCTGACTGCCTTGCAGAACGTCACCCTCGGTCTGCTCAAGGTTAAGAAAATGCACAAGGACCAAGCCGTGGTGCTGGCCGAAAAATGGCTGGAGCGGGTCGGCCTGCTGGAGCGGCGCAATCACTTTCCCGGGCAGTTGTCCGGTGGTCAGCAACAGCGTGTGGCGATTGCCCGGGCGATTGCGATGAGCCCCAGCCTGATGCTGTTCGACGAAGTCACCTCGGCCCTCGATCCGGAGCTGGTCGGTGAAGTGTTGAACGTGATCAAGGGCCTGGCCGAAGACGGCATGACCATGTTGCTGGTGACCCACGAAATGCGTTTCGCCTTCGAAGTTTCGGACAAGATCGTGTTCATGAATCAGGGGCGGATCGAAGAGCAGGGACCGCCCAAGGAACTGTTCGAACGCCCGCAATCGCCGCGTCTGGCTGAGTTTCTCAAGAGCACGCGGTTTTAACTTTCGTTTTGAATCAGGAGAAGTACCCATGAGCATTACGCGTTACGGCACCGGCAGCACCGCCGCGGGCGGCCAGCCCCGTCCCTTCGCTCGCGCCGTTGAAGCGGATGGCTGGCTGCATGTGTCCGGCCAGGTACCGGCGGTGGATGGCGAGATCATTGTCGGCGGCATCGTCGAGCAGACCCATCAGACCATGAAGAACCTGATCGCGATTCTCGAAGAGGCCGGTTATGGCCTGGAAGATGTCGTGCGCGCTGGCGTGTGGCTGGATGATCCGCGTGATTTCAGCAGTTTCAACAAGGTTTTCGGTGAGTATTTCAAGCCTGAGCACGCGCCAGCGCGGGCCTGTGTGCAGGCGAGCATGATGGTCGATTGCAAGGTCGAGATCGACTGCATCGCGTACAAGAAGAAGGCTTGAAAATTACTGCATTGCTTAGGCCGCAGCCCCTCACCCTAACCCTCTCCCAAGGGAGAGGGGGCTGATCTGTATCGATGTGGATTTTGCGTATGACGCTTACATTTACATCGATACGGTCAGGCTCTTTTTCTCTGGGAGAGGGGACTGATCTCCATCGATGCAGATTTTGGCAAATGACCACAACATGTGCATCGATCCAGTCAGGCTCCCTCTCCCCCTGGGAGAGGGCGGGGGGTGAGGGCAGCAATCCAACTGACACAACACCAAGGGCCAGTTACCATCCGGCGACTTTGAATGGGAACCACTGAAATGACCGAAGACACCATCAAACGCCGGGCACGCGGTCTGGACCGGGCGTTCGATATCCTCGATTTCCTCAAGGAGATCGGCCAGCCGCTGCGCCCCAACGACATCGCCAACGGCATCGGCAGCCCGAAATCCACGGTCTACGAGCTCGTCGCCTCGTTACTCGAACGACGGATTCTCGAGCCAGTGGGCAAGGACGGTCACGTCTATCTCGGCCGGCAGTTGTACTTCCTCGGTCAGGCGCATTTGCGTCACTTCGATCTCAGCCGCGAGGCCGATCACGCCTTGCAGGAGATCGTCAGCCAGACCCATGAAACCGCGCAGATGTGCCTGCTCAACGGCCGTAAATACACGGTGGCGTTGATGAAGGAGGGCGAGCGGCATTTCCGTATTTCCTCCGACATCGGTGAAAACGCGCCGATCCCGTGGACCGCTTCCGGGCGCTTGCTGCTCGCGCACTTGAGCGATCAACAGATCATCGACCTGATCGACGAAGACGATTACATCCTGCCCGACGGCGAGCGTTTGCCATTGGAGCGTTTCCTCGCCGAAATCCGCCAGGCCGGCATCGATGGATTTTTCTCCTTCGACAGCGTCACCGACACCTTTACCCATTGCTTCGCCGCCCCGGTCAAAGACCGCAATGGCGTAGCGATTTGCACCCTGTGCATCGTCGCCCCCCGGGCCGATGCGAAGAACAATTACAACGACTATCGCCGGGTACTGATCGAGAGCGCCAACAGCCTCGCCCGGCGAATAAACGAATAACGCGGCTGCCTGCTGCCGCGAATGAACGCGAGGAGTTTGACCATGACGACTGCCATCAATACTGCTGTGGAAAAGGGCGACGCCGCCATCGGCGCGCACCTGGTGCGTGACGTCAGCCTGCCGGCGCTGGTGCTGCACCGCGAAGCGCTGGAGCACAACATTCGCTGGATGCAGAAGTTTGTCAGCGACAGCGGTGCGGAACTGGCGCCCCACGGCAAGACCAGCATGACGCCAGCACTGTTCAAGCGACAGCTCGACGCGGGCGCGTGGGGCATTACCCTCGCCAGCGCCACCCAGACCCGCGCCGCTTACGCCCATGGTGTGCGTCGAGTGCTGATGGCTAACCAATTGATCGGCACGCCGAACATGGCATTGATCGCCGATCTGCTCGCCGATCCGACCTTCGATTTCTATTGCATGGTCGATCACCCGGACAACGTCGCGGATCTCGGCGCCTACTTCGCCACGCGTGGGGTGAAGCTGAACGTGATGATCGAATACGGTGTGGTCGGCGGCCGTTGCGGCTGCCGTAGCGAGCAGGAAGTCATCGAACTGGCCAAGGCGATCAACGCGCAACCGGCGCTGGCGCTGACCGGTATCGAAGGATACGAAGGCGTGATTCATGGCGATCACGCGGTCAGTGGCATTCGTGAATTTGCCGCATCACTGGTGCGGTTGGCTGTGCAGTTGCAGGACAGCGGCGCTTTCGCCATCGCCAAACCGATCATCACCGCCTCGGGTTCGGCGTGGTACGACCTGATTGCCGAATCGTTCGAAGCGCAGAACGCCGGTGGCCGCTTCCTCAGCGTGTTGCGTCCGGGCAGTTACGTGGCCCATGACCATGGCATCTACAAAGAGGCGCAGTGCTGCGTGCTCGATCGTCGCAGTGATCTGCACGAAGGCTTGCGCCCGGCGCTGGAAGTCTGGGCGCACGTGCAGTCGCTGCCCGAGCCGGGCTTCGCGGTGATCGCACTGGGCAAGCGTGATGTTGCGTTCGATGCCGGTTTGCCGGTGCCGTTGCTGCGCTACAAGGCTGGTGTGGTGCCGGCGGTGGGCGAGGATGTCGGTGCGTGCAAGGTTACCGCGGTGATGGATCAGCATGCGTTCATGACGGTGGCACCGGGCGTTGAGTTGCGCGTGGGTGACATCATTTCCTTTGGTACGTCGCACCCTTGCCTGACGTTCGACAAGTGGCGTGTGGGGTTGTTGGTGGATGAGCAGTTGTCGGTGATCGAGCGCATGGAGACTTGCTTCTAAGCTTGAGACCGAGTCGCGGCCATTCGCGAGCAGGCTCGCTCCCACAGGGGAATGCATTTCAAATTGTGGGAGCGAGCCTGCTCGCGAAAGCGCCCGTCCAGACACCATCGATCAACAGAGACAGCACAAAATGAACACCCTCAGCCCCCTGGGCCCGAACATCCCGCGCATCGCCCTTATCGGCGAGTGCATGATCGAACTGCAGCAACGCGCCGACGGCAGCCTTCAGCAAAGCTTCGGCGGCGACACCCTTAACACGGCGGTGTACCTGTCGCGCGTCATGGGCGACAAGGCCCAGGTCGACTACGTCACCGCATTGGGTGACGACAGCTTCAGCGATGCCATGTGCCAGATCTGGACCAGCGAAGGTATCGGCCTCGATCTGGTACAGCGTCTGCCGGGTCGCTTGCCGGGCCTGTATTGCATCCAGACCGATGCCAATGGCGAGCGGCGTTTTCTCTATTGGCGCAACGAAGCGGCGGTTCGCGACTGTTTCACCACGCCAGCCGCCGCGCCGATTCTCGCGGCGTTGCCGGATTATGATGTGCTGTATTTCAGCGGTATCACCCTGGCCGTGCTCGGTGCGCTCGGCCGGGAAAAGCTGATCCAGAGCTTGATCGAAGCACGGCAGCGTGATGCGCGCATCGTCTTCGATAACAACTACCGGCCGCGTTTGTGGGCTTCTGTAGAAGACGCGCGAGCGGCGTATCGCAGCGTGTTGCCTTACGTTGATCTGGCATTGTTGACGGTGGATGACGAGCAGGCGCTGTTCGGGTTTGCCGATTGCGCTGCGGTGTTTGCCGCTTATGCGCAGTTCGGCACGCCGGAAGTGGTGCTCAAGCGTGGCGCCGAGGCGTGTCTGATTCGTTGTGATGGCGAGGCATTTGAAGTGCCGGCGCAGAAGGTCGAGAAAGTCGTGGACACCACGGCGGCGGGGGATTCGTTCAGTGCGGCGTATCTGGCCAGTCGACTATCGGGTGGTAGTCCGGCAGAGGCTGCGCAGGCCGGGCACTTGCTGGCCAGCAAGGTGATTCAGGTGCCGGGGGCATTGATTCCGAAATAGGTTTTGTATGGCCGCTTGCTGCGCAATCGATTCGCGAGCAGGCTCGCTCCCACAGGGGAATGCATTCCAAATGTGGGAGCGAGCCTGCTCGCGAGGAGACCCTGAAGCCAAGCCTCAGTCGCGGTAAAACACCTGCACCAAGTGATACCCGAACTTGCTCTTGATCGGCCCATGCACTGTACGCAACGGCTTTTTGAAGATCACCGCATCAATCGCCCCGACCATCTGCCCCGGCCGCACTTCACCCAGATCACCGCCGCGCTTGCCGGACGGGCAGGTCGAAAATTTCTTCGCCAGCACATCGAACGCTTCACCCTTGGCGATGCGTTGTTTGAGTTGTTCGGCCTCTTCGGCGGTTTTCACCAGAATGTGGCGGGCTTGGGCTTTCATCGTGCGGTACCTGATAACGGGGTGACGGCGGGGCGCGGATTATGCCTCAAGTCACGGGGTTTGGCTGATCATCGTGCGGATCTTGCTGGCCAGCAGCTCAATGGCAAACGGTTTGGCGACCATGTCCATGCCGTCCTCGAGAAACCCCTGACGCTCGGCGGCTTTCTGTGCGTAACCGGTCATGAACAGCACCTTGAGGCCCGGCCGATGCTGGCGGGCAATCTCCGCCAACTGCCGGCCGTTCATGCCTGGCAGGCCGACGTCGGTGACCAGCAGGTCCACGCGCAGATCGGATTCGAGCAAGGGCAGGGCGGTCTTGGCGTCTTCGGCTTCGTGGGCCTGATAACCCAGCTCCCGGAGCAGATCGAGCACCAGCATACGCACCGCCGGGTCATCTTCGACGACCACCACGGTTTCACCGGTCGCCGTCGTCGGCGCTTGTTTTACTGGCACGATAGCCGGCTGTTCCGGTTCGATGCCGTACAACCGCGGCAAGTACAAGCGCACACACGTGCCCTGGCCTGGCAGGCTGTCGAGGCTGACATGCCCACCTGATTGCTGGGCAAAACCATAAATCATCGACAGGCCCAGCCCGGTGCCTTGACCAATAGGCTTGGTGGTGAAAAACGGATCGAAGGCCTTGGAGCGTACGGACGGCGTCATGCCGGTGCCGTTGTCGCTGACCGCCAGCATCAGGTAATCGCCGGCCTTGACCGGCTCGAGCGTGGTGATGTCGCTGCCGTCGAGATAGACGTTGGCCGTCTCAATCAACAACTCGCCGCCATCGGGCATGGCATCGCGAGCATTGATGACCAGGTTGAGCAGGGCGTTTTCCAATTGGCTGACGTCGGTGCTGACCGGCCATACATTCTCTGCCAGACGCAGTTTGAGTTCGATCGGGTCGCCCTTGGTCCGACGGATCAAGTCTTCCAGCGAATGCACCAGTTCATTGACGTTCAGGGTTTTGCGATCCAGCGACTGGCGCCGCGAAAATGCCAACAGACGATGGGTCAACGCCGCCGCACGGTTGGCCGATGACACCGCCGCTTCGGTAAAGCGACCAATCTCGTCGGCCCGGCCGTTGGCGATGTAGCGCTGCATCAAATCCAGGCTGCCGATAATGCCGGTGAGCATGTTATTGAAGTCGTGGGCGATACCGCCGGTGAGCTGACCGACCGCCTCCATCTTCTGCGCGTGACGCAAGGCATCTTCGGCGCGCTCGCGTTCGAACATCTCGTTTTGCAAACGCTGGTTGGCCTGGGCCAATTGTTCGGTACGGGCGCTGACCCGTTCTTCCAGGGTTTCATTGAGATTGCGCAAGGCTTCTTCGGTTTTCTTGCGCTCGGTCTCATCGATGACAAAGATATAGAAACCACTGATCGCGCCGTCGGCGGCGTAACGCGGCAAGTAATTCATCAGCGCGTGGCGATTACTGCCATCGCGGTGCGGGGTGTACAGGCTGAATGAACACGGTCTGCCGGCCAGCGCCTCGGCAATGTAGGGCAGGCGCAGGAAATACGCTTCTTCACCGATGACTTCGCGAATGGTGCGGCCGTAGAGTTCCTGTGGCGTGAGGCCGTACCAGTCCAGATAGGCCGCGTTGTTCAGGCGAAAACGCTCTTCATAGTCGACATAACTGATCAGGATCGGCATGGCGTTGATGATCAACTGCAGTTCGGTCTGGCTTTGGCGCAACGCCTGTTCGGTGTGTTTGCGCTCGGTCAGGTCCAGTGCCGCCCCGAGGAAGCGCATGGGCCTGCCGTGGTGATCCTTGTAGCAACGCCCGCGGGCGAACACCCAGCGCACCTCGCCATCGCCTTGCTGCAAGCGATATTCCTCGGCGTATTCGGTGCCGTGGGTGATGCAGTGTTTGATGCTGCGCGCAATCATGGCGCGGTCTTCAGGGTGCACGCCTTGCAAGTAATCGCTGATCGGCAATTGCCCGGCGAGGCTGGGATCGACGCCATGCAATTGGGCGAAATGCGCGTCGGCGATAAAGCGGTCTTCACCGATGTCCCAATCCCAGGTGCCGACCGCATCAGTTGCAGCCAACGCCAGTTGCAGGCGCTCTTCGGTTTCCCGTTGAGCCTTGAGGCTTTCCTCGGAGCGTCGCTGCAGTTCCAGAGCGATGCGTCGGCGTTCGTTGGTTTCAATGGCGGTGACCAGAATCCCGGCGACTTGCGCGGTCTCATCGCGGATCGGACTGTAGGTCAAATCCAGCCAGAAGTCGGACTCCTTGCCTTCGCGCTGCAGGGTAAAACGTCTTTCGCTATAGGTACGTACCTGGCCTTGTAGGACGGCGCTGTAAATCGGGTCGGTAAAGTCGCGAAGTTCCGGCCAGATCTGGTGCGCAGGCTGTCCGAAAGCGTGCGGATGCTTGTGGCCGGCGAGCAGGGCAAAGCCATTGTTGTAGATCTGCGTGAGTTGCGGACCCCACAACAACAGCATCGGCATGGGCGAATGAATCACGATGTCCACCGCGGTGCGCAGGCTCTGCGGCCAGTTGCCGGCAGCGCCCAAAGGGCTGCGACTCCAGTCGGTGCGGGCGATCAGTGCCTGCGCGTCGTCGGTGTTCGGTACAGCATTCATTACATCAGTCCTGAGCGTGGTTCGTTGAGGCGACGTCTATCATTGTTGCAGTTGAGCTGCGCCAGGCGCAGGCCATTGTCTATTCATTGAATGCTTCGCGGGTGCTTTTTGCCATGGAAATCGATGCACTGTTGTCAGTTTTGTCCAATAAAAATGGTTCGGACCTGTTTCTCTCCACGGGTGCGCCGCCGAGTGCACGCATTGACGGCGTGCTGACAGCGCTCAGTGAAGAACCCTTTAAACTCGGTGACACCGCCGCTATAGCTGTCTCCCTGATGGACGCCGAGCAGCGACGGGAGTTCGACCGGGATCTGGAAATGAACCTGGCGATTTCGCGAACGGGCATTGGCCGCTTTCGCGTGAACATCTTCAAACAGCGCAACGATGTATCGATCGTTATCCGCAACGTCAAACTCGACATTCCGCGTTTCGCTGATCTGAAACTGCCAGCGGTGCTGCTTGAAACCGTCATGCTCAAGCAGGGGCTGATTCTGTTTGTCGGTGCCACCGACTCGGGGAAATCAACCTCGCTGGCCGCGCTGATCGATCACCGCAACCGCCACAGCTCCGGGCACATCATCACCATCGAGGACCCCATCGAGTACATCCATCGCCATCAGCGTTCGATCATCAATCAGCGTGAAGTCGGGGTCGATACGCGCAGCTTCCACGCGGCCTTGAAAAACACTCTGCGTCAGGCACCGGATGTGGTGCTGATCGGTGAAATCCGTGATCGGGAAACCATGGAACATGCCTTGGCATTTGCCGATACCGGGCATCTGGTGTTGTCGACGTTGCACGCCATCAATGCCAATCAGGCACTGGACCGGATCATCAATATGTTTGCGCAAGACCGGCGGCCGCAGTTATTGCACACGCTGGGCAATAACTTGAAAGCATTTATCTCACAGCGGTTGGTTCGCACTGTCGATGGGCAACGAAGGGCTGCTGTCGAGGTGTTGCTGGGCACGCCGACAGTGGCAGATCTGGTTCGAAGAAATGAGTTGGGAGAACTCAAAAATGCCATGGAGAAGTCAGATGATACGGGTATGCAAACATTTGACTCTGCGCTTTATAAGTTGGTTGAAGAGGGCGTTGTCAGTGTGGGTGAGGCCTTGAAGTATGCGGATTCTGTGAATAATTTAAGGCTGCGGATAAAACTGGATTCAGGCGATAAGATTAAAGGTATATCTTCGGATGACTGGGGGCTGATTGAGTGAGTGTGTTTTGCTGGTGGAATGGTTGTTCTGCAGAAAGTTCGGTTTTGAAATTTAAGTTAATAACTAACTAGTTGATTGATTTTTTCATCTGTTTAAATTTGGCGGCGCCGATTGCGGTGTGAATCAATTTAAATAAGGATGAGGCATGAAGGTCAGGAATGGTTTTGTTGGTACTGCAGTTATGGCTGCGCAAGAGAATCAACTATGCATTAAAGGTGATGAGGTAGAACGCAAAAAAATAACCTCAGTGCTTTATGCATTGTATAAGGTGCGAAAAAGTACAGTGTTGATCGATATGGAATCAATCACTCTGACACTGCAGGAAGATTCGTCTTTTCATTATGTGCACAAGACTTTCAGCGAGATGCTGACGGATCTGATCAAGTCGTACCATCGTGGTGCGAATGCAATTGTCACCAGCGCTGGACTTGATATATGGATCGATAACGGAAGTGGTGCTGAAAGCATACGGCAGAGAATACAGTCTGATCCGAATGCACAAGCGGTGTTGAAAATAATAATGGAAGGCGCCGAGCAAACGGGTGGGGCTGTCCGCTCGGTAACGGATGACGCCAGTTATGCTCAATGGTTACGTTTTCATGGGCTGCTCGTCCCGACTGATGTTGAGCAACTGGAACGTTTATTGACCTTTCTGCAATGGGAGATTCCAAGCGCCGATCGTATCGCCAATTACTGGGAGCAAATAAACGGCCACGATGGTGGCTCCGCCGCATTGACCGAGGTTCAATGTCGAGAGATTCGTACCTTGACCGGAAAGCTCGTTCCTGCCGGAAAGAGTTTGCTGTGGATGTTGTATGACAACGTCAAACCGGTGCTACACGATGGTATTGATTGGGAAACTGCCGACGAGGTCCTACAGGAACTTGTGCATCATGACTTCTCTTATGATCTGGCGAAAAAATATATTGACGCACTGGGTTGGTGGGGTGCTGGCGCTGGCGAGGCGTGTGACGCTAATGACTATGCGCAAATTCTCTACACCGCCATTCTTCTTCAATTTGATCCACGAATGGGTGACGAAAAACAACGCAACGTCATCGCTGGTTATGATCTTTATCATCCAAGTGTTGCCGCTGATAAGACCTTGGCCAGTATTCGTCAGGGCTTTGAACAACATCTCGTCAGCCAAAAAATTGTGCCTCGGGCATTGGCACCTTTGGCTTCGCATATGCTGCTGTCATCCGTAGCCCCGGCGCTGCTGATCAACAATGTGCCGACATGGCTTACCGCCGGATCCATCGGGTGGGTAACCTTTTCTCAAGCGGTGGGCATGATCGAACTCAGCATCAGAGGCGCTTCACGCTGCGTGGATTACGAGGACGTCATGCTGTTTGCCGACATGGGTTCGATCAGCAACGCATTGGGCCAACTACAGGGCTTGACCGCAGTTGATGTCATCATCGATTGGGCGTTAATAAACGAGGTGATTGTTCAGAATGATCTGAGCGCATCCGCCGCCAGCGCCGCTCATGTGGCTCTGGGTGCTTATCAAATACATGTAGAAACGATGGTCAACGGCGTAAAGGCGTTTTCCACGCCTGTACCCAATCGGAAGAAACTAGCGTTGACAGCGTTGCAACAATCCATACCAGAATGTGACTTCCTGGAAGATCCGCTACTTCGGCCAGAGACTTTTTCCAATGCAAGAGTATCCATGCTGGATTTGCACATTGAGGGTGAGCTGACTTCCGGTGCGTGGGACTGGAATAAAACACCACACATTCTTAGCCAATACCCGCAGTTGATGGGGCTGGCGATTAATCAACGTGTTTTTGAGGATGAGGTTCGAAAGTACCATCAGCAGATTCATAAGGCGATAGCTTCTAATGTAAAGCTGGCCTTGTCTGGTATGCCCCCTCTGGATCGCGATATTTTTGCTAAAAGCCAAATCACGTTTTTTACCGTACGAGCGCCAGTCGCTGAGCTTGTTTAGCCAAGAAGTAATTACAACTTGATTGGTGTAGGTAACAAGGGGCCTCAGAGTGTCGAAGTACAAGCGAAGAAAGATCAGGCAAGAGGTCGCTTCGCGGTGATCATGATCGCCTCGCACGGTGACAATAAATTTCTGTGCTATGAGTTATTCAGCCTTATGGGTGAGTGTCGAAGAAATGACGCCTTGGGTGACCTGGTTCTGCAAACTCAAAAGATGAATATGCCGGCCAGGCTGGACTTTAAAGGTAGTAGCACCGATGCCTTTTTCCCTCTTCCTGAAACCCATCATGTTCCGACTGATTTCCAAAGCTATACGCAGGGTACACGTCCCCGTCCTAATGCCTCCGATATCATGGTCATCGAAAAGCTGGGTACGCTTGCGGCCCCGAAAACTGCGCCAGAGAGCAAGCACAGTCTTTATCAGTTTTTTATCAACGAACATATAGAAAATATCGCGCAGTTCGTGATTACCCATCGCCCTATTGGAAGCATTGATGAACTCGTATTGGCGTTTACCGACCTCACGGAGAGAGAAACGCTTACCAAGAAGACAGACGAATGGGTGACATATGTAATTGATCTGGTCGTGCCTTTTAAGCGATGCATTGAAGACCTCGCTTCGGGGGAGCGCAACAAAGTCGTTGATGGCATTTATGCCTGCACGATGGATGCTATCGGTATTTTCTTTACGGTATTAGGCGCGCCGGCAAAAATTCTGACGATTGCAGCCAGAACAGTTTCGCTGACTGCGAAACTCGCCAGCGTCGTGAAATACTCCCTGAAGTTGACGGTGTCGACACTGAACCCTATCGATGGTTTGCCGACGGCTGGGTACCTGGCGACCAAGTCACTGTTGAAAAACGGACTTGAGTTGAGCAGGCAGGGTGTCAAGCTGCTTGATACAGCTACATCTCAATTGCATAGATTGACTGGCAGGCGCCAATCTGTGGATTTTCTTCAGCTGGTGAACTTGCCCCAAGCAGGCCAAGGCAAATGGAGACCTCGCTCCAGTACGGCGGATGTAGTCAACGTATGCGCGCTGAACAGAAACAATCAGTGGTATGCGATCAGCGGCCGTGGAACCCCTTGGGGAAAAAAACTGGCGGACTTTCAGTTCCAGCACGCATTTACTGTGCCTAGCGTCCGTCCTGAGAGCTATACACGGCATATCGTTCAAAACAGTCTGCCGATTGTGCGGGAAAAGGTTGACGCTGCTGTCAAAGTGCTCAACTTGCCAAAGCTTAATACGAAAACCGATCTTGCCATTGGGTTGTTTTTAGGCAGTACCCCAGGCGGGCGTGATGAGCTTGCAAATCTGTTAAAGGCTGTCCGATTAAACATTTACAACACGTCCGTCAGCAATTTCGTGCTGGACAGTGCAAAAGTTGATGATCAAACCATTCAAGTCAGCCAGACGCAATACAGCGAATGGAAAAAAGCCGGCTTGCATGAGAAGGAAAATATCCAGTACCTGAGCGTCAATAACCAGAATCTCAATCGCCGTTTCAATGCAGCGGGTTTTAATTATGGCGAGATTGCTGACGACTTGCTTCATGAGATGTTCCGCGCAGGGGCAGGCAAGACCGACTTGATTGCCGCCACGGCGAGTATGCAGAACAGAAATGCCGTATTGAATGTGGCACCCTTGTTGAATCTTGCGGCGGGGCGCCTGCCGAAGTCGGGAGGAGGCTTTCACAGTGCGACTGAAGCTCGGCTGAATGCAGACTCTTATGCGCTATTAACTGCTTTGCTGAGTCAGGTGGAAACAGATGCTGCTGCGTACTTCAAGAATATGGAAATTCTGAAGGCAGCAGTCGCTGGCAGCGCGGGTCGCACGATAGACAGTGAGGTTCTTATTGAATTGAACAGCGATTGAATTTTACCGATGCCCCGCACTGGCGCGGGGCTGTGTTGCTTCTTGGAGCTCAATCGCCCAGCTCCCGCCGCTCCCGAAACTGCTCCAGCGCTTCGGGATTGGCCAGCGCATCGGTGTTTTTCACCGGTCGCCCATGCACCACCTCGCGCACGGCGAGCTCCACAACCTTGCCGCTGATGGTGCGTGGAATGTCCGTCACCGCAACGATCTTTGCTGGTACATGCCTTGGGGTGGTATTGGCGCGGATCACCTGCCGGATTCGTTGTTCCAGCGCCTCGTCCAGTGTCAGCCCTTCACGCAACCGGACAAACAGCACAACCCGCACATCGTCCTGCCACTGCTGGCCGATAGCGACGCTGTCCAGCACTTCAGCGACTTTCTCGACCTGACGATAAATCTCCGCCGTGCCGATGCGCACGCCGCCGGGATTGAGCACGGCGTCCGAGCGCCCATGAATCAGCATCCCGCCATGCGGCCGTTGTTCGGCGTAATCGCCCTGTGCCCAGACCCCGGGAAACAGGCTGAAATACGATTGGCGCAGTTTTGCTCCGTCCGGGTCATTCCACAGACCGATCGGCATGGCCGGGAAGTGCCGGGTGCAGACCAGTTCGCCTTTTCCGCCAATCACCGGTTGGCCGGCGTCATTCCAGACTTCGACCGCCATGCCGAGGCTCTTGCCCATGATCTCGCCGCGCCGCACGGATGAAAGCGGATTGGCATTGACGAAGCACGAGACGATATCGGTGCCACCAGACATCGACGCCAGGCACACATCAGCCTTGAAGTCGCGATAGACGAAGTCGTAGCTCTGCGGCGACAGCGCCGAACCGGTGCACAGCAGCGTCTTCAGGCTGCCCAGATCATGACTTTCGCGGGGTTTGGTCCCGCTGCTTTCCAGGGTCGCGAGGAACTTGGGGCTGGTGCCGAACACACTGATGCGCTCGTCGTCGATCAAGTCGAGCAAGCGCTGATTGTCCGGGTGAAACGGTGAGCCGTCGTAGAGCACCACGGCACTGCCAACCGCGAGCGCCGAAACCAGCCAGTTCCACATCATCCAGCCGCACGTCGTGTAGTAAAACAGGCGATCCCCGGGGCCGAGATCGCAATGCAGGCCGTGTTCCTTGACGTGTTGCAGCAGTACGCCGCCGGTGCTGTGGACGACGCATTTCGGCACGCCAGTGGTGCCGCTGGAATACAGCACGTACAGCGGATGATTGAACGGCACCGGGACAAAATCCGGCTCGCCGCCGGATTGATAGAAGTCATCCCACAGGGCCACTTCGGCGCAAGTCCGGTAAGCCTCGACGTGGGCGTGCGGGTGGGCGTACGGCACGATGATCAACTGCCTTAACGTTGGCAGTTGTTCGAGTATTCCGTTGATCTTGTCAGTCTGGTCGATGGTTTTGCCGGCATAGCGATAAGCGGCGCAGGTGAGCAGCACCTTGGGTTCGATCTGACCGAAGCGGTCGATCACGCCGTGGGTGCCGAAATCCGGCGAGGAGCATGACCAGATTGCACCGAGGCTGGTAGTAGCGAGCATCGCCACCAGCGTCTGCCAGGTATTCGGCATGCACGCCGCGACACGATCGCCGAGGCCAATGCCGGCGGCTTGCAGGCTCGCTTGAAACCCGGCGACGTGCTCGGCGAGTTCGGCCCAGGTCAATTGCTCGCGCTGGCCATTCTCCGCCACGCTTACTACCGCCACGGCATCGTCGCGACGACGCAGCAGGTGTTCGGCGAAGTTCAGCGTGGCGCCGGGAAACCACTCGGCGTCCGGCATTTGCGCGTCTTCACGCAGCACGGCATCCGGTTGTGTGTGAAAGCGGATATCGAAGAAATCGACGATCGCCTGCCAGAACGGTGCGCGCTGATCGACGCTCCATTGGTGCAGGGCAGGGTAGTCGTCGAGTTTCAGATGATGACGTTGATTGACCGCGTGGCGGAAGGTGTCCATGCGCGAATTGGCGATACGGTTGGCGTCGGGTTGCCAGAGGATGTCGGACATTGGTTGCCTCTTGTTTTATTCATGCACAAGGTCGAGCGCATCCATGAAACCTGTGGGAGCGAGCCTGCTCGCGAAGACGTCCGCACATTCAACGACTTCATTGGCTGACCCAGCGCTTTCGCGAGCAGGCTCGCTCCCACAGAGGGGATGGCTGTGCTATTGGGCCAACCACCCACCATCAATATTCCACGCCGCCCCACGCACCTGACTGCCAGCTTCGCTGCACAAAAACAACACCAGTTCGCCCAGATGTTGCGGTGTCACGAACTCCAGCGACGGTTGTTTCTCGGCCAGCAAATCATGCTGCGCCTGTTGCGGATCGACACCCTTGGCCGCGCGGTCATCGATCTGCTTCTGCACCAGCGGGGTCAGCACCCAGCCCGGGCAAATCGCGTTGCAGGTGACGTTGCTGGTCGCGGTTTCCAGGCCGACCACTTTGCTCAAACCAATCACGCCGTGCTTGGCGGCCACATAAGCCGCTTTGCCGGTCGAGCCGACCTGACCATGCACCGAGGCGATATTGATGATCCGCCCCCAACCTTTGGCGCGCATCCCCGGCAGGCTCAGGCGCGTGCTGTGAAACACCGAAGACAGGTTTATGGCGATGATCGAATCCCAGCGCTCGACAGGAAACTCTTCCACGGCGGCGACATGCTGGATGCCGGCGTTGTTGACCAGAATGTCGACGCCGCCGAACTCGCGCTCGGCGTAATTGATCATGTCGGCAATTTGCGCCGGATCACTGACATCGGCCGGATGATGGCCGACCTTGCCGCCGAACCGGGCGACTTCGGCGATGACTTTCGACGCGTCGCCAAAACCGTTGAGAATCAGATTCGCGCCAGCCTTGGCCAGGCTCAGTGCGATGCCCAGACCGATGCCGCTGGTGGAACCGGTCACCAGGGCGGTCTTGCCGGAAAGAGTTGTCATGAATACCTCACACAATGCCAGTGGCGTAGAAAGTGCCGATCACTACGAAAACCGCCAGGGTCTTGATCAGCGTAATACAGAAAATGTCTTTATAGGCTTCGCGGTGGGTCAGGCCGGTCACCGCAAGCAAGGTGATCACCGCGCCGTTGTGTGGCAGGGTGTCCATGCCGCCACTGGCCATCGCGGCGACGCGGTGCAGCACTTCCAACGGAATATTCGCAGCGTGGGCCGCACTGATGAACTGCTCGGACATCGCCGCCAGCGCAATGCTCATGCCGCCCGATGCGGAACCGGTGATGCCGGCGAGCAAGGTCACGGTGATGGCTTCGTTGACCAGCGGATTGGGGATTTGCTTGAGCCAGTCCGCCAGCACCAGAAAGCCCGGCAGCGACGCGATCACCGCGCCGAAGCCGTATTCCGATGCGGTGTTCATCGCCGCCAGTAATGCACCGCTCACTGCACTTTTGCTGCCTTCGGCGAGCTTGCTGCGAATCGCCTGAAAACCAAACGCCAAGACCATCAGAATGCCAATCAGCAGCGCCGCCTGCACCGCCCAGATCGCGGTCAGTTTGGCAATCTCGGTGGTGACTGGCGTGGCCATACCCGGCAGCGCGAGGCTGTGGGTCTTGCCGTACCACTGCGGAATCCACTGGGTGAAGAGCAGGTTCATGATGCCCACCGCCAGCAACGGCGACAGCGCAAGCCATGGGTTTGGCAGTTTCAGGTCTTCAGCAGTTTCCGGTTCGTTGCGCAATTCAGTGCCGTAGCCTTCGCCAGCGCGTTGGGCCTTGTTGCGTTGACGCTGCAGAAACAGCATGCCGGCGCAGAACACGAAAATCGTGCCGATCACGCCCAGCCACGGCGCCGCCCACGCGGTGGTATTGAAGAACGTGCTGGGGATGATGTTCTGGATCTGCGGCGTGCCGGGCAGGGCGTCCATGGTGAACGAGAACGCGCCGAGGGCGATGGTCGCCGGGATCAGCCGCTTGGGAATATTGCTCTGGCGGAACATCTCGGCAGCAAACGGGTAAACCGCGAAGACCACCACGAACAGTGACACGCCGCCGTATGTGAGCAGGGCGCAGACCAGCACGATCACCAGCATCGCCTGTTTGGTGCCCAGCAAGCGAATGGCGGCGGCAACGATCGAGCGGGAGAACCCGGACAGTTCGATCAGCTTGCCGAACACCGCACCGAGCAGGAATACAGGGAAATACAGCTTGATGAAGCCGACCATTTTCTCCATGAACACCCCTGTGAACGCAGGGGCGACGGCGGAAGGATCGGTGAGCAGGACAGCACCGAGGGCGGCAATCGGCGCGAAGAGGATAACGCTGTAGCCACGGTAGGCAGCCAGCATCAGCAGCGCCAGGGCTGCCAAGGCAATGATCACACTCATGGTGTGTCTCTCCAGAATTGTTATTTTTGTGGGTGGAACGGGTGTGGGAGAGGCGTTAGCGAGATCTGTGCCAAATGTTTAAGTGATTGAAATCTATGAAGTTAAGTTGAGCTCTTGAGTCGCAAGCGCGTTATTTGTCTCTGTTTTGAGATGGCGTTGATTGATTTGGCGTGATCGCGAGCAGGCTCACTCCCACAGGGGTCATGTGTACACCCGTCAAACTGTAGGAGTGAGCCTGCTCGCGATGAGTGCGAAGCACTTCCGGGTGTCTATCTACATATGGAGATCTATGTCTCTGTGTAGAGACTCAACCAATCCCCAACGCCACCATTTTCTTGTACAACGTCGATCGCCCAAGCCCCAATCGAGCCGCCGCTTCCGGCACGTTCCCGGTACATTGCGCAAGAGCTGCCTGAATCAGTTGCCGATCAAATCGCTCCCGCGCCTGCGCGTAAGTCTCGGTCGTCAACGCTTCAGCCATCGGCGCCAGCGCACGTTCAACCAGCGTCATCGTGCCAATCGCCGCACGGATATCCTGCTCGGTCAGCATCAAGTCATCACTGAGCAACGCCGCCCGCTCCAGCACATTGCGCAGCTCGCGAATGTTCCCCGGCCAGGCGTGTTGCCCGAGCAGTTCGAGAGCATCACGGTGCAGCTCATGCTGACTGCGCAGCTCTTCAAGGATCGCTTCGCTGAGCGCCGGCAGATCATCAAGACGTTCACGCAATGGCGGCACCTGAATCGGCAACACATTGAGGCGATAGTACAGATCGGCGCGGAACTCACCGCGTTTGATCGCCGCTTGCAGGTCGGTCGAGGTGGCGGCAATCACGCGCACATCGCTCTGAATCACCTCGTTGGAGCCGACCGGTTCGAACTCCTTTTCCTGCAACACGCGCAGCAGCTTGCTTTGCAAGGGCAGCGGCATATCGCCAATTTCGTCTAGAAACAGCGTGCCGCCCTGGGCGATCTGCAGCTTGCCGGTGCGGCCCTTGCGGTCGGCACCGGTGAACGCGCCGGGTGCGGTGCCGAAAAACTCCGCTTCCAGCAACGCCTCGGGAATCGCCGCGCTGTTGATGCTGACGAACGCTTTGTGCGCCCGTGGCGAGGCGCCATGAATGGCTTGGGCCAGCAACTCTTTGCCGGTGCCGGTTTCGCCGAGCAGCAACACCGGCGACTCGGCGCTGGCACTGCGTCGGGCACGGCGTTTGACTTCGAGGCTGGCGGCACTGGTACCGATGAAATGGGCGAAGTTGTACTTGGTCTGCCGGGCGCGCAGCAGCGAACGGGTCGAGGCCAGTTCTTCCTGCATGCTCAAGTAGCGTTTGAGCATCGGCGACAGAGTGCGCAACTCGTCGAATAGGGCAAAACCGATCGCGCCGATCACCGTGCCGGCGTCATCGTGGATCGGCAGGCGCATTACCACCAACGGCTCTTTCGGCGTGTCTTGCATGTCCAGAAGGATGGGGCGACCGGTGCGCACGACTTCGCGCAACAAACTGCCGGGGATCACGCTCTCACACGGCTTGCCGATCGCGCCTGCCGCCGATTCGAGACCGAAACGCCGGGCGTAACGCTCGTTCATCCAGACGATGTTGGCATCGCGGTCGACAATCACTGTGCCCTCGCTGGACTGCTCGATGATCTCGAACAACGAACGGATCGCGAGGGTGCGAACCCGTTGGTAGTCCTTGAGGCTTTCGGTGGTGTTCATGGAGGATGATCCTGATTGTATGTTGCCTGCGCCGGCCCCTTCGCGAGCAGGCTCGCTCCCACAGTAGATTTGGTCGTTCCCCAATTTTGTGTCCGGCGCGAACCTTGTGGGAGCGAGCCTGCTCGCGAAAGCCGCGACTCGGTGCGATTATGCCTACCCCGGATGCGCCGCCGCCAACAGCTCTTTGGTGTACGGATGCTGCGGCGCATCAAACACATCATGACTGGCACCACGCTCGACCACTTTGCCGTCCTTGATCACGATCATGTCGTGGGCCAGGGCGCGCACCACCGCCAGGTCATGGCTGATGAACAGATAGGTCAAACCGTGTTTTTCCTGAAGCTGGCGGAGCAGCGCGACCACTTGTTTCTGCACCGTACGATCGAGTGCCGACGTTGGCTCGTCGAGCAGGATCAGTGCCGGTTTCAGCACCAGCGCCCGGGCGATGGCAATGCGTTGGCGCTGGCCACCGGAGAACTCGTGTGGGTAGCGATGGCGACTCTCGGGGTCGAGGCCGACTTCTTTAAGCAAGCGGATCACTTGTTCGTCGCACTCATCAGCGCTCGACTCGCAGTGCACTTCCAGGCCTTCGCTGATGATCTGCGCCACTGACATGCGCGGGCTGAGACTGCCGAACGGGTCCTGGAACACTACCTGCATTTGCCGGCGCCACGGCCGCATCTGCTTCTGATTGAGGCCGTCTAGCGCCTGGCCCTGAAAGCGGATACCGCCCTCGGAGTCGAGCAAACGCAGGATCGCCTGGCCCAATGTTGACTTGCCGGAACCGGATTCGCCGACGATACCCAGCGTCTTGCCGCGCTGGATACTCAGGCTGATGCCATCCACCGCCCGCAGGTACTGCTTGCGCTGAAACAGACCGCCACCGGCGACAAACTCAACCTTCAGATCATCGACCTCCAGCACGTTTTCGCGTTCATCCCGGGGCAGGGCTTCGCCTTCGGGTTCGGCGTTGAGCAGCACACAGCTGTAAGGATGCTTCGGCTCGGTAAACAGGGTTTCGCAGGGCGCCTGTTCGACGATTTCCCCGGCCTTCATCACGCACACACGCTGGGCAATGCTGCGCACCAGATTGAGATCATGGCTGATCAGCAGCAGCGACATGCCCAGACGCTGTTGCAGGGATTTGAGCAGCAGCAGGATTTTGCGCTGCACGGTCACATCGAGCGCGGTGGTCGGTTCGTCGGCGATCAACAGTTCCGGTTCGCAGGCCAGCGCCATGGCGATCATCACCCGTTGCCGTTGTCCGCCGGAGAGTTGATGCGGGTAAGCCTTGAGGCGTTCCTTGGGTTTCTGGATGCCCACCAGTCCGAGCAGTTCGAGGATCCGCGCCTGCGCCGCTTTGCCGCCGAGACCACGATGCAACAGTAGGGTTTCGCCGATCTGCTTTTCAATGGTGTGCAGCGGATTCAGCGAAGTCATCGGCTCCTGAAAGATCATGGCGATGCGGTTGCCGCGCAATTCGCGCAAGACCTTGGGATCCGCACCGATCAGCTCCCGTCCGCGATAGCGAATGCTGCCAGTGGTTTGCGCTTCGCTTTCCGGCAGCAATTGCAGAATCGAATGAGCGGTTACCGATTTGCCCGAGCCCGATTCGCCCACCAACGCCAGACATTCGCCGGGGCGAATATCCAGGCACAGGTCGCGCACCACGTTCTGGCCATGGAAGGCGACGTTGAGGTTACGGATTTCAATCAGGTTGTCAGTCATGGCCACGCTTCAGGATCGAGGGTCGAACGCGTCACGTAACGCTTCGCCGATGAACACTAATAAAGAAAGGATCAGCGCCAAGGTGAAAAACGCTGTCAACCCAAGCCACGGTGCTTGCAGGTTCTGTTTGCCCTGACCGATCAACTCACCCAGCGAAGCACTGCCGGCGGGCATGCCGAAACCGAGAAAATCCAGCGCGGTAAGGGTGGAAATCGCGCCAGTCAGAATGAACGGCAAGTAGCTCAGTGTCGCATTCATGGCGTTGGGCAGAATGTGCCGGAAGATCACCTTGCGATCGCTCAGGCCCAGCGCGCGGGCGGCTTTGACGTATTCCAGGTTGCGTCCGCGCAGGAACTCGGCGCGCACCACATCCACCAGTGCCAGCCACGAAAACAGCGCCATGATCCCCAGCAACCACCAGAAATTCGGTTCGACGAAACCGGAGAGGATGATCAACAGATACAACACCGGCAACCCCGACCAGACTTCCAGCAAACGTTGCCCGAGCAAATCGACCCAGCCACCGTAGTAGCCCTGCAATGCCCCGGCGGCGATGCCTATGAGGGCGCTGACAAAAGTCAGCATCAAGGCAAACAGAATCGACACCCGTGCGCCGAAAATCACCCGTGCCAGTACATCTCGCGATTGATCGTCTGTGCCCAGCCAGTTGACCGACGTCGGCGGGCTCGGCGCCGGTTTGTTGAGGTCGTAGTTTGGCGTGTCGTCACTGAATGGAATCGGTGGGAACAGCAACCAGCCACCGTCCTTGCGAATCAGGTTCTGCACATAGTCGCTGCGGTAATCCGCCTGGAACGGCAGTTGCCCGCCGAACTCCTGCTCGGTATGCCGTTTGAACACCGGGAAGTACCATTGGCCCTGATAGCTGACGACCAGAGGCTTGTCATTAGCGATCAACTCACCGCCCAGTGTCACCACAAACAGGCCGATAAACAGCCATAGCGACCACCAGCCACGGCGGTTTTTCTTGAAGCGTTCGAAGCGACGACGGCCCAGCGGCGAGAGCTTGAACATCAGGCGTTCCTCGCGGCGAAATCGATACGCGGATCAACCATCGTGTAACACAAGTCACCGACGAGTTTTATCAGCAGGCCGAAGAGGGTGAAGATGAACAGCGAACCGAACACCACCGGGTAATCGCGCGAAACCGCGGCCTCGTAGCTCATGCGTCCGAGGCCGTCGAGGGAGAAGATCACTTCGATCAGCAAGGAACCGGCGAAAAACACGCTGATGAACGCTTGCGGGATGCCGGACACCACCAACAGCATCGCGTTGCGGAACACATGTCCGTAGAGCACGCGACGTTCGCTCAGACCTTTGGCGCGCGCGGTGACCACGTACTGGCGAGTGATCTCATTGAGAAACGAGTTTTTCGTCAGGATGGTCAGTGTGGCGAAACCACCAATCACCAGCGCCGTCACCGGCAGCACCAGGTGCCAGAAGTAGTCGGCAATCTTGCCAAGAGTCGACAGTGATTCGAAGTTGTCCGAGACCAGGCCACGCACCGGAAACCAGTTCAATGACGTGCCGCCGGCAAACACCACGATCAAAAACATCGCAAACAGAAACGCCGGCATCGCGTAACCGATGATGATCGCCGTGCTGCTCCAGATATCGAAATGACTGCCATGGTGCACGGCCTTGCGGATCCCCAGCGGGATCGACACCAGATAGGTGATCAGCGTCGCCCACAAGCCGCGTGAGATCGTCACCGGCATTTTTTCCAGAATCAGGTCGGTGACCGTGGCGCCACGGAAGAAGCTTTTGCCGAAATCCAGTTGCGCGTAATTCTTCAACATCAGCCACAAGCGTTCGTGGGCCGGTTTGTCGAAGCCGTACTGTTTTTCGATGTCCTTGATCAGTTGCGGATCGAGACCGCGACTGGCGCGGGAAGTACCGCTCATGGTTTCGCTGGCACCACCGCCGACACTGGCGCCGCCGATCCCTTGCAGGTGGGCGATGGCCTGTTCCACCGGACCGCCGGGCGCGGCCTGGATGATCACGAAATTGACCAGCAGGATGATCACCAGTGTCGGGATGATCAGCAGCAGGCGCCGCAGTATGTAACCCCACATCAGTGCGGTCCTCCGGGTCTGCCACGGGCGATCTTCTCGGCCGTCATCTGTTGATTGGTCAGCGGCGTGCTGCTGATTTCCCACCAGCTCTCGATGGCTTCGTCATTGCTGGCTTGCACTGTCGGTATGCCGAAGCGGTTCCACCAGACGGTCGAGGTGCCCGGTGGATAGTAGTTGGGAATCCAGTAGTAATTCCATTGCAGCACGCGGTCCAGAGCATGGGCGTAGCGCAGCATGTCGGACTGCGTGGAGGCGCGGATCAGACCGTTGATGAGCGTATCCACTGCCGGGTTTTTCAACACCATGTAGTTGTTCGCGCCCGGGTCATTGGCCGACGCCGAGGCGAAGTAATTGAGCAACTCGCCTCCCGGCGAAGTGCTGACCGGGTAGCCGGTGACGATCATGTCGTAGTCACGACTCATCAGGCGATTGACGTATTGCGAGGAGTCGATGCGGCGAATGTTCAGGTCGATGCCGATCTGTTTCAGCGTGCGCTTGTACGGCAGCAGCAAGCGGTCCATGCCGTTCTGGCTGACCAGGAAGGTGAAGGTCAGCGGCTCGCCCTGGGCATTCACCAGTTGATCGCCATCCGGTTTCCAGCCAGCCTGTTCGAGCAATTCGAGGGCCTGTAATTGTTTGTCGCGGATCAGGCCGCTGCTGTCGGTTTTCGGTGCTTCAAAGACTTTGCTGAAGACTTCGTCGGGAACCTGACCGCGCAGCGGTTCGAGAATTTTCAGTTCCTGCGCATCGGGCAATTCGCTTGCGGCCAGTGGCGTGTTGGAAAAGTAGCTCTGCTGACGGATATACATGCCGCGCATCATCTGCCGGTTGCTCCATTCGAAGTCCCAGAGCATGGCCAGGGCCTGGCGCACGCGGCGATCGGCGAATACAGGTTTTTGCAGATTGAACACAAACCCCTGGGCCGACTGGGGCGCCTCGGTGGCCAGATGCGCTTTTTGCAGGCGTCCGTCGCTCAGTGCGGGGCTGTCGTAGCCGATCGAGTAGCCGGTGGCCGAGAACTCGCGGTTGTAGTCATAAGCACCACCGCGCAGCACTTGCCGGGCGACGTCGGTATCACCGAAGTACTCGATGCTGAAATGATCGAAATTGTAGAGGCCGCGACTGACCGGCAAATCCTTGCCCCACCAGTCGGCGTTGCGCTCAAAGGTGATGCTGCGCCCTGAATCGACTTTGCCGACTCGATAAGGGCCGCTGCCTAGTGGTGGTTCATACCCGCCACCCCCAGCGAAAGCGCGGCTCTTCCACCAGTGCTCGGGAAATACCGGCAGGGTCGCGACGTCCAGTGGCAGGGTGCGGTTTTCATTGCTCTTGAAGTCGAAACGCACGGTCAACGGGCCTTCCACTTCGACGCCTTTGACGTCAGCAAACTGGGTGCGATAACGCAGGCTGCCCTGGGTCATCAATAAATCGTAGGTGTAGCGTACGTCTTCGGCGGTAATCGGCTTGCCATCAGCAAACCGTGCCTTGGGATTGATGAAGAACCGCAGCGACAGACCATCGTCCGAGCGCTCCATCTTTTGCGCGACCAGTCCGTAAACCGTGTAAGGCTCATCCAGCGAACGCTGGGCCAGCGGCGAATAGAGCAAACCATCGATCTGCGTGACGCCGATGCCTTTGTCTATATAAGGAAGAACATGATCGAAGTGGCCGATCTCGATGGCCGAGCGGCGCATCGTCCCGCCCTTGGGCGCTTGCAGGTTGGTGTAGTCGAAGTGACTGAAGCCGGCAGGGTACTTGGCGGGTTCGCCATAAACAGTCAGCGCGTGTTGTGGTGCAGCGTTCGCGCCGGTGGCGCCCGTCAGCAGGGCGAGGGCGGTGAGCATCAATGTGGGGAAAACCAGTCGCATTGTCAGCCTTGGAACCGGGAAATCGATAAGCGCAAGTTGTACGCGAGAGGCGCGCCAGTCGCCAGCCGTATGTGTAACTGAAACACAACGGCCCACCAGAAGGCGGGCCGTTGATAGGCAATCAGGCGACGGATCAGTCCTGACGGCTGGTGACTTCCAGCAGGTGATAACCGAACTGGGTTTTCACTGGGCCTTGCACGACGTTGATTGGCGCGCTGAAGACCACGGTGTCGAATTCCTTGACCATCTGGCCAGGACCGAACGAACCCAGATCACCACCTTGGCGGCTGGACGGGCAGGTGGAGTTGGCTTTGGCAACTTCGGCGAAATCAGCGCCACCTTCGATCTGGGCCTTGAGTTCGTTGCACTTGTCTTCGCTGGAAACCAGGATGTGGCGGGCAGTGGCTTTAGCCATGGGGAAACTCTCCAATCTATTTCAGTAAAGTGTGGAGCCTACCGGATTCAGTGGGCGAATTCTCGGCAAAGTTCCGTTCGATTGTCCGCAGCTTTGATCAGAGATTCGCGGCGTGCAGACGTTCGGCGTGTTTAACGTACAGTTCAATCGGGTCGGGCAGGGTCGTGATGGGGCTGGCTGTGCGGCGCAGGCTGCCCAGATGGTCCAGCGGATAGTCGGAGCGGATAACCTGCCCCAGATGAGAACTGAAGCGGCCGACGAAACCGTCATTCTGCTGGGTCTCGGTCATGAAGTATTGCGATAGCGCATGGCAAATGTTCCGGGTCGGATCGAGTGTCGATGGACTGTCAGCCGGCAGGACGCCGCTCCATGAGTAGTAGCGTACACCGTTGACCTGTTCCGGGCCTTGTCCGCCCCAAGTGCTGGGCAACCCTTGCGGAAACTTGTCGTTGAAATCGCCCACGCCTTCGGTAGTCAAAGCATTGAGTGCCGCCAACGCGTTCTGCGGCAACGTCGCACTGCCACTGAGCAACGACAGAAAGTTGCCAAACAGGGTTGCCACATTCTGTGCGACCGCCTCGGGCAGTCGCCCGGGCACCAGTGCCTTGCGCAGAAAGTCGGCCAGCTCCGAACCGTGGTTCGGACCGCTGACAGAAGTCACCGAGGCTACCGCGTGTGGCGCAAGCGCCGCAGCGTATCGGGCAGCCAGTGCGCCCTGGCTGTGTCCGATGAGATTGACTTTTTCGGCACCTGTGCCCCGCAATACACGATCAATCTGTGCAAGCAGTTGCTCACCTCGTATTTCGTTTTTATGGGTGGCAGAGAGGTGCGGAACAAACACTCGGCTGCCGCCGGCTTTTAGCGCGTTCTTTACGTCATGGAACAGCTCGAAATGACCAATGCGCTCAAATCCGAACAGGCCGTGTACCAACAGGACGGGATAACGAGTTGAAGCATTCCGTTGCATGTTCTTACCTTTTTCGCAGAAGTTCATCGGGGAGTACCGAGGCCACTCTAAAACACTCGTCCCGTTGACGAAGTAAGAAGAGGCTTCTCTTGGCCGTTGAATCTGGACTAGGGGCTGTACGAATTTTCAGATACTTATGAAATCCGAATCGGAAGTTGCGGCCATCTTTCGCCCGGTCGATAGCGGTTTTGTGCAGTTTGCCTACCCAGTTGGAGGCCTTTGCCGGGGACCTGCGGCGGATCGGGCTGACATCGAAAATGTGAGAGGGCGGGTTAAATGTTGGCTGTCGACGCCGTCCACCGATACGGCGTTTTTTCCAAGGAATGGAGCCACCAATGCACACGCATGAAGTCGAGTTTTGCTACCGGATGCGTCACCCCGTCAGTCCCTGTGTGGCGAGCGAACTGTTGCCAGCGGCGACCCTCGATTGTCTGGAGGGGGCGGTGCTGGACCCTTCTCTTGGCAAGGTCGTTGCCCGTATTGCCCCTTATGCAAACATGACCTGTGGCGATCAGTTGCTGTTGAGTTGGGACGGTCTGGATATAGAGGGCTTTGCTTATCAGCATGAAATGGTTCGTTATGTCAGCGAAGCCCAGGTCGGCAAGGATGTCGTTTTCGTTATCAAAGGCATGCACATTGCGGCGCTGGATGGCGGCTCGCTGGAGGTCCACTGGAAGCTGCTCAGTGCGGGCGCGTCGGTCCCTGCGCTATCTGCACGGGTGCAATTGTCTGTGGGAGATACTCCGCCGCAGTTGCTCGCGCCAATTGTCGAGGGGGCGATAAGGGGAACACTGGATCCGGAACGAGTGACGGAAGGCACGCTAATCGTGATCCAGCCTTACGCTCGAATGGCGGCGGGGGATCGGGTCAGGTTGCTGTGGGGCGCTGACGCACTGCCCGCAACGTTCAGCGACAGCTTGAAAGTTGAAGCCTGCGCTGTCGCTGACGTGCTGTCATTCTGGGTTGACGGGGCGCACATCGCTGCGCATCTCGGTGGCGAAGTGATGGTGAGCTATCAAGTCGAGCAGGCCGGTGGAGCAGTGCGAGAATCCGAGGCGACAAGAATCCTCGTCGCTCCGCTTCTTCGTGGTGAGCTGGATGCTCCCGACGTGCTGGAGGCTGAAAATGGCGTGTTGCTGAAAGAGGATTCAGTCGATGGTGTCACCGTCGTGATCGGTAATGCCCAGACGCAGGAAGGTGAGCTGGTTTATCTCAAGTGCGACGGCGATCTTTTCAACCACCGGGATGACCGTGAGATCACTCGGGAGACGGCGGGAAAGCCGCTGATCTTTATCGTGCCACACCGGTTCTGGCGTGAGCACCTTGGCACGACCGTGCGTGTGGCCTACACCGTTGAACGTCTGGACGATGTCAGTCAGGCATCGACGGTAACGCAGGTGCAAGTGGAGGCATAGCGGGAACGTGGCCAGCCCTCCGGATTGCACTGAACCCGGAGGGCAGGCCTTGTCGTCAGACTTTTACCTGTCCCGCCAGGCGTTGTGCAGCGTCGAGGAGCAGGTGTTCCGTTGCGCTGAAACCGAGGCAGCCATCGGTAATCGACACCCCGTAACGCAGGGACTCGCTCAGTGGCTGGCAGCCTTCGAACAGGTGAGATTCAATCATCATGCCGATCAGAGAACGGTCACCTTGCAAGCGTTGCTCAAGCACTTCGTTGAAGACGCCTGGCTGGCGCAAGGGATCCTTGCCGCTGTTGGCGTGGCTGCAATCGACCATGATCCGGCTCGGAATCTTCAGGCGAGCCAAGTCAGCGTGGATTTTTGCCACGCTCTCGCGATCATGGTTCGGCCCTTTATGGCACCCGCGCAATACCAGATGGGTGTCGGGGTTGCCTGGCGTTTGAATGATGGCCGGATGACCTTGGCTGTCGAGGCCGAAATGCCGGTGCGGATGGGCTGCCGAACGCATGGCGTCAACCGCAATGGCTGCGCCGCCGTCGGTGCCGTTCTTGAAGCCGACCGGCATGCTCAAACCACTGGCCATCTCCCGATGAATCTGCGATTCAGTGGTGCGGGCGCCAATGGCCACCCAGCTCAACAGGTCATCGAAGGAGCCGGCGGCCATCGGTTGCAGCAATTCTGTGGCCACCGGCAAGCCGAGACGGATCATTTCCAGCATCAGTTCGCGCGACAGAGTCAGGCCACCCGCCATGTCATCGCTGCCATCCAGATGCGGGTCGTAGGCCAGACCTTTCCAGCCGACCGTGGTACGCGGTTTTTCGACATAGGCGCGCATCACCAAAAGCATTTCGCTGCTGACTTCTTCAGCCAGTCGAGCAAGCTTGTCGGCGTACTCAAGTGCGGATTTGGGGTCGTGGATAGAGCAGGGACCGACGATGACCAGCAGACGTGGGTCTTGACCATTGAGAATGGCGCGAATCGCCTGACGATGGGCGGCGACCTGCAAACTCAATGCATGGCTCAGGGGCAATTGCTGTTTGAGTTGCAACGCGCTGGGCAGACGCAGGGTCAATGCTTCGTTGGCAGAATCGAGAGTGGACAGTGGCAGAGCAGAAACGGACGAGTTCATATTCGGTCTTCCTGGGCTGGCGGCGGGTTCTTCCCGCTCACTCGGCCCTACTGGGGTGTTCGACAATTGGCCGTATTGGCTACGTGTGTGTGCTTGCCACCTTTAGGTGACCGATCGGAGGCGGCAGGCTGTCCCGAGCGGAAGCTGGTAAATCGCCAGGCGCTAAAGCTGTCGTAACGGTAGTAAGTGGCGTAGTTCATTTGGTGAATCCTCAAAGTGTCTGGTGTGTTGCTGAATAAGTGTGGGGCTGAAAAAAACAAAACCCCCGGTCGGGAGGCCGACCGGGGGTTGAGAATTCTCTGGTAGGCGACCCGTTTTTATGGGCGCCGTTTGGGTATCAGGCGCGCCAGTGGCTAAACCAATACCCAAAATAAAAGCTGACCGGAGCGCAAACGTCATTCACCCGGGCAGCCGCAACCGAGCGCAGGGCGCTGGCGGTACGAAGCTGTGAGAGGGCGTTGAACATGGTCTGTCTCCGATGAATGGGGCGAGCTTACTAGAGGCCGATATGCCTCAGCAATCAGAAATTGCTATCGCGTTATCAACAAAATGCCTATTGCCTGATTTGGGCAAGAGTAGTGAAACTCGGCGTTTCACTTGATTGCCAAGGATGAACCGTGTCGACATTGACCATTGCTGCTGCCCAAAGCTTCTCTCTTGCCGGGGACATTCTCGGAAACATTGTCCGACATGGCCGTTTCATTGAGGCAGCAGCGGAGCAGGGCGTTGAGTTGCTGGTTTTTCCCGAGTTGTCGCTGACTGGCTATGAAGGACAGGACGCGGCGGCATTGGCCATTGACCCGCAAGACGCAGTGCTGCAACCCCTGAGAGATTTGGCCCGAGAGCTTGGGGTGACTGTCGTTGTCGGTATGCCCATTCGGTTGGAGGGCAGCGTTTCGGCGTTGATCGGCGCTCTGGTTCTGGGCGCTGACGGCTCTCTCGGCGTTTACAGCAAGCAGCATTTGCACACGGGCGAGGAGCGTGTTTTTGCTCCTGGTTTCGGCGGGCCGACCCTGAGGATCGGCGGGGAAGTGGTCGCGTTGGCTGTGTGCGCGGATTTCACGCATGCCAGCCATGTCGCAGCTGCCGCAGATCAGGGCGCCAACCTGTACGCGGCCGGTGTATTGATCAGCGAAAAAGGGTATGCAGCCGACACAGCAATACTTCAGGGTTATGCCCGGCAACATTCGATGGCTGTGTTGATTGCCAATCACGGCGGGCTGACCGGTGGATGGCAATCCGCAGGACGCAGTGGCATCTGGTCTGAAGACGGCTCGTTGGTCGTCGTGGCGCCCGGGGCGGGCGATCTTTTGGTAATCGCCGAGTGCCACGAGGGTGGATGGCAGGGGCGAGTAGTTCCTGTTGTGCAAGCCTGATGACATTGCGCTTACGTCTCGCAAGTCCAGAGGATCTGGCGTTTGCCCGTGGTCTCACCTGTCAGAACATGCTGCGCTACTACATTCACCATGACCTGTTATGGCAGGACGAGGCGTTTGACGTGGCGTGGTCGGGGCGGCAGAACTGGCTGATAGTGCAGGGTGATGTGCCGGCAGGTTATCTCAGTCTCAGCCGGGATATGCGCGCGTTGTACATTCGTGAACTACAAATTGCTGAAGCGTTTCAGGGGCGGGGCCTGGGTTCCTGGGCGATTGATCAGGTTATCGACATGGCTCGCAAGGAGAAGCGTCCGGCTTTGCGACTGACCGTGTTCGAAAATAATCCTGCGAGAAACTTGTATGAAAGAAAAGGCCTACAGGTTCAGGGCGCGGACGAGTGTTTTCTGCGAATGCAGCTTGATATCAGTACACATGTGCTCTGAAACCCACGGCCGGCAAGCCTTCAATGATGAATTGAAACTTTTTAAATGATGCATTCCGCTAGGTCTGTGTGGCTCTTTTTGCTAAGGTGTCCGGCATCCCAATATGACCATATCGCGAGGTGTCTGCTTGATTAGGGTGCTAGTGGTCGATGACCATGATCTCGTTCGTACAGGCATTACACGTATGCTGGCCGATATCGATGGCTTGCAGGTGGTTGGCCAGGCCGAATCCGGGGAAGAGTCCCTGATCAAGGCCCGAGAGTTGAAACCCGATGTGGTGCTGATGGACGTCAAGATGCCTGGCATCGGCGGTCTGGAAGCCACGCGCAAACTGTTGCGCAGTCATCCGGACATCAAGGTGGTCGCGGTTACGGTGTGTGAAGAGGATCCTTTCCCGACACGCTTGCTGCAGGCGGGTGCCGCGGGTTACCTGACCAAAGGTGCCGGTTTGCCGGAAATGGTTCAGGCCATCCGCCTGGTGTTTGCCGGCCAGCGCTATATCAGTCCGCAGATTGCCCAGCAATTGGCGATCAAATCCTTTCAGCCGTCCAATGATTCGCCCTTCGACGCCTTGTCCGAGCGGGAAATTCAGATCGCCTTGATGATTGTCGGCTGTCAAAAGGTACAGATCATTTCCGACAAGTTGTGTCTGTCGCCGAAAACCGTGAACACCTATCGCTACCGTATTTTCGAGAAGCTTTCGATCAGCAGCGACGTCGAGTTGACACTGTTGGCGGTACGTCACGGCATGGTCGATGCCAGCCTCTGACCATGACTGAAACATTCGATTCCGGCGCGTTTCTGTCGACAGTCAGCGGACGCCCGGGCGTCTATCGCATGTTCGACAGCGATGCACGCCTGTTGTACGTGGGCAAGGCCAAGAACCTGAAAAAACGCTTGGCCAGCTATTTTCGCAAAACCGGTCTGGCACCCAAGACTGCCGCGTTGGTGGGTCGCATTGCGCAGGTCGAAACGACCATCACGGCCAACGAAACCGAAGCGCTGCTGCTTGAGCAGACGCTGATCAAGGAGTGGCGGCCGCCGTACAACATTCTGTTGCGCGACGACAAATCCTATCCCTACGTGTTTCTGTCCGACGGCCAATTCCCGCGTCTGAGCATTCATCGCGGGGCGAAAAAAGCCAAAGGCAAATACTTCGGCCCCTATCCAAGTGCTGGCGCCATCCGCGAGAGTCTGAGTCTGCTGCAAAAGACCTTTTTCGTTCGCCAGTGTGAAGACAGCTACTACAAGAACCGTACCCGTCCCTGTCTGCAGTATCAGATCAAACGCTGCAAAGCGCCTTGCGTGGGGTTGGTTGAGCCTGAGGTTTATGCCGAAGACGTGCGTCACTCGGTCATGTTTCTTGAGGGGCGTAGTCACGCGCTGACCAACGAGCTGTCCACGGCGATGGAGGAGGCGGCGATCAATCTGGAGTTCGAGCGAGCCGCCGAACTGCGTGATCAGATCGCACTGTTGCGTCGAGTCCAGGATCAACAAAGCATGGAAGGCGGCACGGGGGATATCGATGTCATCGCGGCATTCGTCAACCCGGGTGGCGCCTGCGTGCACTTGATCAGTGTGCGTGGCGGACGCGTGTTGGGCAGCAAGAATTTCTTCCCGCAAGTCGGTATCGAAGAGGATGTGTCAGAAGTCATGGCCGCGTTTCTCGGCCAATACTTCATCAGCAGCCCCGAGCGCGATTTACCGAGCGAGCTGATCGTCAACGTGGTGCACGAAGATTTCCCGACGTTGATCGAGGCGATCCATGAGTTGCGTGGCCGCGAGTTGGCCATCAGTCACCGGGTGCGCGGTACGCGTGCGCGCTGGCAGCAACTGGCCGTGACCAACGCAGAGCAGGCGTTGGGCGCACGCCTGGCCAACCGTCAACACACCGCCGCGCGCTTTGAAGCTTTGGCCGAAGTGTTGAACCTGGATGAGCCGCCGCAGCGTCTGGAATGCTACGACATCAGTCATTCCAGTGGTGAGGCAACGGTTGCGTCCTGCGTGGTATTTGGCCCGGAAGGTGCCATCAAGTCGGACTACCGGCGCTACAACATCGAAGGTGTGACTGCGGGTGACGACTACGCCGCCATGCACCAAGCCCTGACGCGACGCTTCAGCAAACTCAAGGAAGGCGAGGGCAAGTTACCGGATATCTTGCTGGTCGACGGTGGCAAGGGTCAGTTGTCGATGGCTCGAGATGTTCTCAACGAGTTGGCCGTGCCGGACCTGATCCTGCTCGGTGTCGCCAAAGGTGCAACCCGCAAGGCCGGCTTCGAAACGTTGTATCTGAATGATGCAGCGCATGAGTTCACATTGCGTGGCGACTCGCCGGCGTTGCACCTTATTCAGCAGATCCGCGATGAGGCTCACCGCTTCGCTATTACCGGACACCGCGCACGCCGTGGCAAAACCCGCCGTACGTCAACGCTGGAAGGCGTTGCCGGCGTTGGGCCGACCCGACGTCGCGACTTGTTGAAACATTTTGGTGGATTGCAGGAGCTGTCTCGTGCAAGCATCGAAGAGATCGCCAAAGCCCCGGGGATCAGTAAAAAGCTCGCAGAGTCGATTTATGCGAACCTGCATAGCGAGTAGAATGCCCCTTCACCTCGTAGCCAGTTGTGCCGATGAATATCCCTAATCTGATTACCGTTCTACGCGTCCTGCTCATCCCGATCTTCATTTTGCTGTTCTATCTGCCTTACCAGTGGAGTTACATGGCCTCCGCCTCGGTGTTTGCCTTTGCGGCAGCGACGGACTGGCTGGACGGTTATCTGGCCCGTCGTCTGGAGCAAAGCACTCCGTTCGGTGCGTTTCTCGACCCGGTCCCCGACAAACTCATGGTTGCGGTGGCACTGGTACTGCTGGTCCAGGAACACGGCAACCTCTGGCTCACTCTGCCGGCGGCTGTCATCATCGGTCGCGAGATTGTGGTATCGGCCTTGCGTGAATGGATGGCCGAACTCGGCGCCCGCGCCCACGTAGCCGTTTCCAATCTCGGCAAGTGGAAAACCGCTGCACAGATGCTCGCACTGGTGATCCTGCTGGCCAATCCTAAGGACTTCAGTTTCTGGGTTATCCTGGGTTACGCCTTGCTGATGGTCTCTGCTGGCCTGACATTGTGGTCGATGGTTCAATACCTTCGTGCCGCCTGGCCGCACCTGAAGACCGATGTTGAAAAGAAATAAAACTTTTTTGAATCAAGGGGTTGACGGAGCTTCTTAATTCTATAGAATGCGCATCACCAAGCGGGAATAGCTCAGTTGGTAGAGCACGACCTTGCCAAGGTCGGGGTCGCGAGTTCGAGTCTCGTTTCCCGCTCCAATTTGTACAGTGTTTGTTGTTGTGCTACTGACAGCAAATGCTTTGAGGCCGAGTAGCAAAATGGTTATGCAGTGGATTGCAAATCCACCTACGCCGGTTCGATTCCGACCTCGGCCTCCACTATAAACAAGCTCCGTAGATCCATGATTTACGGAGCTTTTTTATTTGCACTGCGCTGCAAGATTTAGTCTTGAAAAACGGCCATTGCGAACTTGCTTCACCGGGAAGTGATGTATATATTTCCCGCACTGCTGTTCAAGGTTGGATCCTGTCAGGATCGCTACCGTGCAGCAGAAGACAGCAACACCGCGCTACCGCCCGAATGGCGAAACTGGTAGACGCATGGGACTTAAAATCCCCCGCTCGTAAGGGCGTGCCGGTTCGATTCCGGCTTCGGGCACCATCTTGAATCAAGGGTTTGCGGGCGAAAGCTGATGCAAACCCTTGTTTGTTTCCGGGTCGCAATTCTGGCAGCGGTTCGCAATCCGCTTGTGGGCATGACTTTTTTGCCGTTGCGATTGGATGTATTGCTCCCTCTCCACTACGGTAGTGCGCCCAAGTTGATCCTTGGCCTGCATGATGTTGCCACTCGATTTCGCCTTGTTCGCGCGAGCCTTGGTGCGTAAATCTCCCATCTGAAACTCGGCCTTTTCAATAAGAAAAACCCTGCCAAGCGCCGGGTTTTGTATTAAAGATTTCAGCTTTGCTGACGACATAACAGTGTTAAGAACAATGTACGGGAGCAAAAAATGGGATTTTTCGATAAGGTCAAGGAGCTGGCTCTCAAAGCTAAATGCGGAGCTGGCATGCATGCTGGGGATTATGCCAAGGCAGTCAATGGTCCGGCGTGTCTGCTGGAAAAAACATGCCCTGACTGTTTTGAGCATGTCACCAAACACAAACACGAGTTTGGTGAGTTCAACTACAAAAACCATCACACCTGTACGATGATTCGCAACTGCGTGCATTGCGGACACGAAGATTCAAAGATGAAGCATGAAGACTTCGTTGAGATGGGCAGAGATGATTTTTGCAAGGTGCAGGAAAAATGCATCAGATGCGGTTTCACTCAGGCTAAGAAGGAAGACCATTACATGACTGAGGTCTCCCGTAACGACACACATAAAACCCTTTCGTGCATCCGCTGCAACAAGACCGAAACAAGGCAGTTAGAGCGGTACTGAGTTTGAAAGTATCCAAAACCCGGCCACTGCGCCGGGTTTTTTGTGCCTGTTGGAAATCAACCTGGATTGATTTCGGGCCCGCGAGTGGCGGTTCGAAAGTCTGAGGCTCAGAAAGACACTCGATTTTCCTGCATTCGGGTTAATTGGGGGGGTCTGAAAAACAGCTATTTTGCGCCGTGGAATCACTTGTTCTGCTCGCTGTCATGCCGCCCGGCGAGGTACCGCTGCTGAAACGGCCTTTCGATTACGGCGCGTGGGACTGCACATAGGTCTGCGTCGACGGCTCAGATCCGCGAAGGCGACGGGGCATTGGGGGGGACTGACTTGCGAAAAATACTGCTGGCTAAAACACGATTTTGCCGAACGACAGATTGCTTGTCGCGGTGGTATTACTTGGACGGGTGTGTAAAATGCGATTTTCATTTTTTCAAGAAATTAAAGCCGTGGGCATTAAACGTCAGATAGATTCACTCACATCGTTAAGATTTTTTGCAGCGGCAATGATAGTAGTGGGTCATGGTGGCTCCAGTAGCTACTTTTCTTACAGCGTTGGCTTTCTCGATTTGAGAAATGCGGTGTCATTTTTCTTTGTGTTGTCGGGCTTTATATTGAGCCATGCCTACAGTGAGCTTGATGTAAAGCATGGGCTACGTTCATTCTTTGCTGCGCGATTTTCCAGGCTGTATCCTGCTCATCTTTTTACTGCGCTGGTTGCAATGTTTTTGTTTTCACCAATCGGCTCGGCTTATGACCTTATAAGGTCGGCTGTAAACCTATCGATGTTGCAGTCCATGATTCCTTTGTTGCCTTGGCATTACTCATTGAATGCGGTGTCCTGGAGCATCTCGACTGAATTTTTCTTTTATGCGCTTTTTCCGTTTATTCTGCCGATCGCCAAGCGTCGCCCAAAGCTAATAGCGCTCGCTTCAGTTTTATTGATTGCTCTGTCGGTATCGATTGTTAGTCTACTTAATCTTTCGATAGTCGAACCCTCAGGTGGCGTGACCGCGTGGGGTATTCTTTACATTTCACCAATCACACGTTTGGCTGAGTTCATGGCGGGCATGGTGGCATATCAGGCCGCACTCAAGATGCATGACGGCTCGAATGTGTGGGCAAGGTCGAAAGCCAGCGGGCTCGAAGTTGCAGCCTTGGTTCTGGTGGTTGCATCAATGTGTGGTATGACATGGCTATCAAAAAATATACTTGCAAGTATTGCTCCACAGGCCAGTGTATGGGTGTTGGTAGCAGGATCTTTTATCCCGTTTTGTATAATGATCGCTGTCTTCAGTGGTCAGCGAGGGGCGTTGTCTAATCTGCTGACGTGGCGCCCGCTAGTCTATCTTGGGCAAATCAGCTTTTCGCTGTACATGGTTCATCAGCTTGTTATTCGGTGCATGTATAGATGGCACGGTGCAAACTTTGACTCTAATTGGCTTGCTTTCTACATCGCCTACTGGTCAATCTCGTTGCTGTGTGCAGCAGCACTCTTCCATTTTATTGAGCAACCCTTCCAGAATCCGCTTAAAAGAGTTATTTCAGGGTACAGAGTCACTCGCTCCTGATTGATGCTGAATGCCCCATACATGAAAGTGGGCCGACTCATTCGGCCCATTCTCATGCAGGCTTAAACAAAGGCCTGTTTGGCGAAGCCTCGTGGCAAGCGCTGAAGTCCCGCCATCGCGGTAAGTCGCTCAATCCATTCTGCACGCCAGTTAGCGGTGCCAGTAGTGTGTTTCGTTTGTCGTGAGGCGCGCCGGGCGGCGTTGCGCTGATCTTTTCGTGCCTGTTTGTAGGCATCGGTATTGCGGCAACTGCGGCACTTCACACGATTGAGTTCGCGGCTTGCCGAGAGTTGTTTGCCTTTGTGCCCACAAGCCAGATGCCCGTCGACGTTGAAATGGATAACCATCACTGTCTCCTTTGCGACATGTATGAGTTGTGACAACTCATACACAGCGCCGTTCGGCGCTGGGGCGCAGGCAAAAAACGCGGTTTGCAGGCAAATTCCTGAGATCGTGGCGAAGTCAGAAGTTATCTGAACCGAGGCAGTGGCCGATCGAGGGGTTTGAGCGCTGATAGTGTGTTGCGAATCAGCGGAGCATCCTTCTCGATGTCGTTCAGCCGGTCACGGATGCGCAGGGCGGTTGGATGTCCGCCTTGGTGGTCGACCCAGTCGGCGATCTCTTTGCAGGCGGCCGCAAGGCGCGCTTGCCGAGCGTCGAGCAGGGTGAGGAGGGGGGTGATGGACTCTTTTTCGGACATGGAACACCTCCGTTCGATGAAACCTGAGCTGCAGCAAAAAGCCCGCGTGTTGCGAGCCTTCTGCCGTGGGGTGCTGCTCCTTCAGCTGGTTTCAGTATAGACCCGCTTCTGATCGGCATCAGCCGGACGGCGCGCGGGCCGGTAGTGGGGAACTGACTGCGTTGAGACGCCTGCATTCGCGCTGCGCGTCTTGCTCTGCGTCGTAGCCGTCGCCGATGAAACCGCCGGTGCGAGTGTCGCAGATGCGAAACCAGCCAGTGGCTTCTGCGGGATCATGCTGACTGTCTCCGGCGCGTCGACCGTGAATGATGATCTTGTTGCAACGCTTCACGACGAAAATGTCTTCCATGGCGTCACCGCAGCTGATTCGTGTCAGATCAACTATAGAAGCCCTTGGCAATCGTGCAAAAAATAGACAGCTCAGCTCGTCGGTTGCCAGCGCCAGCCTTCGCGGTGCCAAGTCAAATGATGGCTTGGGTTTAACGCCCGTAGAAACGTCTGATCGTGGGACACCGCGACAATTGCTCCGGGAAATCTCCGCAAGGCTTGTTCGAAAGCCTGCACCGACGCCAGGTCCAAATAATTAGTTGGCTCGTCCAGCAGCAGTAGTTGCGCAGGTGTCTGGCGCCACAGCGCCAACGCGAGCGCTGCTTTCAAGCGTTCGCCACCACTGAGTGAGGCGCAAGGCCGGGTGACACGCTGCGCATCCAGTTGCAACTGAGCGAGGTAGCTGCGCAACGTCCCTTCGCTCAACGGCGTCCGCTGTGTCAGCAATTGATCGACAATAGATGTATCGGGATCCAGCAGTTTCAGCTGTTGATCGAGAAAGGCAAAAGGCACATGGGTGATGCACTCGCCACTCACGGGCGCCCACTCGCCAGCCAGCAATCTCAACAGCGTTGATTTGCCGCAACCGTTAGGACCGCTGACAGCGATGCGCATCGGCCCATGAATGGCGAGGTCAAGCCGAGAGCTGGGCGCATCTGCCGACAACCATGGCAAACAGGCGTCGACGAGTGTGCACACCCGGCGATTACCTGGAACCACGCTGCCCGGCAAATTGATCAGCACGCCGTCGTCCAGCGGGACGTTGGCGTAAGCCTCACGAACGCGTTCATCCAGTTCGGATTTGCGTGCCTGGTGGCCGACTTTTATCTGCCCCGTGATGTCCCGCGCGGCCGCTTTCATCGCCGCCCGTTCGAAGCCGGAAACGTTGGCGGTTTGCGCATTGCGCCGGCTGCCAGCCGCGTGGCGCTGAATCGTGTCGTGCTCGCGTTGCAGTCGTGTACGTTCGCGCTGACGCTGAGCACGGGCCTGATCGAGTTGTGCCTGCGCGGCTTGTTGATGTATTCGGCGCTGCTCGGTGAACTCCGAAAATCTTCCGCTGAAAACAGTTGCCCCCAGCGGCGTAAGTTCGACGATTCGCTGCATGTGCTCCAGTAGCTGCCGGTCATGGCTGACGACAATCAGTCCGCCATGGCAGCGATCAAGCGCGCTCATCAGCCACTGTCGACCGGCAGTGTCGAGGTGATTGGTGGGTTCGTCGAGGACGAGCAATTGCGCCTGACTCAGCAACGCGCCGATCAAGGCAATTCTGGCTTGCTGGCCACCGCTGAGGTTCTCGGTGAGGTCCGAAGTGGTGATGTCGGTCAGCCCCACCTCATCGAGCATCTAGCGCAGGCGCTCCGCAAGATCCCAGCGTGCGCCGATAAGATCGAAATCCTCAGCAGTGGCACCACCGAGCTTCAGTCGCTCCAGTGCGCTGAGCGCCGGGGCCGCTCCCGTTGCTTGGGCCACGGTTTGTCCAGGTGTAGTGACAAAAGTCTGCGTGACGTAATGCGCGGCAACTGAACGTATCACACTGCCGGAGGTGGGCTGCAACTGCCCGGCAATCAGGCGTGCGAGCACGCCTTTGCCAACGCCGTTGCGTCCGACGATCGCGGTCGGTTGATGATCAAAGTTCAGGTTCAGGGCGTCGAACAGTTTTGCGCCATTGGCGAACTGAAAGCCCAGTTGATTCAGGGAAACGAGTGCGGCTGTACGCGAGACGTGAGTCATCGGCACCTCCAAAAAATGTCGTGAACACTGACAAGCGCCGAAAGGGCCTGTCGCGATTACATTTTTAGAAGGCTGGATTGTTCACTTCTGCGGTCGTCCGGGGAGGAGGAGAAGGTCGCTAGCCTAGATGACGTTTTACAGTGGATCAAGGGGCTTCGGTCATCTCGCTCATTCGTTCGAGAAACATCGCCAACGCTACTTCCTCGGCGCGCAAGCCCTTGCGCACGCGCGGACGTGGCAGTTCAGCAAGGGCGCCGAGCATGAATTTTTCCACCACGGCAGGGTGGATGTAGCACTTGCGGCAGACTGCCGGCGTGTTGCCCAGCTGCTTGGCGACGCCTTTGACCATCTCCACCACGTGCCTTTTGGCTTCGGTCTCGGACTGCCATTGCAACTCGCGCAACACCGACAAAGCCAGCGCGCTGCCTGCCCACGTGCGGTAGTCCTTGGCGGTGAAATCGGCGCCGGTCAGGGTTTGCAGGTAGGCGTTGACGTCGGAAGAGCTGACGGTATGTCGTTCGCCGTTTTCATCCAGGTACTGAAACAGGTTCTGCCCGGGAATCTCCAGGCAACGTTTGATGATGCGGGCCAGGCGTCGATCCTTGACGGTGATCTGGTGTTCGATGCCGCTTTTGCCGCGAAACTGGAACAGGATCGCGCTGCCGTTGACCTCGACATGTCGGCTGCGCAGGGTGGTCAGGCCGTAGGAGCGATTGTCGCGGGCGTATTGCGTGTTGCCGACGCGAATCAGTGTGGCGTCGAGCAGCGTGATCACCGTCGCCATGACCTTGTCACGGCTGAAGCCGGGTGCGGCCAACAGTGCCTCCAGTTGTTTGCGCAATTTTGGCAACGCCAGACCAAACTCGCGCAGGCGTGAATATTTGTCGGCATCACGCACTTCGCGCCAGCGCGGGTGATAGCGGTATTGCTTGCGACCACGGGCATCGCGGCCGGTGGCCTGCAGATGGCCACGCGGGTCCGCGCAGATCCACACGTCGGTGTAGGCGGGCGGCACGGCGAGGGCATTGATGCGTTTGATTTCGTCGGTGTCGGTTATGCGCTGACCTGACGGTTCGAAGTAGCTGAACTTGCCGCGCAGCTTCTTGCGGGTGATACCGGGCTGGGTGTCATCGACGTAATGCAGATCGGAGGGCAGTTCGGCAATCAGCTCGGTGTCGGGCATGGCGGTTTCCTTCAATGGCGCGGCGGTCTGTAAAACGATTGACCGCGCGCCGTTGCCGTCGTGCCGAATGATTCAGGCGAGAACCGCGACCGCTTTGATCTGCGCCCACAATGACTGGCCCGGATGTATGCCCAACTGATCTCTGGAGTAGCGCGTGATGCGCGCGAGCAGCGGGGTGCCGCCGGCATCGAGACGAATCAGCACGTGAGCGGCGTTGTCTGCCGATTGTTCGCTGACCACCGTCACCGGCAGTCGATTGAGAATGCTGCTGACCTCGCTGTTGTGCAGGGTCAGGCTGATATCGCGTGCGTGTACCTTGCAGCGCAGGGCCTGACCCACTGCCATCGGCGCGTGCGTGACACGGATGCTCATGTCGGTGGCCGGCAATTGCAGACTCAGAAATTGATACTCCGCATCGTAAGCACTGACCTGGCCTTCAATGATTACACCCGCGTCATCGCCCATCGCCATCGGCAGGTCCAGACGCGCAAGGGTTTCGCCGATCGGGCCGCTGGCCAGCGCCTTGCCTTCGCTGAGCAACACCAGATGATCGGCCAGCCGTGCGACTTCATCCTGGGCATGACTGACGTACAGCAGCGGAATATCCAGCTCGTCATGCAGGCGTTGCAGGTAAGGCAGGATTTCACTTTTGCGCTGGCTGTCGAGCGCCGCCAATGGCTCGTCCATCAATAGCAGCTTCGGGCTGGTCAGCACCGCGCGGGCGATACCGACTCGCTGGCGTTCGCCCCCCGACAAGTGCTGCGGATGGCGTTCGAGCAGATGACCGATGCCCAAGAGCTCGGTGGCCTGTGCCATGTCGACCCGACGCTGCGACTTGGCAATGCGCTTGAGGCCGAACTGCAGATTGGCCAGCACCGACAGGTGGGGGAACAGGCTGGCTTCTTGAAACACATAGCCGAGCGCACGTTTGTGCGGCGGGACGAAAATGCCGTTTGCGCTGTCCTGCCAGATTTCGTCGTTGATCCGGATAAAGCCTTGTTCGGCGCGCTCAAGCCCGGCGATACAGCGCAGGCAGGTGGTTTTACCCGAGCCGGAATGCCCATAAAGCGCGGTCACGCCACGCCCCGGCAAGTTCAGGTCGACATCGAGGTTGAAGCCCGCATAGGCCCGTTTCAGACGTACATCAATCATCGATCAGCTCCAGCCTGCGCGGGTCTTGCGGCTGGAGTACAGCGCCAGCAGCACCAGAAACGAGAACACCAGCATCGCCCCGACCAGCCAGTGCGCCTGTGCGTATTCCATCGCTTCGACGTGGTCGTAGATTTGTACGGAAACCACGCGGGTCTTGTCGGGAATGTTGCCGCCAATCATCAGCACCACGCCGAATTCGCCGACGGTATGCGCGAAGCCAAGAATAGCTGCGGTGATAAATCCGGGGCGCGCCAGCGGCACAATCACGCTGAAAAAAGTGTCCCACGGGTTGGCTCGCAGGGTAGCGGCGACTTCCAGTGGACGGGTGCCGATCGCCGAGAACGCGTTTTGCAACGGTTGCACCACGAACGGCATGGAATAGATCACCGAACCGATCACCAGGCCCGTGAAGCTGAAAGTCAGGGTGCCCAGACCCAGCCATTGGGTGAATTGGCCGAGAAAACCGTGCGGGCCCATCATCAGTAACAGATAGAAACCGATGACGGTCGGTGGCAACACAAGGGGCAGGGCGACGATCGCGCCGACCGGGCCGCGCAACCACGAACGGGTGCGCGACAGCCACAGAGCAATCGGAGTGCCGACAACCAACAGGATCGCGGTGGTCAGGGACGCCAGTTTCAGGGTCAGCCAGATCGCCGCGAAATCGGCACTCGTCAGCGACATTTAGAGCTGGTAACCGTAGGACTTGATTACCGCAGCGGCTTTCGGACCTTTGAGGTATTCAACCAAGGCTTTGGCAGCGGCGTTGTCTTTGCCTTTATTGAGGATCACGGCGTCTTGTTTGATCGGATCGTGCAGGCTCGCAGGGACGATCCATGCCGAACCGCTGCTGACTTTGCCGTCCTTGAAGATTTGCGACAGGGCGACAAAACCCAGCTCTGCGTTGCCGGTCGAAACGAATTGGTAGGCCTGAGTAATGTTCTGGCCTTCAACGATCTTGGCTTTGGTGGCTTCGGTCAGTTTGAGTTTTTCCAGCACTTGTGTGGCTGCCAGTCCGTAGGGAGCCGCTTTCGGGTTGGCGATGGACAGGTGCTGGTACTCGTTCTTTTTCAGCACCTCGCCCTTTGCATCGACATAGCCTTCTTTTGCCGACCACAACGCCAGAGTGCCGATGGCGTAGGTGAAGCGCGATCCCTTAACGGTGTCGCCTTCTTTTTCGAGTTTTTCCGGGGTGGTGTCGTCAGCGGAGAGGAACACTTCGAACGGCGCGCCGTTCTTGATCTGGGTGTAGAACTGGCCAGTGGCGCCGTAGGCAGCCACCAACTTGTGCCCGGTGTCTTTCTCAAAATCGGCGGCGATGGCCTGGATCGGCGCGGTGAAGTTGGCGGCAACCGCCACCTGCACTTCATCAGCCTGAGCAGCGCCAATGGCGAAGACGGCGAGCAAAGAGGCCAGGCAGGTAGGGGCAAAACGTGAGGCACGAATGGTCATGTAACAGCTCCGTGTTGGCGAGTGCAGAGGGCGCTTTTGTTGGACGTGGACTGCGCCGATGCGAGGGGGTGAATTCGCTATATAGCGAAATATATAGCGAAACGCCGCCAAACGGGAAGCGTTGCTTAAAAGCAGAGTGAGGATGCTTGAATCCTCACTCTGTTTAGCTTCACTGGCGAGTGAGTTTTGCCAATGCACCTTCGGCCAATTGCCGGGTCAGTTCAGCGCTGCCGATGTCTTTACCGAGAGTGAATGCCTGACCGGCCCAGAGGTTGGCAAACGCTGCTTCGTTGATCGCTCGCAGTGGCATCAGTGCACCACCAGCCAAGGGAAATGCCGGTGCTTTCGACGACATCGGACCCAGCTCACGCATGACGCGGTTGAGAATACCCCGCGCTGGTCGCCCGGTGAAGATATTGGTGATCGCTGTTTCGCTCTCTTTGGCGGTGCGCAGCGCTTTGTGGTGAGCTGCGCTGACTTTCGCTTCCGGCGTGAACAGATAGGCTGTGCCGATCTGTACTGCCGAAGCGCCCAACAAGAACGCCGCCGCCACACCGCGAGCATCGGCGATGGCCCCGGCAGCAATCACCGGCACTTTCACCGCATCAACCACCTGAGGCACCAGCGCAAACGTGCCGACCTGACTGCTCAGATCATCGCTGAGAAACATGCCGCGATGGCCGCCGGCCTCGTAGCCCATGGCGATGATCGCGTCGCAGCCGTTCTGCTCCAGCCAGATCGCCTCATCGACAGTGGTGGCCGAGGAAAGAATTTTGGCCCCGGTCGCCTTGACCCGATCCAGCAGGGATTTCTCTGGCAGACCGAAGTGGAAACTCACAACCTCAGGTCGAAATTCTTCCAGCACTGCGCAGGCTGCCGCATCGAACGGTGCTCGGTTCGACACCGGCGTCGGTGCGTCGAAATCGGCGCCCAGTTCGCGGTAGTACGGTTCCAGCAGATGCTTCCATTCACGCGCGCGTTGCTCATCGGCCGGCGGTGGCTGATGGCAAAAGAAGTTGACGTTGAAGGGTTTGTCGGTGTGTTGGCGAATGGTGTTCAGCTCTTCGCGCAATTGCTCGATGCTCAGCATCGCTGCCGGCATCGAACCCAGGCCACCGGCATTGCACACGGCGATGACCATGGACGAATTCGTCGCGCCGGCCATCGGGCCCTGGATGATCGGCAGTTCAATGCCGAGCAGGTCAAGAATGCGCGTGTCTGGCCATTGGCTCATGAAGGCTGTACTCCAAACTATGAAAGGCAGAGCCGGTTTTTTAACAGCAAAACCGGATCCGCAGCCAGTTCGAAATTCAGAACAACCCGTGCAGTTTTTCAGCGTCGATGAAATCCGCCGCCTCCACCGCCGCCAAACGAGTGATTCATGAATTGCGAAGAGTTGTGAAAGTTGTTGGTGCGCTGGTTGCCGAAGTTGCGCGCAGCGGAGTCACGGTTGAGGTTCTGCAACTGCGTATTGTTATTGACCGGCGCAGTGCGAGTCGGGCCGCTCCCGACCATCGATTGCCAGCCGTTGTCGGTCTTCTTGTAGACGTTGCCGTCGCGTCCTGCGTAAACGTTGTCGCCCACGTGTGCAGCGCCGCCGTTGCGCCCGCGAATCCCGCCATATTGAGTGGTGTTGCCGGTGTTGGGGTTGTACACGGCGCCACGATTGGCGGTGACCTGCGTGCCGTTACGCGCATTGCCGGCGGTGACCCGTTCGCCGGCAATGGCTCCACCGTTCGGTCCGACTGCCACGCCGCTGCGTCCGGCTGCGTAATTGCCGGTGTAGACGTTGTGCACGGCGCCGCGTTGACCGGCAGCCGCGACGCCCGTGCGTGAGTTGTAGGAAGCACCGACCTGGCCGGCCCAGCGATTGCCGGTCCAGGCGTTGTAGCCCGCGCCATAGCGGCTGACCGTGGCCCGGTCACCCCACTGATGATAGAGGTTGCCGGTAGTGCCGGCCCAGCCGCCAGGTCCCCAGGCCACCGCGCCACCGCGATATCCGTAAGCGGCGCCACCCCAGGCCAGTGGCGCCGGGTACAGGTGCGGCCCCCAGGCGTAACCCCAGCCGTAATTGCCCCACCACGGGTACGCGCCCCAGCCCCAACCCATCGCCACGGTGCTGCCGCCCCAGCTCCAGCCAAAACCGAAACCGAAGGTCCAGCCCGTCCACGGCGTATAGCGGATGGCGACACCGAAACCGTAAGTCACCGGCGGGCCATACCAGACGCTGCCCACCCACGGCGTGTAGGGATAACCGGTGCCATACACCACGACGCCCGTGTTCGGATCCAGATTTGAACCCTGATAACCCGGCGTGTAGCCGACCACCACGGTATCGCCGCTGGACTCGTAGATCTTGACGTACGTGAGGTAATGCATGGGCGAACTCGGCGGGATCGAATAGATCACCGCTGGCACGGAACTGGCGACAACCCAAGGGCCGTTCACCCCGGTAGCGGTGAACCAGATACCGTTTTCCACGGCGTACCAACTGTTGTTGTCGACACGAATGATCGGTGTAGCGCTGTTGACCACATATTGCAGCGTCGTGGTGTTGATGGCTTTGAGTCGCGGCTCGCCATCGAACTGTGGCGCGGTCATTTTCACCGCGCTTTTTTTGATCGCCGACGTCTGTGGAATGGTCGCAGCAATGGCGGCCTCTTTGGCTTGCGGCGTGCCGGCGACCGAAGCTTTGACGTTTTCCTTCGGGCTGTCGTCGGGGATGTTGGCGAAGTCCGCCGGCAGTTTGTCTGCGGGGGTAAACGTCCACGGGCCATTCATGTCAGTGGCGCGGAACCAGCGCCCGGAGATCAGCACATAGCTGTTCTGGTCACCGATTTCCTTGAAAATGTGCCCGGTGGTATTGCTGACGTACAGCAAACCGGTGCCCTGAATGGGCGTCCATTGCGCTGCGCCGTCAGTGACCAGCAATTCAGTGGGCGTGGTCGCGACAAAAATCTTTGGCTGTGGTGACTTGGCAAGACTGGGGACCTTGTCTTTCGGATCGCTTTGCCCAGTCAGCAGATCCACTTGCCGGCTCTGAATGGCCGCCTGTTTGGCTTTTTCCAGTTCGGCAAACGGTGTGGCCAGGCGGGTATACGCGCCATCGATCTGGTCCGCGACCATCCAGCCATCAAAGACGTGCAGATAATGTTTGCCCTGCGCGTCTTTCAACAACAGCGGGCGAGTGTTGATCACCCGTTGCAGCGCCGTGCCGTCCACCGAGCGGTAGGCCGCATCGCCATCGATATAGACGAGCAGGGCGGGAACGTCGGAACTGATGATGGTCGGTGGAATGTTTTCCAGCGGCGCGCTGTCGGCTTTCTGTTCCGCAGAGAGTACGCCGACCGCAGCTTCGAGCTGATCAAGCGAAATGGTTTTCTTGCGGTTATCGGCGTCCTTCTGCAGGGCTGCGATCCAAGTGTCGGCTTGACTGGCATCGGCCGGGAAATCGGCTTTGATGATTTTGTACTGATCCAGCGCGACCCAGCGCGTGGCCTTGTCGACCAGCGTATGCGCGCTGAATTGCACGATTCCGTAGGTGGACTTGCCGTCGGCAGCGGTGGCTTCAACGGCCGCGCGGGCATTGAGGGTATAACCGTCCCAACTGTCGAGTTGCGGCTGATACACCGTCAGCTTCGCCTTGCCGCTGCTGATGACTTGCGGCCAGGTCGGCTCGCTCGGGGTCTCAGCGGCCGGTGCCGCCCAGGCACTGCCGAACGTCAGCAGGCACAGCATCAACATCATGAGAAACGAGCGCGGGTAAGGCATTGTCAGCTCCATCGACAGGCCGATTTCTGAAGGAATAACGGCAAAACCACGACCGTCGAAAAAGCATAGTCGCCCGTGTTGGAAATACCCGGCGGATTCGCCGATTGGCACAAAGTCGTATGTGGCAGCGTGTTGCAATGTGGTATTTCAAGGCACGACATTCTGAAAACAGCCATACGAGGCAGTCATGTTCAACGCCATTGTGATCGACAAAGACGACAGCGGTTATCGCGCCAGCCTGCAGCAAGTCAACGAAGATCAGTTGCCCGAAGGCGATGTCACCGTCGCTGTTGCGTACAGCACGCTGAACTTCAAGGATGGATTGGCGATTACCGGCAGCAGTCCGGTGGTACGCAAGTTTCCGATGGTGCCGGGGATCGACCTGGCGGGCAGCGTAGAAGCCAGTTCCCATCCCGACTATAAAGTGGGTGATCAGGTGGTGCTCAATGGCTGGGGTGTCGGCGAAAATCACTGGGGTGGTCTGGCGCAGAAGGCGCGACTCAATGGCGACTGGCTGATTCCTTTGCCCAAAGCCTTCACCGCAGCGCAAGCCATGGCCGTCGGTACGGCCGGGTATACGGCGATGCTGTGCATTCTGGCACTCGAACGTAATGGCGTGACGCCGGATCAGGGCGAAGTGCTGGTGACGGGTGCCAATGGCGGCGTCGGCAGTTTTGCCATCGCGCTGCTGAGCAAGCTCGGCTATCGCGTCGTCGCCTCCACTGGCCGCGTTTCCGAGCACGAGTATCTTAAGCAATTGGGCGCCGGCGAAATCATCGACCGCGCCACGTTGTCAGCGCCCGGCAAGCCACTGGCCAAAGAGCGCTGGGCAGCGGTGATCGATTCGGTGGGCAGTCATACGCTGGCCAATGCCTGCGCCAGCACTCGCTCCGAAGGCACCGTCGCCGCCTGTGGTCTGGCGCAGGGCATGGATTTCCCGGCGTCGGTTGCCCCGTTCATTTTGCGTGGTGTGACCCTGGCCGGCATCAACAGCGTGACCCAGCCCAAGGCGCGCCGTCTTGAAGCGTGGGAGCGTCTGGCCAGGGATCTGGATTTCTCCTTGCTGGCATTGATCAGCCATGAAATCGGCCTGAGCGAGGCCATTGATGCGGCGCCGAAGTTACTTGCCGGACAGCTTCGCGGGCGGGTTGTAGTGGACGTTAATCGCTGAAAAAGTCGGTCGCGGTTTACCTCGGCATCCGTTACGCCTGCGTCTCGCGCTCAAGCAATTGACGTTTGCGCTCGACGCCCCAGCGATAGCCCGAAAGATTGCCATCGCTGCGCACCACGCGGTGGCAAGGAATCGCCACCGCCAAACGGTTGGCCCCGCAGGCCTGGGCTACCGCGCGCATGGACGTCGGTGCGCCAATGCGCTGGGCAATCTCGGCGTAGCTGGCCGTCTGGCCCAGCGGAATTTCCCGCAGCGCCTGCCACACGCGTTCCTGAAACGCCGTGCCTCGCACGTCCAGTGGCAGGTCCAGGCCAATCGCCGGCGCTTCGATAAATCCCACGACTCTGGCGATCAATTGCTCGAAACCGCTATCGGCGCCGATCAGGTTGGCTTTGCGAAACTGGTCCTGCAGATCGCACACCAGTTGATGCGGATCGTCACCCAACAGAATCGCACACACACCACGCTCGCTTTGCGCCACCAGAATCGCTCCTAACGAACATTGGCCGACGGCGAAGCGGATGTCGTTGTTCTTCCCGGCTGCGCGATAGTCGCCGGGTTTCATCCCCAGCAAATGATCCGCTGATTCATAGAAACGGCTATTGGAATTGAAACCGGCGTCATACAGCGCATCGGTTACCGAGCCGCCGTCTGCCAGGCGCTCACGGACTTTGCGCGAGCGATGCGCCGTTGCGTAGCCCTTGGGCGTCAACCCCGTCGCGGCCTTGAAAACACGATGGAAATGAAACGGACTCAGGCCTGCGGTTTGCGCCAGTTCGTTGAGCGCCGGCAACGTCTCGGCGGATTCGATTTGGCGGCAGGCAATGGCGACGGTCGCGGCATGCTGCGCGGCCACGTCACTTTGATCTTTGCTGGCACGCTTGCTCGGCCGATAGCCGGCAGCCTCGGCTTGTTCAGCGGTATCGAAAAACTCGACGTTCTGCGGTTTTGGCAACCGCGCAAGGCTGCTAGGGCGGCAGTAGATGCCGGTGGTTTTTACCGCGTAGACAAATTGCCCGTCCGCCCTTGAATCTCGCGCAACCACAGCAGCCCAGCGTGGGTCTGTTTCAATCGTTAAAGGGGTCGAAAGCGTTTTCATGAGGGTTTGTCCGTTGACCTGTTTGATTCAGGTTAACCAGCGTCGCAAGGCGCAACACTCCGGGCCTTGCGGTCAAATTTTTTGCAGACTATCCGGCCACGCGAAAGGTCAGATTGATCCGCTGTTCCCCCAGGCGCGGATGCCGTCCTTGCTTGATCGGCAGTACACCGTGAAAGCGCAAGCGATCAACGCCACCCCAGACCACCATGTCGCCATGCAGCAAGGCAATGCGCTGGCTCTTGTCGCTGCGATTGAAACCGCCGAAGAGGAACATTGCCGGCAACCCCAGTGACAACGAAACGATCGGTGCGCTGTAGGCCTTTTCGTCTTTGTCCTGATGCAATGACATCTTGGCGCCGGGGACATAGCGGTTGATCAGGCAGGAATCGGCGTTGAAGTCAGCGAATCCGGCCTGTGCCGCTGCCGAGTGCGCCAGCTCCGAGAATATTTCCGGCATTGCTGGCCACGGTAAATCAGTCAGCGGATCGACGCTTGAATAACGGTAACCATGGCGATCGGTGATCCAGCCCAATGGCCCGCAACTGCTGGTGCCCACCGACATGCTGAATCCCCCCGGCGTGACCATGTGGCGTAAGGGTGCTGCAGCAAGAATCGTATCCAGCGCCGGCAGGATCTGCTCGATCAGCGGCAGGGCGAAACCATGCAGCACCCACGATTGCTCGCCAATTTGCTCGGCGCGGGGGTGTTGCTCGGGTTCATGATCGGCGAACAGATCGAAAGTGCTCGGTTGCATGTGAGTCATGTGGCGTCGTGAAAGATGATGCCTAGGGTATGCCTTTTTCCACTGTGCAGGCGACTGACGCCATGACGCAGGGTCACCCGATAATCACCGCGCACGCCTTTTACCGGGCGCTGATTCACGGCAAAGATCACCGCGTCACCTTTCGTCAGGTCGAGTACGTGTGGACGAGACTGCATGCGCGGGCGCTGCTCGGTGAGAACGAATTCGCCCCCGCTGAAGTCTTGCCCGGGTTCTGACAGAAGTATCGCTACCTGCAGCGGAAAAACCGATTCGCCGTACAGGTCCTGATGCAGGCAGTTGTAGTCCTGCGGGCCGTATTGCAAAAGAAGCGGGGTAGGGCGAATCTGGCCGACAGCATGGCAACGCTGAAGAAATTCGGCGTGGTTGGCCGGAAAACGCTCGGGCAGGTTCAAGCGTTCGTACCAGCGATTGGCCAAGGCAACCAGGCGCGGATACAGCGCGCCGCGAAGGCGTTCTACGGGTGTCGGCAGGGGATAACGAAAATATTTGTACTCGCCGCGACCGAAGCCGTGGCGGGCCATGATGACCTGCGAACGAAACGGTGCGGTCTGCGGATACAGCGCACTCAAGTGATCACAGGTTTCGGCCAGCAGCAGCGAACGGATGATCGCGTAGCCGTCCTGATCCAGTTGCCGCTCAAGACTTGCCCAGTCGAGTGAATCCAGACGAGAGGGTGACATCGACATGCTGACTCCTTGACGCGTGGTCGAAGAAAGTCAGTCTAGGCAGGGCGTCGCGGCAGGACACTCCGCCGCTTGCGGTCGAATTCCTGTCGATGGTTACAGTGCTTTGCTGACGGCGATGTCGCTGATCACGTCTTGCGGCTCATGGATTTTGTCCAGTTCAGCCTTGGCTTCTTCTTCAGTGCCGTTTACCAACTGCGCGAACTCGAAGCGGCGTTCACCGTTGAGTTTGTACTTGATGACGTATTTGGTTGTTTGGGCCACGGTCATGCATTCCTTTCTGGTTGAGCGACGTGTCTCAGCTGAGCTTGGTGCTGGAGCGACGGATGATCTTGATCGAGTGGGTCAGCGTCGGCTTGCGGGTCACGCTGATCGCACGGCGGTTGACGGTGTCGATGGTGATGTTCCAGAAACAGGTGCTCGGCGCGGTGATACGGGCCGGAAAGGTGTCGAAGGCGCCGCCGTGATAGGTGTGACGGCCGCCGTTTTTGAAGCTGCGGAAGTTGGCGTCGTTCATCAGACGGATGTTGCACATTTGCGAGCATTGGATGACGACGATGTCGTCTTCGTTGAGGTGTTCGCGCTGGTGAATGAATTTCATGGGCGCCTCCAGAAGGGCTTTTTCTACAAAATCAAAACGATAGCTTGTAATTGCGCGCAGTTTATCAGCCCGCACGGGTTATTATCTGGCCGTCGGGCGTTGGTTTGACAATTTTGAACAGATATTCGCAATCGGATGCGGGTTAAATGCAGAAGGCCCCGGAGAAAAACGGCATTTGTGCTGTCGGACGGTCTTTAACGGAGGTTTTGTATGAAGTGGGGTGTGGTGTGTCTGCCGTTGGTTTTGGCTGTGGGTGGTTGTGCGAGTGTTTCGGAAATCAATGAAACGCTGCCGACCGTGAGCGTAATCTCCGGCAAGAAACCCCATGAATATGCTCAATGCCTGGCCGAGAAGCTGGCGGACAGCCGCGGTGCGCTGCAAATGCAGCCGCACAAGGACGGGGTTCGGGTCATTGTCCCGGGTAAATTTTCCACCGGCGCGGCAGCGGTATTTGATATCGAAGATCGCTCCGGCGGCAGCAGCATCAAGTTGCAAGAGCGCATGTCGAATGTGCCAGTACGTCCGCGTGATGTGCGAAACGCCGCCAATGCGTGTATTTCCGGCTGATAGACTGATCGTCATCAGCAACGATGCCGTCGCAGTCATGCTGTGACGGCATTTTCATTTCTGGAGTCGCGATGAAGCGAGAGCAAGTACGGGAGCGCCACGTAGAGGGCCTGATCTCTGCCACCCATGTCATCCAGAGCCCGGCGAATCCGGGGGAGTGGATCGTGTTTTTCAAGAAGAGCGCCGGACGCAGTTACTTTCTGGTCGACGAAAACGACGAAGTCGAGTCGTTCAACCGTCTCGACGATCTGATCGAAGTCGTACGCGGACTCGGGATCAAATTCGCCGAAATTCATATGTAAGGTCTATTTGCAGACCACGACAACGCTGCGGTTCTTGTAGTTGCCGACATCAACGCCCAGGGTTTTGTCGCTTTCCTTGGGCTGGGGGGTGCCGTCAGTGCCAACGATGCGATAACCGGTGCCCGCGCAGGACGCATCGGCTTTTTCATAGCAGGTCGCCCAGGAGTTGGCTTCGCCGGAGCAATCGATCGACAGGCCCTGTTCACCGTTGTTCAGGTACGTGGGTTGGGAGGTCGCGCAGCCGGCCAGTGCCAATACCGCTATCAGGGGCAGCCATTTTTTCAAAGTCATGTTCGGGGTCTTCAGCAAGGGGGGACTAGACGCTCTGACAGCGCCGGTGTGAAAAGGTTATAGCGTTTGGCCACTTGTTTGTCAGCGGGCACAAAAAAGCCCTGCACAAGGGCAGGGCTGGGGCGTGTCGGGACTGATCAGTCCTGATCTTTGCCGCGGCGCTTGGCCGATGCCGGAGTGTCCGTGAATACGGAAGCAACGTCGGTCGCCATTTGTTCGCTGTCGAAAGGCCCGGCGATGTGTTCGCCATTGGTGGTGGTCAGCGTCCACTTGCCGTCTTTCTTGTCGATCACATACCCGTTGATGATTTTTACCGCGGCCATCTATCTGTCTCGTTCGCTGGTTCAAAGGCGCCATGATACCGCCAAATGCTGGCATTGGGGGGCGATGAGCGTATGGTAATCCGGATTGTCGACAGCTTTGAGCTACGCTGATCTGGCTGCGTCAGGATGCCGATGGAACTATCGGCGAGAATATTTCTCTATGTTGGCATCGGTTAGCCAGTGCGGGGCATTGTAAGGTGCACGCCGCCTGATTAGACTGCGCCGAAACTCGTACACACAGCCCTTTCAAGGATTATATGATCAAGAAATGCTTGTTCCCAGCAGCCGGTTACGGTACTCGCTTCCTGCCAGCGACTAAAGCCATGCCTAAAGAAATGCTGCCGGTGGTAAACAAGCCACTGATCCAGTACGGCGTTGAAGAAGCTCTGGACGCTGGCCTGACGGAAATCTCCATCGTGACCGGTCGTGGCAAGCGTGCTCTGGAAGACCACTTCGACATCAGCTACGAGCTGGAAAACCAGATCAAAGGCACCGACAAAGAAAAATACCTGGTCGGCATCCGCAAACTGCTCGACGAGTGCTCGTTCTCCTACACCCGTCAGACCGAAATGAAAGGTCTGGGCCACGCGATCCTCACCGGTCGCCCGCTGATCGGTGACGAACCGTTCGCCGTGGTCCTGGCGGACGACCTGTGCGTCAACCTCGAAGGCGACGGCGTACTGACCCAGATGGTCAAGCTGTACAAGCAGTTCCGCTGCTCGATCATCGCTATCCAGGAGGTTGATCCTGAGGAAACCAGCAAGTACGGCGTGATCGCCGGCGAGATGATCCGCGACGACATCTACCGCGTTCACAGCATGGTCGAGAAGCCAAAACCGGAAGACGCACCGTCGAACCTGGCGATCATCGGTCGTTACATCCTGACCCCGGACATCTTCGACCTGATCGAACAAACCGAACCAGGCAAGGGCGGCGAAATCCAGATCACCGACGCCCTGATGAAACAGGCCCAGAACGGCTGCGTCATGGCCTACAAGTTCAAAGGCAAGCGTTTCGACTGCGGTGGTGCTGAAGGCTACATCGAAGCGACCAACTTCTGCTTCGAGAACTTCTACAAGACCGGCAAGGCTTACTAAGAGCGCTTGATTGGTCTGTAAGAAAAACCCGCTTCGGCGGGTTTTTTCATTTTGCGCCCCCATATGACTGGCAGTGCTTGCCCAATGGGCGTCTGCAGGTATGCTGATCCCCTGCCGAGGAGATAGAAATGGCCTACGATTTTGACCTTTATGTGATTGGTGCCGGTTCCGGCGGTGTGCGCGCTGCGCGTTTTGCGGCCGGTTTCGGTGCGAACGTGGCGGTGGCGGAGAGCCGTTATCTGGGCGGGACCTGTGTCAACGTCGGCTGTGTGCCGAAAAAACTGTTGGTGTACGGCGCGCATTTTGCTGAAGATTTTGAACAGGCATCCGGTTTTGGCTGGAGCCTGGGTGAAGCGAATTTCGATTGGGCGACGCTGATCGCCAACAAGGATCGCGAGATCAATCGCCTCAACGGTATTTACCGCAATCTGCTGGTCAACAGTGGCGTGACCTTGCATGAAGCGCACGCGAAGATCGTTGGCCCGCATGAAGTCGAAGTGAATGGCGAGCGCTTTACCGCGGAGAACATTCTGATCGCTACCGGTGGCTGGCCGCAGATTCCAGAGATTCCGGGGCGCGAGCACGCGATCGGTTCCAATGAGGCGTTCTTCCTCAAAGAGCTGCCAAAGCGTGTGCTGGTGGTTGGTGGCGGTTATATCGCGGTCGAGTTCGCCGGGATTTTCCACGGTCTCGGTGCGAGCACCACGCTGCTGTATCGCGGTGATCTGTTCCTGCGCGGTTTCGATGGTTCGGTGCGCAAGCATTTGCAGGAAGAGCTGACCAAGCGTGGTCTGGATCTGCAATTCAACTCCGACATCGCGCGCATCGACAAGCAGGCTGACGGCAGTTTGATAGCCACGCTCAAGGATGGTCGTGTGCTGGAAGCGGATTGCATTTTCTACGCCACCGGTCGCCGTCCGATGCTCGACAATCTGGGGCTGGAAAACACCGATGTGCAGCTCACCGACAAAGGTTTTATCAAAGTCGACGAGCAGTATCAGACCAGCGAGCCATCGATTCTGGCGCTGGGTGATGTTATCGGTCGTGTGCAACTGACGCCTGTGGCGCTGGCGGAAGGCATGGCCGTGGCGCGACGTCTGTT
>Ga0163162_10000208_pt1 | contig 54338 bp, 70 predicted proteins | sample S55metaG_FD_115310 | JGI IMG/M metagenome (GOLD analysis project Ga0163162, IMG submission 115310) | Switchgrass rhizosphere microbial communities from Kellogg Biological Station, Michigan, USA - S5-5 metaG | ecosystem: Host-associated > Plants > Roots > Rhizosphere > Soil | place: USA... | reverse complement strand
GACGGTCTTAAGGTTCGAATCCTGATGGGATCACGATAAATAGAAATAGGTCCCATAGCTCAGCTGGATAGAGCAACAGATTTCTAATCTGTAGGTCTTAGGTTCGAATCCTAATGGGATCACTGATTTGGACAACTCATTTTTTTTAACGAGTTGTCCATTTTTATTTGGAGATAAGTTATTGTTGATCAGATATATTAACTGTGCCGCTTCATTCACTCTGCCGGTTCGAAGAAAACGGTTTTTTATCGACAAAACGTCTGGGAAGAGTGTCTTTATGATCAGCCTCTGATGTTCGGTATCTGACACGGAAAATGCATAATCCAATTTCAATAAATTACTTAATCCTACATGCATTAGCGTGTTTATATCAGTTCGTTCGGACTTCAGCGTTTCCAGGTCATTCTGAAGCTTAAAAAGTTTTAGATCCAATGATTCCTTCATAACCCGGTATTCGTCGGGCTGTATCTGTTTCGCCATGAGCAATTCATTAATATAGCTTGACTGATCGCCGCAGGCCTTGAGCTTAGTCTCCAGCTCGTTTTTTTGCTTATAACTATCGTAAGTCTTATTTTTCCAGACATCCTCGAGAGCAATTTTGTAGGCATCGAGCATCTCCGCTCTTGGAAAGAAGTCAGTCAGGGTATCGAACAGTTGGTCGTTAAGCTCTTCCGCTTTTATCCGGTAATTGCAACCTGAAAAACAATGATAGTAGGCGTAATACTGCGAGCGGCCTTTAGAAAAGCTACCGCTCAGCATTTTACCGCAATCCGGGCAAATTACCAGACCACGCAAAAGGAGTGTAGGTTTCGCTTTAACGCCTGTTAAATACAGCCCCCGCTTTCGACCGTCTAGCACATCCTGCGCCTGGTAAAAAGTATATTCTGAGATAATGGGCTCATGCTGCCCTTTTACATAGGTACTCTCTTCATCTTTGTATTTGGCAACATAAACTTTTCCGCAGTAGAGCGGATTCCTGATCACATACCAAAATGCGCTTTTTCCCCCGGAAAAACCTTTGGCTTTGGCGGCTGTGTATATTTGCTCGGTATGTTTACGGCCGCTAATGATCTCAGCAAATGCGTCTCGAATGATCCTTGCCGCAGGTTCATCGATAGCAATGTATTTTTTACCGTCATCTGTTATTTTATTTTTATAGCCGAATGGGGTCTTGCCCAAATAACGCCCTTCTTTCCTGGCTCTCCGCATACCATAGATGACATTCAATGCTCTACGGTCATTCTCGACTTCAGGAGCGGCGAGATAGAAGGCCAGCATCATCTTATTTTCGGGTATGGACAGATCGAGCGGCTGCTCAATGGCCTGTGGCTCTACTCCAAGTTTTCGCAGAACATTGATCATGAAATACGCATCCCCCGCGTTGCGGCTGAATCGGTCCCATTTGAGGAACAGCACCAGGTCTATCCGCCGTTTGTTTCTTTTTAGCGATTGCAGCAGCTGGTTCCATTGCGGCCGGTTAAATGTTTTCGCGGAATGGTCTTCAAAAATGACGTTGTGAATAATAATATTATTTATTCCGCAATATTTCCTTAATAGTTCTTCCTGGTTTCGTTGGGAGTATCCTTTTTCGGCTTGTTCGTCAGTGCTAACACGAATATATAAATCTGCTCTTTTCACTTTTCCAAGGTATGATTGATGACTATACCTGCTAATAAATATAAGAAATTAACCACGTTTTCTGCCTGTTCGGGCGAGATTTTTACGTCTTTTTCTTTCATTAACAAGATCAGTTTTTCCGGTGTCAGTGATCTTTTATCCTCGGCCATATTTGGATTTTTGAAAGCGAAATTTGCAAGGATCAACCGTTCGTATTGACAATCACTAACGGAAGCACCCTTGTATGCTTTGAAAATGAATGAGACTCTCTTTCAGTAGTTGATAACTATTTTATGTTAAATTCAAAGAGTCAGCATCCCGGAACCGGGTCAGTTTGTTCGCAGTCTTCAAGATTATTTGACACAGTTTCGTTGAAAATTTTGGAATTAAAAAAATAAAATTTACTTTTGAAATAATTACCCTTTTTCGGTAAGATAAATAATGACAATTCATTACGCAAGTAACAAGTTGGAAAGACAATTGAGCTCAGCAACTGAGATCAAAAAAGCGTTTGGCGTCAATGCCAGACGCGTCCAACTTCGCATGGATGACATTCGGGCCTCTCCGAGCTTGGCAGTACTAATGCAAATACCTGCTGCGAATTGCCATAAATTAACCGGGAACCGGAAAGGGGAGTGGGCAGTAAATATTTCGGTGAATCATAGAATGATATTTGAAATAGCCGACAACCCCGTACCTGAGAACGAACAAGGTGGTGTGAACACCATTCTTGTCAAAGAGATCCGGATATTAAATACAGAAGACTACCATTGAAATGTCCTAGAAAGACGATCATGAGCAATATAAAGGACGAACGAGAATTATTAAGCAAACCAGGCGATACCATTTTAGAGACGCTGGAATATATGCATATGACCCAGGCGGAATTGGCAACGCGTATGGGACGAACTGCACCTAAAATAAATGACATTATTTCGGGTAAAGAGCCCATTACTCTGAACACGGCGCTCCAGTTGGAAAAGGTTTTAGGAATAGACGCCTATTTTTGGCTAAACCGGGAGGTTCAATACCGTGAGAAATTACTGCGAATTGAACAGGAGGAATTTTTGGAAGACTGCTTGGGGTGGTTAGAACAACAGCCGGTTAAAGAATTAAAGAAAATGGGTTACCTTAACCCTGAAAAAAAAGGAACCGCCCTGGTAAACGATATGCTTCATTTCTATGGTGTGGTTTCACCTGTAGAGTGGGAGATGGTCTACGTTAATAATTATGCGTCCACCAGTTTTAGGAAAAGTAATGCACATCAAAATGCGCTGGGAAGTATTGCTGCCTGGCTTAGAATTGGTGAAATAGAATTAAGAAAACTGACTTTGCCCGAATATAGTAAGGAGCGCTTTAAAAAATGTTTGCACGACGCCAAAGAAATCGCTAGGAGACATCCCGAAGATTTTGCTAATCAGCTAAAAGATCTTTGCTTCGCTGCCGGAATCGCTCTTATTTATTCGCAAAGCCTGACCCACGCACCAATCAGTGGGGCCACTCGGTGGATCGGAGGAAAACCCGTTATACAAATTACTGACCGATATAAAACGAATGATCAATTTTGGTTTACGTTTTATCATGAAGCTGGACATATTTCGCTTCATGGTAAAAAGGATATTTTCCTGGAGCAATTCGACGGATATGTAAACGATGAACACAAAGAGGACGAAGCGAATAATTTTGCGTCCGAGTGGCTGCTGCCCGATTCCCTGCTCCAAGATTTGCCTGACCGGATTACAAATGAGGTCATTAAAAATATTGCCAGGAGCGCCGGTACACACCCGGGAATAGTTGTCGGCAGGCTGCAAAAACTCGGAAAGCTGCCTTATTCTTTCGGCGAGGACTTTAAATTTAAAATTGACCTTCAATATTTCATAAATGGGACATAATTATGAATTCGAATTTTATTTACTCGCCATTTTTCCGTGTAAGACAGGAGGAAATCAAGGTATTTACCAGGTTTGCATTTGCTGAAAATATGATTCCAGGTATTGAGATCATCAAGGGGTTAATGCGCCAACCTCCTAAAAGGAAAAAAGTACCGGTACTCATATCTGCTCCTGCAGCCGTTAAACCATTTGAAAGTGTCTACTTGCCCATAATTTCGGCTATCCGTAGTAATAGGGTTTTTGTTGATATTCCTGTCCATATGGAACAGAAAAAGACGACCAAGAAGGATGTGCTGGCTTTTTTGAGGGGTGTTGCTGACAAAAGGGAAGTCCGTACGGAATACTTGTTAAAGCTTGCCCCACTGGCGAAAAAGATTATTCCGGTGATTAGTACCTATTGGAAAAGAAGAAGCGAACCGGGTTCGATAAAAAAGCAGGAGGCGGACCTTCGGGGTACTTTTAAGAGTTTGGCTTACCGAACATTCCTAGATACCTTCGAGCAGGATATTTTGCAGATACTGGAGATTGCACAACCCCAGGATTTTCTTATTTTGGATTTAAAGGATAGTATCGCAACGTTGACAGATCCTGACCTTAACAGCATAATCGAGACCCTTGGTAATTTTAAGACTTGCCCGGTGATTATTTTAAGGAATGTCATTTCTAAAAACATTACTAACTTAAGTCTAAGTCATGGCCTGGTGGTTGGGGAAATAGACAATTCACTCCTCCGAAATTATAAGCAATTGAACGCACACGGATTTGGCGATTATGCTGGTATCAAAAAAGATGACGTGACTAGCCAGGGTGGAAATAAAAACACCAAACCAAGCCCTGGTTTTATCATTTACGATCCAACCTCCAATTCTTACTTTGGGTTCAGAGGTTCGGAAAAAAGAGATTGGGCGGATTACGAGGATGTTATTGTACCGGATGTTATCAGTTCACCGATTGCGGCTAATATGGGAAGGTCTTCAAGAGATTATCTTGGAGCGGGTAATGCCGGATGGACTTTATTGAAAAAGATACACGACAAAACCGAAAAGGGGAAAAGTGCCGGAAAATTCAAGCGGATATCGATGGAACATTATATGCATTGCGTTAGGACGATGATTTATGCGGGCGATTTTAATTAATATTCATAAATCAGTAATGGTTCAATATTCTGATTAAAAAAGAATTGAATATCTATCGGCAATATACTTTCTGCGTGCCCCACTATAAATTTCCACCTTGCCTCATATCGCTGCTTAAGGGCTATTTTATATCGTCTGTTTATAACATCTGCATTAAATACCGTGAGGCATTCGTTGATCGAAGAGATGCCATTAAAATGGATAATTCGTTCTTTATTGGTAAGCGAGGTGAGTTGTGCGGCAGGGTCGATACAAGGATTTAATCTTGCCTCTCTTTTTACCCTTTTTCTGTTTCCGCTAACAGTTATGATACCAAATTCTTTCGGGGCCAGGTCCTCGCAGGCTTTTAGATGACTTTCATCAATTACGATCTGGTTGAATTCAAAAACCTTTTGATAATCCCTTGATTGTTTGCCCAGCTTGTCCAGGTTATCCAGGCTGGATTTTATCTCATAGCCGGTCGTATGCCCGTTTACGGTTAAAAAATCTACCCGGCTGTTATTAACCTTCATTTCAAAAGCGCCGATAAGATTCCTTCTGTACACTTGTTTGAACAAATTATACTTTATGATCTGTTCACCTTTATATCCATCACATATCGCGGCATTGACCATTTTATGCAGTTCAGCTTTAGAATGTCCGCTGAAATCAATGCCCGGAAAAAGCGTTGCCAATAAATCGGTTAGTTTAGCCCCAAAATCTAATGGACTATAATTCCGGATAGCAGAACGAGTAAAAGCATTGTTAAAATTTGGTCGTAAAGGTGTTCTCATTTCTTTGTAAAGTAATTGAAAATCGGCAGACAATAAAAGTTTATACGGAATTTATTTTATTAAGTGATGATTTACTGCGACAAAAAAATAGATGTAAAGGGACATGCGGCTTAAGGACGAATAAGAATTGGGATGTTGCCGGATGTTTCGCCCTTAACGGTTAAATCCTACCGGACCCGGGTGGCGATTTCGTTGTTTGAGCTTGTTAACTTTTTTAGGTGAATTTTCGCATCCGCCAGGATGCAGCAAGATGGACAAACAGGCTTACAATTTCAAAAATAACATCAAGGAGTGGATGAGCGAGATTTTGCAGGTGTTGTATGCCGCAGCGATTCTTTGTATCAATACGATCCGGACGTTTTATTTGATCGTGCTGGCGATCCTGGGACCCCTGGTTTTTGGGTTTGCAGTCTTTGACGGCTTGCAGCATACGCTGACGCAATGGCTGGCGCGCTATATCAATATCTTTTTGTGGCTGCCAATCGCGAACATCTTTGGAAGTATTATCGGCAAGGTGCAGCAGGAGATGATCCAGCTGGATATTTCGCAGATCCAGAGTGCGGGAGATACCTTTTTCAGCCCGACCGATACGGCTTACCTGATCTTTTTATGTATTGGCATCGTGGGGTACTTCTCGGTGCCGTCGGTGGCGAATTATGTGATCCATGCGCATGGCGGGAATGGTTTGTTGAACCGGGTGACCAATGTGAGCGGTGCGGTACTGAATACGACCGTGAATTCATCTTTATCGGCTGCAGCGGCATTAGGTGAACGTTCGGAGCAGGCCAGGAGCAATATCCGCTATGCGCCTTCCGATTTTATGGATGGTTGGAACAGCGCGGGGAGCAACAGTGGTAGTAAGCACCAGCAGGATAAGATCTCGGGCAAGTGAGATTAGTCAGTAGTCATTGGTCATTGGATTGTTTTTTAGGGTTTAGGATTTTGTTCCATCTACTTTGGAGAGGGTTAGGGGGAGGTTTATGTTTCAACAATTTAAGAATATCGATACGGCGTTCCGGCATGTGCGGCTGTTCAGTTTTCTGCTGCTATTGGCGAATGTGTTTTGCATGTGCTTTTGTATCTGGAAAAGTTATGCGCTGGTGGATGCGGCTCAGAACAGGGTGCATATCCTGTATAACGGGAAGGTGCTGGAGGCTTTGGCCGCGGACCGGAAACAGAATTTGCCGGTGGAACTGCGGGACCATATCAAGACCTTCCACGAGGACTTTTTTACGCTGGTGCCGGATGATAAGGCCATTACGGCTACGGTGACGAAGGCTTTCTACCTGGCGGATGAAAGCGCCAAGCGGGCCTATGATAACCTGAAGGAGGCGGGTTATTACAATAACCTGGTTTCGGGCAATATCAACCAGCAGGTGACGGTGGATAGTATCCAGTTAGCAATGGATAGTTATCCTTATGGCTTTACCTGTTATGCGACGGAGAAGCTGGTGCGCTCGACGAGTACGGTAACGCGGCGCCTGGTGACGCAGGGGGTGGTGGCGGATTTGAAAGCGGAAACGGATAATAACCCGCATGGGTTTTTGATCCGGAACTGGGAGATCCTGCAAAATAATGATGTGGGGAAAGGGGACAGGCCATGAGGCTGGGTTTCAGGAAAAAAGGTTTGCGTGAAGGTTTTGCTTCGGATACGCGGTTCTGGTCGCCGGTGAAGAATGGTGTGGAGCTCCGGTTGCGGCGGATTGCCGCTTACCTGGACCGGAAGACGCTGTACTGGAACCGCGGTTCGAAGCTGATTGCGCTGGCGGTGTTTTGCCTATTGTTTGGCAGCGTGTGTTTATGGCTGCTGATGCGGGCGATGGGTTGGTTTAAGTAGGTTTTAATTAGAAAGGAGGGATTTATGAGATCTGTACAAGAGCGTAAAAGGATGATGTTAATGGTCTTGCCGGTGGTTCTGTTTGCGTTTCTGGCTTTGGCTTTTTACGCGCTGGGCGGCGGCAGGGGCGATGGCTCAAAGCTGGCGAGCAGTTCCGGTAAAGGTTTGAACGCGGAATTGCCGGCTGCGAGTTTTAAGAAGGAGAAAAAGGAGGATAAGTTCAGTTTGTATGAAAAGGCGGAGCGGGATTCGGGAAAGCATTTTGGTGCGGGCGGTGCTTTTGCGGCTTTGGGCTGGGATACGGCGGCTTACCGGAAGAATGAAGCAGTTAAAAGTGGCAGTAGCAGCAGTTTTCGTTCTGGTGGTTTAGGGTATAGTTCGGCTAAGGACAACGAAGCGAAGATCAGGGAAAAATTAGTGGAGATCAATAAGCAGGTGCATGCACCGCCGGTGCCGGTTGTTCCCACTGGGAGTACGCTGCCTGGCGTTTCCGGCAGTTCGACGGATGCGGAGTTAGCGCGGCTGGAAAAAATGCTGAAACAGCAGCCGGGAATGGGAGGAACAGCTCCCGATCCTGAACTGGAGCGGCTGAACGGGATGCTGGATAAGATCGTGCAGATCCAGAACCCGGGTTTGGTTAAGGGTGCGGGTGCAGCTTCGGTTCCGGTAAAACCTGTGGTCAGAGATTCGGTGTTTAAAGCGGTCCCGGCCGTGGTTGATGGCAATCAAAAGGTATTGCAGGGCGGGATGGTCCGGCTGCGGCTGACGGATAGTTTGGTGCTGGGAGGCTTGCGCCTTCAAAAAGGGACTTTGCTGTTTGGTTCCTGCACGATCACGAATCAGCGCCTTTTGCTGGAGATCCGCAATATCCGGTTAGGGACGGCGATCGTGCCGGTGAGCCTGACGGTGTTTTCGCTGGACGGGATGCAAGGAATCGATGCGCCGGAGGCTGAGCTCGGGGAGGCGGCCGGGCAGGGTACAGCCAATGCATTGGACAATATGGAGATCCTGGGGATGGACCAGTCGCTGGCGACGCAGGCGGCAACGGCGGGCATATCGGCGGCTAAAGGTTTGATCGGGCGTAAGGTGCGGCGGGTGAAGGTGCGTTTGAAGGGCGGTTACCCTGTCTTGCTGCGGAATAACCAATCGGGGAGGTAGTATGGGCTGGTCGGTAGCAGCTTTACGGCAGGAGCTGGAGGAGTGTGGTTATGACGGGGACCGGATGTCCCGGCAGATCGCGTCAGCATATGATACGTACAGGCGGGGTTTCGTTTACCAGACCGGGGCGAAGACGGCGGACAAGCAGGTATTGATGCTGTCGCTGGAGGTCGGGTTTTTGCCGGGCAGGGAGTTTGAGATCTGGAGCTTGTCGGCCTGTTTGCTGAAAGACCGCCTGGAGCAATTCGGCGTGCCGCTCGGACAGCAGCGCGATATATGGCGGCAGTTCGACGGTTTGCCGACCATCGAGACCGTGGTAAATGCATTGGAGTTAAATAAGGATCAATTTGTACATAAAAACTTAGGAACGATGAATTTAAACAATCTGGAACGGCTCCAGGAGGAGCTAAAGACGCTGGGGTTTTCTCCGAAGACGGCGGAAGCGATGCAGCAGCAAATGGAGAAGGGGGTACCTGATTTCCGTTTGCATGAGAAAGTGATGGGGGATAAGGGACAGGTGGACCTGACCCTGTATTTTAAGCAGAGCAGCCAGTCGGAGCATTATTATTTCAATAAGTACGAGGTGGCGCTAAATACGGGCAAACCGCTGGAGGAAGGGCAGAAGTATATGGTGATCACGCCGAATGAGAAGGAGCCGGGCAAGAACCTGGTGAAGCCCTTCGAGCTGGTGGCCGATGCGGTAGAGTTTTTCAAGGAGCAAAAGGGGAACAGTACTTTAGCAGCCGGGAAGGATGCGGCGAATAAGGTGGAACTGGCCAAAATGGAGAAAGGGAAAGTGAATTATATCGCGAAGGATTTCCAGCGGACCTACAATACGCCGGCCGTGACCCAGACTTTCTTTGTGCAGAACGGTAAGGGCTTTACCGCGGAGCAGTCGGCTAACCTGATCCAGAACCGGGCGGTGTTCCGGGATGATCTGCTGAAGGTAAGCGGCGAGCCATATGCGGCCTGGGTGAAGCTGGACAGGGACCAGCCCAAGGATCAATACCAGAATTTTGTGTTAACGCAATGGTCGGTGCCGAATTATGGGTTTATTTTAAAGGACACGCTGGATAAGTTCAATATCAAAGAATTGAATGAACCTGCGAAAGCGGAGAAGCTGATCCATGCTTTGGAGGCGGGTAATCGTCCTTTGGTGACCGTGGTTAAGGACGGTCAGGAAACGAAGTTGTTTATGGAGACGGCGCCGCGTTTTTCGCAGCTCAATTTTTTCCGGGAAGATGGTAAATCGGAGAAGCGCGAGCAGTTCCTCAAAGAACCGGCGATTGGCCAGAAGGTGGAATTAGCGAAAGGCGCGGGCAAGGAGAAATCCCAGGAAAAGGAACTGGCGCCGGGAAGGTAATTCTGCTATATCTGCGGCCTTTATTTAGTATTTAACTCAAAACTTTAACAATTGAAAAATGGAAAATTTAAGAAAGTCAAAACACTGCTGGAAGGTGCGGAAAAAGATGCCGAGGCATTTTATAGCAAAGGGAATAAAGCGGCGGGAACGCGTTTACGCGGAATTATGCAGGAACTGAAAGTTTTGGCTACGGATATCCGCAAAGAAGTGACCGAAAAGAAGAACGCCGTTAAGTAATTTAATTAGTGTTTGAGTTTATGGAAGCCTGGTCTTGGATCAGGCTTTTTTGTTTTTTCATTACGGGGAAGGAGGGAGCCATCTATGCCGGAACGGATGGTGGGAAACTATACCGTATTGCCGCGAGATAGCCAATTGCCTCTATTTAAATGGGTAAAACCCATTTTCTTGCTGAAGCCAGGCAGATGAAAATTTTTTCGGTTTCAAGCCGGTATGCTTTTCAAAGATACTGGCGAAATGACTCAGGTTGGAAAAGCCTGCTTCGTAGGTGGAGAACGGGTGCATCCTGTCTTCTTTCGGCGATATCACCATCGGTTCATCAAAGGCAATACCTCAGCCAACTCACACATCACCGCCTCCTTCTGTAACAAAGCAGCTTACTGTAAGCGATCAGTTTTTGCCGCGTGGTCGGCATAAGCCGTCATTTCCCGGATCACTCCGTCGAGTTCACGCGCGGCGTTGCCGATCCTGGCCAATATCGACAGAGTTTCGTGGCTTTCCGGATCGATGGTATCGAAAAGCTGTACCAGTCCCAGTATATTGGCCAGCGGCGCCCTGACGCGGTGGGACTGCATCCATGCGATCTCCAGCAAAGTCTTATTTTGATTTTCGATCCTGCGGACGTGCTGCTGCTGTTCGGTAATGTCGCGCAGGAAGCAGTTGACGCCAATGACTTTCTCCCCGTTATAGATCGGGTTGAAGCTCAATTGCTCAAAGATGGAAATACCTTCGGTGTTTTTTCGCTCACGGACCGTACTAAAAGCCTTCCCGGTAAAAGCCAGCTGGTAATGTTCTATGTAGCGTTGCAATAAATTGGGGTCGAAATCTTCATTTCTGACCTCATCTGCTGATTTTCCGGTTAAATCGGCTACCCGTTTCCAAAAGGCTTCGTTACCGGTTATGATCTGATAAGCCTCATCTACCGACCAGATCATGTCATTTGTGTTATTAATAATGGCGCGCAGGTTCTGGCCATCCAGGTAGACCTGTTCCCGGATCTTTTTCTCTTCGGTGATATCGCGGAAATAAACGGCCAGGCCGTTAGCGGTCGGATAGGCATTTACGGTTACCCACATATCTCTTGCGGGATTGTATTCTTCAAAATGGACGCTGACTTGCTCTGCTACGGCGCGGTGATATTGCCGGTAAAAGGCAAGTTCGGTGGCATAGGGGAATTCGGCCCAGATATTTTTTCCCAGCAGGTCGTTCCGGTATCGCTTTTGCACCCGTTCGTATTCCCTGTTCATATAGGTAAAGCGCCAGTCTTTGTCCACCGTATAAAAGGCGTCAGTAATACTTTCGAGCACGTTTTCCAGCTCAGCGGTTTTTTCCTTCAGGGCCAGTTCCGTTTTGATCTTTTTGTCGATATCGATGGCGACGATCTGTATGGCCTTACGGTTTTTAAATAGGGTGGGTTGGGCAAATATGCGCACATGAAAGGTTTCGCCTTTTGCCGTGATATGGCGCCAGCGGCCGGCATCTGAATAACCCGCCGGCAGCCGGGATATCACCTGCATCAGCTCGTCCGTATCTTCCGGCGGACGGATATCGGTGGCCTTCATTCGCAAAAACCGGCTGTGGCTGTAGCCGTAGCGCTTTACAGCTGCATCATTTACCGCCAGAAATTCCAGTGTATTCCGGTCGTAGACATACATCGGGGTAGGAATATCCCGGTAAAGACGGTGGTACTGTCCCATGACACGGCGCAGCGGCCTGTAAAGCATAGCAGCGACTACCAGTATGACCACGACATCATTTAACCTCCGGAAGAGGTCGATATGATGCGGCGCCAGGTAGGCGGCCAGTAAAGAGATCAGCGGGTCGGCTATAAAAGCCCAGCACAAAGCCAGCAGGACAATTAACGCCGGCGTTCTATTTTTTATCATGATCAGGCGTTTTTTACTTGGTATCAATTAATAAGTCAGGCCGGGCAAGCGCTCACCGCTGACTTCTCCGGCGTGATATCACGGCAGAAAACCGCCAAACCGCTTTCGGAGGGGTAGGCGTCGACTGACACCCACATGCCGCTGTGCGGATTAAATTCTTCGAAATATACAGGCACCTGATGACACAGGGCATGGCAGTACTCGCGGTAGTAACAGCGTTCTTTACCATAAGGAAACAGCTGCCAAACGTTTTTACCCAACAGGTCTCGCCGGCTGCGGTGATGTAGCTTTTCATAGGCCTTGTTGACATAAGTAAAATGCCAGGCGGCATCTACCATGTAAAAAGCATCCGCAATGCCTTCCAGCACCTGTAATTCCGCGGATTTCCGGCTTAATAAATTTTCAGTGGCGATCAGCCCGGCAATGTCGCAAGCGACCCCCAGCCTGGCCAGCCTTTTGCCAAACCGGAGCTGGCGGACAAACACCTGGACATAAAATGCTTCGCCATTTTTATTGTGGTGCTGCCACCTGCCGCTTTCCAGGAAGTCATTGTTTTGATCGGAGAAGCCAGGCAATAAAGGCTTTAATCTTCCTGACATTAGGATGTCAGGTACCTTTAGCGATAAAAAGTCCTCGCGTGAATAACCATATAATGAAATTGCTGCCTGATTGACAGCCAGGATATTAAAATCATTGGCATCATAAACATAGGCTGCGGCAGGCAAGGCCTCAAACAAGCTTCGGTAAGCACTCATCTCGCCTTCCAGGGCGCGGCGCCGGAGCTGCAACTTGTAGAACCAGCAAGACTGCAGGATCAGCAGTGAAAAGAGAATAATAAAGGGCCACAAATCCATCATCACTTATAAATTCCTGCAAAATAGAGCTAAAAGGAATATTTTACAAGTAATAGTTAATTATTTTCCTAATAAGTAAAAAATACCATTGGCTTATGAGCCGCGGTTTGAGTTTAGTTTTTCTGATGCCTTTATTAACCAGGGAATTAAAGGGCGGTGCCGCGATTTATTTCTCTGTATTCTGGCGATCGAACGGGTGAAGTTGGCGATTAACCCGCTTACTGGTACAGCGGTACAAAATCTGCATCACCCAGGTCGCAGCTCACAGCCATCCTGTTAAATCTGATGTCGCCAAAAATATTGGCGATCGAGGCATCGGCTGCATCTCTTCCGCTGGCGATCTTGATCAAACCATTGATCGGCACCAGTTTGGTAGCATCGAATAGAACCCATTCACCGCCAAGGTAGGCTTCAAAACAGGCGTGAAAATCCTGGGGCACCAGCAAATAGGCATAAGCTGTAAAGTAACGGGCCGGTATGGACAGCGCACGGCAGAGGGCGATCCCCAAATGCGCGAAATCACGGCATACCCCGGCCTGCTGGGTTACGGTGTCGTAAGCTGAGGTTTCTACGTTAGAAAAGCCGCTGCGGTATTCGACATTGGCGTAGATCCAGTCCACGATGGCGCGGACTTTCTCGTAGGCGCTGCCAAGGTGTCCGAACAGGTGGCCGGCCAATCGCCCCAGCTTATCCGACTGGCAGTATCGGCTGGGATACAGCATGGGTAAAATATCGGGACTCAACTCGTCGACGGGCGTCTCGAACAAATCCGCCGGGTCTTTAACAACATAGGTGTTATCGACAGCGGCCTGGTACCGGATATTGACGGGTTCGGCTTGGGTCAGTTTCAGGCGTATCAACCGGTTTTCTCCGGCCACTTCAAAAATTTCTTCCGCTTTATGATAGGGCTCAATGCTGATCGTCTCGGAGATAATCGTTTGATGTGAGTTTCTCAACGCGTGTAAATTAAGGATCAGCGTACCCGGTCCATTGACCTGGTAGCTCAGCTCTGCATTGGTAAAAAATTTCATGGTTCCGGAGGGTTAGATGGCTTTAACAACAGATTTGGATATTGGTTTGAAGAATGAAAATTTGACATTGGATGACTGAAAAAAATTCAGCAACAATGAAATTTTTTCAGGGTAAAGCATGCTGGTGGGATTTGGCATTTTCCTTGAAGGATGGTTGATAGTTTAATTAATTATAAGTTTTAATCATTAAAATTATTTGAGGAGGAGAACCTATGACACTGGTTAAATTTAATCCTGAAAAAAGAAACAATGGTTCATTAAGCCTTGGCTTTAATGATGTTTTCGATTCCATTTTTAACGACACTTTTTTTAATGACCGCCTGACCAGCCGCGTGCCTGCGGCGAACATCAGGGAGAGCGACAATCATTTCCATGTCGAAGTGGCCGCACCGGGTCTGCAAAAATCCGATTTTAAGATCAGCCTTGACCGCAACCAGCTCAGCATTTCGGTAGAGCGCCAGCATGAACAGCAGGAAGTACAAAAGAACTACAGTAAACGCGAATTCAGCTATAACTCTTTTGTACGCTCCTTCACGCTGCCCGACAGCGCTGATGCCGAACAGATCGAAGCCGGGTATGAGAACGGCGTGCTGAAAATTGATATCGCTAAGCGCGAGGAAGCCAAAGCGGTTCGCAAACAGATCGAGATAAAGTAAGTTGATAAATTGTCTGATCCCGGGAGGCCCATAACGGGCCTTCCTTATTTTGAAGCTATGGAAAGCGAGTTTGAATTATTGATGAGTTTCCGCACACCGGATGGTTTTAAAGCCTTTGGACAATATTTTCTGGGTAAAGATCGATTCATTGCCGAGGCAATCTTTGCTGGCCTGAAGGGCCGCGAGGACCTTGATGACAGCGCGGTGCTCCATCTCGACCTTTTGGAAATAAGGGAGGGTTTGCCGGCCAAGGTACAAATGATCAGCTGCCGGCTGAACGAATTGTGTGAAAACACCCAGCATATTACCCGGGAGTTATTCCGGCTGAATGCCATAGAGCCGCGCTGATTTCCCGGCCCGTTATCGTACCTTCGCGCGGTGAAAAAAGAATTGGAGATACTACTGGAGGAGATCGCGCCTTTAAGGGCCCAACTAACCGCCCACCCGCTGTACTGTTCGATCAGCGAGATAGACCACTTGCAGGCTTTTATGGAGCAGCACTGCTTTGCCGTGTGGGACTTTATGTCGTTGCTCAAAGCTTTGCAGCGCGAGCTCACCTGCACCACGGTACCCTGGCTCCCCAAAGGCGATCCCCGGACGAGGTACCTGATCAACGAGATCGTGACAGGGGAGGAGAGCGACCTGGATGAACAAGGCAACCGCGCCAGCCATTTTGAATTGTACCTGCGGGCCATGCAGCAGGCAGGTGCGGATACTTCCATCATGGAGCATTTTATAGCTTGTTTGGCAAGAGGCGAAACGATAGAAGAAGGATTAAAGCAGGCACAGGTTCCTGATGCTGCGCGGCGTTTCGTAGAACAAACCTTTTGCTTTATTCATGAGGGAAAGCCCCATGTCATGGCGGCGGTCTTCACTTTCGGGCGGGAGGACCTGATCCCGGGCATATTTATCAAAATGGTCCGGGGACTGACCGAAAGCATGCCGGGTAAAGTTGACGTGCTGCATTATTATCTGCTGCGTCACATTGAAGTAGACGGAGATCATCATTCGCATTTAGCTTTTGAAATGACTGCGGAACTTTGCGGCGATGATCCCGTCAAATGGGAGGAAGCCACGCTGGCTGCAAAAATTGCGCTTCGTGCCCGTCTGTCCCTATGGGATGCGATCGGTCTGCAAATCACCCGGGGTGTTACTTGCTAAGGCGTGTATGTGGCTTTCCCGTCAATCTCGCCGGAGGCTATGCTCGTTAATAACAATGATATTTGCTGACTTAAAGTGTGATAGCGGTCAATTGCTTCGCGGTATTCCTGGTCATGTTCCGGCTTGCGTAGCGCGCCAAGCACTTTGATGTTTTCCGCCAATAGCTTTTGGTCTGTCGTCATGATCTTCAGCTGCTCCAGGTTGGTCATGTTTTAATCCGCATTAAAAATTAGCCCCTTGGTCTCGTCAAACTTCGGGGCTGATTAACTAAAATCAAATTTTATTGAAATGTACAGCAATATACTGAAACGGCCTGATTAAAACAATTGTATGGATAGGCGGATAGTTCAGGCAGAAGACTTATTTACTTTATCACAACTGCGAATCAATAATTAAAATTAGGGATAAGCTTTCATTATTAACGAAGTTGACATTTCAAGAAAAGTTCATCCCGAGCCAGATAACGATCCTGTCAGCCGCTTTGAGAGTGTGAATAGAATAATTCCCCGGCTATCGTCACCGGGGAATTCAATTTAGGAGCCTTATTTAACGGCCAGTAAATCTACTTTTTCGATCACCGGCGGTACTGCCAGTAACTCATCCGCGTGGGACATGAGTGCCTTAGCGATCTCGCCGCCCAGGTGCGCGTCGCGTCCAGCTTCATCGGCAAAAGTATCGAATATGCCAAAGGTGGAGGGGCCAAGCTGCAGTGCGTACCAGCGAACGGTGCCTGGTTCGGCTTGGGCCAATGGCAAAGCGCTTTTTAAAAAGTCTGCAACCTGCTGTTCTTTTCCGGGTTTGGCCTCGACGCGGGCCAGTAATGCTAAAGTTTCCATGTGTGTCATTTTTAGATAAGAAATGCCACACGAATAGTGCCACGATAGACAGAAAATCCTCGTTCACTCATGTTCGGTTTTTAACTCAGGTCAAAACGATCAATCCCGCGAATCCATGCCCGAATAAATAAAGTCTCGGGATGAATTCATAATGCTTGCAAACCAGGCTCATGCGGAGAAGACAACCGGCAGGCCTGAACTTACGACAATACTTTAGATAGCGGTATCGCCACGGATCAGCCCAAGAATTACCGCAATGACGGCGATGACTAAAAGTACGTGAATGATGCCCCCGGCTGAATAAGCGAAGAATCCGATCGCCCATCCGATTACCAGGATAACGGCGATGATATACAGAATTGATCTCATAAGTTGATGTGTTAATGACCCACATCAAGAAAAAACCTTGCCAAAGTAAATTTCAGTGTAACAATATTCCCGTTATTGTGCTAAATGGGATACACTTTACTCCGGGATGATCTTATCACACCACTCGGTGAGCTGGACAAAGATCTGCGGGTTACCGAACTTCGCGTTCTTCGATTGCAGGTCGGCTTCGGTCACGCCCCTTGCGCGGCAGCAGGCACCGCAGGCGTAGATCTGGATCTTGTTGGCTAATACTGCATGATTTCTTTCAGCGGCGGCCAGCCGACCGGGGTAACAGCATTCAATTCTGCGTCCCGCATCAGGTTCACCGCTTCTCCTAATAAAAAAATCTGCACTTCGTGGCCGGCTTCTGCAAAAGCGGCCTTGGTAGGGTCATCCGATCCCCAGGCGCTTTTCATGAATATCTTCAATTTGCCTGTAGCGCTGCGGCCGCTTTGGAGACGCAAAAAAGGCAAGGGCAAAGACCGGATAAAGATTCTTTCCTGATCATGACGATAAATGATGGGTTTACAAAGCTAAATATAATAAAATCTGAAAAACTGCTGCTGTCAAGTGACCTTATCAACTGAACTGGCAGTCAAACATTAATTAGTTATCTTTGCGTTTTAAGGCCCTGCTACCACCTATGATCAAATTATTCGTTGTCGGCTTCCCGAGGGAAATGGAAGAGATGGAACTTGCACAGTTGTTCGTCCCTTATGGCGACATCAGGCTACTGACCATCGCCCGTGATCAAATGAGCGGGAAGAGTAAAGGCTTTGGGTTTATCCAGATGATGGATCAGCAGGGCGCTGACCAGGCGATCGACGCCTTGAACGGCTATACCTTTGGCGACCGGAAATTAGAGGTTCGTATTGCTGAAGAAAAGCCGGGTCCTGTCAACAAAGCCTTTTCCCGCCCGGCACCGAAATATGTACCTGTCACGGCAAAGAAAAAGCGTCCCCGTATTGCTAAATAATTGGCTCTGGCCGGTTTAGGCAGGCCATCCTTCCAAGCACATAATGGTTCAGTTCAAAATTCGCCGATAACTTTAACCTGGTGAGCAAATAATCATTTTTCTGGTTGGCAATAAACTCCGCCATTTCCGAGTGAAGTTCAATTTTGTTATTGTCCAGTACCGGTTGTAACAGTATATCAGTTTGCGCACTTTCCAGCAAAGCGGCGAGATCGGTTTCGATATCCCATTCCGGTGCGCAGAGCTTTAACTCCCGGTAGCTTGAATAGGGTGCTATATTCAATTTCAGTTCCCGGATAAAAGCATCCCCCAAACGCTCCAATTCTGCTTCGCCCAAATCCACATTCCCATTTTCCAACACCTGCATCAAACTCAGGAATTCTGCGTTACTGCCAGTCCATACGGGCTCCCAAAATGCCGGGCTAAAATAGCGTTCGGGCAGATTCCTGGCCGTTAAATACTGGTACGCGATATGATCAAATGCGTTTTGTAAGGCCCGTAAAGTTTCGCTGGACCGGTTATCCCGGAGCAGCGCCATCAGCGTAGGTATGGAATATAGCGAGCCGATCAGTTGCAGGCCGGCACACATCATTACCAACTCATTTCCATCGGGGCGCGTTTTTAATTTTGCGATGACGGCCTTTTCCTTTGCCAGTACATCGCCCCTGCCAAATAACGCTTTGAAAAGCCGCTCACCTGCTTTTGTCCATTCCATGGTTTATTAATTTCTCGGGTTCGGCAAAGATAAGGGATTAGCTTCCTTCAAAAAAAAACATCAAAAATGCATCCCATTAACACCGATTACCATTCAGCCATAGTGCCGAATGCCGCTATGAACGGGGTGATCTTGAAGTCGAATTGACATGCTCCTCACGGTAATGATCACGTTCATTTGCGGCTGCAGGGCTTTGTCCGGGACCTGACGGCGCATGGCGCTACCTACCTGCGCGCTTTCAACAGGCCATTGGCTGTTTGGAAAATACGGTTATACGCCAAACTTATTTACTAAGCTATATGGATGACTTCCTGCTATTAGCCATCATGAATGCCTGCTGTATCCCGCTGGTCATTATAACGATCCGGAAAAAGAAGGCCGGGCAACCAGCGAAGCCGGTGGTGGCATCGGATCACCGAGCTTTAAGATGTTACCGGTAGTATAATGGTAAATTCCGAATAACTATTGGGTTCGCTATCGATTTCAATCGAACCACCATGTCCCTTCACAACAATATCATAACTTAAAGAAAGGCCCAGGCCCGTACCTTCCCCGGCGGGTTTGGTGGTGAAAAAAGGCTGCATAATTTTGGCTTTGATATCATCGGGAATGCCGTTACCGTTATCTTTTATCCTGATCAAAACAGTACGGTTTCGTACTGATGTTGTAACGCTGACTACCGGCTTGAAATCCGGCCCTACACCTTTTGCGCGCTGGTTAACGGCATAGAACGCGTTACTGAAGACATTAATCAGCACCCGGCCAATTTCCTGCTGCACCACATTCACCTTTGGCAGACCCGGATCAAAAGTGGTTTGTAATTCGGCGTTGAAATTTTTGTCTTTTGCCCGGAGACCGTGATAAGAAAGCTTTAAAAATTCGTCAGCCAGCGTATTGAGGTCGGTGGCCTGCCTTTCCCCGCCGCCGGAACGGCTGTGCTCCAGCATCCCCTTGACGATAAAGTCTGCGCGCTTGCCGTGGTGGCTTATCTTGCCTTCATTCTGTTCAATATCGTCCGCGATCGCAATCGCCTCCCCGATGTTACCGGCGCTGAGTTCCTGCTTCAGCTCAGCGATCATCTCCCGGTTCACTTCAGCAAAGTTATTGACGAAGTTCAGCGGGTTCTGTATCTCGTGGGCTATGCCGGCTGTAAGCTCGCCCAGGGAAGCCATTTTTGCAGACTGTATCAATTGATTTTGCGTCATTTGCAGTTCACCCAGTGTGTTCTGAATTTGTTCTTTCTGCAGCTGCAATAGTTTTTTTGCTTTTTCATTCCGCCGGTTATTTCTCCAGAAGACGAAAGCAAGAATGATAAAAAACACCACGACCGCCATCAAAAGGTATGCCCGCACGTTGGCTTTATACCTGGCCTCGCGTTCCTGGTTATCCTGTTCACGCTGGCGTTCTGAAAATGTGAGGTCCTGTATCTCCTTTGTTTTTTCCTGGCTGAACAGGCTGTCCTTAGCGGCTATCAATACTTCCTGGTAATGAAAAGCGCTGTCGGGCCGGCCAGCCTGCTTAAAGTACTCCGCGAGGAATTTGCTGGCATCGAGGACCCTGGCCGTGAAACCGCCGCGCTGCCCCAATGCGATGGATTGACGCGCATAATATAAGCTGGAATCCTCCCGGCCAAGGGTTTTGAATGTCTTAGCCAGGCCAATGGTAGTTTCAGCCCAGGCGTCATCATCTTCCGTCTGCCTGAAAAGCGGAATACCTTGCCGGTAGTAAAACAAGGCGCTGTCAGTTTGATGCAATTTACGATAGACGTTTCCCAGATTATTTAGGGATATCCCGACCTGGCTGATATTGTTGATTTTGCGGGCGATCTGGTAACCCTGCCTGGTATAGAATAAAGCGGAGTCCAATATACCCAGTTTCTCATAAGAATCACCCAGGTTTGAGGTCGCAATGCCGAGCCTTCGCATATTCTGCGTTTTCCTGGCGGTGGCCAGAACCCGTAAGGTGAAGCTGATACTTTGCCGCTCATCACCTTCGTAACTGTAAATGTTGGCAATGTTGGAAAGAGCCCTCGACATAGCGTCCAGATCATGAGTCGTTTCGCTGATTTTCAGCGCTTCCAGGTAGGCCGTAAGCGCTTTAGGGTAATTACCAGTAGTGCTGAAGGCGTTTCCCAGCGCTGAGAGCGATGCGGCCTCACCCGCCTGGAAATGAAGTTCTTTAGCTAATTGCAGTCCTTGCTGGGCAAGGAGCAACGCACTGTCAGGCCTTATTCGTGCATACGCATTGCCCAGCCGGGCTAATAATCTCACCCGGTTGGTATCTTGTTTCGCTACTGCAAGCAATTTTGCGAGGCTGTCGATATTTTTTCTTTGGGCGTAGGAGGTTGAAAATGTGGCAATAAGGAATAGAACGGCGATTATTTTCCGCATAGATATAGGGTGTACGGTATGAAAATAGTTAATAATATATTATCGTACCGAATATATCAAATTGGCGAAACTTTTTAGCAGATCTTAATAATATGTCTTTGCTTAAGCAATCATGGCCATTCCAAGCCGGCCAGATCTCCAGCAAAATTAAATTCCTTGCCATCGGGCAAACCACTGGCTTTGACGATCATTTCCGTTGCCTGGTCGGAGATCAGAATAGCGCGAAGGACCGCCCCTGGTGCGTGCCAGTAAACGAGGAAATAGGCTCCGTTCTCGGTAATATGTTCGCTGACGCCGCTATATTCGGCGCTTATTGCCTGTTCGAACTCGTGTTTTTGACACTGCGGCAACTCGGCCTGAAAGTATTTAAATCTAACTGTGTTCAACATAGCTGTTCTAATTAAGGTTTATAATAGGTTGCGGCGGGGATTTCCGTTCCGTCTGTTACCTTTTTTACTGATTGCGAAGCAAAAATGTTACTGTTAAAATATGAAAAAGCGCAAACCAACTTCGGCTGAAACTGTATAAAAATAATCGGACTTATGCCTAACACACAGTGGGTTACAATACGTGTGAATTATGGAAAGGGAAAAATACAAGTTGTGCCTGTATGTATCAGGTCAAACACAAAAATCGAACCCCGCAATCAAAAATCTTCAGGATTATTGCAGGGAGCACATGGGAGAAAACTACAGCATTGAGGTAATCGATCTAAAAGAACATCCCCAGCTGGCCGAAGGCGAACAGATCATCGCCACGCCTGCATTGATCAAAAAACTCCCCGAACCGATGCGGGTGCTGGTTGGGGACCTGAGCGATAAGAACAAGTTCCTGGTCGGCATGAACCTGTTGCCGGTGTGATAGCCGGTAGGTACTGAATATGGAAATAGGCTGACAGTTGCTCATCGTTCAAGGCTTTACCTTTGCCTTATGGCAGCAATTCATTATTCCGTACTCGACCTGGCGACTGTTATTGAAGGACATTCTATTGCAGACAGTTTTAACTATAGCGTGGCGAACGCGCGGCAGGCGGAAGCTTTGGGCTATACCCGCTACTGGTTCGCCGAGCATCATAACATGGTAAGCGTGGCCAGTTCGGCCACCAGTTTGCTGATCGGGCATATTGCCGGAAAGACTTCGGCGATCCGGGTCGGCTCAGGCGGCATTATGTTGCCGAACCATTCACCGCTGGTCGTGGCCGAGCAATTCGGCACGTTGGAAACGCTTTATCCAGGCCGTATCGACCTGGGTCTGGGCCGTGCTCCGGGCAGTGACCAGGCGACCGCGCTGGCCATACGCGGTGAGAACATGCATGCGGCTTTCCACTTCCCGGAGGACGTGGAATCTTTGCAGCATTATTTCGCGGGCGATCACCCTAACGGCGTAAGCGCAGTTCCCGGCGAGGGTTTAGACATACCGATCTGGATACTTGGTTCCAGCCTGGACAGCGCTAAACTTGCGGCTGCCAAAGGCCTGCCTTATGCCTTCGCCAGTCATTTTGCACCGGCCTATTTCCTGCAGGCCATCGACCTGTATCGTAAAACATTTAAACGCTCCCGGCATTTGTCCGAACCTTATGTATTAGCCTGCGTCAATGTCGTGGCGGCCGATTCGGACGAGGAGGCGCATTACCTGGCCACCTCCCTGCAGCAATTGTTCAGGGGCATTATCACCGGCAGAAGGCAACCCTTGCCGCCGCCGGTGGAAAGCATGGACGGCATCTGGAGCGCTGCTGAAAGAGAAGCGGCCATGCAGATGCTGGCTTATTCTTTCTTTGGCGGTAAGGAAACCATTCAGGTCCAATTGACCGACTTTATTAAACGCACGGGAATTAATGAGCTGATGGCGACCTCGCATATCTTCGACCAGGAAGCAAGATTAAAATCCTACCGCTTACTGGCGGAAGCTTTAAATGCTTAACTTAGGGTATGGAAGAACCGGAAAAACTGGAACGTATTGTCGAAGCGCGGATGAAGCTCAAAGCGCGCTTCGAGCAGCAGATGCGAGCTACGCCGTCGATGGCCGATGACCAGCCGAAAGGCTCCGGCCCGCCTAACCGGCACGGTATGCCGGTAGTGCCGATCGGGCAGACGAAAACCCTTAAGTGGCCGGTCCTTGACCTGGGCTATCATCCCGATATTTCGCAGGAGCGCTGGCGGCTGACGATTAATGGCGCCGTGGAGCACCCGGTGATGCTAACCTGGAAGGACTTTATGGCGCTTCCGCAAACGAAAGATATATCTGACTTTCATTGCGTGACCACCTGGTCAAAACTGGATATGCATTGGAAAGGCGTGAGCCTGCTGGACCTGGCGGCGCTGGTTCAGCCCAAACCCGAGGCGACACACTTGCTTTGTTATGGCTACGATACCTATACGACCAATGTCGCGTTGGAAGAAGCGCTGAAGCCGGATGTCCTTTTGGTCCATACCTTTGACGGCCAGCCGCTGCCTTTGGAACATGGCGGTCCCTGCCGGATGATCACACCGCAGCTCTATGCATGGAAAGGCGCCAAATGGATTAAGCGCATCGAGTTCCTGGCAGAGAATAAGCTGGGTTTCTGGGAAGAACGGGGCTATTCAAATACGGCGTATCCCTGGAGGAATGACCGATATAGTGAATGATCCGCAGCTTTTAACGTTGAAGAAGCTAAGCTGGCCTAATTCCGGCATCCTGAAAAACTATATTGCCGACCACAACCATGCGAGCAAACCAACGGTAAAAATTGCTCCTTTACCTCCTTCTACCCAAAACCCTCATCGGCGACGACCTCATGAACGAGTTCAAGTATATTTTCATTGTCATCTAGTACCAGTACTTTTTTCATAGGGGGCATAGGGTTGTGAATTTAAACGGTGAATAGCGGCGGCTCAAAAAATTTCCGTGATGACGAATCCTAGTAGGGCAGAGGTGTTTAACCGGCGAAAATATAAGCAAATAGTTGAACCAGCACTGTTGTGATCCCGTCATAAATAGGACAACCACCACTTGCCGGATGTTCGTTTATATTCTCCAAACCATTTGCAGGGAAAATACAACACGAGCACCAGGGCCAGCCACATGGGGTAAACGCCCCGGAGTGGGATACCAAAGCCCTCCGCCTGCCACACAAGCGGGTTACCATCCGACCGGAAAGGTAGGCCAGATAGAGTAATGAAAACGAGATTGAACACCCGGAGCACAACAAGGTGCGCGATAAAATAAAAGTAGGGCACATTGCCATAAACCCGGCAGAAATCTGCAAAGCGCCCGTTCAGCTTTTCTGCAAAAGCCAAAAACAGTAAAACCGGGCCCAGCGTCATCAAGTCGAACAATGGGGAAGGGGCCTGCTTCGTCAGGTTTAAAAATGATAAAAGCGTATGCGCCGCATTCCGCTGCATTATCCAGGGCGCCGGGTCCCCTAAATGATTGAACAACCTGAGCGCGATAAAAAGCAGGCAGGCAAGCGACCCGGAAACAATCAATAACTTCTGCCGCTTTTCAGCCGGGTAAGCTGCCTTGTATAAATGCCCGAACACATAGCCTAGCAAAACCAAGGCAGCCCAAGGCAAAAACGCATAAAATTCAAAAATGCTGCGCCCAGCGCCGAGCGGCAAAACCGTGACCGCATTGGTTAGAAAGGGAATGGAAAGATAAGGATGCCCTGCGATAATGACCCCAGCAGTTACTGCAATCACAGGTACCGGCACACGCAGCAGCAGCGCCAGCAAAGCCATGCCCATGCCGGTTACGCTCAGCACTTCGATGATGAGTATATGATAGCCAGGATCGAACGTAAAGATAAACCCGATGAACAGTATATCCGATAAAACGAGCCAGAGAGCCCGCTTTAACAAAAAGCTGCGCATTTCCCGCACACTGCGGCGCTGACCCGCGAGCACGGTCGAAACACCCGCCAGAAAAACAAAGGTTGGCGCACAAAAATGCGTGATCCAGCGGGTAAAGAACAACAATACCGTCGTCGTTTGCATATTGGTCGGCGCCGTTCCCGGATCAAGGAAATCACGGGTATGGTCCAGCGTCATGATGATCATGATCAGCCCCCGGACGATGTCGATAGCGTTGATCCTAACTTTCATTTTTTAACGTAAATTGATGTAAGATAGCGCTAAGGGAGGAAATTAACAATCGTCAATGCCATCAAAGACAAGTATGTTCCGGGGAAAGTGATTTTCCTGGCATTATCCATGGATGATGCCGATGCTGTCAGCAAGTTTATAAAAAAGCATCAGTTTAATTTTACTATCACACCCGGTGCAGGCAAAGCTGCGAACAGCTAACCGAATATGCTTATCCGGCAACGGTAGTCATTGATGCCATCAGGATCGTCCGCTTCATGCAGGTAGGAGGGCCCGACATCGGCCAAACGCTCCCGCGCGCAGTTTTTGGGCCTATTGCTTTTCTTATCAAAAACAAAACCGTATCACGCTTATCGTTGTTTATAGAGCATGAAACTCTTGATTTACTTTTTTGGTACAGTGCTCATCATAGGCTGGGCAGTGATACTCGATGAAGTGATAAGAAACATCATCAGTATCATACAACGTTATAAGGAAACGAATCGTAAGAATTCGGGTCATTCAAATGATCGGTACTTCTGGCCATCCGGCTAAAAGAAGCGGATCACGTTAATAGAAACGAACGCTAAGGCAGAAATCCCGGCGCGGATGCCTTGCTTCTTTACCGGGTTGGATTGAAACATTGACATTCGCTACGGCGCTTTAATTTAAATCACCCGGCGGAAAACGTAACGCGAGAGACCGGGCGTTTCGTAAGTCTTGATATGACTGCGCGGGCTGATTGTTCTCTGCCGGCGCGTGGATACATTTCAAGGAATTCCGGAACGATTTCACGGATCAGGCAAGATGTGTCAATGATGAGGATCAACGATACATCCCACCCAACTCAGCCGGCTCGGCGTTTCGCCGGACACCCCAAGGTAATCTTTCAGTAACCCTTCAAAAGCAAGACCCGGCAGTTGCCCCGGGGAGTTTGGTGCAGCATTTAACTGAGCGGTGTGGTCATTTGGAAGGCAGCTGGCTTTTACGGCTGGCGACGATCCGCTGCCGGTGCTGGATGCCCCATTCCTTGAGTTCATGAAGGACCTTATGCAGACTGCGGCTGTAGGGCATCAGTTCATAAGTGACAGTGACCGGTGTGGTCGGCAGCACATGGCGCACCACGAATTCGTTCAACTCCAGTTCTTTGAGTTCTTTGGTGAGCACCTTGGCCGTTATGTCGCCTAAGGAACGCTGGATATCCTTAAAACGCTTCGGCCCTTCCGTTAGCGTGAAGATCAGCGGCAGCTTCCACTTGCCGTTCAATACATATAAAGCATCCCGGATGCCGGTGACCCCTTCGCTGCAGGCATTCTGCGCACAGGGATGCTCCGTTCCGAGGCCATTGGTCAGATCTGTTTTCATGCAGCAAAGGTAAGCAGTATCCCAAACGATACCGGTATCCTTCGGGAAACTCGTATCTTTTTGATACCCCGGGCGGGTAGGTTTGCAGTGTTTAAAAAAATTGCAAACATGAAAAAGATATTGCATATCATTTCCAGCCCCAAGGGCGAGAATTCCTTCAGCATCCGGCTAGGGAACGCGATCGTGGACAAATTAATAGCAGCCAACCCGGACAGTACCGTTCAGGTGCATGATCTGACCCGAACATCTTTTCCTCACCTGGAAGAAGCCACACTGGCCGCATTTTATACACCGGTTTCCGAACACACTGCGGCGACCAGGGCAGCCCTCCGGCATTCCGATGAAGCGATCGCGGAACTGATGGCAGCGGACGTGATCGTGATCGGTGCTCCCTTATGGAATTTTAGTATCCCGTCGGTACTGAAAGCCTGGATCGACCACATTGCCCGGGCAGGGGTCACTTTCAAGTACAGTGAGGCCGGCGCCGAAGGGTTGGTAAAAGGTAAAACCGTTTATGTCGCCATGGCTTCGGGCGGGGTTTATTCCAGCGGCCCGTACCAAGTCTATGACTTCGTATCCACCTACCTGAAAAGCGTACTGGGTTTTATGGGCATGACCGACCTTAAGATCTTCCGGGCAGAGGGCCTGGCCTATCCGGGACAGGCAGAGGAGGCCCTGCAAAAAGGATTGGACAGTATCGCGCTCTGATCAAATCAAAAGGAGAGCGACCGACGATCGTTCTCCTTTGAACTCGATAAACCTGTTGCTTGCCTGGTTAGGCGTTGTGCTGGAATTGCCTGTTAATTTTCCGCTGCGTGATAAACTGGTAAACCGATCCCGCTATAAATAGTATGACAATAATAAGCAATGTTTTTGCGATGATGGGGTCGGTTGGTGCCTTAGCCAGCGGATGTCCGACCGGTACACGGGTTAAGGTTTCATTAACCGTAGGAACCCAGGATAAGAAAAAACTAAAGGACAAAAGGAAATTCTCAAGAAACCGGGCTTTTGTGTGCCCCGGTTTCCTTAAATGAAGCAGGTAAGCAATTACCACCAGCACCACGATGAACAGCGCGAAAATATGCCCGGCATTGAAGCCGCCATGTTTGGATATACCTAATGCAGTTAACGAGGTAACAATAGTGGTATAAAAATAGATCTTGCCGGTACTATGCCATAAGTTTATTTTACCAAACCTGATATAGGAAACTACAGCGGCAATAATGGCTGTGATGCCGATGATCGTATGAAATATGCCTAAATTAGATAAGCCCATTTTAATAAAATTTAAGATTACTGTAACAAAAAAGGATCAAGACACCAGGGTGGCGTCCGAACTGATCGGTATATTCAATACTTTTGAGATCAAACAATTTTTCTCTGCACCGCTTACGATAGCGTCAAACGTAGCCGCATCAACGCCTGGTACCACGCCTGTAATAGCCAGATGGATACTTTGGATAGCAGGACCCTCCATTACCAGGGTGGCTTCGGTATCCAGGGATGCGGGGTTAAACCCTTTTTCTGTTAATCCCAGGCTAACTGCCATGGTAAAACAGCCGGCATGTGCCGCGGCTAATAACTCTTCCGGGTTAGTACCTTTTTCTTCGCTGGTAAAACGGGTTTTGAAACTGTAATTGGTTTGGTTTAAAATTTCGCTTTGTGTACTTAACTGGCCTCTACCTTCTTTGATGGTGCCTTCCCAATGTGCTTTTGCTGTGCGTTTCATGTTGTTTATGATTTAAATTTTGATTGTCGAAATTGACAATACAAAGGTGCGGCACGGCCACGAAACGCGTTTTGTGATTCAGGTCAATTACTTGGCAATTTGGTTCAGCCGGTAATGGGTGGGCGAGACCTGGTATTTATCATGAAAGCTTTTGGTAAAATTAGCCAGCTCATTAAACCCGCATTGATAGGCAATGTCAGCTATGCGGTTATCTGAAGCCAAAAGCAATTCAGCGGCTTTTTCCAGCTTTTTGTTCCTGATATAATTTGCAGGTGTGTCGTTGTATAATTTGGCAAACTCTCTTTTAAATGAGGAAACACTCAGGTTGGTTTTTTGCGCCAATTCTTCAATGTTGATCTGGGCGAACAGATGGGCTTCGATAACTTGTTTGAAGGAAAATTTTGTAGGTGAAAAAAGCTGGGACAAAATAACCTGGACGGTTTCAGCCTGCTGCGTTTGGGATAATAAAAGAATGATCTCCTTCAGTTTTAAGATCAAGATGTCCTCGTTGACCAGTGATGGGTTCTCGAAATAAAAAAGCAGCCCCTCAATATACTTCTGGATCAGGAAGTCATTGTTGATCCTGCCGTGAGATTGGTTAGATACGAATCTGCCGGGTTGAATGATGGCCGGCAATTCCCTTTCATAAATCTTCTTTAAAATTTCCGGGTGAAAGGTAACGATGACCACTTCGCCCGTGCTGGTGTCCGCGGTGTTACGAATTTGTTTCCCGGAGCTGAGGCAATTCAATAACAGCGAGTGGTTAACCGGAATGTCCGTTTGATCATCCTCAAACTGAAATTGCATTTCGCCCTGCAAAACATATAAAAAGCAGGCACGCTCCTCAACCGGGAAATCATACGCAAAGGGCGGTTTGACCACTACCTTTTGCAGGAAAGGCTTTCCAAGCAGATCGATCTTTTTATAGGTGTCTTGCATGTTCTGAAATACGCGCCGCGGGTGTGCTAAAATACCGAAAAAAACAAACGCTTGCAGCGTATGCGAAATCCGGGTGGTTTCAGTTGAACGAATGCCGGAATTCGAGCGGCGACAGGTTGGTTTTGGTCTTGAACAGTTTACTGAAGGACTGGAGGTGTTCAAAGCCGAGTTCATAAGCAATCTCGCTGATCGAAAGGCTGGTGGTAGACAGTTTTTCTTTAGCCAGCTCGATCAGCTTATGGTGCAGGTGTTGTTGCATGCTTTGACCGGTCAGTGTTTTGAGCAGGCTGCTCAGGTAACCCGGTGAAATGTGCAATGTTTCGGCGATGTGCGTTACGCTGGGCAGGCCCTGCCTGGCTAAAGCGCCGCTGGTATAATAACTGTCCAGGTAATCTTCCAGGCGCGTCAATAGCTCATGGCCGGCTTTCTTTCGGGTAATAAATTGCCGTTGGTAAAACCGCTCCGAATACGTTAACAATAACTCCAGCTGCGCAATGATCACGCTTTGGCTGAAACGGTCGATAGGCGAATTGTATTCTTGTTCGATCTGGTTCACGATAGCTGTGAGCATCGCTTCTTCTTTTTCGGAAAGATGCAGCGCCTCGTTCACCGAATAACTAAAGAACTCATACTGCCGGATGTTTTTGGCGAGCGGCGTATTCCAGAGAAAATCGGGGTGGATCAGGATCATCCAGCCTTCCGGTTTTCTAAAGTCCCCCGCATGCTCTGTACTTTCTATACCAAACAATTGACCGGGCGACATAAAGAACAATACCCCATCATCAAAATCGCCGGTTTGCTGGCCGTAACGGAATTTGATGTGCGGCATTTTTTTCATCGAGATCCAGTAAAAGTCGCTCACCAGGCTAAAAGGCGCCTCAGCGATCGGTACCCTAACCGTTTCCATGCGGACCACGCTGACCAGCGGGTGCGCCGGTTTGGGCAGACCGGCTGCGCGGTGATAATCGCTGATGGCGCTGAAACGAATGGGGGGCGGATTGCTCATGACACAAGGTACTTGTTTTTACCGGGTATAAACGCCGTTTTCGATATCAGCTAACAAAAAAGGGTGCGATGGATGCCAGTTCAATTGTTCCTGCGTCCATCTGTTCGAAACAGGGCAGTCAATCGCCACCATATGAGCGAACCAGCCAAAATGTGCGGCTCCTTCTTCAGCGCTGATGGACCTGACCGGCAGGTTCAGTTGCTGACCGATGGCTTCGGCAATACTTTTAAGAGTGATACCTTCTTCGGTATTGGCGTGGAAACGCGCACCTGGTGTAGCCTGCTCTAAAGCTAAGCGGTATAATAAGGCCGCATCCAGGCGGTGACCGGCGTTCCAGCGGTTCCGGCCTTCACCCATGTAAGCGGAAAAACCTTTTTCGCGCGCCGTATTGACCAGGATAGGGATAAATCCGTGGTGGTCGCCCTCACCATGCACGGATGGCGGCAGTCGGATAATGGAAGCGTTTACACCAGCAGCCGCAGCTGCTTCGGCTGCCCGCTCCGAAGCCCTCGGCCAGGCCGGATTAAAAGGTGAGGGCATGTCTTCAGTAGCCAGACTACCAGGACTTACCAATGCTGTCCCTGAGGTGACGATCAATGGACGGTCTGAACCGGCCAGCACGCCAGCTATGGTTTCAATGGCGCGCTCATCGATGGCACAAACTTCGGCAAAACGGGTAAAGTCGTGGATAAACCCGCAATGGATCACCCCGTCGCTTTCAGCTGCGCCTTTACGCAGGCTATCCAGATCTTCCAGGTCGCCGTAATGAACTTCGGCGCCTGCCGCTTGTAATTTGGTAGCTGATGCTTCCGAACGTGCCAGCCCCAGTACCTGGTGGCCTGCTTTTAATAATTCCTGCACCACGGCAGTTCCTACGAAGCCCGAGGCTCCGGTAACAAATACTTTCATGTTGGTTTCCTTGTATAGTACAAAGAACCCCAATAAGGGGAAGAAAGATTTAGCCAAATCCATGTTTGGTTTAGCCGAAACCACTATAGGTTTGATTTTGTTAACTTTGCGGGATGACAGATCAAATTCCCGGCGTGAATATGGAAGACCTGCGGCTCAAAGGCTTCCGGGTGCATGCCCTGCGGGCTTCGCAGGAATTACCGCTGCGTCGTGGCCGCCGGGATTTTTATAAAATGGGCCTGGTCAACGGCGACCTGACAGTGCAATATGGCGGGGAGTTGCTGGAGCTTAAGGGCCCGGTGCTTTTCTTTGTGAACCCGAAGGTACCACATTCGGTGGTCAGCCGCGTTAACCGGACCAGTGGTTATGCCTGCCTGTTCACCGAAGGTTTTATGAACAGCCGCGAGCTACATGAGTCGCCGTTATTCCGCGCCGGCGACAACCCTGTGATCACGCTGGATAGCGCACAGGCCACTTTTATGGACAGCATCTTCCGGAAAATGCTGGAGGTCTACCAGGAAGGCTATCCTTATAAAAGCGACCTGATCCGGAACTGCATCTCCCTGGTCCTGCATGAAGCCTTACGCATTCAGCCCCCGAAACAGGCCGCGGCCTTTCAAAACGGCGCCGGCCGGGTGACGCATTTGTTCCTGGACCTCCTGGAAAGGCAATTCCCGGTCGAGCGGCCGAGTGAGCCGCTGCGGCTGCGCAACCCGCAGCAATTTGCGGACGGGCTGTCCCTGCATGTTAATTACCTGAACCGGGCGGTCAAATCGGTCACCGGCCAGCCGACATCCGCTCATATCGCCGCGCGCATCGCCACCGAGGCTAAGGCGCTTTTGCAGCATACCGACTGGAGCGTGGCTGACATTGCCTATGCCCTGGGCTTCGAATACCCGGCCTATTTCAATAATTATTTCAAGCGCCTGACCGGCATTACGCCCAATACCTTCCGCAAGGTTTGAAATTTATAGTTTTTGGTTTGATTATCGATTGGTTGCACGCACCATTCCGGGCAACTTTGTGCTATGAAAATATTAGTAACAGGCGCAACAGGAAAAGTCGGCAGCCGTCTGGTGCCGCGTCTCTTAGCCAAAGGACATGAGGTCACCATTTTAGTACGCGATGCCGCTAAGGCTATACCCGGCACCCGGGCGGTGGTAGGCGATCTTTATAAACCGGAAACTTTGCCTGCGGCGGTAGCCGGCATGGATGCCGTGATTCACCTGGCTGCCTTATTCCGGACCTTTACCGATAACGAGGGCATTGTCAAGACCAATCATTCGGGTACCATTGCTTTAGCGCAGGCCGCGCTGGACGCAGGCGTGAAACGTTTCGTGTTTACCAGTACCAGCAACGTTTACCATGCCGGCTACGGCCATCCCGCCAAAGAGACTGATCATGTCGACATCAACGATTCGCGGGCCTACGCGGCTAGCAAGATCGCTGCCGAACAGGAATTATTAAAGCTCCATCCCGATGTCAGGGTATTACGCCTGGGCTTTGTCTACGGCGACCGCGATCCCCATATCGAAGAGATCATACCCATCCTCAAACAGTGGAAACGGCATCCGGGATACCGAATGCACATGGTTCACCACCTGGATGTCGCCCAGGCGCTCCTGTTGTTGCTACAGCAGGAAGGGCTGAGCGGAGAGATCTTCAATGTCGCCGATGATGCGCCGATCAGCCTGTACGAGCTGGCCGACTCGGTCGGAAAAGCCGCGGAAACGTTTGATGCTGAACCGGGACCGTTGAACGATGCCTTTGAAGGCGTGCTCGACAGTTCCAAACTTCGCCGCCAGACCGGCTTCCGGCCGCTGGTGCCAAGCTATTACGTGGCGCGCGATATGGATTTGCTGTAAATACCCCTGGGCCGATTTGCCAGGCATGCCAGCGAATGGCGGTGGGTTCAGTCTCGGCCCGACGTTTTCTATCATTCTTCCTTAAAGGCAAAACCAGTACCCGACAATTGTAATTGTTGCTCACGGATGCGTAGAATAATTCGATCTTCCTCGATCGCAAAGCCACAGTCAAAACAGAATCTGTATAGATCGCCGTCTATGTGTCTTATGCTGGTAAAATAATTCGGGTTGAAGCCTTTCCGGAGAAGAGCGGGAAGGCCTTCCGGGAGTAACGTATAATCACCCTCAGCAACAGACTTTAACAGCCGATAATTTTTTTTGATCGCGCGAACAACCTCCAGCGCTTCCTCCGGTATGATGACCTGTTCGGCGAGGCGCTTTTTCCGGTTGAAATTATTCCGGCAGACGTCATCGCAGAACCTTTTGTCACTGCGGCCGCGGATCTCTTTGCCGCATTCTTCACAAGTGGTTTTAGCCGAGGTGCTCATAGCTCAAATTTAGAAGAAGGTTTTGAGATCTGCGATAGCGCGTAAAATTTTTTGAGATCGGGTAATTGATAATAGGAACGAGTAATCGCAATAAATCCCGCCTGTTTTCTTGTTGCTATTCATTTTTGCTTCAGTAAAAGAAATAAACATGAAAATCAAAGAGCATATACTGGCCAGCGAAAGTTTCTCCGATATGGATAAATTTTACTATTTCGATTTTGTCGAGGCTGCGAACGGCAGCTTTTTTATGCGGATCAGCCGGAACGATCACAAAGCAGATGATACCTATGAACGCCATGCCGTGGTGATCTTCCAGGAGAACTTTGAGTTTGCGATGGAGGCGCTAACCTCGATGTTCCGGACGGCCGGGCTACAGTTAAGAAAACCGCAGGACGAGCAAGCTTTGAACGGGATCAAAAGCTGGAGCCCCGAAAATCGCCCGCGGGAAAAAATGATGGCCGCAGGGCGGGAGGCGATGGCGGACACAGAGTTACTGGCCATGCTGATCGGCAGCGGCACACCACGCGAATCGGCGGTTGGCCTGGCTGCCCGTATCCTTAACTGCATCGGTCACGATCTCAGCCGGCTGGCTTCTATGACAATGGAGGAGCTATGTGTTTTTCGGGGCATGGGAAGGGCCAAGTCTTCTACGATCATTGCAGCCATGGAACTGGGGCGGCGCATTGCAGCGATCGAACAGGAAATGTTTTGGCTGAAGGCTGTTCAGAATTGACGGCCTGATACAGGTCAGCAGTTCCAGCCGCCTCGCCTGCGCTCAGCCGCTTCACTGCGTTTTTGCAGCCTGGCCTTCTTGCTTGCGCGCGGTTGCTCCACTGCGTTCCGCATCCCGTGCTCGCTGCGGGCGGCCATACTGCTAACGGCTGTTTCTTTAGTCCCCTTTAATTTTTCCAATCCATCTCCACTGGCTTTTTCGCAAGCAAATTTCTGACCGCCGGGTCAGCCCGTCAAGACCGGGCCCTGCGGGTTTGCTGGAAAAAAATCTCCACGCCTCCGCTGCGCTCCGGGTCGTATTTTTTTCCGCAAAGTCTTGCCGGCCTGACCGGCTGATTCAGGTGAGGTTGCTTACAAAAAGCCACCGGAGGCATGTGCCGACGGGATTAACGCACAAAGCAACATGAAAAGGATAAAAGGGAGAAGCCCGCCGGGTTAGCCGGATTTCGGAAAAACCTGCCTGAGAAGAACAACAAACAAATTATCAAACATTTAAAAACGAAATATCATGGAAACTACAGCAAGTAAAAATGGAACAGCTAAGAATGGGGTGGATATCAAAAACAATGATAAAGGACCCGGCGAAAAGGTCAACCCGCAGTTTGTGGCAAATAACCCGGTGAATAAGGAATCGGTGAAACCTGAACCGGCTAAAGAGGAAGTTAAAACAGAGCCAGTGCAGCAGGTGCGCAGTTTGGAGCAGACCATCAAGTATTTGGAGGAATTGCATAATTTGAAAACAACCCGTGACCGTTACCTGAAAACCATCGGCAATTTGGATGCTTTCGAGATTGACCTGAAAAAGGAAACGGATGATGCGGACGGCAATTATTACCAGGGTTGCAGCCTGACTATCGAAGATGATAAAGGCAAGAAGTTCAGCACCAAAAACCCTTTGATTATCTGGACGGTAGCGCAGGAAGTAACCCATATCTGCGAGGGTAAACTGGCAGAAGTAGAAGCTAAACTGGTGATTAAATAAATGGAAACGCCCCCTGTTCCCAAAACACTAACAGGGGGCGTATTTCTAAGACATACATCTTAAAAGCTACGACAATGATACAATTATTTATAGAACTCACGAACCAAATTTTTTGGGATGGCTATGCCGAAGAACTGGCAAAAATGAACCCCGCTTTTTTTCAGATGGAACTGGCGGAATTTGTGAACTCATATAATCCGTGAAGCCATGTACGATACCATTTATTTACTGGTCAAAGTGACCATTCAGACGAGCCATAAAAACGTACATGAAGCCATCAGCGAAATACAGGAGAAGGCGACTTGCACGGTGAGTTCCACCAAAAAGGTGAAAATCTGTGCAACGGAATTAATGAATTACAAACTTAAAATTGAAAAAGATGCATAATTTAAATTATAATGAGCAGACGCAGAAACACAGTTTTTTCAGCGTCAAAGAAAAAGCATGGCATGGTTTGGGACAAATCATCAAGGATTACCCGACCAGCGCCGAGGCTCTAAAATTCGCCGGGTTGGATTATTCGGTGGAAAAAAGGGGATTGTTTACTTACGGCGATGACTCCGACCCGGAAAGGGATGATAATGATGTGATAATGGAGTGGCGGTTGGATGTTCCCAATTATTACGCCACCGTCCGCACCGATACCGAGGAGGTTTTGGGCGTGGTCGGCAAAGATTACGAGGTCGTTTAAAATGTCGATGCGTTTAGCTTCTTTGATAGCATTGTAGGCGGAAAAGATGGGATTTTGTATGAAACGGCAGGGGCTTTGGGGAATGGGGAACGGCTGTTTATTACCGCCAAATTGCCGGACTACATCCGGGTAGGGCGGAACGATTGTATTGAGAAATACTTATTCCTGACTACTTCGCACGATGGTACGGGCAGTATTCAAATTGCCTTTACTCCTGTTCGTATCGTTTGCCAAAATACCCTGAACGCGGCACTCCGCTACCAACTGAACGGTATAAAAATCCGCCATACGGCGAGCGCGACCGACAAACTCAAAGAAGCTTATAAAATGCTCGGTATCACCAACCAGTTAACGGTGGAACTGGAAGCGATTTATAACCGCTGGTCAAGGGTGCGCATCAGCGACCCGGAGTTAAAACGTTTGATACAGGTCGCTATGGCACCCAACAAAGAAACTTTGGAAAACCTGAAAACGGGTAAAGAGGATGCGCTATCCAGCAATTTTACGAATATCGTGAGCAGCGTTTTTGATTACGCCATGACCAGCCCGACACAGCAGGAGGAAACCACCAAAGGGACTTTGTTCGGTGCTTATAATGCGGTGACCGGGTATTTTCAGAATGTACGGAATTTCAAGGATGGGGAAAGTAAATTCAAATCCATCATGTACGGGACAGGTTTGCAGAAATGCCAAACGGCTTTCGACCTGTGTACAGATTACGCCAAATACGGAAAGCTAAATTTTAATTAATCACGGGGGAGCAATCCCCTTAATTTTTTTATCATGAGTTACATTATCATAGAAGCACACGGCGGGCCGGAATACGCCATCATTGTTACCGATGAGGCAGGCAATAATTTGGTGTTTGAAGATTTGGCGGAAGCGGAGAAAGAAGCAGGTGATTGCCAGGATGGGCTGATCGTTGAATTGTAAGGCAGTCGATGCCCTTGCGGAAAGCAGGGGCATTTTTTGGCGCGCCCAAGTGACTTCTTAAGTTTTTGATAAGTGATTCCAACCCTCATACATGGATTTTGCGGCCGGGTCGTCATCGCGCAGCATCGCCGGGTAAGCCTAAATTTCGGTCACGAAATTGCGCAGTTTGACGTCCATTATTTTCGGTTTGATCGCAGTGAAAATGCGATCTGCGCCATCTAGTCTTGCATCCCGAAAGTGTACGATGTTATAACTGCCAGGCGATCCCAACCAATATTCCCACATCCCGCCCCGGTTGTATTAATTCCAGCTGTTTTTAACCATTTGCAAGCCTACCGCCAGCAGGTCGGAGCTTAGCGTACTTTCTTTGCCGACGGGGATAATCTAAAAGCGGAAGATAGCGATCGAGTGCGGCGCGTCAATTATATGTGCCATAATATTTGATTAATCTAAAATTGTCCAATCCAGGTCCGGGCTTGGCGCGCCTTGTCCAAACTCCAAATAGCGTTTCATGCTGACCAGGTGATACCACCAGCCTTCTGTTAATAATTCAAAAGTTTCTCCGGCTATCTGAAATCCGGTCTGACTGAACCGCAAGTCTGTGCCATCATCCTCCGGGCGAAGCTCAAAATTGATAATTGTGGCATTCTGCTCCGGCCGGAACGAGCTTTCGACGGCCCATACGACGAGGGCGGGCGACTGCAGATTCAGGATCCGCACTTTTGTTTCTACTATACCTTCATAATTAAACCGGAATATCCCTTTTCCTCCCACCTGCTCATCCAGGTCGGCATCGACCGTCCACCAACGGCGAATGCCTGCAGCGGTAGTAAGGGCAGTATAAACTTCGGCTGGATTTGCGTGTATCGCTACTTGGTGTGCTATGCCTGACATTCGCCTAAAGTTTATTTATCATTGTTATCATCAAGCTTTTGCAGCTTTTCCAGCAGCCCGTTCTCATCGGGCACCAAGGCATAAAACTTCCCTTTTAATTTACCGGCCTCCCCGCTGTAAGGCCGCACTTCGTAAATCGACAGTATTTGCTCAACCCTGGTATCTTTGACATCGAGTAATAACATCGGCCGGGCGGACGCTTCAGGCGATTGCTCCGGGCTATATAATTTACCGCGAATAGTTTGCCCATTTATAGCTATCCAGGCATGAATTCCGATCGCCGGCAGGCCTTCTCCCTCATTCATGTATTTGAGCAGGCTCTCGCCCAGGAAAAAGTTCCAGCCTTGCTGACAGTCATCGAAGCATTCTTTTTGGGGGGTTAGCCCGTGATGTGTGATTTCGATAGCGTCCTGGCTATTTCCGCCGGTGCGCTCAAAGATCAGGCGTGTGCCGGTCCATTCCTGCGTGTCGGCCAGCAGGTCAAGGTAGCTGGCTGTCACCGTCCATATCATTTGTTTAGGCTTTAGTTCGCTGACAACAAAGGTCGCCCAGGTGGTACCGAAGCGAACGGTAAATTGATCTCCTGTGTGTTGAGGCTGACCTTCCGTATCCTGTGCCCACCAGGCGCGGACATTTAAAACAGCCTGCCACAGATCTGCAGGCATTGATTTGGGTGATAATTGAATGTGGTAATTGTTATTTTTCATATTTTATAAAACTTATCCAGGTACAAATGGCAGCGATTGCAGTAAATATTGCCGCGAAAGGGAAAAAGAAAACATACTCGCATATGACCAAAGTGATCAGGAATATGCCCATGAGCAATAACATGGCTTTTACCGGGTACGTAGCGAGCAGCCAAAGCTGGACTGCCACAAAGAGGAGGATAAAGATCAAGCTGATACCATACCCATTGTAGAATTGCGCGAGGGTCGCGCTTCTTCCCATAAAGTCAAAGTGCTCAGACTGCATTCCGCTGATGATGGAAGCCACTTTTGGATTTGGAGCTTCGGCCCAACCTAAGGCACCAAAGGTATGGCCAATATCGTGCAGCAGTATCAGGACTGCAGCGATCCGCAACAACACTTTAGGCTTCATCGCTTACTTTTTTATAAAGGTTCAGGATCATGCCCCAGCCTTCATCCATGCTTTCGATTACTTTGCTGCCGCCGCCGAGTTTATCGAGATCGCGTTGTTCGAGGGTAACACGAGTTTGCTTTGGCCCTTCTTTAACAAAGTTGACCTCTACTTCACTGATCAGTGAAGGATCATACTGGAAGTTTCCGTTGATTTGCCACGCCAGGATAACCTTCGCGTAAGGGTTCCAACTGAGCACATGACCGTTCTCTACTTCCGAGCCATCTTCATGCCGGGAAAACCAGCGGCCCCCGGTTTTTTGTTCCAGCACTGATTCCACCATCGGGCATTTCCCGACATGATGCGTTTTCGGCCACCAGGCGTCTATTTTTTGGGTAAAAACCTTGAAGGCCGTTTCCTGTGAAGCGTGTACTATCACCTCTTTTTTAATCGTCGTTAGTTTGATCGTTTCCATACTTATTTTTTGCTTGATTTATTCTTTTCGGCTTTCTCTGCCAGTTTCTTAAAATTATCGAGGGCTTCGTCCCAGAAGCGTTCGAGGTATTTGCGGATGGCAATCAGACCTTCCTGTTCGACTTGGTAAATACTGCGGGTACCTTGCTGTTTCATCGAGATCAATTTAGCTTCTTTAAGTACTTTAAGATGCTGCGAGACCGCCGAACGGGTTACCGGTAAGCCGTCGGCGATATGCACGACACTCATTGGGCCCTTTTCCAGTTTTTCGAAGATCGCCCGCCGGGTCGGATCACCCAGCGCGTTCAGCGCCAACTCATCTAATTTTAATGCTGTCATAAACCATTTCGTTAGTTGTAACTAACCGTTAGTGTAAACTAACCAATAGTTTTTGACTTCTGCAAATTTTTTTTAACTCTGATGTACCACAGGAAATATCCATAAGCAGTGATTTTGGCAGAGTTTGGGAAAAAGATGACCACTCAAATAAATGGCACTAGGATACAGGCGGTGGCATGTACTTCGGACTAGCTAGCCTTACTGTTATTCAATTGCTGGCTGCGCATTCGGTGGTAGGATGGTATCCCTACATCTCCATGACTTCTAGGCTATATTTTTCGGGAATTTAAGTAGCGGTTCGAAGTAAAATACCGATTTTCTACTTTTTGTTATATTATCAGGTGTTTTAGAATAACTTTTACGCTCCTTTTTAAATCCTAAGCAATTCGTGTCAATTCGAAAAAAAACGCTCTTAGGCTATTTGGAAGGGTTTTTTTCAGGTAAAATCAAATTTGCCAAATTTCTAAATCGCGCGTAAAATGGTTTGTAATTTGTATAGTTGGATTCACGAGATGAAATATGCTTTAGATAGCAAAGACAAACATGTAAAACTGTTATTTCAAGGTTCCAGCGCTTTCCAATTTTATAACACGAAAGTTGTTGGTCGTCACAGAAAGAAATTTGTGAGGTTTTTTCCCATTTTCGATCTGCAATTCACGATTAGGATTACTATTTTTCAATCTAACCCAGGAGCCAATAAATCAGGATTGGTAACCCCGCCATTGGCTTCAGTGATTTTATGCAAATTAAAAATTAAATCTCCGTTATCTTCCCTTCCGCCCAACAATCCTTTTTGAAAGAGGTCGGTCAGTATCTCATGGGTTTTGGCGATAACCATTTTGTGATCGGCATCCGGATCGAGCCATTCGATACGTCGTACGACAGCTTCGGCTGTTCCTTCTCCGATATCAGCCAACGCGAATACTACTTTGTCTGTCACTGATTGGGCCCGGTCATATGCGGGAGGTACTTGAAGTGGTTTAAATTCACTACGAAATTCTTCGTCTGTCATGATTGTTCTATCAGTTTGTAAGCGGGTTTTGTTTTAATGGAGTGTCTATCATTGGCTTCGCAAAATTATATGATGCCTGATTATCTTAAACCTCTGGGTGCATAATTCTTTCTTATAATAAACCACGATTGGTGTCTTTAGTTTGCCACCATCAAACGGTCGCCCTCACCGCAACTTATGGTAATGGAAAAACAATCAACTTTTAAGTTATTAGGTTGTTATAGAAAGAAACCTTCAAGCTATGAAAAAATATTGTATACTAATCTCGGCCATAGGTGCCTCCCTTTCTTTATCCGGTTGCGGCCTTATGGAAGTATCCTTCAAAGCAGGTTTTATTATGGCGCTGATCATTGCAGCGGTAATTGGACTGCTAATCTGGATTCTGCATATTTCGGTACAACTTCTCAAAAAATATTTCCCTTCGGTCAGATATTATTTAGATGGTTTTTTTCGGGAGGATTAATTAATCTTATTCATAAGCAGAAATACTCTCTGATGCTGTGAGACGTAGCTGTCGCCTTGAGGTGCTCCTGCAATAGTCGCTTCCGTATTACTTCAGCGCAATTTTTTCTTTGCTGAAACGTAAAATTAGAGCGCGGAACAGTTCATTCTTGAAGATAGGTTCGTCATAAACGCTTTTAATCCAAATCAGGATCCGTAGTTCGGCGGTTTCACCGCCAATCGAATTAATCAAAACATCAGGTTTTTCATTTTTTAATATGGCTTCGGATTTTAGGATCTCTTCGGAGACGATTTGGGTCACTTTATCTATGTCGGAATCAATCCCGACCTTGAGTATAATTTCAGATTGAACTGATGCCGTATTGACGGTCCAGTTTGTAAAACGATTGGAGATCAGGTCACCGTTGGGAATAATAACTTCCCCTCCTTGCTGTGTGAGCATTTTGCTTGCCCTTATTCCTATATCTTCAATCTTTCCTTTTTTATCGGCTAGCTCGACGAAATCACCTATTTGAAAAGGTTTTTCGAATAAGAGTATGATTCCGGAAACAAAGTTATTTACAATATTTTGCATGCCTAGGCCTATCCCTACGCTTAAGGCGCCAAGAACTACCGTCAGTTTATCCAAAGGAATGCCGGAAGCCGTAACTGCCAGCAAAACCCCAATGATCGCAACGACGAGCCTTAGCAATGTAAGTTTAGAACTTTTGTGTTCAATCCGATTCGTAAAACGGGTGGACGTTGTTTCTCCGAAGAGTACACCGATATGTTTTTGGAATAGGTTGGATATATACAAGATAAGCGCAAAGAATAGAACGTTACCAATGGTAAAATTCAAACTGCCAAACGATCTCTTATTGTCCAGCAATTGATTTATAAAGGCCCAGACTTGTTTAGACACTCCAAGATTAATCAGAAACACGAGCAGCCAGATTATAACGGAAACGATGCTGAGCACTCTTTTAAATGAAGCTCTTGCCGACGCGATGTCAACCCGCGTAAATAAACCGCCACTGCAGGCACTCAGTTTAATCTGCAATTCCAAAGCATCGGTCATTAATTGTACGAAAACTGCCAGTCCTATAACTTCCGTCAGTCCAATCACCGCGGTGCCAGTAAAGGATTTGGCGAGGCTCATCCTTCCGAAGATGTTGGTTGCGATAGCGAAGACATTCAGCAACAGGTAAATTAGCAACACGGGCCGGATCAGTTGTTTAGCCACTTCTTCGGCAAGCAATTTGCGGGAAAATACAAACCCAAAATATATCGATATTATATTCAGAAAAATGAACCAGAGGCGCAGGAACAGTGAGTCATGCACGGCTGCGGTGGTCAATTCAATCAGTATGAACATTACTACTGTAAACAACCAATATCTCAGTTCGAGCCTTTTCAGACGCTTCCAGAAAAACACTGTAAGTGTCACAAGTAACAGAAAATGCAGCACTTCCATATACTGGAATGGCGCATCCGGCTGGCATAGTGGTGACAGCACCAGCATAACGATTATAGAACCGGTTACGGGAACCGGGGTTATATGCCTTAATTCGAGTTTACCTATGGTTTTCCTTTGTTCCGGCAGGCCTGCCTTTCTGTAGTTTACAAACACCCAAACAAAAAACAAGGCCCCGAGTATGAAGGCAAGCAGCCGGTCACCCCAGGTACTATCAAGGAAATCCAGAAATACCTGGTCCTGCCCTTCATAGGTCGTACCCAGATTTTTTGATATCGATGTCTGCTGGTTTTCTTTTGGCGCGGACCATATGTAAGTAGCCTCCTGTGTGAACTTGCTGGGCTGAGGTGCATGCTGACGATCATCAACAACATTTTGAAGATCAGATACCTGCAGATAAGATGCAGAAACGTCGGCAAGCAGTTTGTTTACTGTATCCAGGCCGATGCTTACCGAACTATCAGTGAGACTTAGTTTTCTGGTCAGAGGAGCCAGTTCGGCAGCTAAAGCAGGCCGCTGTGAGGAATCAGATTTACTGACGGCAAGCATGGAGTCCCGGATAAGCTTCTGAAGAGCATTATGACTGCCTTTCAGGTCACCGCCGGAACGTAGAAGGCTTTTACGGTATGCAGCTAATTTCGCCTGAGCTTTTTTTAATTGCAGCGTATAATATGTCAGGGTTTTATCCGGTAATTTTTTTTTCGGTTGATTAAGATCGGACCGGATCGGCGTCAATTGTTTGTTGAGAGATTTAAGATCCTGGCGAACCTTTTGTGGCGGAGTTATTCTTTTAGATGCTGCGCTAACTTTGTTCAGGGCAGATTGAGCCTTATTCAATTTTTGTTTTAGGGTATCCTGTGCTAATGCATAATTAACGGTCAAAAGTGACACGAAAATCAGGAATAAGGCTTTGCGGATATACATGCCAAAACAACACATTTAACTTAAAATTGTTGACAGATCGACTTTGGCCATTTCTTTTTTCCTTTCGTATGTTTTGGGGGAATAACTTTGACGTCATGTGTTTCCTCTTTTTGTTCAACATGCACTGCGAATTCCGCCGGTTCAATTTTAACACCATAGAAATCAGCATAGGCACGTGTGAATTCTGCACCGAAATACAAAATAATGGCGGTATAATATACCCAGAGTAATATGACAATGAGGGAACCTGCAGAACCGTAAGTGGAAATGGTCCCTGATTTGGATATGTATAAACCGATAACCAACCGGCCGATCATAAATAAGATGGCGGTAAAGATGGCACCAGGCCGAACATCTTTCCATTTTATTTTGGCATCCGGCAAAACTTTGAAGATGACTGCGAAAAGTATTGTGATGACGATGAAGCTAATAACCAAGTTGATGATATTGAAAATCATCACCGTAATGTCTGGCAGGTAGGCCTTTAGTCTATCGCTTAACGCCAACAATGCGCCGTTAAGCAACAGTGAAACCAGTAACAAAAAACCCAAAGTTACTATCATTGAGCCGGACCACAACCTATCCTTAATCAGCTTGATCCAGGCGACTTTTGGTTTCGGTTTAACCTGCCATATGAGATTGATGGATTCCTGAATTTCCCCGAACACGGTCGTTGCCCCGATAATTAATGTGACCACGCCGATTGCCACTGATAATGTGGATTTACCTGTCATTTCAAGATGTTTGATCATATCCTGTATTTGCTTTGCGGCATCCGCGCCGACGATCCCATTGATCTCCGCAAATAGTTTTCCCTGGAAAGTATCCCTGCTCAAAAATATACTTGCCAGTGAGATCACCAGCAAGAGCATTGGTGCTAATGAAAAAACAGTATAGTACGCCAGGGAGGCGCTGTATTTTAACGCCAGATCATTTATGAACCCGCTAAAAGCCGCCTTTAGTATGGTAAAGCCATTCTTGAAGGTCCGCTTTGTAAAGTAAGTATTTATCGCATCCATAATATTGTTGTATATCAGTCATAATAAGTAGGTTTAAGAAAAGATTGTTCGAGACTTTCCACCGGGAAATCAATTCATTGAACTAGGTAATTACGAGGATAACATATCATGTATTACAGGCCATATATTATCGGCGATGATGGTATATCCAGCAGCGTTAGGATGTAAGCCGTCGTGCAAATTCAGTTCCCGCTTACCTGCAACGCCTTCCAGAAAAAACGGTACATATACCATACTGTATTTTTCCGCCAGTTCCGGATACATTTGATTGAATTTATCGGCGACAGGAGACCGTGTGTTCTTTGGCAGCCGCATACCCATCAAAGCCAATTTACAGCCGGGATTTCTGGCTAATACTTTATCAAGTATAGCTTCCATATTCTTCCGGGTTCGTTCAACCGGAACGCTGCGGATAACGTCATTGATTCCTAATTCCAGAATAAAGGCGTCAATAGGTCTTCTTAACCAGGCGTCAAGCCGGTATAGTCCATTGCCGGAAGTGCTGCCGCTCATTCCGGCGTTATAAACTGTGTAATCCAAACCTCCATGATTTATCTTTTGCTGAATAAGAGCTGGCACCGACTCCAGGGAATGGTTTTGCAAACCATACCCGGCAGTCAGGCTGTCACCAAGAAATGTAATATTCTTCACTTTACAATTTCCTTTACTGCCCTTGCGGCGTCTTCGACAAAACCTTCCTTTGCTTTGTTAAGATAAAATCCGGGGTGTTCGAGTAAATCGTCTAAGATAGATTTTCCATTCTCGCCCCTCTTTGTCACGTAATAGATACCGTAGGCCGTTAACATGCCCAGTAAAAATGTTTTAAAGTGCCCCATAATTTTAGATCTAAATATTTTTTCAGTAAAGAAATTGCCTGAATATTCATTTTATAGTCATGTATCATTTGCACATTCCTGTTTTTCATATATTATCCAACCGGTTTTTGCGTACGAATGACTGCAGTAACTTTACCGGCAAATCGCAATCATTATTTTGAATCGCTGTCTTGCTCAGGTCAAGAAATCCGTCAAGTACCTCTTTGGATTCTGTTCGTATCGGTTTAAAGCCCATATACCATTCCGGAAAACACCGTTTTTCTAAATTGCCGGATGCTATAACTGTAATATCAAGATGGCGCGGATCCAATTTTATCTTTTGAAACGTTTTATCTACCAGATCCCTGTCGCCCTCAAGCAATTGTATAAACTGTCCATTACCATACAGTAATACACCAGTGATATTCTTCATTTGGTTATTTTTCCTGCTCAGGGACAAAATATTTTGAAGTTCATCGTCATCCAAATAATCGCTCACTGCACTGAGATAGAGAATGTAATACATTGATTTTCTAATAAATAACCTTTTCTAATTTTTCTTGTTTTTAACTTGATGACGCGCCTGATATGATTTTCGACCCCTCCACACGTTTATCTTGCTTTGATGGTTTTCTTCTGCTGCATCTATTGAATGTGTGCAGGTAATATCATCTTCCTTTTCCGCTAGCTCAGAGATCTGTATATAAAATTTATAGAGGTGATCCAATTCCTCTTCGGAAAGGTCCTCAATATTGACCATCCGGTTACTGGTGCCCTGGTGTGAGGCTATAAGCTCATTGAGTTTCAAATGTATGGCCTTGCTGTCTTTATTTTGAGCCTTCTGGATAAGGAACACCATTAGAAACGTGACCACCGTTGTGCCGGTATTGATCACCAGTTGCCAGGTATCGGAATAATGAAACAGCGGGCCGGTTACGGCCCAGATAATGATCACCGCAAAGGCGATCATAAATGCCGCTGAGCTGCCGGTGGCGGCAGTAGCCCAGTTAGAAAAACGCTCAAAAAAATTTGCTTTCTTTTTCATAGGTCAGTTATCGTTAACAATTGCTTTTTTCTTTCGCTGAAGGTTTACGCTGTGTGGTTTTAATAAATTATAGGTAAAGCTAAATCCCATATATTGCGCGCTCCGGTTATCGTTGGTGCCGTCGAAGAAAACATATCCCTGGGTGACAGCGACGGCGACCCGTTCAGAAATATTGAAATTAATGCTGTTGCATATTTCAGTCATTAAACCTTGTTTGGCGGAAAAGACATACCCGCCACCGAGGCAAAGCGCTTCGGAGAAGCGCCCTTTGGAAAACACGTTGATGGTAGGGCGAAACTCCAGATAACGTGCTGTGTCGGGTTTGAATGAATTGAACTGACCTGTGGCCAATCCGATATCGAAAATTCCGTAAGTCCGGCCAAATTCTACTGCAGGTGCGAACCGCTTCGTAAATCCGCCCCGGGAATTTAAAAAGAAATTGGTTAAAGCTGAAATATAATAGTAACGTGGTTCCTTATTTTCTTTGGAGGTATCAGATTCGATGGTTGTGTCTTTAGCGACATGCCCGGTGATTGCAGCTTTTACAGGAGGAACAACCTGTTGTGCTTTGACATTACTAGTAATCAATGTTGCAATAAGTAGGATAATGAGTATTTTCATTGTTCATTTTCCTCCTTGCTGATCTTTTCGTGTAAACGGGCCACATCAGTATCCTGCTTCATTTTTTCCAGTTCAGGGTCATATTCGTCAATGCCAAGTTTACGTTGTATGCGATGAAGCATATCCAAGACTTTTGTGATCTCCTGTTCCGCGCGAACATTCACTTCAAATTCCAGTTGTTCACGAATTTTTTCCAGGCGCCGCTGCCTGTTTTGACTCATCAGTACCGATATGGAAAGGAAAATGGCAAATATAGAGAGGACCATATCAAGGCCGCTAAAAGGATACCGGTCGAACGGGTGTAACCCGGGCAGATAGTTAAGGTTCCACAGTATGTATATCAATATGGTAAAAAAAGCCGTGATCAGAAAAAACAGGCTGCCAAAGGCATCGGTTAGCCAAATGGCCATTCTATCGATTTTTTCAGGCTTTATAGTTTTTGGTGTTGGCATGTGTGAATTGATTTATCGGTTGCAATCGGTGAGGTAATTTTCTTATTTCCCGACAACAATCCGGTACCTGTTATAGTTTGCTTCCTTTTCTTAATTATATATTTTTTTAATTAGAACATAAGGCACCGCTTTCAGTTGTATTAATAGATTATCTATTCAATAGTTAAGCACCACAAAATTTCAATATAAATACCAATGGAAACTTCTGAAAAATCAGTTGATGTGATCAATGATCTTATAAAAATCAACAATGACCGCTCCGCCGGTTTTGAGAAAGCGGCACAGGATCTGAAGAATGGGAACGGCGAGTTAATTGCCGTGTTTAACCGTCTTGCAGGTGAGAGCCGAGAATATGCCAATGAACTGACGGGCATAGCAAGGCAATATTACGGAGACGTTGCTGAAGGAACGAGTACTTCAGGCGATCTGCACAGAGCGTGGATCTCTATTAAGTCAACTTTTACGGGGAATGACGCTGCCGCTATTTTAGATGAATGCGAACGCGGCGAGGATGCTGCCAAATCAGCTTACAAAGACGCGCTGGACGAGTCAAATGAATTAACCTTTGAAGTTGCCGGTGTCTTGCAAAGGCAGCAGGAGGGGATAATTGCGGGGCACGACCTGATTAAAAACTTGCGTGACCAGGCGCAAAGGAATGAAGAAAGGGAAACGACATTTGAAGATGGTACGGAACGGTTAAACCAGCCGGCGGGTAATCGATTAGATCAAGACGATACCGTTCGATTTGAAACCGAGGCAGTACTGAGTCCGGAACCTGAGAACATAGAACAGGAACAAGAATGGCAGGAAGAGTTGGATTCAGAACAAGGCAATAGCAAGCTGATGGAGTTTTTTGTAAATGAATTAAAGGATCTCCTTTGGGCAGAACGAGAATTGGTAGATACTTTGCCTGATATGGCAGAAGCGGCTACTTCAGCCGAACTTAAAAATGCGTTCCAACTGCACTTGGAAGAGACCCAGGAACATGTTTCCAGGCTGGAGCAGGTATTCGGTATTTTGGGTCTGGAGCCGGAAAGCAGGAAATGTGATGCCATGGCCGGGATCATCGACGAGGGCGATGAGATTATTAGCGCAACGGAGGAAGGTACGGCACAGCGCGATGTTGGGCTGATCTTTGCGGGGCAAAAAGCGGAACATTACGAGATCGCATCCTATGGTGGCATGATCGCTTTGGCCAAGACACTGGGATATTTGGATATTGCTGAATTGTTTGTAATGACCCTTGATGAAGAAAAAACGGCAGACGGTAAATTAACAGAGATAGCCGAGGGTCAAGCCAATTATGCCGCCAGTAACGAACGTACAGAAGAATAGGTGTAGATGGATTGCAGGGTTTTAGAGTCAGATGGCCGCTTTTTTGAGCGGCCTTTTTTTTCGGCTCAAAGCTCGGTATGATTTAAATTCGTCTTGTATCGCTCAATTTCTTCAGGGCTATAATAACAGGTGCCGCCCGTTTCCTGAACGGGATTTGTCCGCGATTAGCAGCGTTTGCAGGGTTACGTCAGAAATTCTGAGCAATTCCATTACTTCCGGCGTCCTAAGTCATTTATAAGCTTACCTCAGTCAGGCCAAATTCACATAGAATATGTTGGTTGGTAATGTCATGAAAGGAAAGAAACATAAATATAATGGCAAAGAATCCAGCTTTTAACATGCCTTGATAATCAATAAATTAAGACGTTAGTTTGTCAAAATGGCAATTTTGGACTCCCTTTTTTACGAATTCGAAAAACCGTTGGGCTATTATCCGTGTTAAACCATAACAAACCTGTTATAAAACCTTTATTCAAAGCCAAATGGGAGATATCATAGTAATTAATGACGATTCAAAAGAATCTTTGCATGCGGCTAAATATGCGTTTAACCTGGCCTGTGTGTACAATAAAAATATTGTACTTGCTAATGTGATTTCGTCAAAACCGACTGTACTGGAGTCACTGGCACGCGCTAAGCCAGTTCCGTCAGGATTCCAGGTCATGTTGGCGGATGAGGAAGGAGCCGAGAACCTGGCCGATCACCTCAACTGCCTGAAATCTGGTTCCGGATTTACACCCGGCATTAAAACGCTGGATGCCACGGGGTATGGTGAGCGCGAATTGATCTCGTATGTCAATATCCAAAAAACGTGGATGATTGTGCGGGGTGCGGCAAACGATTCGGCTATACTGCGGACCACCCTACGGCTGAATATGCAGACTGTCCTGAACCGGGTGCAGTGCCCAATCTTGATGGTTCCAGAGAGTGCAGAGCCGGCAGCATTAGAGCGGCTTGTATACCTGGCTGATTTAAGATATGCTCAGATACCAGTTATAAATTACCTGGCAAAGCTGCACAACGCGAACGAAAGTGTGATTCTGGCCCACATTTGCGCAAATGGGTTGCCTGAGCTTGACAAGTCTTATGCCAGTGACCTGTTTAGTAATGGTTTGAGCCGGAACGTGGTTGGCGGAAATTTGTTTTTCACGCAGCTGAAAAAGAAACATTTTCCGGAAGTTATCGATACTGCCATACATGGCCTGCAGGGGGACATGCTGATCTGCAGTAACCACAGCTATCACTTTGAACAATTATTCGGTAGCACATTCAACAATACAATCCCAGTTTATGTGCTTGTGCCGATATTAGTATTTCCTTACTAGTAGCCCTTCGGTGATTGATCAGGGTTGGGCATATCATGAGATAGGCCTGACCACTTTTTAACCATGCGTACCAAAACAGCTATGTTGAACGGCTTTGCCAGGAATCCGTCTGCGCCGGACTCCCTCGCCAGTGAGGCAAGGTTCTCATCACCAGAAATTAACAAGACCGGGATATCTTTGGTGAGGTCATTGGATTTGATTTCGCGGCATAGCCTGGAGCCCAGGCCGTCCGTCAATTGATTATCCAGTAGTACCAGGTCCGGCCGGTTGATGATGATCCGCTTTACCGAGTTTTTATCAGGATAGGTAATAACCTCAAACCCTTCCTGATTCAGCAATTCCTTCAGGATATCCAAAAGGTCCGGGTCGTCTTCTATCAAGATGATCTTTTTCATTCCTTCGATATTACCTGTTATATTTTTTAGCCCGTTTGGCCAAGGATAAAGCATGCGAAGACTTGAGCTGCCCGGGTTCCAGTTGCCACAACCAGTTGTTTTTTCCGGCAGAAGGCGTATTTATCCGGTGATTTTCGTCTAATCCGAGTACGTCCTGCACTGGTGTAATTGCGATATTGGAAGCGGAGCGATAACACAGGTCAATCAATACGTCGTTCACATTAGTTTCATTCACCTTTCCACATATATAATGCTCCAGGCTTGCCCGTGCATCTTTTGATGCATCCTTCCTGAACCAACCTACAAGGGTGTTATTGTCATGTGTACCTGTATAGGTAACGCTATGATTTTTATGATTGTGAGGTGTATGAACCGATACCGGCATTTCCGGTCCGAATGCATACTGCAATACATTCATTCCCGGAAGGCCGAGCTGATCACGCAACTGGTAAACGCCATCGCTGATGTCGCCAAGGTCTTCGGCAATAAACGGCAGATTCTGCAAGCTCTCGTCAAACGCTTTGAAAAGTGCCGCACCCGGGCCAGGCTGCCATTTCCCGTCAATCGCTGTTTTCTCGTCGGCGGGTACTTCCCAAAAATCATAAAATGCCCGGAAATGGTCGAGCCTGACCAGATCAAAAAACTGCAGATTTTTAGAAAGCCGGCTTAGCCACCACCGATACCCAGTCCGGCGATGTTCCTCCCAGTCATATACCGGCATTCCCCATAGTTGGCCAGCACTGTTAAAATAATCCGGCGGGACACCTGCGACGGCAGCCATATTCCGGTTTTTATCCAGCTTGAACAGGACAGGATCAACCCATACATCTGCAGAATCGTAGCTAACATAAAAAGGGAGATCTCCAATTATCTTGATCCCCAGGCTGTTGACATAGACTTTGAATTTAGTCCATTGCTTTAAAAAAATATATTGCAGCCATTTTGATTGTTCGATCGCTCCGGAATGGGTGTCTTGGAAGGCATTAATGGCGTCCGGATTGCGATATTTATAACGGGCGGGCCACTGATACCATGGTTTCCCTTTTTGTGCCGACCTGAATGCCTCATATAAAGCAAAATTATTCAGCCAATAAGCTTCGTTTTTCTTAAACTGATCGTATTCTCGCAAAACAGCCGCATCTGCATTTTTCTGAAAAGTATTAAAGGCGCGATCAAACAGTTTTTGCCTGCTGCTGCCGGCATGTTTAAAGTCAGCTGCGGCACCTGGTTCCAGCTCGTATTTTTTTATTTCGGACCGCGTTAACCACCCATCCCTTACCAGTTCTTCAGGGCTGATTAAGAGCGTATATCCCGCCATGCTGCTGCAGGCACTGTACGGCGAAAAAGCAGCCGCAGCACTAGTTGCGTTAATGGGCAGGAGTTGCCAGTACTGCTGGCCAGCTTCCATGAGAAAATCCGCAAACTTTCTGGCCTCGGGGCCCATATCACCAACTCCATAGGATGACGGCAGGGAAGTAATGTGCATGATCATACCTGCGCCGCGTTTGCTTTCGGGCCTGGAAGAATGGAGTAATCCGAAGGGCATGATTTGAAAGATGTCTGTTATCATTAATTCGTCCGGGATATGCATCTTTGCCCCCCTAAGGATGTCCAACCATACCAGCGGCGCATTTTCCGGCAGGACAATTTTTGTATTTTCCCAGTCCATAGATAGGGGATTTTCACCAAGCGTTCCCAAATGAAGCGGCGCCACGACGATCAGCCATTCATTTACATGCCTGCGCGCGAAGGCGATCACATTTTTTTTGTATTTACCTTTAACCCGGAGGGGTATATAGCTGCCCTGGCTGAAGACGTACTTATTTTCCTGCCTAAATCGAAAAAGGAGCGCGGTCAGCCATATCTTGATATTGCCTGAATAGCGGTCATCCCAAAGGTTTTCCGGAGCACAGTCTTTCAATAATGCCTGTGATCGCCTTTCGTAGTCAACGGCCCTCCGGTTATCCGGATCAACCAGGCTAAAATCCCATGATTCGCAACCCTGGTAAACATCCGGGACTCCTGGGCAGGTAAATTTTAGCATTACCTGCGTTAACGAATTAATTACTGTCAGATCAGCGATATCCTGTTGCAATCCCAACAAACTTTTGTGGAATGGGGTGGTAACGGACAGTAATTTACCGGCAAGGTTGAGGGTAGCAATTTCATAATCCTCATTGGGCTCAGCCCATTGCGTGTGTACTTTGGCTTCGCGCAATGCTTTGGTAAGGTATGCTTTAAGCCGATCCCCAAGGTCTGCCGTATCATGGCCCGGCATCGGATAGCAACCGCAAAGCGTCTGATAAATCAGGTATTCATCGTTTCTGTCCGGTTTATCGCTTTCCTTTAAAGTATCGTTTAGTTTGAACCATTTCCTGACTGTTTTGATCCAGTCTTCACCTAAGTCAGTGAGCACATTTAACCGCGCCCGCACATCTTCACCGCGCTTGGTATCATGTGTTGAGGTTGCATTCAATGATAACGGCCATAATTCCTGGCGCTTGATCATTTGCTTATGAAAATTTGCGACCTCAATGCCAAAGGCATCGGGAGAATCTCCTACTTCATTATGCCCAAGGAAACGTTCATAAGTATACATCAGGGTGTCCTCAACCCCTTTTGCCATTAATGGTCCTGCAAATTGCATACACCTTTGGTAAAAAAGCAGACACCCCGCTTTAAGATCTTCGCTGCTCCCTTTGTAAAAGAAAATCTCTTCCAGTAACCCAACGGCTTTTTTTAATGAATGATCCCATTCAACAACAGCGTCAAAGATTGCACGTAACAGATTTTTCTCTTCGGCAGGCAAAGGAAACTGATTCCCATAGTAACGGTATACCGGGCATTGAACCAGAAATCGTCCGATGGCAGTTTTAAGTTGCTTTGAAAGTTTGCCCGAAATTTTCTTACCATGATCCAAACGCAGATCAAAAAACAGCTGGTGCAAATTATTCAGTTCGCCTCCCATGGACTTCTTCAGAATGGCGGCTTTTTTTTCCGAAATAGCGCTGGGTATATCTGGTTTTTCGTCGATCAGGGCGTGATAAAATGATGTAAAAACTCCTTTATTTTCATTCGAGGTCAGCAGGTTGTTAACCTGGGCCAGAAAATCATAACCCGTGTTACCCTGCACCGGCCAATTCACAGGAAATGATTCGCCTTCTTCCAAAATCTTTTCGACAACAATAAATACTTCGTCCCCTGCTAACGCACGGAGCCGCTCCAGGTAACAGGCAGGGTCAAATAAACCATCAATGTGATCAACACGCAGTCCCTGTATCAGCCCCTCGTCGAGAAGTGATTTGATAAACCGATGGTATTCCCGGAAAACCAACTCGTCCTGCATATTCAGACAAATCAGGCTGTTAACCGTAAAAAAGCGCCGGTAATTCATACGGGAATCGCTCTCCTTCCAATACGCCAGGCGGTAATGCTGCTTATCCAGTAAGGATTGCAATTTCTCCGGATCGCTGTTTATTTTGTTCACTGCATCATTCAGAAAATGCGCATCATCCTCCAGTCCGGCTGACTTGCAGAGCAGGCTCTTGATTTCGGCAACGTTGGGTACCTCCCGGCTCAATTCCGCTATTACAGTTTTAAGCTTTGAAGAAAGATTTTTGTCAGTGGACCCGATCACCTGTAAATAGGATCCTGCATTCAGTGGGTAGTATTGACCTCCATAGTCAAAGGAGAACCCTCCGCCCGGAGTTATTGTCACTGAAATTTGTCTATTATTTACAATCTGATCTACCGTATCGCCAAGAACCGGGATCATCAGCTTACCTTCAAAACCTGCGGCGTCCCAAAAAATGTCAAAGAATCCACTATACACCGAGCTCCGGCCATTCTCCAGGATGTCCATCAATCTGAGGTTCTTGTCATGAAATGCCATATGGTTGGGAACAATGTCCTGTAGCCAGGAGATGCCCGCCAGACGGAGCTTTTTACTGATCTTCCTGAATTGTTCGAGCGTTCCGATCTCCGGATTGATACAATGCGGATCGGTAACGTCATATCCATGGTTACTGCCCGGAACAGCTTCGAAGATGGGGGAGGCATATATGGTGCTTACCCCCAGATCGACCAGGTATGGAATAATCCTTTCAAAGTCGGTG
>Ga0163162_10000206_pt1 | contig 54701 bp, 46 predicted proteins | sample S55metaG_FD_115310 | JGI IMG/M metagenome (GOLD analysis project Ga0163162, IMG submission 115310) | Switchgrass rhizosphere microbial communities from Kellogg Biological Station, Michigan, USA - S5-5 metaG | ecosystem: Host-associated > Plants > Roots > Rhizosphere > Soil | place: USA... | reverse complement strand
GGCCGCAGAAATGGTGGCGAAAAGTTTTTCATTTTCCCAGGGCTTTAAAATAAAGTCGGTGGCTCCTTTTTTAATTGCTTTAACTGCAAGTTCAACATTTCCAAAGGCTGTCATTAAAATGACTACATAATCTTTATCAATAGATAAAATGTGTTCGAGCCAATATAGTCCTTCGCGACCATCACTTGCACCTTTTTGATAGTTCATATCAAGCAGGATGATATCTACTTCATTTTTACTTAGTAAAACATTGATTTCTTTAGGCGATTTACAGGTAATTACCTGCTTAACCTGTTGTTTTAAAAACAAACGGGCACTAAGCAGAATATCGTCGTCGTCATCGATAATTAAAACTGTGGCGTCTAACATAAATTTAAATTTGATGCGCTAAAGTAATAAAACTGTCCGCTCCCGCACATCAACTGTCCGATAATGAACAGTTAAAAATAATAAAAACTTATAATTTATTGATTTACAGAAGTTTAATTGTGGTTTTGGGTTTTGGCACAAGCTTGGCATAAGGGAAACCGAACAGTACAACCGAACACATGGATAAGAAAATAGAGAAAAAAAGATTTAGCACTAAAAGCCTGTTACTAATAGGTGGAGCAATTGCTTTTGTAGCAGTTGTAATTTATGGCTATACTTTATCCCTCAAAAAAGTTTATAGTGCCGATGCCGATAAATTAACCATCAGTAAAGTAGAATATGGCGATTTTGAAGATGTAGTACTGTTAAATGCCAGTGTAGTTCCCTTAACCTCCGTTATTGTAAGTTCATCTGAAGGTGGAACAGTTGCGGAGATTTTTACTGAGAATGGGGCTTCGGTTGTGAAAGGAACGCCATTATTAAGAATCTCCAATTCAAATGCCATGTTGAGTTATACCTCAAGTCAGACAGCAGCAACCGAGCAGATTAATCAGTTGCGGAAATCACGGTTAGATTTAGAGCAAAATCAGCGGGTTTTAAATCAGGATGTTTTAGATGTAGAAAATAGCTTAAGAACAGCAACCCGTCAATATAGATTAGATAGTGCGCTTTTTGCTAAAAAAGTGATTACGCTCCAGGAATTTAACAAGTCTAGCCAGGATCATGAATATTATCAAGGCAAATTGAAAATTGTACGTCAGGCCATTAAACAGGAAAATCAAAGCCGTAAAATGCAACTGGCACAGATTGATCAATCGATGGGGCAAATGAACGAAAGTTTGGAAATGATCCGCAAGAACATTGAAAATATGACCATTAAAGCTCCGGTTTCTGGTAAACTCTCTTCTTATGATCCGGTAATCGGTAAATCATACAATTCGAACGAAATGATCGGAAAGATAGATGTGTTGCAAGGTTATAAACTTCAGGCCGGTGTTGATGAATATTACATTAACCGGGTAAAAGAAGGACAAACTGCTAACTGTGAATTTAATGGTAAAACTTATAACTTAACCGTAAGTAAAGTAATCCCTGAGGTTACAGCAGGGCAGTTCCAGGTAGAAATGGTTTTTAAAGGTGCAGCACCTGAAGGTTTACGCCGTGGATTATCATTGCAAACAAAATTAACTTTGTCTGATAATAGCAAATCGCTGCTGCTTGCTCAGGGACAGTTTTTCCAGAGTACAGGTGGCTCCTGGGTTTTTGTGGTAAACAATGGGAAAGCAATCAAGAAAAATGTTAAAATCGGTCGGAAAAACTATCTGTATTATGAAATATTAGGTGGTTTACAGAAAGGCGACGAAGTAATTACTTCATCTTATGATCAGTTTAACCAATATGATCAGGTGGATATTAATAAATAAGTTTGGCGTTTGGCGTTTGGCGTTTGGAGTTGGGAGTTGGGAGTTTGGAGTTTGGAGTTTGGAGTTTGGAGTTTGGAGTTGGGAGTTTGGAGTTTGGAGTTTGGAGTTTGGAGTTTGGAGTTTTTGAATAATGGACTATAAAGTTAACAATATAATCAGGTCTTGATACCTGGTACTATATACTTGATACTAAAAAGCTATGATAAAAATAGAAAATCTGGAAAAAGTTTACAAAACGGAAGAAGTAGAAACGACTGCACTTAATGGAATTAACCTTCATGTGGCAGCAGGAGAATTTGTTTCCATTATGGGGCCATCAGGCTGCGGAAAATCTACCTTATTAAATGTGATGGGTTTATTGGATAAGCCAGAAAGTGGAAGTTATAAATTTATCGATACCGAACTTTTAACGCTTAACGATAGGGAACGTTCAAATTTCCGCAAAAGAAATATGGGATTCGTTTTCCAGAATTTTAATTTGATCGATGAATTAACCGTTTTTGAAAATATTGAACTGCCTTTAATTTATAATAAGATTCCTGCTGCAGAACGTAAACAATTGGTAAACGAAATTATTGAGAGAATGAATATTGTGAACCGGAGCGGCCATTTTCCTCAACAGTTATCTGGTGGACAGCAGCAAAGGGTAGCAGTAGCAAGAGCGCTGGTAACCAAACCGAAATTGGTTTTGGCCGATGAGCCTACCGGAAATCTGGATAGCTCGCATGGTAACGAAGTAATGGAGCTGCTCTGCGAGCTGAATGAAACCGGAACTACCATTGTAATGGTTACACACTCCAGTCACGATGCCAGTTTCTCTAACCGGATCATTAACCTGAAAGACGGGCATGTGATATCTGAAAAAATAAATAAAAGCAGAAACGAAGAGCTGATATAAGGAGAAAAGGCTGAAGGTTGTAAGGTAGACGGTCGAATTATTTCAGCCTTTAACCATTGCCTTCCTGCCTTCAACCTCAAAAAAGATTTTAGTTTAGTTAATAATAAGTCTACCCAAAAATCTTCCTGGATGGGAAGATTTGGGAAGGCGAAATAGTAAAAAACACCAGATAGGCATTTTGAACGCCACACGCTAACCACCTATCTCCAAACAATAACAATATGTTCAAATTAAACCTGAAAATAGCCCTGCGCAACCTTTGGAAAAACAAAGGCTTCTCTCTGATCAATATAGGCGGCTTAGCCCTTGGTTTAGCCAGTTGTATGGTTTTATTGCTCTATGTTGCTTATGAATGGAGTTATGATAAGCAATTTTCTAATCACGATAAAACTTATGTGGTTTATCAAAACATGGAGGCAAGTGGTAAAACTTTTAGCTGGGCGTGGACACCTAATGTGATGGCTAAAGAAGTGCAGGAGAAAATCCCCGGCGTTAAATATGCCGCTCACACTACCTATCCTAGAAAACAACTCATTACCGTTGGCGATAATAAGATCAATAGCAGTGCGATATTTGCCGATCAGAATTTTACTAAAATACTGGATTATAAGTTTCTTGAAGGTAATGCGGCCACAGCGCTAAAAAATGTAAATACCATTATTCTGACCAAGTCTTTCGCAACAAAATTATTTGGAAAGGAAGATCCGATTAATAAAATGGTAAAGCTGGAAAATCAGGACGTATTAAAGGTTGAAGCGGTAATAGAAGATGCACCAGCAAACAGCAGCTTAATTTTTGAATGTATTATGCCATGGGCTTTGTTCGAAAAACGAGAACCCTGGGCAAAAGATGGCAATTGGGGGAATAACATGTGTTTAACCCTTGTTCAATTACAGGATAATAACTTTTTCTCTGCTGCAAATAACTTAATGCATGATATTTACAAGCGCAATCAGAAAGATAATTTGTCGGTAGCACTATTGCATCCATTAAACAAATGGCATCTGTACGACGATTTTGTAAATGGTAAATCAGTAGGTGGTAAAATAGATCAGCTTAGAATATTCTTGTTGCTGGCCTTTTGCATCTTGTTGATTGCCTGTGTGAATTTTATGAACTTATCTACGGCACGGTCAGAGCGCAGGGCAAAAGAAGTTGGCGTTCGTAAAGCAATCGGCTCAACACGCAAATCTTTAATCAATCAGTTCTTTTTAGAATCCCTGCTCATCACATTTATCGCTACAGTTTTAGCTTTTATTTTAATTGAGGTGAGTTTACCCTATTTTAATAGTTTGTTAGATATTAAATTAACGATAGATTATCATAACGGCGCATTTTGGTTAACCTTATTTGGATTGATGATTTTAACCGGCTTAATTGCTGGCAGTTATCCGGCACTGTATCTCTCTTCTTTCGAACCGATTAAAGTTTTAAAAGGTTTCACCCTTAAAACAGATTCATCCACTTCGGTGAGGAAAGTATTGGTAGTTGGCCAATTCGTTTTTGCTGCAGCTTTAATTGTTTGTACAGCAGTGATTTATCAGCAGCTCAATTACGTAAAAAATAAGCCTGTTGGTTATGACAAGTCTAATTTGATTCAAATAGCTGTAACAGGTAAAATAAACGATGCCGTTAAATTGGAATTGCTGAAAACCCAACTACTAGCCTCAGGTGCTGTAAGCAATGTCACTTCCTTTAGTACAGATTTTACCGAGGGTGGAAATAATACTACAAATGTAGAATGGGAAGGTAAAAACCCAAATGAGAATATTTCTTTCAACCATAGGTCAATAGGATATGATTTTGTTGAAACCATTGGTACAAAAATGATTAGTGGTCGGGAATTTTCATCGAAATTTCCCAATGATACAAATAGCGTGTTGTTAAATGAAGCTGCTGTGAAAATGATGGGATTAAAAAAACCGATCGGCAAGGTGATTACCTTCTGGGGTAAAAAACTAACCACAGTTGGTGTGGTAAAAGATTTTGTGGTAGAAAGTGCTTATCAAAGAGTAGCCCCAATGATTTTCAGGACAAGTACAAATGGCGATGCCAGCGTGATGATAGCAAGGTTAAGTCCAAATCAGAACATCAGTTCATCACTGGCTAAAATTGATGAGCTGGTAAAGCAGATGGAGCCTAATTATCCTGTTAACCGCAAATTTGTGAACGAATCTTTTGAAGTGAAGTTTAAAAATGAAAAATTATTAGGTTCGCTTTCCAACTGGTTTGGTGGTTTCGCCATTTTCATTTCTTGTTTAGGATTATTAGGCCTGGCGCTTTTTATGGCAGAGCAACGCAAAAAGGAAATCAGTATCCGTAAGGTTTTAGGTGCCAGTACAGGCAATATCCTCGTATTACTCAATAAAGATTTTATAAAACTGGTTGCCATTGCAAATATAATTGCATTTCCTTTAGCCTATATTATTATCAATAAATGGCTTTCTGCTTTTGAATACCGTGTGTCCATTTCATTTCTACCCTTTCTGCTGGCTATCGTCATCTCGGTTTTAATCGCAGTTTTAACGGTCAGTTTGCAATCGGTTAAGGTAGCGAAGGCTAACCCGATTGATGCACTTAAATATGAATAAGCCACGCGCTTAGCGTTTGGCGATCAGCGTGGATTTACCGCTAACCGCCAAACGCTTTACGCTAAACCTCAATAATATGTTTAGACTTAACTTAAAAATAGCACTACGTAACCTTTGGCGAAACAAGGTGAGCTCCTTTATTAACGTAACTGGGCTGGCCATTGGCTTGGCTGCCTGTTTAATGCTGCTTTTGTATGTTACTTACGAATGGAACTTTGATAAGCAGGCTAAAGAATCGGCTAATGTTTTTACCACTATGACCAATATTCCGGGCGATAACGGGAAGATTTCCGTAACTTTTGAAGGCTCAACCACTGCTTTCGGTCCGGTAATTAAACAAAGTTTGCCAGAACTGAAGTATATGGCGAGGATGGATTATGGAGGTAGAAATTTAATTGCCAACGGACAAAATGCATTTAAGCGTCAATCCAAATTTGCAGAGCCAGATATCCTTAAAATGTATGATTATAAGTTTATCCAGGGAAATGCCAATACCGCCTTAAATTCTCCAAATTCGGTTATTTTAACTGAATCTACTGCTAAAGTATTATTTGGAACAACCGATGTGCTGAATAAGATTGTACGTTTTAAAGACCGTTTCGATCTGAATATTACCGGCGTAATTAAAGACCGGCCTGACAATAGCTCAAACAAATTTGATTATTTAATACCCTGGGCTTTATACGAAACGATTGATGCAAGCGCCAAAGATCTAAACTGGAGTAATTTTAGTTATGTAACACTGGTGATGTTAAAAAATGGCGCAAACTTAGATTTGGTAAACCAAAAAATCAGTGAGATAGAGAAAAAAAATAATACAAACAATCAGCAATCGCAGGTATTGTTCCCACTGGCAAAGCTACATTTATATGGCAAGTTCGAAGATGGCAAAAGTATTGGTGGAGCAATAGAACAGATTTATCTGTTTGTTGGACTAGCTTTCGGCATTCTTTTAATAGCCTGCATTAATTTTATGAACATGGCTACAGCCAAGTCCGAAAAACGCGCAAAAGAGGTTGGCATAAAAAAGACTATTGGCGCCCACCGGAGTTCGCTGATTGTACAGTTCTTAACCGAATCGATGATGTTAACTTTTATTGCGGTTATTTTTTCGATTGCCATCCTCGAGATCTTTTTGCCCGCTTTTAACAACCTGTTGAATATAAAATTGAATATCTCTTATTTCAACGGCACCAGTTGGATAGGCATTGTTGGAATAGTTTTAGTTACCGGATTAATCGCGGGCAGTTACCCTGCATTTTACCTCTCATCTTTTAACCCCATACAGACCTTAAAAAGAAAAATAAAATCAAAAGGCTTATTTTCGGTTAGTTTAAGGCAGGTATTGGTAGTAGGGCAGTTTTGTTTTGCTATCATTCTCATTATTTCCACTTTAGTTATCTACAAACAGATTCAATATATTAAAAACAGGCCGGTAGGATTTGATGTAAATGCCCTCGTAGAAATGCCGCAGGATGGGGAATTGAAAACAAAATATGAGCTGTTGCGCAATGAGCTGCTAAAATCTGGGGCGGTTACTTCGATGTTCCAATCATCAGTTAGCTTATCGCATCATGGAAGAAATTTTTCGGGTATAGAATGGGAAGGAATGTTGAAAGCGACAAACAACCAAATGTTTAACCAGGTCATTACCACTTACGATTTTATCAAAACCAATGGCATCAAATTAACCAAAGGGAGAGATTTTTCAGAAAACTTCGCTTCAGATACAAGTGCTGTGATGGTAAGTGCTTCGGCAGTAAAAATTTTTGACTATAAAAATCCGGTAGGCAAAACCATTACCATTTTTGGCGATAAATTTAACATCATAGGTGTTTTCGACGATTATGTCTGGGATTCGCCTTATAAATCGAATAACCCGATGGTGGTGTTTTTTGACAAGAAACAAACGGGAAACATCACGATGCGTCTAAATGAAAATAACAGTCTTCAAAGTAATATGGAAACCATCAGCAGGATTACAAAAGCTTTAAATCCGGCTTATCCATTAGAGATTAGTTTTTTAAATAACGTTTACGCTGAAAAATACAATGCCGAAAAAACTTTGGGCATCCTGTCTAACCTTTTCGGCGGACTGTCCATTTTTGTTTCCTGTTTGGGCCTTTTTGGTCTGGTAGCTTATAGTGCTGAGCAAAGAACAAAAGAATTCGGTGTGCGCAAGGTGCTAGGTGCCTCCTTATTTAATTTAATGCAATTGCTATCGTTCTCTTTTATAAAGATGATTGTAGTATCCATCATAATCGCGATCCCTTTGAGTTACTTTTTAATGAATAAATGGCTGAATAATTTTGAATTCCATACGCAAATCACTTGGTGGATTATGCCTGTAGCTACCTTGGGTACTTTATTAATGGCATTAATTACGGTGAGCTTTCAGGCTTATAAAACGGCAAGGGCTAACCCTGTTGATGCTTTAAAATATGAATAACGAAATGCGATAGGCGTTTGGCTGGAATTTAACGCTTTACGCCAGACGCTTTACGCCAAACCTAACAAATATGTTCAAATTAAATCTAAAAATCGCCTTACGCAACCTCTGGAAACACAAAGGCTTCACATTAATTAATGTTGGTGGTCTGGCCATCGGCATGGCTTGTTGTTTAATGTTGTTGCTATATGTAAATTACGAATGGAGTTTCGATAAACAGTATAAAAATGCAGAGAAAGTTTATTTTGCAACTTTAAACCTGAAATATAATGGCAAACTGGCTACAACCATGGCGGTGCCGAATAAGTTAGCCAATGCTGCTGTGATAGAACTGCCTGGTATTAAAAATGCTGCACGCATCACCATGCCCGGCAACTCAAGGCTTTACAGTCATGATCAGAATCATTTTAAACTGGAGGCATTGAGCGCAGATCCCAGTTTTTTGAAAATCCTTAGTCAGAAATTTATTTATGGTAATGCAGAAACAGCATTGGCCGAACCGAATAATATATTGATCAATGCCTCTACAGCCAAAAAGTTGTTTGGTAATCAAAATCCAATGGGACAGCGCATTACTTATGATAATAAAGTTAGTTTGAAGGTAAGTGCAGTAATTGAAGACTTGCCTAAAAACCAGACTATCAAGTTTGATGTGCTGCAGCCCTGGGCATTTTTTGAACAGGAAAATCCGGGCGAACGAGAGAACGGATGGGGTGCTATTACCTGTTTAACTTTATTACAGCTGAAAGATCATGCCGATTTTACGGCTACTAATACAGCTATTAAAGACTTTATTGTAAATAAAGAACCTGACCTAAAAGAAATGACTTATCAGCTTTTTCTTTTTCCTTTGGCTAAATTCCATTTGTACGATCATTTTGAGAACGGAAAATCGGCCGGAGGTAAGATAGATCAGTTGCGGTTATTTGTTTTTCTGGCCATTTGCGTATTATTTATTGCCTGCATCAATTACATGAACCTCTCTACGGCCAAATCAGAAAAACGGGCCAGGGAGGTCGGCGTGCGCAAAGCTTTGGGCTCTACGAGGAATACCATTATGGGGCAGTTTATGATCGAATCGCTATTGTTGTCAGTTATAGCTATGGCCATTGCTTTCATTACGCTCGAACTTTCCTTGCCCTATTTTAATAACCTGCTTAATATTTCCATTAAGATTGATTACAGTTCTTACCCATTTTGGGTGCTGTTGCTATCGATGATATTGATTACAGGCTTACTTGCCGGAAGCTACCCGGCATTTTACCTTTCTTCTTTTATTCCGGTAAAAGTGCTTAAAGGTTTTAAAAGTTCAACGGGCTCCTTATCTATCCGCAAAACATTGGTGGTGTTACAGTTTAGTCTTTCCATCTGTATGATTATCTCTGCCATTGTAATTTACAGCCAGATCCAGCACCTCAAAAATAAGCCGTTGGGTTTCGATCAAACGGCACTCGCTCAGATCGACCTGGAAGGCGAATGGACTAAGCCAGAGAAACTAGCATTGTTTAAAAATGAATTACAATTAGCAGGAGCCATTACAGCAGCTACCGAATACGCTGGTTCTTTTACCAATAGTGGTTCTATTACCAGCGATATTTCTTGGCCCGGTAAACCAAAAAACGACGTTTCTATCATTAATTATAGAAGTACCGGTTTCGATTTTGCCAAAACTACAGGCGTAAAAATTGTAGCTGGCAGGGATTTTGACCCCAGGTTTCCTGCAGATACTGCTACCTCGCTTTTGCTCAACCAAACAGCTGTTAAAGCCATGGGCTTAAAAAATCCGGTGGGTACAGTGATCCATTGGGGTGATAATCCACCGCTTAAAGTGGTAGGGGTGGTACAGGATTATTCAAATGAGTCTCTTGCTTCGAAAATACAGCCCACCGTTTACTATTACAATATCAAAACGAGTAGAGCTTTATTGCTTAAATTAAATCCGGCACAATCATTAAGTACTTCAGTTGAAGCAATCAAATCGGTAAGCAGTCGCTTAAACCCTGCTTATCCGGTGGAGGTAAAAATGATTAGTCAGGGGATGGCCGAAAAACTGCAAAGCGAAAAATTACTAAGCGTGCTATCTAATCTGTTTGGTGGTTTTGCGATTTTTATATCCTGCCTGGGTTTGCTTGGCCTGGCTCTGTACACTGCCGAACAGCGTAGCAAAGAAATCAGCATCCGCAAAGTATTAGGTGCTAACCTTTCCGATATTTTAATCCTACTGAATAAAGATTTTATGAAGCTGGTGGTTATTGCCAACCTGATTGCCATTCCGGTAGCTTACATCCTCGTGGCTAAATGGCTCGAAAAGTATGATTATAAAATTTCGATTAACCCATGGCCTTTTTTGCTGGCACTTTTCACTTCCATACTAATTGCACTCGTTACCGTAAGCATGCAAACTTTTAAAGTTGCCAAAGCCAACGCCGTTGATGCACTTAAATATGAATAACACCTGCGTGAGGCGTTTGGTGCTAAGCGTTTAAACGCTACACGCCAAACACTTTACGCTAAACCTACGCCTTATGTTCAAATTAAACTTAAAAATCGCATTGCGAAACCTTTGGAGAAGTAGAGGTATTACTTCAATTAATGTTGGTGGTTTAGCCATTGCTTTGGCTGCTTTTATTTTAGTTGTGCTTTATTTTACTTACGAAACCAGCTTTGATAAAACCAATCCAAACTACAATAATATTTATGTAGTTGGACGGATTTATCCTGATTTTAAAACGAACTACACTTCGCCACCATTTGCAAAAGCAATAAAACAGAATTTCCCGGAGGTAGAAAACGCCGGGATTACCAAACGTGGTTTTTTCGAATTCACCATGAAGAATGGCAAAAATACATTGTTTGCCAAAAACCTTATGCAAGCTGATTACAATGCCGCTAAGATTCTTGATTTGAAACCTACGGGAGGCTTAGAAAAACCTGCAGGTGATGCTGACAGACTTTCTTACCTGAGCGAGGAAAACATGAAAGTGCTTTTTCCAAATAAAACAGATAACAAGCCTGAAATGGTAGGAATGGGAGCAAGCAATTCGGGCATTACCAGTAAAATTAATGGTTCAATTACAAATAATTTGCATTCAAATATTACTTTCGATGGCATTTCAATCGGTAATGAAATAGGACAGGGAGAGAATTATGGATATAACAATTACACGACCTATATTCAGGTAAAACCTGGAACTGACGTTGCAAATCTGGAACAAAAAATCACAGACTTATACCGGAAAGAATTATTAAAAGGCGAAACTGACCAGAAAACAATAGAAGAAATAAAGGGTGTTTCAACATTTTTAGACCCGCTTGCAAATTTGCACCTCAGGCCAAAGGCGGGTAATGATGCGCCTTATAAAATACTAATCGCCCTTTCTGTACTTGGAATTCTGATCCTGGTTATTGCCTGTATCAATTTCACCAATCTAAGCATTGCTCAGGCTACAAAAAGGGCCAAAGAAGTCGGCATAAAAAAAGTAATGGGTGCTTATCGTTTCCAGCTTACCACACAATTTCTTGCCGAAATATTTATTCAATGTTTTGTCGCTACAATTCTTGCCTTAACAATAGCAGAATTAGCCCTGCCATATTTCAACAACCTTTTTCAGGTTAATTTATCCATCTGGAATATTGAAAATAACTTATTCTGGCAATTGCCCTTAATTTTATGCCTGATTACATTTGTGGCAGGTACTTATCCAGCTTTAGTATTATCAGGTTTCAAACCTGCGTTGGTACTAAAAGGTAATTTTTCGACCAGTAAACAAAGCTCATGGCTGCGAAATGGCCTACTGATTTTTCAGTTCAGCATTGCGGTGATTTTTATAATTGGTTTGTTCATTATCAACGCACAATTGAAATATATGCGGACTCAGGATCTGGGTTTTACAGCAAATCAGGTTGTTTACATTAAAAACATAAGTCTTTTCCATAAACCTGAAAAATTTGCTCCGGTTAGAGATAAAATCTTAAAAATCCAGGGAATAAAATCAGTAACTGTAGCTACTGGTGTTCCTGATGGGAGCGAAAACGGAGGTAACGGTTATACCGTAAATGGTGTGCAGAAAAGCATTGATTTTGTCGATGTGGATTTTGATTACTTTGAAACACTTGATATTAAATTAAAAGAGGGGCGGTTTTTCTCCAAGTCATACAGTACAGATACTACCAACTCTGTGGTGATAAATGAAAGTGCTGTTGCGAAATATGGAATTAAAAATCCAGTCGGACAGACGATAAGAGGTTGTAATATAGATTATAAGATTGTAGGGGTAGCAAAAGATTTTAAAGCACAAGGATTTGAAAGTGCCGTTCAGCCTACTATTTATGCAATTAAAAATCCTTGCGGTAATTCAAAAACGCAAATCATGGTTAAAATTGAGGAAAATAAAATGGTTGATGCTTTGGCTGCTTTGAAAGCACAATGGCCACAAATAAATCCCCAGGACGGCGAAGACTTTCGATATGAATTTTTAGATGAACTTTACGGTAAACTTTTCAAAAAACAGGAGCAGTTACAATCCGCGTTTTTCGCAGCGGCATTGCTCACCATCTTCATTGCTATTTTAGGTTTGTTTGCCTTTGCAAAATACATCACCAACGGACGCATCAAAGAAATTGCAGTGCGCAAAATTTTGGGAGCAAGTGATCTTCAAATCTTCAAATTAATTAACAGTTCATTTTTTATCATGGTACTCATAGCTAACGTAATTTCCTGGCCGGTAGCTTATATCCTAACTAAAAAATGGCTCGAAACTTTTGCCTACCGAATTGATTTACCTGCGCTACCCTTTGTTAGTAGTGCATTAATTACGATTTTATTAACTGTAATAACCGTAAGCATTCAGGCAAAAAAAGCGGTTAAAGCAAACCCTGTTGATGCCCTTAAATATGAATAAGACCTGCGAGTGGCGTTTGGCGATAATTTTCGCTAATCTCCAAACGCTTTACGCTAAACTACACTCAAGATGTTCAAACTTAACCTAAAAATCGCCTGGCGAAACCTCTGGAAAAACAAAGGCTATACGCTGATCAATATTCTTGGCCTTTCTATTGGTATGGCTAGTTGTATTTTGATCTTTATTTTTATCCGCTATCAAATGAGTTTTGATGAGGGATTTAAAAATGAGGACAGGATTTTCAGAGTAGTTACCGACTGGAATTACAATGCGTATGATGACTTTTCAGCTGGCGTGCCAATACCTTTTTCTGCCGCCGCCAGAAATGAGATCGCAGGATTTGAAAAAGTGGGATCCATTTTGAAAAGAGGTGGTGTTATCAGTATAAAAGATGCAGTTGGTAAAGAGAAACTTAAGTCACGCGAAGCCGTTTATTATACCCAGCTTGATTTTTTTGATATTTTTAGTGATATAAAATGGATTTACAGTGCTCCTGAATTGGCATTATCAAAACCAAATTCAGCTGTTTTAACGGAAAAGTACGCTATTAAATTTTTTGGTAGTGTGAAAAGTGCTATCGGGAAAACCATTACTGTTGGAAATAAAACAGATTTACTGGTTGCAGGAATAATTGAAGACCAGCCACAAAATAGTAGTTTTCCACTTGGTATTGTAATTAGTTACGAAACCTTTGCCGGTAGATTTAACGAGAATTGGGACTCTGTAAATTCAAGTACTTCAAGTTATGTATTATTAAAAGATGGACTTACAGCCAAAGATGTTCAGGCATCATTAACAAGGTTCAATCAAAAATATTATCCGATTGAAAAAATAGCTGGTAATCAAAAAAATAAGCTTCAGCCATTAAGAGATATACATTTTAGTGAAAAATACGACAACTTTGCCGATTCATCAATCAATAAAAGTGAACTTTATGGACTTGCTGTAATTGGCCTGTTTCTCATCATCACCGCCTGTATAAATTTCATTAATTTAAGTACAGCACAATCTGTTAACCGCTCAAAAGAAGTTGGCGTTCGTAAGGTGATGGGAAGTAAAAGGAAGCAGCTCGTAAGTCAGTTCCTAACGGAAACTTTTGCAGTAAGCCTGGTTGCATTACTCATAGCTTGTGTTATAACTGAACTGGCCATTCCGCCGATGCAGAATTTGTTTAAAGGCACCATCGAATTCAGCCTGTTCGCTCATCCGGTAATATTTATTTTCATGGCCATTCTCGTTTTGTTTGTGAGCTTTCTGGCAGGTTTTTATCCGGCAATAATTATTTCGAAGTTTAATCCCGCACTTGCCATCAAGAACAAAATTTCGCTCAATAACGGTGGTTTTAGTCTCCGTAAAATTCTGGTTGTGGTTCAGTTTTCAATAACCGTCATATTGATTATCGGAACTTTAGTAATCATTAAGCAAATGCAATATGTTCAGGAAAAACCCTTGGGATTTAATCCGAACGCTGTCGCGATGGTTGGCATACCGACCGATAGTTTAAGCAAAATCAGATACAACACTTTCAAAGAAAAAGTACTTAGAATTCCAGGTGTAAAAGAAATGAGTTTTTGCCAGTCAGCACCATTATCAAGCGATATTAATTCCAGTGATTTTACTTACAATGGTATTAAGAATGGGGATTTTGAATTGAGGAATATGCGAGCCGATGAAAATTTCTTCAAAGTTTTTGATTTGAAATTGATAGCGGGAAAAATCTTTCGTAAGAGTGATACCGCGAATGCATGCGTGGTAAATGAGACTTTTTTGAAGAAGATGCATATCCTTAATCCGCAGGATGCGATTGGAAAAGTGATTAGTGCGAGTGGAAACACCGTTCCGATTTCAGGTGTGGTAAAAGATTTTAACGACCAATCTTTAAAAGAGCATATTTCCGGATTGGCAATTTTTCCAGGTAACGATCAATATTGGAATGTTGCCATAAAAATGGATTCTGAACAATTGGTTTCTTCCATGAAAGATATTGAAGCCGTTTGGAAAAACAATTTCCCCAATGGAATTTTCGATTCAGGTTTTGTAAATCAAAGTATAAATAGCTATTACGAAAGTGAGCAAATTATGGGCACCCTATTTAAAGTTTTTGCAGGTGTAATCATCTTTATTTCGTTTATCGGTTTATTCGGCTTAATTTCTTTCGTTACTACGCAACGAACCAAAGAAGTTGCCATTAGAAAAGTGTTAGGTGCCTCAACCATCGAATTGGTGAAAATGCTGAACGGTTCATTCCTGATAATGGTTTTTATCGCAAATATGGTGGCCTGGCCGCTAGCGTATTTATTCGTTTTCAAATGGCTTTCGGGCTTTGCCTATCGGATTGATATCAGTATCTGGCCATTTGCCTTGGCAATGGTAATATCCATGGCAATAACTTTAATAACAGTAAGCATCCGTTCTTATAAAGCGGCCGCTGCAAATACCATTGATGCACTTAAATATGAATAAAGAACTGCTGTTAGCGCTCGGTGTTTGGTATAAATTTACCGCCGGTCGCCAAACGCTCTTCGCTAAACCTTCCAAATATGCTTAAATTAAACCTCAAAATCGCCTGGCGAAACCTCTGGAAAAACAAGGTTTATGCCGCCATTAATATTCTCGGACTAGCACTTGGCCTAACTGCTTTTGTACTCATGATTTTGTATATCAATCATGAAGAAAGTTACGATAAGTGGTCTCCGGAGTTAAAAAATGTCTATCAGATCAGGGAAAAACATGATTTTTTTACCCCTGATAATAAGGAGCACTGGAATGAGGTTTCGAACAGCCGCATCGCAAATCTGATAAGAACAAAATTACCACAGGCAGTTGCAGTAACCAAAGTAGATAACGACTGGGATTTTGGCAGTGGCTACTCGGTTAAAACGGACAACGCCGATCCGGTAATGGTTAACAACATAAAAGATTCGGATAGCAGTTTCTTTAAGGTTTTCGACTATCAGTTCGTGCAGGGCAGTGCTGATAAAGCGCTTGAAAATAAGAATACCATCGTTCTGAAAGAAGACCTGGCCTTAAAGCTTTTTGGTACGACAAGAGCTTTGGGTAAAACAATCAGAATGATACGCTGGAGGGATGACAAGGGTAATTTATTAACCGTTACTGGCATAGTAAGTGAACCCAAATCGCCGCAAAGTGTCGGTTTTAGTGCTATTGTGCGAACTGGAAATAAAGATAAAGATCCAGATGAACCGACAAATAATAATTACTGTTTGATGTATGCAAAACTTAACAAAGCCAGCGATACACTGGTGTTAAACCAGACTTTGCAGAAATTATATGTTGATTTCAAGAAAAACTTATTGAAAGGGCAGAAGCAGGATGATGAAGATATCCACAAACCTGAAAAAATACCTGGCTTAAAAGTTATCCCGTTAGAAAATGTGCATTCCAATCCGCCGTATACCCTTAGCTGGTTCGAAAAGTTGAAACCAGTAATGGCCATATCGGCATTTTTGCTCCTGGTTTCGATCATTAACTTCATCAACCTGGCCACGGCACAGTCTGTTCAGCGGGCCAAGGAAGTAGGCGTTAAGAAAGTACTTGGTTCTTACAAAAGGCAGTTGACCGCTCAATTTTTAATCGAATCCGGGTTGCAGAGCCTGATTTCACTTTTTCTCTGTATCGTTTTAATTGAAATGGTATTACCAACTTTCAATCAGCAGTTTAATGTGGCCTTAAGTTTTTGGCACAATGCCAAATTATTTGTCCTGATTGCCCAGCTGCTAGGCCTGTTTGTCTTTGTAACATTACTTTCTGGTTTATACCCGGCCTGGATTTTATCCAACTATAATCCTGTAGCTGTTTTAAAAGGGAATTATGAAAATGGTTTGCGTGGTATAGCACTTCGGAATGTGTTGGTTGTTTTTCAGTTCGTCATTTCTGTAACTTTCATTATATCCATCGGTGTAATGGAAATGCAGTCCAGGTTTATGAGCAATAAGGATTTAGGCTTTGAAAGAGGAAATCTGATAAACATAGAAACCGGTTATGAAGATAAATTTGCCGAGAGGCTGAAGAAAATTCCCGGTGTTCAATATGTCGCAACGACTACCCAGGTATTGGGAAATAGTTTTAATGTGCCTGAAGAAATTCAATACAAGGGTAAGCCTATAAAATTAAATACCGTAACTGTTACAATGGATGCATTGCCCGCGCTTGGAGTGAAAGTATTGCAAGGCCGGATTTTTTCAAAAGAATATAAAAGCGATACCGTTAATACTGTTGTCTTAAACGAGGCAGCGGCAAATTTATTTGGAAAAAATCTTCTCGGGCAGACCTACCAAAAAACCGATTGGCAAGGCAAAAACAATATTTTTCAAGTGGTAGGTATTATTAAAAACTACCATAACGAAGGTTTTGACAAAGCGGTTTTGCCAACGGTTTATAAGGTGACTAAACTTGGAGGGACTTCCAATACAAACAATTTACTGGTACGTTTCAATACAGCTCATTATAGAGAGATCATCAGCAAAATTGAAAAGGAATGGAAAATAATGTATCCGAACTTCCCGATGGTGTACACTTCCCTTGAAGATGCTTTTTCAAAAAGCCTGAAAGAGAACAGGCAGTTTATGAACATGATTATCCTGTTCAGCCTGGTTTCTGTTTCCCTTTCATTACTTGGTTTATTTGCACTTTCTACATTTGTAGCTAAGCGGAAAACCAAGGAGATTGCGGTAAGAAAAGTACTTGGTGCATCAAACATCCAGATTGTAAGCCTGCTCAATAAATCATTTTTAATCCTGGTTATCGTGGCAAACTTAGTCAGTTGGCCTATCGCTTATATTATTATAAAAAAGTGGCTCGAAGGCTTTGCTTATCGAATAGAAATGCCTTTTGTACCTTTTGTTACTGCTACGTTAATTTCGCTAATTATCGCCATACTTACAGTAAGCATACAGGCAAGGAAAGCCGCTATAACTGATCCGGTAAATGCACTTAAATATGAATAATAACGGCGTATAGCGTAACTTTCCAGCTCATCGCTAAACCCTAAATCCTATACCTTAAACCTCATATCCTAAACCTTAAACATGATACAACTTACCAATATCGAAAAATACTACGCAAACAAAGGCGTTAAAAATTATGTGTTGCGCTTAGTCACCACTACCATAAACCAAGGCGAATTTGTTTCCATCATGGGTCCATCTGGTGCTGGAAAATCGACCTTGCTTAATATTATTGGCATGTTGGAAGAGCCTACCTATGGTATTTATAATTTCCTGGGTGAAGATGTAACCAATTTGAACGAGCGCAAACGGATAGAACTATATCGTAACCACATTGGTTTTGTGTTTCAGGCCTACCACTTAATTGATGAGATGACGGTTTACGAAAACATTGAAGCACCGCTTTTGTATAAAAAAGTGGGTAGCGGCGAGCGCGCCAGTAGAATTGCTGATTTGTTAGACCGTTTTAACATGGTGGCTAAAAAGGATTTATTCCCGAACCAGTTGTCAGGCGGGCAGCAACAGTTGGTGGGCATCGCCAGGGCCTTAGCAGCACAGCCTTCCATTATTCTGGCCGATGAGCCTACAGGAAATTTACAGTCGGCCCAGGCAGAAGAAATTATGACGTTGTTTAAAAAGTTAAATCAGGAAGATGGAATTACCATTATCCAGGTAACGCATTCGGAGAAAAATGCACAATACGGAAACAGGATTTTGCACATTGCCGATGGTGTGGTGAAGGAAGACTTAGCCGTATTAAGTTAGGTCAACATTAAATATTAAGGGTAAATACAGCTTTAGAATTTAATAATTTCTATCTGGTTTACCCTTTTTATCTGTGGTTAAATTAACTTTGCTTCATGCAAAAAACGTTTACCGATCAAATGGGGAGAGAAATTACTATCAATTTCCCGCCCAAACGGATCATTTCTATTGTTCCTTCGCAAACCGAGCTGCTGTTTGATCTGGGGCTTGATGCAGAAATTATCGGTTTAACTAAGTTTTGCATTCATCCGATAGAAAAGTTTGCTGAACGTATCAAAGTAGGCGGAACAAAAAAGATCAATATTGATTTAATTAAAGATTTAAAGCCTGATCTTATTATTGGCAACAAAGAAGAAAATACGCAGCACGATATAGAAGAATTAGCTGAATGTTTTCCAGTATGGATGAGTGATATCTTTACTTTGGATGATGCCATGAAAACCATTGGGCAGATAGGAGAGCTGGTAAACCGGCAACCAGAAGCCAGTTATCTCAACCATTTAATATCAGCTGGTTTTAATGACCTAAAAACACTTGCGCTTCAAAACAAAATTGATAAAAAGGTCGCCTATCTCATCTGGCGAAAGCCCTATATGGCCGCTGGAAAAAATACATTTATTAATGATATTTTGCTAAGCAACGGTATGACTAATATCATCAATCAGGAACGCTACCCTGAAATAACACTTGAGGAACTGAAAGCTGTAAATTGCGAACTGATTCTGCTTTCATCAGAACCGTATCCTTTTAAAGAAAAACATATTGAAGAAATTCATAAAGCAATTCCAAATACTAAAATTATGTTGGTTGATGGCGAGATGTTTAGTTGGTACGGAAGCAGGCTGGTTAAAGCCGTTCAGTATTTTTTCGAATTCCAAAAACAACTTTATTAATCATCCCGTTTTAATTTGTGTAAATTGTAGCATAAAATTAAATTACCCCGTTTACACTACCATGAAAAGAATATTAATATTATCCCTGTTTGTTGCTATAATCTCTGGCTGTAGCCCTTTGAAAGATGCAAACCATGCCAGTTCTGTTACCGCAAGCGGAACTATCCAAAAACTTGGAATGACAACCTTTCAATATGGTACACATTTATTAAAAGCCGCCAATAAAACCTATGCCTTAAAAAGTGAAACCATAAATCTTGATACGTATTTAGATAAAAAGGTTACGATTAAAGGAAAAAAGGTTGTAGGTTATCCTGTTGACGGTGGCCCCGAGCTGATCGATGTAACGCTGGTGAAATTTTAGGTAAGATGGAAATGTAAGCCAGATAACAGGTTGAGTACACGCTCACTCCATTGACCGTGTATCACAAATTAAATTTTATAAGTCATAAAATTTGATTTTTCGATTTAGTTTCTATCTTTGCAAGCCTTAAAACATCCTATCTGCGGAAGTGGCGTAATTGGTAGCCGCACCAGACTTAGGATCTGGCGCTTCACGGCGTGGGGGTTCGAGTCCCTTCTTCCGCACAATATGATCAACCGTTCCGATTTAAATATCAGAACGGTTTTTTTATGGCATAGCCGTTGATCTTGTGATTTGTATTGCCTTAGTTATTTTTAACCACAGATGCACACAGATAAACACAGATTTTATATCTGTGTGCATCCTTTTTATCACCAGTCAGTGATGTTTACGCTTGCCTTTATATGCTGGAGGCTAAATAATACTTTCTTTCCGTCCCAGAAGGACGACTCCTTGGTAGCCAATTGCAAAATTGGCGTTTTCGTTCCGTAGGAAGGTTTGTTATTCAAACATTAACCACTCTACTGGCTCTGCCATCTAAACCCGATGGAAGCGGTCCCGATTTTTCATCGGGATAAAGCGTACAGCGGGACTATATCATCCTAAATACTACTGAATCTGCTTTCCAAAAACAATAAGGCTTTAAACAATAAATAAGTTTTATTTCAGCAATACCCCTGCTTTAAGTTACAAGTCTCCATGGTCTGTGTCTCCACGGAACATCGCGAAAGCGCTTAGTAAATCTGCTGAATAATTTTTTTCTCCTTAAAAACTAATTAGTTAGCCTTTTTTGATCAAAATAATCAATAAAATATCTTCAATGCCTTTTGATTATTCAATCTTGTTTCTATCTTTGCAGTCCTTACAACATCCTAACTGCGGAAGTGGCGTAATTGGTAGCCGCACCAGACTTAGGATCTGGCGCTTCACGGCGTGGGGGTTCGAGTCCCTTCTTCCGCACAACAAGATAAAGGCCGTTCCGATTTAAACATCGGAACGGTTTTGTTTTTAAAAACATTGATTAATAAAAATTGATGTGCTGTGCCGGTTGTGGCGATATATGGTTTTTTCTCAAATCTCATATCTCCTATCTCCCGTCTAACTGTACATCATACTATATCTCAGAAAAAATGAATATTACACAGGAAAAAACCGGCAACTTAAATGCTGTTGTAAAAATCAAGATTGCCCCTGCTGATTACACTGGAAAAGTAGAGAAAGCCATTAAAGATCAAGCTAAAAAAGCACAATTACCTGGTTTCCGTAAAGGAATGGTTCCTGCTGCCCACATTAAAAAAATGTATGGCAAAAGTATCTTAGTAGAAGAGGTAAATAATTTGTTAAACGATACCTTATCTAACTATATTACCGAGCAAAAATTAGAAATTTTAGGTCAACCACTTCCTAAAACAGACGATGAACGCGAATTTAAATGGGATAATACAGATGATTTCGAGTTTGATTACGAGTTAGGTTTAGCACCGGCTTTTGACGTAAATCTTTCATCTAAAGATAAATTTACAGAATACGTAATCAAAGCTGATCAGCAAACATTAGAAGAGCGTATCAAAAATATCCGTCGTAGCTATGGTAAAATGACCAATCCGGAAGTTTCGGCTGATGATGATGTACTTTATGCAGAATTAACACAGGTAGCTGAAGATGGTACTGCTGTTGAAGGTGGTATTACCAGTACTGCAAGTGTTCGTTTAGATCAAATTAAAGATAAAAAAATTCTTAAATCGCTAATTGGTGTAAAGAAAGACGATGAAGTAACCATCGATATCCAAAAAGCCTTTGAAGATGCTGCTGTAATTGCAAAAGCTTTAAATATTTCAGAAGAAGAGGCCGCTGCTTTAAAAGCAAACTTCAAACTTCACGTTAAAAACGTTAACCGTTTAGAAGAGTCAGACTTAAACCAGGAGTTTTTTGATAAATTATTTGGTGAAGGTACGGTAACTGACGAAGCCGGTTTCAGAGCTAAAATTACGGAAGAAGTAGAAGGTATGTTTAAACAAGATGCAGAGCGTAAATTATCAAACGATATTTATGAAGCACTTTTAGCTAAACACAGTTTTGAATTGCCTGATGAATTTTTACGTCGTTGGTTGAAAGCTACAAACGAAAAATTAACCGACGAAGAATTAGCTGAAGGTTATGATGATTTCGCAAAAAACCTTAAATGGACTTTAATTGAAAATAAAATCATTAAAGATAACAGCATCGAAATCAAATATGAGGATGTAGTTCAGGCGGCTAAAGCTAAATTAGATGCACAGTTCAGAATGTACAGCCCAAGCCCACTTCCTGAGGATCAATTGGCTCAATATGCTGTTCAGTTTTTACAGGAAAAAGAAAATGCAAACCGTGTTTTCGAAGAGGTAAAAGCATTAAAAACATTCGAGCAAATCAAATCTGTTGTTACTTTAGAGCAAAAAGATATTGATTACGATAAATTTGTTGCACTGGTGGAGAAAAAATAAAGCGGTTGGCGTGTGGCGTTAGGCGTTTAACATAATGCCCAAGCTGTTTTGGAAATGATGATGCTATTGCTATATTTAATTATGGCACAATTTAAATTTCAATCGCTCGAAGTTTGGCAGTTATCAATCTTGTTAACTGATAAATTACTAGATATAGCTGACCGATTGTCAGTTGATAAAAAATACAGATTTGCAGAGCAGCTCAATGGGGCTGCTCTTAGCATATCCAATAATATCGCCGAGGGGTCAGGTTCGGTTTCTAATAAGGAATTCGCTAATTATCTGAATATTGCACATCGTTCTACGTTTGAGAATGCAAATATTTTAGTAGTTTTAGAACGGAGAAAATATATTTCTGACACAGAGTTGAATGAATATCTGGAAGAATTAGATAAATTGGCACGGAAATTAACCAACTTCAGAAAATATTTATTAAAGTAACCAGCGTTTTTGGAGGGTTTAACGCTCACCGCAAAACGCCAAACTCATAACTCATGAACATAGATTCACAAGAATTCAGAAAATTTGCCGTTAAACATCAGGGAATTGGCGGTTTACACGTAGATAAATTTATTGCTCAGGCTAATTTGAATCCTAAGAGCATGACGCCATATATTATTGAAGAACGCCAGTTGAACGTAGCACAGATGGATGTTTTCTCCAGGTTAATGATGGATCGTATTATCTTTTTAGGTGATGCCATTTACGATCAGAATGCCAACATTATCCAGGCGCAATTATTGTTTTTACAATCTGCTGATGCCGATAGGGACATTCAGATCTATATTAACTCGCCGGGTGGTTCAGTTTATGCAGGTTTAGGTATTTATGATACCATGCAGTATATCCAGCCTGATGTAGCAACCATCTGTACCGGTATGGCTGCATCAATGGGAGCCGTTTTATTGGTGGCAGGCGCAAAAGGAAAACGTGCTGCATTGCCTCACTCAAGAGTAATGATCCACCAGCCATCAGGAGGTGCACAAGGTGTGGCATCTGATATGGAGATCAACTTGAGAGAAATGTTAAAATTAAAAAAAGAATTATACGATATTATTTCAGAACACTCTGGTCAAACTTATGATTGGGTAGAGAAAGCTTCAGATCGCGATTACTGGATGACAGCCGATGAGGCAAAAGGATTTGGTATGGTTGATGAAGTGTTATCGAGAAACGCAAAAAAAGATGGCGAAACAAAATAAAGAATCCCGTTGCTCGTTCTGCCATTCTGGCAAGCATGAAACTTTAATGCTGATTGAAGGTATGGATGCATTTATCTGTGATAAATGTGTTACCCAGGCCAATCAGTTGCTTGCTCAGGAACTAGGAACCAAAGGGACTAAAAATATTCAGGAGGCGATAAACTTATTAAAGCCTCTTGAGATTAAACAACACCTTGATCAATATGTAATTGGTCAGGATGATGCTAAAAAGGTACTTTCTGTTGCCGTTTATAACCATTACAAACGTTTAAATCAAAAAGTTGATAAAGACGAGATTGAGATTGAAAAATCGAATATCATGTTGGTGGGCGAAACCGGAACAGGTAAAACGCTTTTGGCTAAAACCATTGCTAAAATTTTGCATGTGCCTTTCTGTATCTGCGATGCAACTGTTTTAACAGAAGCTGGTTATGTAGGCGAAGATGTAGAGAGTATCTTAACGCGTTTGCTTCAGGCTGCAGATTATGATGTAACTGCTGCGGAACGCGGTATTGTTTACATCGATGAGGTAGATAAAGTGGCACGTAAAAGCGATAATCCATCCATCACCCGCGATGTATCAGGCGAAGGTGTTCAGCAGGCCTTATTGAAGATTTTAGAAGGTACGGTAGTTAATGTTCCACCACAGGGCGGACGTAAACACCCAGATCAGAAAATGATCCCGGTAAACACCAATAACATCTTATTTATCTGTGGTGGTGCATTTGATGGTATCGAACGTAAAATTGCCAACCGTTTACGTACCCAGGCTGTAGGTTACAAAGTAAAGAAAGATGAAACCGTATTGGATCTTAAAAATCTTTATAAGTATATTACACCTCAGGATTTAAAATCTTTTGGATTAATTCCAGAATTAATTGGTCGTATACCGGTTCTTTCTCACTTAAATCCATTGGATAAAGAATCTTTAAGAAACATTTTAACCGCACCTAAAAACTCATTGATCAAGCAGTATGTTAAGCTTTTTGCTTATGAAGATGTAAAGCTTGTTTTTGATGAAGATGTTTTAAATTTTATTGTAGATAAAGCAATGGAATATAAATTGGGGGCGCGTGGTTTAAGATCGATCTGTGAAGCGATTATGTTGGATGCGATGTTCGATACACCAACGCAGACGGATGTCAAGGAACTGCATATCAATCTCGATTACGCGATAGAGAAATTTGAAAAGGCCGATTTTAAAAAGCTTCAGGCCGCTTAAAAAATCAAATCCTTCCCGTAATTCGGGAGGGATTTTTTGTATTATAGTATTGTTAACGCTATGCGCCATGCGCCAGGCTTTAAACCAAAAAGTATGAACGAAGAAAAAGACATAAAAAAAGACGAGGAAATTGTAGAGAAATCGAAAAAAGTAAAAGAAGTAGAAAGTCCTGTTAAATCAGGATTAAAATCGAAAGATGAAATTGTTAAAAACTGGTTACCACGTTATACTGGCAGGCCATTAGATCAATTCGGCGATTATATCCTGTTAACCAATTTCAGTAAATATGTAAGCATGTTTTCGGAGTGGAATGATAACGCGCCGATTATGGGTTTAGATAAGCCTATGCAAAGTGTTACCGCTAATGGTATCACCATCATTAATTTTGGTATGGGAAGTCCGTTGGCAGCAACCATGATGGATTTACTAACGGCCATTAAACCTAAAGCTGTGCTGTTTTTGGGTAAATGTGGCGGTTTGAAAAAGAAAAACCAGTTGGGTGATTTAATTTTGCCTATTGCGGCCATCAGGGGAGAAGGTACCTCAAATGATTACCTGCCGGCAGAAGTACCTGCATTGCCAGCTTTCGCCTTGCAAAAAGCGATTTCTACCACTATACGTGATCACGGAAGAGATTATTGGACCGGGACCTGTTACACTACCAACCGCAGGGTTTGGGAGCACGACAAGGAATTTAAAAAGTATTTGAAGACTTTACGTGCAATGGCTGTAGATATGGAAACGGCAACGATTTTTACCACGGCCTTTGCCAATAAAATTCCAGCTGGCGCATTGCTTTTGGTTTCCGATCAACCTATGATTCCTGAGGGTGTTAAAACTGCGGAAAGCGACAGCAGCGTTACCGAAAAATATGTAGAAACGCATTTGCGCATTGGTATCGATTCATTAAAACAATTGATCAATAATGGATTAACAGTTAAACACTTGTTGTTTTAGGATGGGGAATCGTCATCCTGAACTTGTTTCAGGATCTTTTAATTTGAGTTGTTGAAAGAAAAGATAGATGCTGAAATAGATCCGATAACCATCGGATCAGCATCGTGCATTGGGTTAGGGCGATTGTCATCTTGTTTCAGGATCTTTTTAGTTAGTGGAAAAGATGCTGAAATAAATCCGATAACCATCGGATCAGCATGACGCCATCTTAGGAATTATTTAAGCCGTAAATCCTGGTAAATAGCCATGTAATACCAGATCGTCCTCATTATTAATGGTGTAGTTGCATCTATTGTGCAAGAGTACAATACGATCAGACACGTCCAAGATTGATTTATAGAAATGATCGGTGATAATAAAGCCTTTATAGGCCTTCGCCAGGTTTATATGACTTTTTATTTCTTCTATCCATAAAGGCGATAATTGCGAGAATGGCTCATCAAGAAGTATATATTGCGCGTCGCTATAAATCATCAATAAACATTCTATAAACCTGCGTTCTCCACCAGATAGGTTATAGAATTTAACATTTAAATAATTTTTTACAAATTCAGATTGCTGTAATTCAGCTTGCTGCTTTTTGCAAAAGGTATTAATGGCCTGCAAAACAGTGATCTTACCAGGGATAAAATTATCTTGAGGCAAATAGGACAGATTCTGAGATAGGTAACCTTTTTCATATACTTTATTATTTATATTAAGGTATTTGAAATTCGCTTTTACACTCCCAAAAATAATTTTTAATAAGGTTGATTTACCCGATCCATTCCTGCCCAATAAACCAACTACTTCGCCAATTTTACAGTTTAAGTAAACACTGCTTAATACGTCCCGGTCTGCAAAAGATTGGTTAACACTGTCGATAGAAAGTTCCTGCATATTGATGATACAATTAAAATTCCGATAAAAACTATTAAATCATATAAAACCAGGTTTGTCATGATTTTTCTAAATCCTATGCCCTGATTTTTGAAATAATATGCAGTAGATTGATAAAACATGAAGTATACGGCCACCGAAAATAACCAGCCGATAAATTTGATGAATAGTGCAAAGGTGTAAACCCATGGCTCCTTAAAGCCATTTAAAATGAAAAATACAGATGTAAGTGTGCTAACCGATATATTCCATAAAAAAATGGGTTTGTATATAGTTAAGGATTTTTTGAGTAAACCAACCGACATGATTTAAAGGTATAAAATCATAACGATAAATTTAGTTGTACATGAACAAAAAATGATCGCACCTGAGTTCTATTAATAATTTTTTCTGAAGATGTTTTCTGAAGTTTTTTATTATCTGGTAGTCACCCTGAACTTATTTCAGGGTCTATTTTTTAGAAAAGATGCTGAAAAGATTACTCTTTATAAATACCTAAAAATTAACTATTTATATTAGTGAGTAATCGCAATTAGGTTGGTAGGGTGTGATCGTTATTTCGACCGTAGCGGAGAAATCTACTAATAAACAAAAAAGACCAGCCTTAGCCGATCTTTTAATATTAGTATAAATCTAATCTCTTATCCTAAATAAGATTTTAAGATTTTGCTTCTTGAAGTATGACGTAAGCGTTGTAATGCTTTATCTTTAATCTGGCGAACACGCTCGCGTGTCAGGTTAAATTTCTCACCAATCTCCTCTAGCGAAAGGGGGTGGTTAGAACCTAATCCGAAGAATAAAACAATAATTTCTCTTTCTCTTTCAGTTAGAGTAGATAAAGAACGTTTAATTTCTTCTGACAATGATTCGTTGATCAATGAACTATCTGTGTTCGGCTCATGGTTTTCCAATACATCCAATAATGTATTTTCTTCACCTTGAACGAAAGGGGCATCCATTGATACGTGACGGCCAGAGTTACTTAATGTATCAGAGATTTTATCTACAGTTGTCTCTAAAATATCTGCTAATTCTTCCGGAGAAGGCTCACGTTCGTATTCTTGCTCTAGCTTAGAAAAAGCTTTGCTGATTTTACTTAACGAACCTACCTGGTTTAAAGGCAAACGAACAATACGGCTTTGCTCGGCAATCGCCTGCAAAATAGATTGACGAATCCACCAAACTGCATAAGAAATGAACTTGAAACCTTTAGTTTCATCAAAACGTTTTGCGGCTTTAATTAAACCTAAGTTACCCTCATTAATCAAGTCTCCTAAAGTTAAACCCTGATTTTGATATTGTTTTGCAACAGACACAACGAAACGTAAGTTGGTTTTGGTTAAGCGCTCTAATGCAGCCTGATCGCCCTCACGAATCTTCCTTGCTAAAATTACTTCCTCTTCTGCTGTTATTAAATCTACTTTACCAATTTCGTGTAGGTATTTATCTAACGACTGACTTTCACGGTTGGTTATGGATTGCGTTATCTTGAGTTGTCTCATTTATACGTTTTGTGTGCTCTTTAATTATTGAAGTGTGCAAAGTTACGAAATTGTACGGCAATTCGAAAGGATAAAATGCTGAAAATGTTACCGTTTGCACATGTTTTTTACACTTTTACTTACAACAAAAATCATTCCAATAAAGTTTTTGACATGTTTTGGTCAATATATTGAGTTATAGTTGTATTTCGATTATTATTTATTGTAAATCAATAAATATATTTTGATTTGTAATAATAAATTTTTTATGTTTGCACTATAAATGATTGAATAAATATGACGTTTCTTAATTTTTCAACTATTTAAAGCAAATAACAAAAGCCAATATTATTAGGTGTTTTTGATCATGTAGTTTTTGTCAGGTTGTATGTATAAAAATCAAAACAATAAAGCGGCTTAAATATTTAAACAGTAAATTAAAATCTCAGGCATTATATTTTAAACTGGTATGTATTATGGAAATTAAAATAACAACCAATCAGATTTTGAAAGTATTACAGGTACTTTCCTGGATAATTTTTATAGGCTTGTGTGTCGAAGCAGGCGGGGTATTTGTTAATACAATTATTACAACGTTTATAAACCCAGAGGGTGTGTGGAATTTTTGGGATGGAGCAGATTATCTGTCAGGTGTATACAAATTTGATCAAGGGTGTTTTCTGGTCATTACACTCGTTATGATTATTGTTGCTGTGCTAAAAGCAATCATGTTCTATCTAATCGTGAAATTGTTTGCCGATAAAAAACTCAGTATTTCTCAACCATTCAGTATAGAATTGAGGCATTTTATTCTGATACAGGTTTTTTTAGCTCTTGGGATAGGTTTATTTACTCATTTGGGCTATAAATTTACCGTTTGGTTCACAGAAAAAGGGGGTATGGCCGCTAATCTCCAATCTTTAAATATGGATGGGGCTGATGTGTGGTTCTTTATGGCTGTTGTGCTTTTTATAATCGTACAGGTTGTAAACAGAGGAATAGAAATTCAACAAGAAAACGATTTAACGATATAATTATGAAAACGCAGAATCAAATTAGGTTAATTAAAATGGGTTATTTGATAACACTTTTAATCGTAATATTGTTTTCGCTTAAAGATGCATCCAAGAGCTTTGAAGAAGGATATACAGGCGCTGGGAAAGGCGGTCTGTTGGGTATGGTAGAGGGCTTATTTATATTGATCATTATGTTCTTTGGCTCAAGGGTATTGGTTTATCTCTATCGTTTTATTAATTCGATAGAGATGGGCAATGTTTTCAGTACCGAAAATACAGGGCGGCTTACGCGTATGGGATGGTATTGTACTATGATTCCATTCCTGCTGTTTATTAACAATGCTTTGGTTTATGCAAATCATTTAAACAATCGCCAGGATTTAATATTTAAGGTAATAGAAAATGTTGATTTTCAGATCTGGCTATTGATTTTTGGTTTAACTCTTTTAACAATAGCATTTGTATTTAGAAAGGGAATTGAATTGCAACAAGAAAACGATTTAACCATATAAGCCCATGCCCATAATTATAAATTTAGATGTAATGTTGGCCCGTCGTAAAATGTCGCTTACCGAATTGAGTGAGCGGGTAGGGATTACGATGTCTAATTTATCGATATTAAAAACAGGTAAGGCGAAAGCAATCCGTTTGGAGACGTTGGAGTCTATTTGTGCGGTTTTGGATTGCCAGCCTGGAGATATCCTTGAATTTAGAGGGGAGTAAACCTCGCAGGTTTTTAAAACCTGCGAGGTTTGATCAGACCAAGGACCACAAACCTTTCTTATTAAACCTGATAGAGCAGAAAGCCCACAGCGTAGCGAGGACTTGAAGAGATAGCAGGACTGTCGTCTGCTATTAACAAAGGAACTTACATTTCCAAAAAAAAAATGACCACCTAAGGCATCTTAGTACATTTAAGCTAATTGCCATTAGATTTAGATCTATCGGGTTTTCTGACAATGATAGTTTAAGGAACACCCCGTCCTGCGGACACCCCTTTAAAAGAGGGGAATAAAAAAAACCTTCCAGTTTTCACTGAAAGGTTTTGAAATATGATATTGCTTTAAGCTTTGGTCTTTAACCTTTAGTCTTAAAAATTACGCTTGTTCAGCCAAAACCTTAGTTACTAAATCAGCTGCTTCTTTTAAAGCGATTGCTGAGTAAACCTGTAAGCCAGACTCATCAATTAATTTTTTTGCTTCTTCGGCATTTGTACCTTGTAAACGGCAGATAATTGGCACAGGGATATTTCCGATTTCTTTGTATGCATCGATAACACCTTGCGCAACACGGTCGCAACGTACAATACCACCAAAAATGTTGATTAGGATGGCTTTAACGTTAGGATCTTTTAAAATGATGTTAAAAGCGGCTTTAACGGTTTGTGCATTTGCAGTTCCACCTACGTCAAGGAAGTTAGCAGGCTCACCACCAGCTAATTTAATGATATCCATGGTAGCCATTGCTAAACCGGCACCGTTAACCATACAACCTACGTTACCATCAAGGTTAACGAAGTTCAGGTTAGAGGCACTTGCTTCAACTTCCATTGGATCTTCTTCGGTAACATCGCGCATTGCAGCATAATCAGGGTGACGGAATAAACCGTTCTCATCAAGGTTCACTTTAGCATCTACCGCAATTACTTTATCATCAGAGGTTTTTAATACCGGGTTAATTTCGAACATGGAAGAATCGGTTGCTTCGTAAGCTTTATATAAGGCAGTAACGAATTTTACCATTTCTTTGAAAGCATTACCGCTAACACCTAAATTAAAGGCAATTTTACGGGCCTGGAAGCCTTGTAAGCCAACTTTAGGGTCGATTTCTTCTTTAAAGATTAAGTGTGGGGTGTGCTCAGCAACTTCTTCGATATCCATACCGCCTTCGGTACTGTACATGATGATATTACGGCCTTTTGCACGATCTAACAATACAGAGATGTAAAATTCTTTTGTTTCAGAAGCACCTGGATAGTATACATCCTGAGCCACTAAAATCTTGTTCACTTTCTTACCTTCTGGTCCGGTTTGAGGGGTTACCAATTGCATGCCGATGATATCGGTAGCACGTTGTTTAACCTCATCAAGGTTTTTGGCCAATTTAACACCACCACCTTTACCACGACCACCAGCGTGGATCTGCGCTTTAATTACAACCCAGTCAGAATTATAATCAGTTTTCAGTTGCTTAGCAGCCTCAACAGCTTGCTCAGGAGTGTCGGCAACTATTCCTTCTTGAACGTTAACACCGAAACTTTTTAATATTTGTTTACCCTGGTATTCGTGAATATTCATCTGTTTATATTTTTGTCTTTATCTGTCAGATGGAGCCTTTTGTCGTTAAAATTATTATTTTAACAGCAGCGGGTTCATTTGCTACAAAATTTGCCCAAAGCTACAATTTCAAAGCCTTTAAACAAATAGCATTTGTCGATTTTTTCAGAAAATGAACGTTTTATGTTAAACGGGAAATTAGTGTTTGTTATGTACGCTGGTTTATGGTATCCGGCTGATTGAGCAGATCTTCTTTATTTGAAAGTGAAGGGGCGGTTCTTCGTGGCGGCTTGCAGCCCTGCTTTACGCTATAAGTCCTCACTACGCTCCGGGCTTACCGCTGCAATCAGGCTTAAAAACAAAGTTGGTTCCTGCAAAAAAAAACATTTCCGCTGCGTTAACCATCTTAAATCTGAGGGAACAAAGCGATTAATAGTATTTGTTAACTTCCCGCAAAGGGAGTTCCGAAGATACCAACCGCTAATTCCGCCCAGATGAGGAATAAAGCCAATAAAATAACCACTAAAATTATGGTTCTTAATGTGCCGGTTTTTAGGTTTCTGATAACGAGTTCAATGGCCAGGCCAGTGCTGCATAATAGGGCGCCAGCGACCATAAAATCGGTTAAATTCCATTTTACTTCAGTAGTAAATTGCATGGCGATCAGCGGAATGCTTAAAATTATTGCTGCAACACCAAGTATAATTGCAATCCGTGTTGCTGGCGAGCTAAATGTTGACTGTAGATTTTTCATGATTTTAAAAGGTTTTATATACGATTAATTAATTTTAATTTTCCCCCGATGCTATTTGCATCAAGGGGAAAAGTTCCAACTGAAGTTGGTGAAGTGGAGCGGTTAATTATTGTGATGTCTTTTGGTAATTTAAGCGGTACCTGTTCTTTTCTATTTTATAATTATTTCCTTTTACTGTTGACCCCATGTGATCTTTTATGCGTTTAATTTCGTTTGGATCATTGGTGTAAACAAATGTTGAATCTCTAATCTTTTCTGTTAACCCCAAAATATTTTGCTGTATTCCAATCCTGTAAATTCCATGATAACCAGCTTTCCTGGTTATAACGTTCTTTAAAATAATCGATCCGTTGATCCAATTTTCTCATTAAAGCTTCTTCTGGCTGGTATACCTTGGCGATTTCCGAATTGTTATTGGTTGAAGGGTGTATTTTTGACCGGTTTTTATCTAAAATAGGTAGTGTCTTTTCTGATAGAGAAGTGAGGTAGTAAGGGTCAATAGAAACAGCATCAACGTGATTGAGGTTGTATTTTACAATTAAAACATCCCAATTGATAAGGGTAAAGGTCAAAAGGAGTGCAAACCAGATATTTCCATTCACTTTGAAAAGATAAAAGATGGTTTTCTGTTTGGCCACTTTAAAATAAACGGTTACCAGACCAATAATGCAAAGGGTGGCAAATACCAACACGCCGATCCTTTTATGGGTTAAGCCATGAAATTCGATATAGTAACCATCACGAATGAATACTGATATGATCAGGATAAAATTCTGAATCATCCAGAAATAGGCCAATGTCCTTAACGTTTTACTTTTGTGGTAAAAGTTCAAATTCCCCCTAAAATAATAAAGGATTACTGCCATCGCCATTACAATGCTAAAAATCAATGAATTTGTACCCTGGTGCAGTTCTCCAGAAAAATTGCCTGAAGGTTCGTAGCCAAACCAAAGTGTGGTAATATCGATGGCATTTAACATCAGCAATAACAGGTTAAGTGCGGCGAAAGAAATGATGCCTACGATGTACTCTGTTTTTAATGCCATTTTCCGCGTTAACAGGTTGCCGGTAAATGTTTGTACAACATTGTACCATATTGTTTTCTGACCTAAACTTCTTCCGATCCTTACCAATTGCTCTTTACATTTCAGTTCAGCTTTTTCGAGGCTTTTATCAAAAAATGCAAGTATTAAACCTCCTGTTAAAAGCAATCCAAAGCAAAAATGCATGATGCGCTCAAAACTCAAGTCTTTAAAAAAGAAGTGCAGTACGTAATCTAAAAAGTCGCCAATGTTGGTTAAGATGGTTCCTGCATAATGTGCAAAAACATTACTTGCTGCTGCATAAAGGCATGAAAACAAGATTACAATGATAAGGGGTAAGAAGAGGTATTTAATCAAAGTAAAAAAGGGCTTAAGGCTTACATTGCCTATACTGATTTGGCTTAGTTGTTTCATCGCATTAAAAGGCACTGTGGCCATCTGAAGAATGGCTGCTAAAAAAGCAGTGAAAATGGTTCTAATTTGTTGTTGATGACCAAAACCAATAAATAACAGTAAGCTGATGTAATATGTTACAAGGGATAAATCGGAGTTGTTAATCACCACAAGTACTGCTGCCAGCAGGTGTGCCGAACCGTAAATTTTCAATTTGAAACTTTTAACCACATCCGGATTGATAAAGGTGGTTGCTAACAGGTATAAAGTGTAAATAAGCAGATTGAGTGCAAGTCTTTCTTCCCAAAAGAGAAAAGTAAACAGCAGACCACCCAATAGGGTAGAGAGGATTAAAAAGTTGGATTTCATTTTCATTTTTGTTAAGGTTTATAAATGGAAATAGCTTAGGGCGAAGATGTAGAGCAACACTAAGGGAATATTTAACAGCATACTGATGATGGTAATTAAGGCTCTTCTCCAGTGATTTTGGTAACTGATAAGTTCTACTATGATTAATGCAATTACAATGATATTAACAATTGCTGCACTCAGCGTAAAAACAGCACCTGCAATTATTAGAAAAAAAGAGTTTGATATTAAGTAGGTTAGAAATATTAGCGTGCCAATAATCGCAGAATAGTATGCGATTTTTTTGCCTACATAACTCATTTGAGGTTCTGGTATTTCTTCCATTTTTGTTTTTTAAAAGTGCTTTGTATTTCAAAGTAATTGATCAAAAAAAATAGTTTACAGCTTCCTGATCATTTTTTCAAGTGCATCCAAATGTGATTTAAAGGCTTGCTTGCCCAACGCCGTAATAGAATAGGTGGTACTGGTTTTTCTACCGATAAAACCTTTGTGTACTTTAATAAAATCAGCCTGCTCTAATGTGTTTAAATGTGAGGCCAAATTGCCATCAGTTAATTCGAGCATTTGTTTTAAGTCGTTAAAGCCAATTTCGTTATTTACCACCAGGATAGACATGACGCCCAACCTGATCCGGCTATCGAATATTTTATTTAAATCTGCTATCGGGTTTTTCATCCTTATTGACCTCTCTCATATTTAAAATACATTAAAAGACCATAAACAATGTGTAGTATGCCGAATCCAAAAGCCCAGAAAATTAATCCGTAACCTACGTAAAACATACAGATCAAGCCTAATATTACTTCGCAAATGCCTAGATAGCGGATATCACTATAGGTAAATTTACTGGCGTTGATAAGTGCTAAACCATAAAAAATCAGGCAGCTGGGCGCAATAATACTATAGGTATTTGGGTGGTTAATTAATAAAGCAATAATAAATAATCCGCCGGCAAACAAAGGAATAAATAAGTTAATTAAAAGTGATTTAGAGGTTTTATCCCAAATTGGCAGATTGTTTTTCTGACTTTTTCTATAAGTAAATAAGACACCGCCAGCTAGGGCAATCACTAAAACAAAGATACCCAGTTTGATCAGGTTAAATTCCAGGTCCATTTCTCCATCTACGCCATAGCCATAACCCCTTTTACTGATGAATTTATTAATTTCATCATTTGCAAAATAAGCACCAATTAAGGCAATCGCACCTGCAAAAATACCCGACAAGCCACTCAAAGAAATAAATCTTGATGACCTATCCATCATATTTCTGATATCTTTTAAGGTATTTAATTGTTCTTCTGGAGTGTTCATTTTAAAAGTGCTTTGTTTTTCAAAGTTAAATAGAAAATTGATATCCACAAATCTTTTTTGTTTTTTCTTTAAGATAATTAAACGGTCTGTCCGCTTTGGTCTTTAATCTTTCCCTTTTGGTCTTTGGTTTTTAGTCTTTCCCCTTTAGTCTTTCCGCTTTTTTGCTAAATTTGAACCATGCTAAAAGCCACTGGAATAAGAAAATCGTACGGAAATCTGCAAATTTTAAAATGTGTAAATTTTGAAGTGCAAAAAGGGGAGATTGTGAGTATTATCGGACCATCTGGTGCAGGTAAAAGTACTTTGTTACATATCTTAGGTACATTGGATAAGCCTGATGAAGGAACTGTAGAATTAAAAGGTACTGTTATGAATAAGTTGCATGGCGACTTATTGAGTACTTTCAGGAATCAGAATATAGGTTTTGTATTTCAATTCCATCATTTATTGCCAGAATTTAGTGCCATCGAGAATATCTGTATCCCTGCATTTATTGCCAAGACCAATAAAAAGCAGGCTGAGAACAGGGCGCTTGAACTATTAGATCTGTTCGGACTTAAAGACAGGGCACAACATAAGCCCAACCAGTTATCTGGTGGTGAACAGCAACGGGTATCTATCGCCAGGGCATTGATCAATAATCCTTCGATTATATTGGCTGATGAACCCTCAGGGAATTTGGATTCCGAAAATGCAGCCGGCCTGCACCAGTTGTTTGTGAGTTTACGCGATAATTTCGCCCAAACTTTTGTAATTGTAACGCATAACGAACACCTGGCTAAAACGAGTGTCAGGGTAGTAAGTATGAAAGATGGTTTGATTGTATAAAATTATGGCCATTCTTTCATTCAATATTACATCATTCACTAATTTATTCATTTCAATCATTAAATTTTGAAAATACTCATTACAGGCGGTAATAATGCAAAAGCTTTAAAGCTGATGAAAGCGTTTCCCAGCCATTTTGTGCTACTGGCCGATTATGGTGATGTACCGGGGATAATTACTGAAAATTATGCCTTTTCATCGCTGGGGCCGCTTAACAAAGATAGCATAGCTCATATTTTATTAAATTTTAGTATTACAGAGGGGATAGATTGTATTATCCCGCTGCACCAATATGAAGTAGAGCCAATCGCTAAATCGGCTGTGCTTTTTGGCGAATATGGTATCCAGGTTTTATTACCTGATGCCAGTTTAATGGGCAAATATCTGCCTAAGGAACAAAATACTTATCAGAATTTTGCTGTTTTTGTGGCAGGCGAATGTGTATTTGCGAGTGGAAAAGAAATTTTTGTCAGAACTGATGAAAAATTAAACGGTGTGTTCGGGTACAACGTTGCCGATAATGACCTAAAACTTTTTACGATTTAATATGGATGCCAGTCAATACGTTAAAGATAAACAGCTGGTAATTTTTGAGCTGGATGATGTTTTATTTCCAGAGAAAGATTATTTACTCCAGGTTTATTATCTGTTTGCCCAATTTATAGAGTACACTGAGCAAAAAAGCGCACAGCCCATTCTGGAGTTTATGCGTAACGAGTACGAGAATAATGGTGCAGAGAAGCTTTTTGAAAAAACAGCGAACCAGTTTGGTATCGATACCAAGTATGAGTATAATTTCAACCTCCTGCATCAAAATGCCCGTTTGCCCTTAAAGCTTTTGCTTTATAAAAATATGCTCGAATTTATGCAGGAACTTGTGGTAGACCGTAAAAAAATTGTAATTGTAACAGCTGGCATTCCAGAGCAACAACTTAATAAAATTAAGCAAACAGAATGGAATGGCCTGGAGCAATATCTTACGGTATATTTTGCTGATGAATTGGGACAGGCTAAAGCAGAAATCTTTCAGAACATCTTAAGCGACAACAATTTGTCAGTTAACCAGGCGTTAGTTGTTGGTGCAAATAAATTTGATGAGCAACAATCCAAATCAATTAATTTGCAGTATATTGTATCATTAGAAATTTACAAATAATATGCTTAGAAAATTTATTTCGCAAAACACATTTCTATGTGCTTTGATCATTGTGCTTGGGTTTACAGCATCATGTAAAAAATCAAGTAATAATCCTGATAGCAATACTGATGGTGAATCGAATCTTTTGCAAACACCCACCAACGATCGCGCATTACTCACTAAAGACTCTATCTTTCTGTACGCCAAGCAAACTTATTACTGGAATAAAAGTTTACCAACTTACGATGCATTTAATCCAAGAAGTTTTTCATCTAATGATAAGTTGCTGTATGCCATGTCTCAGATTGCAATTAATCCACAAACAAACAAACCTTATGAATATAAAGAACGGTCAACGTCTGCTAAATATTCTTTTATAGATGATGGTTCTGTTGCTGGTCAGTTAGGGGGGGTGAATGGTGATTTTGGGTTCTCCGTATTTTTTGCAGGAGATAACGATTTAAGAATTAAATATGTTTATGGTGCTTCACCCGCGGCCGCTCAGGGATTAAAAAGAGGATATCAAATTACAAAAATTAATGGCAGTTCAGATATTAATACGAGTGATGCCAGAATTAATTATGTGGTAAATGCAATTTTTGGCTCCAGCACAACGGTTGCATTAACAGTTTTAAAACCTGATCAGACTACTCAGGATATCACGGTAACTAAGGCTGAGTATAATGTTAATCCGATATTGTTTAGTAAAACTTATACCGTTGGTGCTAAAAAAGTTGGATACATTGTTTTTAACACTTTTACCACAAATTCTGCGACCTTGTTAGATCAGGCTTTCAATCAATTTACTACGGATGGTATTACCGAGCTGATTGTAGATTTAAGATATAATGGTGGCGGATCTGTACAAACATCCGAAGCTTTTGCCAACCTCATTGCGCCTTCGGCACAAAACGGTAAAGTAATGTATACCACTTACTGGACACAAACCATGCAAGACAATAAAGCAACAATTCTTCAAAATCAGAAGTTTTATGCTAAAGGCAGCGATGGTGTTACCCGTTTGTACTCGTATTTCGATTATCCATATATTCCAACCATAGCTGCAAATAACCAGGAGGTTTTTGCTAAACGTGGTTCGCTTAATGGTTTAACCAGGGTTTATTTTATTGTAACCAACGGTACTGCATCTGCAAGCGAATTGTTGATTAATAATTTAAAACCTATAATGGATGTTAAATTGATAGGAAAGAAAACTTATGGTAAACCAGTTGGCTTTTTTGCTATCCATATAGATAAAAGTGACCTCTATATTCCACAGTTTGAAACCAGAAATCAATTAAATCAAGGTGGTTACTTTGATGGAATGGCTGTTGATAAGGATATTTTTGATGATGTAACCAAAGATTTTGGTGATCCTACAGAAAAACTATTATCACAGGCCTTATACTATTCGGCCAATGGAAGTTTCTCATCTGTATTGAAAGATAATAATACCATCAGCAGTACCTCACCACTATCTAAAGCCCAGGTTGGAGATCTGTCTGGTAAAATGGATCATGAATTTAAAGGAATGGTTGAAACCAGAAAACTCAGGTTTAAATAATTGATCAATTTTTTTATCAAAAGGGCCAGTTTTGTATTTCAAATCTGGCCTTTTTTTATGTATTTATTGCAAATTTTGAGTAAATAGGTATTGCTTTTTTTTAAAAAATTTGATAAGCTTGTTTAACATTAATCGTTAAAGAGACCCATGCCAATAGAAATCGTAGAAAAGGAACACATTAGTTATTTAAATATCATCAATGCGAAGGAAGATCATTCTCATGAATTGCAGACCAAACTTGATGAAGCACAAAGATTAGGTAATGAATTTAAATCAAAAGCCGTTATTACTTTTAATACCACCATCGGCCCAAAACGTGTTGATACAACTGTTTGGTCAGTAACAGAGAAATATATACAGCTAAAAAACAATATTCATATTCCATTAAAAAGTTTAATAGATATCGATTTTTAAGCTTGCTTTAAGGAAATAAATCATCCCGCATTTATTTAACCTTATTAAATTATGAGCACGCTACACAAAATTGCCTTAACTTTTATTAAGTCTATTGGTCCGGTAACGGCCAAAAACCTTCTTGCCTACTGCGGAAGTGCCGAAAATATTTTTTCGGCAAATAAAAAGCAGCTTTTGCAGATTCCGGGCGTTGGAGAAAAAACAATCGAAGCCATTCGGGGTACCGATGCGCTGGCAAGAGCCAGGCAAGAATTGGATTTTATTGAAAAACATGGGATAGAAGTATTGTTTTTTTCAGATGAGACATATCCCAAAAGATTAAAGAATTGTATCGATTCACCTATACTGCTTTATTCAAAAGGGACAGTTGATTTTAACCAGCAGCGTATTATCAGTGTTGTTGGAACCCGCAATGCCACAAGTTATGGAAAAAACCTTTGTAAAGAATTATGCGAAGTTTTAGCGCCATACAATGTTTTGATTGTTAGTGGCCTGGCTTATGGTATTGATGTAACTACCCATAAAGAATGCCTGGCCAATCAGATCCCTACAGTTGGGGTACTTGGTCATGGCTTAGACCGGATGTATCCAAAAATTCATAAAACGGTTGCGCAGAAAATGGTTTTGAATGGTGGCCTGCTCACCGAGTTTCCAATCCTGACCAATCCCGACCGGCCCAATTTTCCGCAAAGAAACCGGATTATTGCGGGCGTTGCAGATGCAACGGTGGTAGTGGAAGCATCAATAAAAGGAGGTGCCTTAATTACTGCAGAAATAGCTAATTCTTATAATAAAGATGTTTATGCTTTTCCGGGTAGAACGAATGATGTTTTTTCTGAAGGATGTAACTTCCTGATTAAGACCAATAGGGCAGGATTAATTAATAATGCTAACGACTTGATTTATTACCTGGGCTGGGATGCTGAAATAAAGGTTAAACAAAATATGCCGCAAACCACGTTGCAGCTAAGTCTTACGCCTAACGAGCAGCGGGTTATTGATGCCTTAAAAAACGGTCAGCTTTCTATAGATGAACTTTCGCTTCAATTGAATATTCAGCAAAGTAAACTGGCCATTGTAATCCTGACATTAGAGATGCAGGGCATTATTGTTTCATTGCCAGGGAAGATTTATAAATTGGCTTAAATCCGCAAATGGAACGTGAAAGCATTATCATAGAAATTTAGATCATAAAAGTTAGATTTTCCATCTCGGCATACTTCAGCCGTATAAAAGACCGACAATAGAAATAACATTTTGCCCAATAATCAATCTATAATGCCTATCATAGTTGTAGATTATGTAATTAAATTCTTTTAAATTTTGATTTTCAAAATTATGTTTCGAATAAAATATAGTTCGTAAAATACTTAATGCCTTTTCTTAATTTTGTAGTATGTGGTACAATAATATTTTAGAAACCATCGGCAATACGCCTTTGGTTAAATTAAATACGATAACAAAAGGAGTTCCGGGAACAATTCTGGCAAAAATAGAGACTACTAATCCAGGTAATTCAATTAAAGACCGTATGGCGGTTAAAATGATTGAAGATGCCGAGAAAAGCGGTAAGCTAAAGCCAGGCGGAACCATTATCGAAGGAACATCAGGAAATACCGGAATGGGTCTTGCTATGGCAGCCATTATTAAAGGTTATAAATGTATTTTTACCACCACTGATAAACAATCTAAGGAGAAGGTGGACGCTTTACGTGCCTTTGGTGCCGAGGTAATTGTTTGTCCTACAAATGTTGAGCCTGAAGATCCCCGTTCCTATTATTCTGTTTCTTCGCGTTTAGAACGCGAAGTTCCAAATTCATGGAAACCTAATCAATATGATAATTTAGCCAACTCACAGGCTCATTATGAGCAAACTGGTCCGGAAATATGGGCACAAACTGAAGGTAAAATTACACATTTAGTGGTTGGGGTAGGTACTGGAGGAACCATTTCCGGAACCGGGAAATATCTGAAAGAAAAAAATCCGAACATTCAAATTTGGGGAATTGATACTTATGGTTCGGTTTTTAAAAAGTACAAGGAAACCGGCATTTTTGATAAGGATGAGATTTATCCTTACATCACCGAAGGTATCGGGGAAGATTTCCTTCCGGCAAATGTAAATTTTGATGTAATCGATTTATTCGAAAAAGTTACCGATAAAGATGCTGCCTTAATGACCCGTGATATTGCGCGCAAAGAGGGTATTTTTGTGGGTAACTCTGCTGGTGCTGCCATTGGTGGATTAATTCAGTTAAAAGATAAACTGAAGCCAGAAGATGTGGTTGTAGTTATTTTTCACGATCATGGCAGCCGTTACATGGGCAAAATGTATAATGAAGATTGGTTACGTGAACGCGGATTTTTACAGGACGAAAAACTAACCGCAAAATCAATTTTGTCTAAGAAAGAAAGCACAGAGATTGTTACCCTTGATACACAAAAATCTGTACTGGAAGCCATCAATACCATTAAATCGATGAATATTTCTCAAATTCCGGTAACACAGCAGGGTATGATTGTGGGTAAAATTGCTGAAAGTGATATTTTAAGTGCTTTATTGGAAAATCCGGGATTGAAATCGGCTCCGATTTCTGAAATTATGACGGCTACTTTTCCATTTGTAGATCTGAATACTTCTATTGATAAAATTTCGTCGTTAATTAATAAAGAAAATTCAGCTGTATTGGTTGAAGATGAAACCGGTAAGATCGAAATTATTACACAATACGATATTATTAACGCGATATCAGGGTAATAATGTGAGATGGATGATGTGAGATGGAATTAGATTAATTCCTGCGATCGTCACCCTGAATTTATTTCAGGGTCTTACGACAAGATAGATGCTGAAATGAATTCAGCATGACGATTTCGATTAAAAATTGAGTTAATTAATGAAGAAAATTCAACTGTATTAGTTGAAGATGAAACCGGTAAGATCGAGATCATTACCCAGTATGACATTGTTAACGCGATATCAGGCTAATAATGTAAGATGGATGATGTGAGATGGAAAGTAGATTAATTCCTGCGATCGTCCTCCAGAACTTGTTTCAGGATCTTAAAATTGAAATTCTTCGTCATTACTTAAAAAACGGGATTGCAAATGCCAATAGCGAGAATGATGGAGTAATCTCATGTTCGTCACCCTGAATTTATTTCAGGGTCTTAATGTTAAGAATAATAGATGCTGAAATAAATTCAGCATGACGATTCTCCTTATAAGGTAACCATAGAAAACGCCCTGGTAAATTTTTACCGGGACGTTTTTCATTATGCTATTTTCGCTTTAGGTTTTACCTTAAACCCTCCACCTTCAAACCTTTTGCCTTAGTGACTAGGCGCATCAGCATTTACACGTTTGATCTGTGCACCTAAAGCACGCAAACGGGTGTCGATGTCCTGGTAACCACGCTCAATTTGTTCAATGTTGTAAATAGTCGATTTACCTTCTGCAGATAAAGCTGCAATTAACAAAGATACTCCAGCCCTGATATCCGGAGAAGTCATGCTGATCCCGCGAAGTTTATATTTTTTATCAATACCGTTAACTGTAGCACGGTGTGGATCGCAAAGAATAATCTGTGCGCCCATATCGATCAGTTTATCCACGAAGAATAGGCGGCTCTCGAACATTTTCTGGTGGATGAGCACGTTTCCTTTTGCTTGCGTAGCTACAACCAACACAATACTCAATAAGTCAGGCGTAAAACCTGGCCATGGTGAATCGGCAATTGTTAAAATAGAACCATCAATAAAAGTATCGATTTCGTAGTGTTTTTGCGATGGTACATAAATATCATCGCCACGGCGTTCTAGTTTGATTCCCAGTTTTTTAAAAACCTCCGGTATTACGCCAAGTTCATCGTAACAAACATCTTTTATGGTAATTTCTGATTCTGTCATCGCAGCCATACCAATAAAAGAACCAATTTCGATCATATCCGGTAACATTCTATGCTCGGTTCCGCCTAAAACCTTTACACCCTCGATGGTTAATAAATTAGAACCAATACCCGAAATTTTTGCGCCCATGCGGTTCAGCATTTTGCAAAGTTGTTGTAAATAAGGTTCGCAGGCGGCATTGTATATGGTAGTGGTACCTTTAGCCAAAACAGCGGCCATAACAATGTTTGCCGTTCCGGTTACCGATGCTTCATCTAATAAAATGTAAGCGCCTTGTAAATTGGTGGCATCCACATTAAAGAAAGCTTTTTTGCTATCGTAAACAAATTTTGCACCCAGTTTCTCGAAACCGATAAAGTGGGTATCTAACCTTCTGCGACCAATTTTATCACCACCCGGTTTCGGGATTGCTGCTTTGCCAAAACGGGCCAGCAATGGGCCTACAATCATGATTGAACCACGCAAACCACCACCTTTAGCTTTAAAAGTATCCGATTCAAAGAAATTTAAATCGATGTTTTTGGCTTCGAAGGTATAGGTATCTTTATTAATGCGCTCAACAATAACACCTAAATCCTCAAGTAGTTCAATCAGTTTGTTTACATCTTTAATGTCAGGGATATTACTGATGGTTACTTTTTTTTCAGTAAGCAATACAGCTGATAAAATCTGTAAAGCCTCATTTTTGGCTCCCTGAGGGGTAATTTCGCCTTTTAATTTAATTCCGCCAGTTATTTCAAATGCGTTCATATATTTTTCTTTTGCTAACCGGTTCGTCATGCTGAATTTATTTCGGCATCTGTTATGGAGATTCTGAATCAAGTTCAGAATGACGCATGGTTATTAATATTTAGGTTTATTGTTATTATTGCGTTGACGATTATTATTGTTATTGTTTTGACGGTTTTTTCCGTTATTGTTGTTATTATTATTGTTTCTTCCCCGGTTATTGTTGTTATTGCTTTGACGAGGATTTTGTGCCCTAAATTCTACCTTTGCCAGGTTCACACCTTCATCAAGTGATAACAATCCGCCAGAAAGGTATTTCAGATCTTTAATAATGGTATCATCACTCACGTTATCCTTATTCCAGGTAACATAAGCCATTTTCATAAAATTTGCGATGCTCTGAACCATTGCCTTCTTAATTTCGGCATTTTCTTCACGCATGGCTTTTTCGATCAGATTTTCAACCGTTTTACCATAGTGTTTGTAGGTAATTCTTTGTTGAGGATAGGCTAGGGGCGCTGGTTTAATGTAAGCATTTTCGATTAATGGCTTTGGGTATGGGCTATCTACATCGATCTGGTAGCCAGAAATAATGTGCAGGTGATCCCAAAGTTTATGCTTAAAATCGGCAACATCACGCAAATGTGGTTGCAAAAATCCCATCAGGTCTATTACCGCCTGGGCATATTTATTGCGTTCTTCGATGGTGGGTAATTCGCAGATATACTTCACCATGTTTTGTACGTTGCGGCCATATTCAGATAAAATTAAATGGCTACGCGTAGTATTATAGTCAAAATTCATGTACAGATAAATTAATGGATAAATTTTCTGGCGATACGAATTATGAAATAACCAGAGGAGTTTAGGTTATGAATTCACCGAAATGTCTATTGCCAGATTTTCGTATTATATATTCAAAGTTAATAAAATTATTTGATTTGTGATAAGCTTATCTAAATTGTGATATTTCAGTTATTTTTTTGGAAATGTTATCTATCGTCCTCGTTTGTAACGAGGATGCAAGAGAATAGCGATTCTATCGCTTCTATTCAGTTAATCTGCATTACAAATGCGTCTCTCACTAATCCTCGTTGCGACTAGGACTATTTAAAGATTATTTGATTTGTGATATGTTTAATCTAAATTGTGATCATTTAAGTAGGGCGATTTTTTTGGAAATGTTCGTTCAGTGGTTCTTAGCTTCTTTAGTCCCGCTGTCCCTGCTGCCGAAGAAAAATCGGCATTCGTTCCCATCGGGTTTATTTAACTGTGGATTGTGCTTATCGCAAAAAACCTTTCCATCGCCATATGTGTCTAAGCCATAAGAATTTTATATTTTGTTGGTTGAAGCCAATCTGTAAGAATTTAAACCTTAATGCTCTTAACCCCTTAATGGTAAAAAGGCTAAACTTCATCACTGTTTTTCGGATAATCAAAAAACACCAGCTCTCCTGTTCCTTTACTTACCATTTGCCAGGAATCAAAAGGGAAAGAAATTAACACCATGCCTGCTGTTGGGATGTTGTAAATGTCGGCATCGCACAACTCATTCGCAAAATCGGTAAAACCAGGATTATGACCAAACATTATGATATGATCTGCACCATTATTCATGTTATTAACCACTTTAAGTAAAGCGGTTGTATTCGCCTCATAAATAGATTCTTCGAACTGGATATGGTCTATATGATAGACTTCTGCAAAATATTTGGCTGTAGATTTGGCTCTTTTTGCGGGGCTGCTCACCATCAGATCGATTTTGAAACCGCGATTAATCAATCTTTCGGCCATTTCTGGCGCATTTTCTTTTCCACGTTTGTTCAGCGGGCGGTCGAAATCGCTTAAATTTATATTTCCCCAATCCGATTTGCCATGGCGGACGAGAAGTAGTTTTTTAGCCATTTAGTTTCTCTTTAATTTTTTTAACTATGGTTTCGGGCGCAATTAAATCTATACAGTTTTCAACACCGCAAAGGCAGGGTTTGTTTCCATAAATAGAATTTGGCCTGGCTGGATGATCAATCTGTATGCAATCACTTTCCTGTTGCCCATACCCCAAAAAGCCAGCGTAAGGGTGTGTTGGCCCCCAGATAGATACGACAGGTATACCAACAAGTGATGCCATATGCATGCCTGATGAGTCCATACTTAACATTAAATCTAAGTTTGAAATAATGTCAAGCTCTTCCGTTAAATTAAAGTTTCCGATTAAATTGTAAGTATTTTGGTATGTTTTAGCCCAGTTTTCGGCCACGTGCTGTTCCTTTTCGCCACCACCAAATATAAAAAGCTCATAACCCAATCGGCTTAATGAGGCTATAACGGCTTCCATTTTTTCTAATGCATATACTTTATAAATATGCTGTGCAAAAGGAGATATGCCGATTTTTTTTGTGGTTTGATCAGTAAATAAAGCCTGGGCTTTTGTAGGTAGCGCTTGTGCTGATTTATTAATTTGGTGACTGAGTTTAAAGCTGAAACCTAATTCGCGGAAAACATCAGCATAACGCTCAACGGTTTTTCTAAGCGGCTTAAATACCTTTTTAATGGCACGGGTTAATGCTTTTTTCTCAGCCCTTCCCTTATTAATCCGTCTAATTTTTATGCCGGTTAAACGAAAAAAAGTAGAAATTGCCCTGCTTCTTAAATTATCATGTAAATCGGCTATAGCACTTGGTTTGTAGCTGCGGAGTTCCTGATAAAGTTTATATAATCCATTTATGCCTTTGTGAAGGGTTTTTGGCTGGATAGGATGAAAGATCAGATTGGGAATATGGTCAAAAAATGGCTTAAAAGCTTGCCGGCTAACCATAATGAGCTCAGCCGTTGGGTTTTGTTCTGAAAATTCTTGTAAAACAGATGCGACCATGGCCACATCGCCCATTGCCGAAAAACGTAAAATGATGATTTTTTGGGTTGCTAACATGAATTTCGCTTTCCGCTTTGGTCTTTTTGCTTTCCTATGCTTTATTATACAATACCGGGTTTAAACTCGGATCATTGTACATTTTCATTTGCTTGTATACTTTCATGTATTTTTTTCCTGCTTCAATATCTGCCAATAACTCGTCAATACTGGTTGAAAGATCTTCGCGTTGAGATAACAATATATTTAATTTGGTTTGGCATTGTGCGCGGTGCTCGGCTGATGCACTTTCGCGTTCGGCTTCTTCCTGCATATGGTAAATTTTTAATGCCAGGATAGAAAGTCTGTCTATTGCCCATGCCGGACTTTCGGTATTGATTTTTGCATCTGGCAAAGCCGTAATTTCCTGATAAAGGTTTAGGAAATAGCCATCAATAAACTCCACCATATCGGTACGTACCTGATTTTGGGCATCAATGCGTCTTTTCCAGCTTAAACCTTCAACAGGATCAATCTGAGGATTGCGCACCACGTCTTCCATGTGCCATTGTGCGGTATCAATCCAGTTTTTGATATAAAAAAGATGCTCTAAACTTTCAGCATCGTATGGGTTTTCAACCGGATGGTCAATATCATCAAACTTATGGTAGTCTGTAATAACCTGATTAAATATGCGGTTGGCAATTTTACTGATCATGGGGCAAAGATATTATTTTTGGCTATCTCTTTTATATCAAATTGAGATAGGTTTTAGAGTCGCACTGATTTTTTCCTTGTGGGTTGATTGCACAGATTTAGGGATTACACCGGCTTTTCTTTGCAAAATTTAAAACAAGATCATTTAGTTCCCGTTTTTCCCTAAACCCTAAACCCTAAACCCTAAACCCTAAACCCTAAACCCTAAACCCTAAACCCTAAACCCTAAACCCTAAACCCTAAACCCTAAACCCTAAACCCTAAACCCTAAACCCTAAGCCCTCTTACTATCAAAATACGCCGTTATCTCCTCCAAAGTAAACGCGTTTAAACATTTATCGGCGCTTAGGCCACCTTTGCGGGCCACTAAAATACCGTAATGCATATCGTGGAAACCTTCGGTACGGTGTGCATCTGGGTTCACAGATAATAGAACACCTTTTTCCAAAGCATAACGGTGCCAGCGCCAGTCCAAATCCAAACGTAAAGGATTGGCATTGATTTCAATCACTACTTTATTGGCCGCACAGGCATCAATAATTTTTTTGTAATCGATCGGATATCCAGCCCTGCTTAACAATAAACGGCCGGTTGGGTGGCCTAAAATGGTAGTATAAGGATTTTCAATGGCTTTTAATAAACGTGCCGTTGCTTTTGCTTCGTCCATGCGTAAATTGCTGTGAACAGAAGCTACCACAAAATCAAATGTTTTTAGGATATCATCCGAATAATCGAGCGAGCCATCACTTAAAATATCACTCTCAATGCCTTTGAAAATTTTGAAAGGCGCGAGTTTTTTATTGAGGTCGTCTATTTCCTGGTGCTGGCCGAAAACGCGTTGTTCGTTTAATCCTTTGGCATAAACTGCGGTTTTAGAGTGATCGCAAATCCCCAGATATTGCAGGTTTAAATTTTCTTTACAGTAAACGGCCATTTGTTCTAGCGTGTGTACGCCATCGCTCCAGGTAGAGTGATTGTGCAAGCTGCCCTTTAAATCTTCGTATTGGATTAGCGTTGGGAGTTTATTTGCTTTGGCCAGTTCTATTTCATTAAAATCTTCGCGTAGTTCAGGTTCGATAAAAGCTAATCCAGCCTTGCTGTAAATTTCTTCTTCATTTGCGAAAGGTCCATCACCTGCTAATGCTAACACTTTCTCTACGTGTTCGGTATTTCCGGATAATGTAAACCATTCTAAATAAAAAGCTGATTTTTCTACAACGTAGATTTTAATCCTAAGGCCGGCCTCAGTAGTACAGATAAACGAGTTTTCAGCTTCGATAAGCGAAAGTGGACCGAAAGTAGGTAAGTTTTGTTTAAGGGTACCAATTTGTTCAGTACCGATCACAATTTCAAGTTCATCAATGATCTCAGAGGCGCGTCGGTATTGACCAGCGAAGCCTAAAAGCGCACCTTTATCAATTTTTACAGCCCAATCTGCAAGCTGTATAAATAATGTTTTAGCAAAACCTTCTACCTGTGCATATAAAAATCTGCCATTGGCAGCCAATTTAAATTCAATGGCATTTTTAATCTCTTCCTGCGTTTTTAAACCAAAACCTTTGGCCTCAATCAAGCGGTTTTCGTTGCAGGCATAATATAATTCGCCTATGCTTTCTATTCCTAAAGTACGCCAGATAATGAATATTTTTTTCGGTCCGATGCCCTTTATAGCGAGCATTTCTACCACACCTTCTGGTGTTTTTTCAAGAATTTCGTTAAGTTCTTTTAATTCTCCCGTTTGGAGGAGTTCTATGATTTTGGATGCCAGTCCTTTACCTATGCCATCAATTTTATCCAGTTCATCCAGAGGTTTGTCTTTTAGAGCAAAAGGCAGTTTATCCACCTTAAAATAGGCATTTGCAACCGATTTAATTTTGAAGGGGTTTTCTTCGTGCAGTTCCATAAGCTGCGATAAGAGGCGTAAGGTGCGGGCGATGGTCTTATTTTCCATAAGGGGTAAAATTAGGAAATAATGCCTCAAATCTTACCTGGCAAAGAAATTAAAACACAATTTTATTAATTGTTGTTTTACACTCATGAAAAATGTAAAATTTGCCCTTTTGGGATTAAGCATAGGTTTGGCAGCATGCCAATCTGCCAATAAAAACGATGAGCACAAAACGGATTCGGTAAGTAACCTAAAAACAACCAAAATACAAGATGTAGATGGGCGGTTTCTGATTGTAGCTGGTAAATATATTGGCGAAATTTCTTTAGGAGAAAATATGGAACAGGTAGTTGAAAAATTGGGGAGACCTGACGCCGGCGATGCTGCAATGGGTAAAGCCTGGGGCATATGGTACGGCGGAGATTCGACAGCAAAGCAAAGGGATGAAATTGCCATTTATTCTTCTTATCGCGATACCAGTATGCGGGTAAAAGACGTGAAGCAGATCAGAATTACCTCAAATGAATTTAAAACCCAGGATGGTTTGACTACAGGCGCTACTTTAGAAGATATCAAGATAAAATTCCCTGATATCAAAAAGCTTTCTTCTTATTTAAATGAAAAGAATGATACCGTAACTGTTTATGATGCGAAAAAAGAGGGGATTGGTTTCGAATTTTTAAAAGGGAAAAGTATTTCCTTAAGTGTACATCAGGTAAACACTGCGGTTAACAATACTTACTTAACCCTGCATCCAGAATGGAAATTGATAGATTGATGTAAGAGGTAAGGTGTAAAATGGATAATGGGCTTTTAGCTCATGGTTTGATAGTTCATGGTTAATGTTTGGTATTATACCTACGTGGCTATTAACCATAACCCTTTTATATAGATGCTATGATTCCATCATCCATTTCCATCTTACATCATTCCCTATTTAATAGCTGCTTCAAATGGCATCCTGGCCTGAATTCCAGAACTTGCGATCACTTTTTTCATCTGTTGGTAAAGCATATAATTATCGCCCAGTTCTTGTTTGGTGTAATAAGTTTTAATCCTGTCTGTACCTTCGTCCAGTAATGATTTCCATGGGTCTATTACATCCGGATATTCTACTACTTTATACGTCTTTAGCTTGGCTTTTTTAGCCGCAGCCTTAATAGCATCATTAAAACCTCCAATTCTATCGGCCAAACCAATTTGAACAGCATCTGTTCCAATCCAAACATGGCCGCCGCCAATGCTATCAATATAGGCTTTACTTTTCTTTCTGCCGTCGGCCACACGGCTTACAAAACCGCTATAAATTCTGTTTAATTCATTTTGGATGATAAATCTTTCACCTGCAGTCATAGGGCGGTTGGTAGCCATGATATCGGCATATTTACCCGTTTTAACACCATCAAATGTAATACCTAGTTTATTGGTCATTAAGTTCTGGAAGTTTGGAATAATACCAAATACCCCTATAGATCCTGTAATGGTATTCGGCTGTACAAAAATACTGTCGGCGGCACAACCAATATAATAACCACCTGATGCGGCTACATCACCGAACGATGCAATAACCGGTTTTTCCTTTCTGGTCAATACAACCTCTCTCCAGATTACATCCGAAGCTAAAGCACTACCTCCTGGTGAGTTTACACGCAATACAACCGCTTTAATATCATCATCTAAACGGGCTTTTCTGATTGCTCTGGAAATGCGTTCTGATCCGATCTGGTTATCAGAACCTTCTCCGCCGTTAATTTCACCATTGGCATAAATCACCGCTACTTTGTCTTTTCCTTCGCCCGTATCGCTATTATTTTTGGCATAATCATTAATCGAAACAGCGCGAATATTCTCTCCTCTGGTTCTGCCAGATAATCCTTTTAATTCCTCTAAAATCTGATCTTTATATTTTAAAGCATCGATCATTTTAAAGTTTACCGCATCTTGTGGCTGTTGTACTTTGTAGTTGTCGGCTATGCTATAAAGGCTATCTTTTTGGATATTTCTACTCGCTGCAATATCGGTTAGGAAAGTATTGTACAAACCACCAACATAAGCCGTAACCTGTTTACGGTTATAATCGCTCATTTTATCCAGGATAAACGGCTCAACCGCACTTTTATAGTTTCCTACACGGATCACCTGCATTTCTACGCCAACTTTTTCTAATGTTCCTTTAAAGAAAGTTAATTCAGAACTAAATCCCTTAAATTCTAATGCGCCTTCGGGATTTAAATATAGTTTATCAGCTACCGAAGCTAAATAATAAGCTCCTTGGGTATACACTTCGCTATAGGCAATAATTTTTTTATGCGATTTTTTAAAATCGATCAGTGCATTCCTAACTTCACGTAGCGTAGCAAAACCCGCATTCGGACTGCTTACATTTAGGTAAATACATTTGATATTATCATCTGTTTTGGCTTTTTGCAAAGCTTTTAAGAAGTCGTTTAAGCCTATCGCATCTTTTTCGTCACCCCCAACAATTGGAAGGTTACCAAATGTTTTTTTAGGTGTACGCTCGGTAATGGCTTGATCTAAATTTAGGAATAGTACCGAATTGTTAGATACAGTAATGGTTTTATCGCTATCAATAGAAGATATTAATCCCACAACAACTATGAAGCAGATAATAAATACCATTATGATCGATAAGAAAAAGCCTAACATAGAGGCAAATAAATACTTAAAGAATTCTCTCATTTAAATGTTTTAATTTTGTGCTGTAAAGATATAAAAATACATGATGCTTAATCAAGCTTTAGAGTACAGTACGGCTTATTTGTTACTGGGAGGAAATTTAGGCAATAGAGAGGCAAATTTGAAGCAAGCCATTCAACTATTGAATGATAAAATTGGAAAGGTAATTGCCTTTTCATCGCTTTACGAAACAGCCGCATGGGGCAAAACCGACCAGCCTGCATTTTTAAACCAGGCAGTAGCGGTGCAAACTAATTTAAGTGCTGAAGAAGTTTTAGATCTGGCCTTAAGTATAGAGCAGGAACTGGGCAGGGTAAGGAAAGATAAATGGGGGGAGCGCTTAATTGATATTGACCTGATCCTTTTTGGAGATCAGGTTATCAATATTCCCGATAAACTTCAGGTACCCCACCCGCATATGCAACACCGGAAATTTGTGATGGAGCCATTGGCAGAGATTGCGCCAGATGTGATACATCCTGTGCTGGGAGAAACGATTTTATTAATTAGTCGCAATATTAACGATCCGCTTGAGGTTAAAAGGCTTTAATTAACCTGGACAATATCAGGATCAGTCAGCCCGAATCCTTTAAGAAGCTAGAGACTAAACCTTTTGATTTGAAGTTGCGCCCTTAAAATGCAGAAAAGATAAAGCGATATACAATACCAGAACAAAAGGTATCGCCGCAAATTGTAGAAAGGCAATTAATATTGCCGATAGGATGAGGAAAATAAATTTGATTTTGTTTTTCGCCCAGCTCAAATTGCTGAATTTTAAAGAAAATATTTTTATTTCGCTTACCAGTAAGAAACTGGTGATTGCCGTAATGGCTATCAATAAAATACTGGAGGAAATAATTTGTCGATAATCTTGCGCAATAAAAGGTAGCGAACAGATAAACAAAGTATTCATTGGCGTATTCAAGCCGATAAAATCTTCCGTTTGCCGGGTATCATTGTTGAATTTGGCCAATCTAAGTGCCGAGAAAATAGTAATGATAAAACCTAGGTAGGGAAGGTATTCAGATGAATAGTCGCTGGCTTTTAATAGGTGAAACATAATTACACCCGGTAAAAAGCCGAAACTCACCATATCTGCCAAAGAATCGAGATCTTTTCCAATGTCCGATTTTACATTTAATAAACGGGCAACCATGCCATCGAAAAAATCGAATATTCCGGATAAAATAACGAAATAAGCTGCGGTTTCTAAATGGCCTTTAAATGCAAAAACGATTCCAATACAGCCAGAAAAAAGGTTTGCACACGTAATTGTATTAGGAAGGTGTTTTTTTAGCATGGGGTTGGGCGCTAAGCGCATGGGGTTTGAAACGCATGACTCCAAACCCCAAACGCCAAACTTATTTAGCTGTTCATCGAAATTAAGAACTCTTCGTTACTTTTTGTTCCTTTTATCTGAGATTGAACAAATTCCATTGCTTCCTGGCTGTTCATATCAGCAAGGTGGTTACGTAAAATCCAAACGCGCTGTAATGTGTCTCTGTCGTGCAATAAATCGTCGCGACGGGTGCTTGATGCTGTAATATCGATAGCCGGGAAAATACGTTTGTTAGATAGTTTACGGTCTAACTGAAGCTCCATGTTACCGGTTCCTTTAAATTCTTCGAAAATTACCTCATCCATTTTAGAACCTGTATCGGTTAATGCAGTAGCTAAAATGGTTAATGAACCTCCGTTTTCGATGTTGCGTGCCGCACCAAAGAAACGTTTTGGTTTGTGCAGGGCATTGGCATCAACACCACCTGATAATATTTTACCTGACGCCGGTGCTGTAGTATTATACGCTCTGGCTAAACGGGTAATCGAATCTAACAGGATCACTACATCATGTCCGCTTTCTACCAGACGTTTTGATTTTTCTAATACAATGTTGGCAATTTTAACGTGACGTTCAGCTGGCTCATCAAAAGTTGAGGCAATTACCTCAGCCCTTACGCTACGCGCCATATCGGTCACCTCTTCCGGGCGCTCATCAATTAATAAGATGATTAAATAAACTTCCGGGTGGTTTTTAGCAATTGCGTTTGCAACTTCTTTTAATAGGTTGGTTTTACCTGTTTTAGGCTGCGCAACAATTAAACCACGCTGTCCTTTACCAATTGGTGTAAATAAATCCATAATACGGGTAGAATAATTGTTCGTATCCGTAAACAGGTTTAATCTTTCAGTTGGGAAAAGTGGTGTTAAATAATCAAAGGGAACGCGGTCGCGAACCTCAGCAGGGATTCTGCCGTTAATTGTTTCTACACGAACCAATGGGAAATATTTTTCTCCTTCTTTTGGCGGGCGGATACTACCTTTTACGGTATCGCCGGTTTTTAATCCAAAAAGTTTTATTTGAGACTGAGATACATAAATATCATCAGGAGAAGTTAAGTAGTTGTAATCTGCCGAGCGCAAGAAACCATAACCATCAGGCATAATTTCTAAAACACCCTCATTTGTAATTACATTATCAAAATCCAGGTTCGAATAGCTGTTTTCGTTTTTGTGGTGATTGCCACCGCCCGGTTGTTTTTGTTGTCGATTTTCGTCACGCTGCGGTTTTTCCTGCTTTTCTTTAGGCTCTTGCTTTTGCTTTTGAGCTACCGGAAGCACTTCTGCACTTTCTTCGATCAAAGCTGAGATCGGTTTTACACTTTCTTCAGCTTCAACAATTCTGTCAGGCTGTTTCTCCGGCTGTTGTTGGTGTTGAGGCTCGTCAAACAACGTTACAGCATCTCTTCTTCTTTCAACTGGCGCTGCAGGTTCATCTTTCGTTAGCCTTGCTCTTTTTTTAACAGGTTTGTCGGCTGTAGTAGCTGCTGGCTTATCTGTTGCCACTGTAGAAGCAGCGGCTGCAGCTGCGGCAGCAACTTTTGGTGTTTTTACAGCTTTGGTTTTAGGCGCAGGAGTAGCTGCAAAAGGTTCGATTTCGCTGTAAGGGTCTGCAACGGCTT
>Ga0163162_10000205_pt1 | contig 54827 bp, 55 predicted proteins | sample S55metaG_FD_115310 | JGI IMG/M metagenome (GOLD analysis project Ga0163162, IMG submission 115310) | Switchgrass rhizosphere microbial communities from Kellogg Biological Station, Michigan, USA - S5-5 metaG | ecosystem: Host-associated > Plants > Roots > Rhizosphere > Soil | place: USA... | reverse complement strand
TGTACTCGGGGCGGGAATCGAACCCGCACGCCTTTGAAAGCACAGGATTTTAAGTCCTGCGTGTCTACCAGTTCCACCACCCGAGCATTAGCCGCTGCCGATCTCCATCGGCTTGGTTAACTTTAAAATAAATGCCTTCTGGTAGGAAGGCATTTTGGAGCGAAAGACGAGATTCGAACTCGCGACCCCGACCTTGGCAAGGTCGTGCTCTACCAACTGAGCTACTTTCGCATTTACAAAACTGATGTTGTCGTTTCGTTTTGGTGATGCAAATATAGGCAGATTTATATTTCTGTCAAGAGATTTTTTATTAAAAATTTAATATTTAATTTAAATTGCTGGCTTTCAGTACCAGTAAAATTAAATCAGTTTCAAATCCTTTTGTCTGAAGGTAGCTCATCAGCCTATTTTTCCTTTTAAAAGGATCATTTTCTCCCAAACTTTCCGCTTTTTTTACCGCTAATTTTTCTATCGTTTGCAAATAATCATCCTCATCTATACTGTAAATTGCTTTTTGTAGAATTTTATCGGGAACACCTTTTAATTTCAGCCCCTGCTTAATTTTAATCCGGCCCCAATGTTTGATGTTAAATTTACCTGATGCATAACTTTTGGCAAATCTTTCTTCATTTAAAAAATTGTTGATGATCAGGTCGGTAATAATTTCTTCCAGTTCGTCGCCACGCATGCCCCATTCAACCAATTTGTATCGCACTTCTTTTTGCGAGCGCTCCTGGTAAACGCAAAAACTTTCTGCTTTGGCCAAAGCTTGTTTTTTATCTAATAATACTGCTTCTTGTTTACCGCTTTTCATAATTAATTACTGAAATTCGTAAAAATAAAAGCGATTACCGTATTTTTCTGAATATAATAGCATGCAAAATCCAATATATACTGTTGCCAAAATTACCGAAATTTTAAACGCCAATACGAAATTAGTTGATGGCGAGGTGATTATCCATTATCTGGTAATCGATAGCCGTTCGGTTTTGGTACCTGAAAGTTCTATGTTTTTTGCCCTTTCTTCGCACCGCAATGGCCACGAATTTATTAAAGATGCCTATGCAAAAGAAATCAGGAATTTTGTCGTTACCGAAGCAAAATACATTCACGAATATCCAGACTGCAACTTTTTATTGGTAAATGATGCCTTGGAAGCACTACAAAAGTTAAGCACTTATCATCGAAATCAATTCGATCTAAAAATAATTGGTATAACAGGTAGCAATGGGAAAACGATTGTTAAAGAATGGTTATATCAGCTTCTGGCATCTGATTTTAAAATTGTGAAGAGTCCGAAAAGTTATAATTCGCAAATTGGGGTGCCGCTTTCTGTATGGCAAATTGAGGCCGACGATACCTTGGGCATTTTTGAAGCTGGTATTTCTGCCGTTAATGAGATGCAATATCTGGCAGAAATTATCCGCCCTGAAATCGGAATTTTAACCAACATCGGTGAGGCACATGCTGAAGGATTCAGTTCCAAAAAAGAAAAACTCACCGAAAAACTGAAACTCTTTGCGGCATCTCAACTATTTATTTATTCACCAGAGTATGTAAATGAAATTGGCGTAAAAAATCTGCCGGGTAAAAAACAGTTTAGCTGGAGCAGCAAACAGGCAGCAGATCTTCAGATCACCACTGTTGAACCTATTGAAGGAAAATGTTATTTAAGAGCCATTTATCAAAATAGAGAAATTGAATGCATATTACCTTTTAAAGATAAAGCATCGATAGAAAATGGCATGATCTGCTGGGCAACTTTATTGGCTTTAGGTTATACACCAGAGCAGGCTGATCTGCGCTTGGAGAAACTGAGCCATGTAAGCATGCGCCTGGAGCTGAAAAATGGCATCAATCAGTGCTCCATTATTGACGATTCGTATAGTGCTGATATTTCTTCTTTAGCTATTGCGCTGGATTTTTTAAATCAACAGAACCAATATCCCAAGAAAACCGTTATTCTTTCTGAATTATTCGAAACCGGAAGAGACGATTATGATTTGTATACTGAAATAGCTGAGCTGCTCTCGCAAAAAAAGATAAACCGATTGATCGGCATTGGTACAAACATTGCCCGTTATGCCGAACTTTTTAAGTTCGAAACCCAGTTTTTTGACAATACCAATGCTTTTGTAGAGGCTTTTCCGGGTTTACACTTTAACCAAGAAACCATATTGGTAAAAGGGGCCAGGCGTTTTGAATTTGGACGCATCAGTAAATTACTCACCCAAAAAATACACGATACGGTTTTAGAGATCGACTTGAATGCCATGGTAGGTAATTTGCAGTTTTACCGGTCTAAAATTAAGCCAGACGTTAAAATAATGGCAATGGTTAAGGCCTTTTCTTACGGAAGTGGAAGTTTCGAAATCGCCAATTTATTGCAGTTCCACAAGGTAGATTATCTGGCAGTAGCTTATGCCGATGAGGGTATTGCTTTGCGTAAAGCAGGAATTACTTTACCTATTATGGTGATGAGTCCGGAAGAATCTGCCTTCGAAGCCATTATCAAGCACAGGTTAGAACCCGAAATTTATAGTGTAGAAATTCTAAGCAGTTTTTTAAACGCACTATCAGATTATGATTTCGATTATCCTATCCACATTAAAATAGATAGTGGCATGCATCGCTTGGGCTTCGATCAAGCCGAAATGGATGCCTTATCTGTCCTCTTAAAAGATTCCGCAAGGGTTAAAGTACAGAGTGTTTTTTCTCACCTCGTGGCTAGTGATGCCGCAGAGCATGATGGATTTACCCAGCAGCAGATCGATAAATTTAAAATCGTCGCCAATCAATTGGTTAACATTTTAGGTTATAAGCCATTATTGCATATCTCCAATACCTCTGGGATCTCACGCTGGCCAGATGCACAAATGGATATGGTTCGTTTGGGTATAGGGTTGTATGGTTTTGATTCTGCTTTAGCCAATAACCGGGGTTTGCAGACGGTAATGGTACTTAAAACTACGGTTACGCAGGTGAAGACTTTAGCGCCAGGAGAAACTGTAGGTTATGGTAGGAGAGGACTCATGCCAAATGGTGGAAAAATAGCAACCGTAAAAATTGGCTACGCAGACGGATACACGCGATATTTTGGTAATGGCGTTGGTAAAATGCTCATCAATGGCCATTTGGTGCCTACAATTGGCTCAATCTGTATGGATATGACCATGCTGGATATTACCGGCATTGAGGTGAAACCGGGCGATGAGGCTATTGTTTTTAATAAAGAGCATACCATTATGGAGCTGGCGAAAGATATCAATACCATTCCTTATGAAATTTTAACCAATATCTCGCAAAGGGTAAAGAGAGTTTATTTCTACGAGTAGTTCATTAGTCATTGGTTTATTGGTCATTAGTATAGCGAATTGCCTATTGGTTCGTCGGTTCATTGGTCAATAGCTTGATGGTTCATAGCCAACGGCAACTACTAATTGCTAAGATAGGCATCATGCACAAATGAACTAATGGCTAGTGAACAAATGAACTAAAAAAAATGTTATTTTTGCACCATGAATAAAGTCGGGAAAGCCATTTTAAACTATTTGATTAAAGGTTTATTAATTGTTGTACCCATTGCCGTAAGTATTTTTATTGTGGTTTGGGCAGTTACAACAGTTGATAGCTGGTTAAATGTAAACAATATCTTAGGCGTAAACCCGCACACAGGCGAAAGTCGCAATATTCCCGGTTTAGGCTTGTTGACCGTTTTGACCATCATTTTACTTGCGGGGATTTTTGTCACCAATTTGGTAACCGAACCCATGTACAACTGGTTTCAGCGGATAATGCAGCGCCTGCCTTTGCTTAATTTTATTTACTCTTCCATAAAAGATTTAACCGAAGCCTTTGTGGGCGACGAAAAGAAATTTAACCATCCGGTATTAGTTGAGGTAGAGGGCGGTTTAAAAAAGATTGGTTTTTTAACGCAAAACGATTTGCATAAACTCGATCTGCCTGACGAAGTAGCGGTTTATTTTCCGCTTTCCTATTCATTTGCAGGTCAGCTATGCATAGTACAGCGTGATAAGGTTACCGATCTAAAAATGTCAGCAGCCGATGCCATGAAAATGGTGGTGAGCGGTGGTGTTAGTGGCCTTTAAATACTTTCTAAATGATTACGATATTTCATCAATAAAACTGGTCAGGCATAATAGACAGATAAAGAGCCGAAAATCAGTTTTCATCTAGTTTTAGCGTCTTGATACTGCCTTTAGAAGATAGGATACATTCGGATCACTATCGTCATACTGCACTTGTTTCAGTATCTTTTATATTTAAGGAATTTAACTGAAACGAAAAGATTCTTCGCTGCGCTCAGAATGACAAATTGAAATATTCTGCTCAATATCGTCATACTGCACTTGTTTCAGTATCTTTATGTTTAAGGAATTTAACTGAAACGAAAAGATTCTTCACTGCGCTCAGAATGACAAATTGAAATATTCTGCTCACTATCGTCATACTGAACTTATTTCAGTATCTTTATGTTTAAGGAATTTAACTGAAACGAAAAGATTCTTCGCTGCCCTCAGAATGACAAATTGAAATATTCTGCTCACTATCGTCATACTGAACTTGTTTCAGTATCTTTTATATTTAAGGAATTTAACTGAAACGAAAAGATTCTTCGCTGCGCTCAGGATGACAACTAAAAAATACTCTTAAAGGTAAGCATGCAGCATATAAAAATAATCAGACCGAAAATCAGTCTCGAATAATATTCCCGGACAAAAAGCCCGCACAAAATGATCAGATCATCATCTACATTGGTGTGTAACAAACCACTCCCTGTTGATGCATTAAAAAGGATTTGTTTATCTTTATGGTTGTTCAACGACCATCGCTTTAACCAGCTGTTTTGAAAACTCCAATCAAAAGTATCACCGGAAGCAAATACAATTTTAGCTTGAAAACGACCCCAATCGTAAGTAATTATGGCTAAAACCTCATTCTTATTGTTTAATAATTTAGTTTCAGGTTTAGAAAACCCTTCACTTTTAAACATGTAAATACCAGCTGGGGTAGTGGCTATAGCCGAATTTTTCCAGGAAATAAAATTCATTGAGAATTTTAAAAATCCGTTGTTAAATACCTGATAATTACTGTCAAATAAACCTTTTCTCCAACTTAATACCTGTTCCATCTCACAAAGATTTAATTTACATCATTAATGGTGGCGAAGTGTTGAGGTGGTAATAACAGGAACAATACAGGCAATTATGAGAATGGTCTGTCTGTTGTAAACCTGTTTAATAAATAATCCCGCAATTACCAACAATTTATTATCCGTATCGGAAGATATTGCCCCACTATTGCTGCTCGAATTGTAAATAATGTGTTCATCTTTATAATTGCTTACCGTCCATTGCGATTTCCAGATGCCGGTTGCTTTCCATTCATACTGCTCACCGGATTTTAAGCTGATTACTGCTTTTGATTTCCAGGTGTCGTAAGTAATCATTGCAATTACTTCATTCGTTTTTCGATCGATTACCTTGGTGCTTGATTGCCAAAATCCCTCGTTTACAAATAGAAAGTTTTGATCTTCAAACACACTTTCGGCGTTGCTTGTCCACATTCCGAAAGTAATAGCGCCTTTTTGAAGCCCGTCTACAAAGAGTTGAAAATTCCCGCTACACCAATTGCTCTTCCAGTTGATAAATTTCGACATTTTTGTTGCGTTTTATTTTAGATACCCGTTTGTTGAAGTTGTTACAATAAAAAAGTGCTTATATTTTGTAAGCACTTTTTCAGTTATCATTTTTCAGTTAACCAATTTCAACAGTTAACCGATTAATCAACAGCATTAAAAATTCGGTTTAAGCACATATTTATCATAGAAACGGAAAATATGTTCTGCGGCTTCTTCTGCCGTATCAACCAATCTGAAGAGGTTTAAATCTTCTTCATGAATATTGTGTTCTTTTTGCAACATGGTTCCTTTAATCCAGTCGATTAGTCCGCCCCAATAATCAACACCAACCAATACGATAGGGAAACGGGCAATTTTTCCGGTCTGGATGAGGGTTAAGGCTTCAAACAGTTCATCCATAGTGCCAAATCCACCTGGTAAGACCACAAAACCCTGACTATATTTCATGAACATTACCTTACGCACAAAGAAATAATCAAACTCCAGTAACTTATTATGATCGATATATTTATTGTGGAACTGCTCAAATGGTAATTCAATGTTTAAACCTACAGATTTCCCTCCATTGGTATGGGCGCCTTTGTTACCAGCTTCCATGATACCCGGACCACCTCCAGTAATTACACCGTAACCTCTATCGGTTAATAATTTACCGCATTGCTCAGCCAATTGGTAATACCGGTGTGTTTGGGCAGTACGTGCCGAACCATAAATGGTAACGCATGGGCCAATTTTAGCCAATTTTTCAAAGCCGTCTACAAATTCGGCCATGATTTTAAAAATTTGCCAGGAATCGGTTACTTTAATTTCCTGCCAGTCTTTGTTCTCAAAAGCACTTCTAATTTTTTCTTCACTCGTCATATACTGTTATTCTAATATTAAAACTTTGTCTGCGCATCAGTCTTTTTGCTGATGAATAACAAACCTATAAATGTGATTAAACCGTTAATTAAAATCAGTTCAACACTAAAAACATATCCACCTAAAATTGAGGCCGAATTGCTTGCAAGCAAGTAACATAAAAAAGGCGATAATATGCAAACTATCGGCACTAATTTATCGTGAAGACCACGTTTTTTTACAAATAATCCAAAACTATATAAGCCTAAAAGCGGTCCGTAGGTGTAAGACGCAATGGTGAAAATCAAACTCACAACTGAGGAACTGTTCAACGCATTGATCACGAGAATCACCAGGAACATCAAAATAGAAAAGGCTATGTGTACTGCATGGCGTTTTTTTACAGCATCTTTGGCATTTACATTTTCTGCTTTAGCCATGCCTAAAAAGTCGACACAAAATGAGGTGGTTAAGGCAGTAAGGGCTGAGTCGGTTGTAGCAAATGTGGCTGCGGTTAATCCCAGCATAAAAATAATGGCCGGTATTGCGCCAAGGTTGTTCAACGCAATTTCTGGGAATAATAAATCTGTACGCGGTTTACCCGTGATGTGATCTAATGGAATATCGATACCATTTTTTGTTGCAAAAATGTATAGCAATGCGCCTACACTTAAAAAGAAAACATTTAAAATTACAAATACACCAGTAAAGGTGAACATGTTTTTCTGTGCTTCTTTAATGGTTCCCATGCTCAGGTTTTTCTGCATCAGGTCCTGATCTAAACCCGTCATGGCAATGGTTACAAAAATACCACCGATAAACTGTTTACTGAAATAGAACTTATTGGTCAGGAAATTATCTAAAAAGAATATTTTGGAATAACTGCTGTTTTTTACGGTCTCAAAGGCTTGAGGAATATTGAAATTAAGGCTATTGCAAATGAAATAAATGGTTAAGAAAACAGATAAAACGAGGAAGAACGTTTGTAAAGTATCGGTAATAATGATGGTTTTTAACCCGCCTTTAAAAGTATACGACCATATCAATGCCAATGAAATCAATACCGTTAACCAGAATGGAATCCCATAATTGTCGAAGATAAAACGTTGTAAAACAATTACTACCAGGTATAATCTGGTGGCAGAGCCCAATGTTCGGCTCAATAAAAAGATCGATGCTGCGGTTTTGTAGCTATAATGGCCTAATCTCTTTTCGATATAACTATAAATCGAGGTAAGGTTCATCCGATAGTAGAGCGGGAGCAAAACTGTGGCTATAATAATAAAGCCGACTGCATTACCCAGCACAAATTGGAAATATTGAAACTGGTTTCCGCTGGGTGCACCAACTTCTCCTGGTACCGAAATAAAAGTAACGCCAGAAAGTGCTGTTCCAATCATTCCAAAAGCCACGAGGTACCATTTAGAATTTCTGTTGGCAACAAAAAAGGTGCTATTGTCTGACGATTTTTGAGAGGTTACAAACGAAATAATAATCAGTAGCAGAAAGTAACCAATTAGAAAACATAAGAGAATGGTTGGTGACATAGTTTTGTTTTAAGCTGATAAATGTAAAGAAAACTATCAAATCAAGCAATATTCTTGTTAGTCGGAAGTCGGAAGTCTGGAGTCCGAAGTTAAAACGTCCATAACCAATTATCAGACACCTAAATAAATATACAGATGATCAATAAATGTTGTTCAGTTTTCAATTGGCAGTTGGCAATTAACCAGTTTAAACAATTAACCTTTTACCACATCGATTGGCTATGATTGATCAACCATTTAACGACTAACCAATAAACCTATTTCAAAATTTCAGTTTGCAATTGTCAGTTAACCAGTTTAAGCAATTAACCTTTTACCACATCACTTGGCTATGACTGATCGCTATTATACTATTGACCAATGAACTAATGACCAATAAACCATTGACTATTGAACCAATGAACCTTTTTATCTATTTTTGTATCATGAATTTTTCATCCAAACTGCTCGAAGATGCGGTAAACGAATTCTCAAAACTTCCTGGTGTGGGGCAAAAAACGGCTTTGCGTTTGGTATTACATCTTTTAAATAAGGAGCAGGAGGAGGTAAATCAGTTTGGTAACACGTTTATAAAACTTAAACAACAGATTAAACACTGCAGTACCTGCCATAATATTTCTGATTATACGGTTTGCGAAATCTGTACTTCGCATAAACGTGATAAAGAAACCATTTGTGTGGTAGAAGATACGCGTGATGTAATGGCCATTGAAAATACTGGACAGTATTTTGGCGTTTACCATGTTTTAGGTGGTTTAATTTCGCCAATGGATGGTATAGGCCCTTCTGATCTGTTTATTGATGGTTTGGTCTCCAGGATGGCAGCAGGAGGCATTAAAGAAGTGATTTTAGCCTTGAGTCCGAATATGGAGGGGGATACCACCTTATTCTACCTTTATAAAAGACTAAAAGAATTTAATGTTCCCGTAACCACCATTGCGCGTGGAATTGCATTTGGTGGCGAGCTTGAATATACCGACGAAATTACATTGGGCCGATCAATCATCACCCGCGTGCCTTACGAAACAGCGATGATGAAATAGTCATAACATAGCCTATAATAATTAAAGCAATATCCAGTCTTGATACTTACTACTCAATACTTGCTACTCACTACTTGATACTAATTACTCCATACTTGCTACTAAAATACAAATGAACCTAAAAAATAAAGTAATCATCATCACCGGGGCATCAAGCGGAATTGGAAAAGCCTGTGCAGAAGAATTTGCTAAGCGCGGTGCCAACCTGGTTTTAGCTGCCCGCCAATACGTTACCCTGTGCGAAATTACCGCTGATTTAGAAAAGAAATATAATATTAGGGCTGTTGCCGTACAAGCCGATGTAAGTAAAGAGGCCGATTGCGAACTCATTATAAAACAAACCCTGGTTTCTTTTCAAAAAATAGATATCCTGGTGAACAATGCCGGATTATCAATGCGTGCGCTGTTTAACGATCTGGATTTATCGGTACTTAAAAACCTAATGGATGTAAACTTTTGGGGAACGGTGTACTGTACCAAATATGCTTTGCCAGAGATTTTAAAAGCAAAAGGAACAGTGGTGGGCGTATCGTCTATTGCAGGTTACCGTGGTTTGCCAGGCCGTACAGGTTATTCAGCCTCAAAATTTGCCATGAACGGTTTTATGGAATCTTTACGTACCGAATTGCTTAAAACAGGCGTAAATGTAATGGTGGCCTGCCCTGGTTTTACTGCCTCCAACATCCGCGTAACTGCTCTGTCAAAAGATGGCGCTGCTCATGGCGAAACCAGCATGGATGAAGGCAAAATGATGTCATCAGAAGAAGTGGCCAGCATTATTGCTGATGGTATTGAACAACGCAAACGTACGCTCATCATGACCGGACAAGGGAAATTAGCGGTATGGATGAATAAACTTTTCCCTGCTTTTGTAGATAAAAAGGTTTTTGATTTGTTTGCGAAAGAGAAAAATCCGCTGATTAAGTCTTAAGGTAGAAGGTTTATTAGAATAGCGGTTAGGGTTTAGCGTTTAGGTTGCAAGGTTAATTAGAAATTTAAGCTGAAGTAATTGTCAGTCTGAGCGGAGTCGAAGACCGAGAACAATTGTTTGGCGCCCAACCTTATAAATTTTAGATAGAATAGAACCTGAAATAAATCCGGTAGCTATCGAATCAAGGCGAAGGTTCATGGGTAGATGAGTTGGTGATATAGATAAAAGGGGGGTAACTATAATGCTAAAGGTTAGGGGATATGCTTGGTGCCTATAATTGTCTTGATACTGATACTTTCTACTTAATACTTTCATCAAAAATCCACCTTCATAACAATTTCGTTAATTAACTGTTGAGTTGGAAAACCTTTATGATGTACAAATCTTTTGTTTTATTAATGCTTTTGTTTCAAACGTTACTTTCTGCTGCACAGGTTAAAAAGGTAAAAAATATCAATTATGCTGGTAATACCGATGAGGCCAATACGCTTAATATTTTTTACAAAAACGACAGTATCAAAAATAAACCCGTTTTAATTTTTATTCATGGTGGCTCCTGGAGCAGTGGTAAAAAAGAAACCTATTGGTGGCTGGGGAGGAATTTTGCCCGGAAAGGTGTAGTTACGGTCATCATCAATTATCCTTTGGCGCCAAACGTTCAGTATGAAAGAATGGGTGAGGATTGTGCTTTAGCTATAAAATGGGTTAAAAAACATATCGCCGATTACACTGCAAGTCCGCAGAAGATTTTTGTGATGGGCCATTCTGCAGGTGCACATCTGGCTGAATTAATCAATGCCGATCCTAAATATTTTAAACATACTGGAATAGCAAATCCGATTAAAGGAGTAATCCTGAATGATCCATTTGGTTTGGACATGCACGAATATTTAACCACGGCTGAAAAAGACCATTTTTATTTCGATTTCATCCGCACTTTTACCGATCAGCCTACGGTATGGAAAGTGGCCTCGCCGCTGGATTATGTAAACAATATCAAAAATCCACATCTCCTTTTTTATGGAAGTAAAACCTACGGAGCCATTAAATTGCAAACACCGAGATTATACGAGAAGCTTAAAGCGAATAATATTCCCGTAGAAATAAAAGAAATTAAAGGCAAAAGCCACGTACCCATGATCAGTCAGATGATTTTTGGCGGGAACCAGCTGTATAAGGATATTGTGGATTTTATTCAAAAAACATCTTCATAAAAGTTGTCAACTTTCTGGCCTCCTTACTATTAAAGTTGACAATGCTAAGTCAGTTTTTAATTCCTCTCCTTTCGAGGGGTGCCTATAAGGCAGGGTGGTTCTTTGCTAATGCACTTACCCAAGTTCATTAAACCCGACAGTAGCGAAAATCCTTTTTGTTTGTAGCAGCTTTAAATATCATATCATGCTGAGGTACGAAGCATCTGCAAGCTATGAAACAGATCCTTCGTGCCTCAGGATGACAGCACCACAAAAAGATTGTAGCGAATGGCGGGACTACCGGAACCGATTAGCACTAAACCTTGCTTTCAAAAAAAATAAACCTTTTCAAAAATAGAAAACCTTTACACCGTCCGCGTAACCTTATCCAGTTTACTATAATCCATCACCATTTTGCCTTCTTCGTTATGGTAATACATTTTCTCAAACTTAGCATCCATTTCTATTTCTTCATCCTGATAACTGGTTCTGGTGTGGATCGTCTGCGAGAAAGTATCATCAAAAGCTTTAAGAATTACAAAAACCTCTACTTCGGCATGCTGCAGCTCGGTTAAGGATTTTTCGAAAAACGGACTATCTTCCGTAATCGGGTGTACCAAGGTCCAGTTTAAAGAGAGGATGCCGATTTTATTGCGCTCCAATGCCAGGGGATAAAATTTTCTTACATGTTTGCCGTCAACAGTTTCATTGTACGACATCACCATCTGCACTTCTACTTCGATAAGCTGGTTGCGGCGTAAATTAACCAGACGGCACATCAAGCCATGTCCTTTTTCGTAAGGTGCAATCACCATTTTTTTGCTGAAACTTACTTTAGAAGTTGGTCTGCTGAAACGGCCATACAATAAACCTGTAGCTAATGCAAAAGCCAGTAAACCCAACATGCTCTCGAAAGCGGCAAGCACACTGGTAATAAAGCCCTGTGGTGAAATGTGGCCATAACCCACCGTAGAAATGGTTTGTGCGGAAAAGAAAAAGGCATCAAAAAACTGATCGCGCAGGGTTACACCTTTGGCGCCATCTAAATTTTCAATCCCAACAACGTTATATAAAACTGCAAAAATGGTATTTACCACCAGGTAGGCGAGAAGAATGACAAAGAAAAACCGTGTCCAGCTCATGGTTACCAAACGGGTGTAGGTATCATCAAATTTGAACCAGGGCAGACCTGTACGTTCTATATTTGCCGAACCATCCGGGTTAAGCATTCGCTGGTTTTTGGTTACCGGATTGGATCCGAAACCTAAATCATCATTAAACTGTACTTTTCTTTTAAAGAAAGCCATATATTTTTAGAAAGATTTTGGAATATTAAAAAACAATGTCAATATTTGCTTTATACAAACATGATAATTAAAAACTTAAATAACAATTGGTGGTGGCATAACGAAATTCGTTAGGCAAATTCTATTGTTATATATTTTAAAATATTTTAAACACAATTAAGAGGATTGCCCAAAAAGCAATCCTTTTTTTATGCGCCACGGTTCGTGTCTTCACGAACCGGAATAGAATAAACATAAATGGTTTGTGGAGAAACAAACCATGGCGCAAGATTGAATATAAAACATGAAAAAAATATTAAACCATTTATTCGAGAACAAGAGTTTTAGCAGGGAAGAAGCAAAGAACATTCTAATTTCCATTTCGGAAGGCGCATTTAATTCTTCGCAAATTGCCGCTTTTATTACGGCTTATGCCATGCGCAATATCACCGTTCAGGAGCTGCAGGGCTTTAGGGATGCGATGTTGGATATGTGCGTAAAAGTAGACCTTTCTGCTTACAACCTGATCGATCTTTGCGGTACCGGTGGCGATGGTAAAGACACCTTCAACATTTCTACCTTATCATCATTTGTGGTCGCGGGTGCAGGGCATCAAGTTGCCAAACATGGTAATTATGGTGTTTCTTCGGGTTGCGGATCATCAAACGTAATGGAATACCTGGGCTATAGCTTTACCAACGATGAAGCTACTTTAAGGCGTAATTTAGATACCGCGGGGATCTGTTTTTTACATGCACCACTGTTTAATCCTGCCATGAAAATTGTGGCACCGATCCGTAAAGAACTTGGGGTAAAAACATTTTTTAATATGTTGGGACCAATGGTTAACCCAGGACAACCAAAATACCAGATGGTGGGCGTTTTTAGTTTGGAACTGGCTCGTTTATATGCTTATTTATACCAGGATACCGATAAAAGCTATACTATTGTACATGCACTGGAGGGTTATGATGAAGTTTCGTTAACCTGTGATGTAAAAACCTTTTCAAATAAGGGCGAGCAGATTTTAACACTTGATGACATGGGCTTCGAAAAGGTGGATGTAAATGCAATTAAAGGCGGGGATACGGTAGAATCATCAGCCAAAATATTTATGGATGTACTAAACGGCGAGGCAACTGATGTGCAGAACAACGTGGTGTTATGTAATTCTGCATTGGCCATCCGTACCATCAAACCCGAAATGTCATTTGCCGATTGTTATTACGAAGCAGAAGAATCGCTGAGGGATAAAAAAGCTTTAAACAGTTTTAAACAGTTACTGGCATGTTAAAATTAAAGGTTTGTGGTATGCGTTTAGCGGCCAATATTGCTTCGGTTGCCGGGTTGCAACCCGATTATTTAGGCTTTATTTTTTATGAAAAATCGCCAAGGTTGATCAGCGATGTTTCAGCAGAATTGATCAAATATATTCCTGCTGAAATTAAAACTGTTGGTGTTTTTGTAAACGAGGATATTGAAAAGGTAAAAGAAAAAATAAACACATTGAAGTTAAAGGCTGTTCAGTTACATGGTGACGAATCTTCAGAATATTGCGAAGCATTACAATTAAGTTTCCCTGGTATAGAAGTGATTAAGGCTTTTGGGATAGATGAAGAGTTTGATTTTTCGGCTTTGGAAGCTTATTTGGGTACAACTGATTATTTCCTGTTCGATACCAAAACGAAGGCACATGGCGGATCGGGAAAAACATTTAATTGGTCTGTTTTAGACCGATATACCTACGCAAAACCTTACTTTTTAAGCGGTGGAATTGATTTAGAACATGCCATAGCCATTAAAAACATCAACGACGATCGTTTATATGCATTAGACATTAATAGCCGTTTCGAAACCGAACCAGGTGTGAAAGATGCAGAAAAGATTAAAGAATTTATAAAAGAAATGAATACAAAATAATGTCATTATGAGGTTGATTAAAATATAGGCTTATCCGTCATTCCCAACCCGATAGCTATCGGGTTGATTGGGAACCATGCAGTGCTCATCGAAGATAATCGTAATGCAATAAGCTTTAAGATTCCCGCCTGCGCTGGAATGACGACTTATCTTTGGCAGCTATCAATGTGACAAACGATTTGATAAAAATATTATGAAATACAAAGTAAACGAAAAAGGATATTACGGAGATTTTGGAGGCGCGTACATCCCCGAAATGCTTTATCCGAATGTAGAGGAACTGCGTCAGAATTATTTAAAGATTATTGCTGATCCTGATTTCCAGAAGGAGTTTCATCAGCTGTTAAAAGATTACGTTGGCCGTCCTTCGCCATTGTATCTGGCTAAAAGATATTCTGAAAAATTCGGCGCTAATATTTTCCTGAAAAGGGAAGACCTCAACCATACCGGAGCGCATAAAATTAATAATACCATCGGACAGATTTTACTGGCCGAAAAATTGGGTAAAAAGCGGATTATTGCCGAAACTGGTGCTGGTCAGCACGGTGTAGCCACCGCAACGGTTTGTGCGTTGCGTAACCTGGAGTGTGTTATTTACATGGGCGAAGTAGATATCGAGCGTCAGGCGCCGAATGTGGCCCGTATGAAAATGTTGGGTGCAAAGGTTGTTCCGGCAAGTTCGGGTAGTAAAACCCTAAAGGATGCTACCAATGAAGCTATGCGCGATTGGATCAACAACCCGGTTGATACACATTATATTATCGGTTCAGTGGTTGGTCCACATCCTTACCCTGATATGGTGGCGATTTTCCAATCCATCATTTCCGAAGAAACCAAAAAGCAGTTATTAGAACAGACCGGTAGCGACCAACCTGATTATGTTTTAGCGTGTGTGGGTGGAGGAAGTAACGCCATGGGCATGTTCTATCACTTTATGGACGATGAAAACGTAAAATTGATCGCTGTTGAAGCAGCAGGAAAGGGTGTGTCAAGCGGATTTTCGGCGGCCACAACTTACCTGGGCAATGAAGGCGTTTTACATGGCAGCAGAAGTATTTTAATGCAAACACCAGATGGACAGGTGGTAGAGCCTCATTCGGTTTCGGCTGGGTTGGATTACCCGGGCATCGGGCCGCAACATGCACATTTGTTTAAAACCGGCCGCGGACAATATGTTTCCATTACCGACGAAGAAAGTTTGGAAGCAGGTTTGCTTTGCACACAATTGGAAGGTATTATTCCGGCAATAGAAAGTGCACACGCCCTGGCTTATTTAGAAAAAATGGAATTTAAAGGTGGCGAAAATGTAGTGGTTTGCCTTTCAGGCCGTGGCGACAAGGATCTGGATACTTATATTAAATATTTTAATCTTTAAGGTAGATTTGAGACAATAGACATGAGATTTGAGACGATTGATCGCTTGTTAGGCAATCTAATCTCATATCTCATATCTCACATCTCATATCTCACATCTCAAAACAATGAACAGAATTAAACAACTCTTCCAGGAGAAGAAAAATATATTATCAATTTATTATACCGCTGGTTATCCTAATATTGGCGATACCGTTCAGATTGCTGAAGCCCTGCAAAAATCAGGGGCAGATATATTGGAAATCGGCTTTCCTTATTCTGATCCGGTTGCTGATGGTCCTGTGATCCAGGCGAGCAGTAAACAATCGCTTGATCAGGGTATGACACTTAAACTGCTTTTCGAGCAGCTGAAAGAATTACGTAAAAATGTAACCATCCCCGTTTTGCTAATGGGCTATGTAAATCCGGTTTTGCAGTTTGGCGTAGAAAAATTTTGTGAGGCTTGTGCCGAAGTAGGGGTAGATGGTTGTATCGTGCCTGATTTGCCGATGGTAGAGTATGAGGAGTTTTATAAAGATTGCTTCGAAAAACATCATTTGAGCAATGTATTTTTAATTACCCCGCAGACCGCTGAAGAGCGTATTCGTAAAATAGATGGTTTAACCAATGGATTTATTTACCTGTTATCATCTTCAGCTACAACCGGTAAAAACTTAGAAGTTGGCAATACTACCGAAACTTATTTTAGCAGAATTAAAAACATGAACCTAAAAAATCCAACCATGATCGGTTTTGGGATCAGCGATAAACAAACTTTTGATAAGGCCTGTTCTTATGCCAATGGTGCCATTATTGGTACGGCTTTCGTTAAAGCCATTGCCGATGGAAATTTAGAAGAAAGCGTGAGTAATTTTATGAAGAAATTTAAGGATTAAAATTCTAATTCCTTTAATGATCGTCATCTAGCAGAGTAGCGCAGTAGAGAAATCTAAAAATGCATGTCTCATTGTCTTTTATAAGATGACGATCATTTTAAACTATCATTAGTGATTTATTTTAGCATTTTCTTTCTACAGAATCCTGAAAGGATTAGGATTTTAGCTGATTCAGTTATTCAATATCAATTGATCAATAAGACCCGAAATTTTCTTGGCATTTTGATAAACCATAAAATGTGTTCCGTTTTCAATCAAGAAATCAGGCATTGCTTTTTTGGAATAGAGGATTTTATCTTTTGTTCCATGGATGTGAAAAATCTTTTCCGGTTTAACCTTATTTTCCCAGCTTAAAATACTTCCGATCGCCCATTTTAAAAAATGAGGATCGGTATCTTTTATAATCCTGTTCAGTAATATTTTCTCGCTACTGGATTTTGTGCCAAAATAATAATGCTGTGTAAGTTTATTAGATGCTTTTAAGAGCTTAGCAGGAATCAAATTTAACAGCCTGAATTTACCTGCGAAACGATACAATGCAGGGAGATGGCTGCTCAATATGGTGCTTGATATGATAATAGTTGCTACAGGTTTTAACAATTTAGCAATTTCTACCGCAATCATTCCACCAAAAGATACGCCTACCAAAGCAAATGGCTTACTGGTATCTATAATCCGGCTCAGGCGTTCAGCGTAAACTTCAAGTGTCTCATTTTGATTAGGATTTATCCATTCAATATGAATAATATTGATCTTTTCGCTAAGTTTTAATTTTGAAAAAATCCGTTGATCAGCCCCGAGGCCGCTAATAAAATAAGCGTTCATTATGCTGGTATGTTCCAGTCAATTGGTTTCAGGTTATTTTGTACCAAAAGCTGGTTTGCTTTCGAAAAATGTTTTGATCCGAAGAAACCATTGTATGCGGAAAATGGTGATGGGTGAGCAGCTGTCAAAACATAATGCTTTTTCTGATCAATTAAAGCCGCTTTTTGCTGTGCATATTTACCCCACAATAAAAATACGATATGTTCACGTTTCTCAGATAAAGCTTTGATAATCTCATCTGTAAAAATTTCCCAACCCTGGTTCTGATGCGAACCTGCTTCTGAAGCGCGAACGGTTAAAGTGGCATTTAATAGCAATACACCTTGTTCTGCCCAATGTGTTAAGTAGCCATGGTTTGGGGTTTTAAAACCTTCAATGTCAGTTTCCAGCTCTTTGTATATATTTTTTAAAGAAGGTGGAACCGCTACACCGCGTTGTACCGAAAAAGAAAGACCATGCGCCTGGCCTGTACCATGATAAGGATCCTGGCCGAGAATGACTACTTTTACCTGATCAAATGGGGTAGTATTCAATGCATTAAACATATCCGCCCCTTTCGGGTAAATAGTAGCACCTCGCTGCTTCTCTTCCTGTAAAAAAGACTTCAGTTTAATCATATAGTCTTTTTCAAATTCTTCTTCTAAAACGGCTAACCATCCCGGTTCTAATGCTGCTGACATAATATTGATGTAAGATGTATAATGTAAAATGGATTTTGGATAATGTGTTGTAAATAAATTTTAGTCGATGGTTTGATAGGTCATCGTTAATGGCTTGGATGGTTTAGCTTAAACCAATAGGCTATCGACAATAATGACTTATGCAATCAACTATGAACCATTAAACTATGAACAATGGACCAAAAAAAAGCTCAAAAAGTTTAAGATTTCTTCTTGTATATCGCCAATAAATCTCCTTCAAGTGTTGTTTTAGGTCCTTCAATAATCCGTCCCAATTCTTTACCTTTCTTATCAAAAACAATAAAAGTTGGTACCCTTACAATATCTAAGCCATCCAATATGCCATTTTGGGCCTTTTTGTTGCCATCAACAGCAATAATCTCTATATTTTTCTCTTTAAAGTGCAGGGCATCTATAATTTTAAGAAAGTTTGGTACGTTCGCTTTGCTGTCGCCGCACCAGGTTCCCAGCACAATTTTGATTTTTTCGTTTTTGATCAGTTTTTTCAGTTCGATCATTGTTGCTGCATCTGGCACATATGCCTCATAAAGAGGATCGTACATTTCCTTAAATTCAGGAAAAGTAGTAACGCCCTCGCGCGTACAAGCGTTAATCAATATATCTTTATTGTGAACTTCGTCGTGTATTTTTTTATTCAAGTCCTGTGCAGAAACGTTCATTGCAAGTATTATTAGGGTTATAGATAAAATGATTTTCATATTTATTAGACGTTTTTTTTAACTTTTAAATTTTTATTGAAATTATTGTTTTAAAATCTAATTTCTGCCATTTAAACACGATATTTGCGAAAAAAAATAATTAGAATAATTTATGCCAAATATCATCAGATTAATTGCGGGGTTTGCTTTACTGGGTGGCGCAGTAGCTTTATTTATTTTCGGTTTCTGGCCTTGGGGTATTATTGCCATTTTATTGGGGATAATTGTACTGGTAACTTATTTCTTTAATGAGAACATGCTTTTAGCACAATGGTTTCTTAGAAAAGATAACATGCCCAAAGCAAAAATGTTTTTAGATCGTATTACCAATTATGAAACGCAGTTGATTAAAGTTCAACACGGTTATTATAACTTATTGATCGGTTTAATTGAAAGTAGAACAGCGCCAATGCAAAGTGAGAAATATTTTAAAAAATCGCTTGCATTAGGTATGCAGATGGATCATAATATTGCTTTAGCAAAATTAAGTTTAGCTGGTATTGCAATGGCTAAACGCAACAAACGTGAGGCAACCATGTACCTTGCTGAAGCTAAAAAAGCAGATAAAAATAAATTGCTGGCTGATCAGATTAAACAAATGAAAGATCAGATGGGCATGATGGACAAACAACAGCAAGTTCGTTACAGATAGTATTAATTTATCGTATACAGAGCCATTTCAGAAATGAAGTGGCTTTTTTTTGATCAAATCTTCAAGATTAGTGTTTTGCAATGGCTTTGCACCTCTATGATGATAGTATTTTTGATTAGGAAACGAGCATTCAGTGGTTCTTGGTGGTTTTTAGTCCCGCTTTCGCTTATAGTCCTCGCTGCGCTCCGGGCTATTCCGCTTAATCGGGTTTAGGAACATAGGTTTGTGCACCCTACAACCCTACAAATCAAATACTGTTTTAGCAAATAGCCCCGGTTGCAGCGATACCCTGCAGCAACGAGGTACGAGGCAGCGAAGCGTATAAGCGGAAAACGGGAAGAAACTTAGTGTTTTGTATTGGTCCTGCGCTGCAAAAAAAATGGATCAATTTGGTTAATGGGTAGCTTTGCATAATAAGCGGTAACAAAAAAGCGAAAGCTTTAGCTACATTAGATAACTACGACATTGCTGAATCTTTAATTGCGTTTTATTAATATCATTGAAAAATATCTCAACTAGGCTTTGCTTTGTCCTATATGATTATCATACTAACGGTGCTCTTCCAATAAATCTTTCTTCTCCCAACAAAAAACCGATTGCCCGTTTTACATTTTTATCTATTGATGATTCTGTTTTAAGATTTGCGATATAGCGGACAATTTCTTTCTGTAAATAAGGCGAAAGGCCATCAAATATTTCCTGCGCCCGTGGATGTTTAGCTAAAGCCTCGGTCAATTTGGGATGCATGTCGATAATCTGTTTTTCAGGATTAAATTCCATTTCGAAAGTCGCGAAATCTCCAACATCTTTATGGGCAGCCCTACGCATGGGCATGTTCAGATATAAACGCCAGTCGCCCGCGTACCTAACCAGGGTTTGCCTAAAATCATGCCCATCTATTTTTATGTTGATAGGGATTTGTCCCTTATTTTTTCCAGATTGATGAAAAATAGAATTTAATACTTCTTCTGGTACAAATACAAAAGGGTTGATGCCTATAATTTTAATCTCAGCCTTAAAAGCTTTCGGTTTTTTGATATTCATTGATTAAAGATATTTCCTTTGATCAAAACGCCATAATTTTTATCCAATAAATCAAACTTTATAATTTATCTCTATGCGCTCCGCGCAAAGCCTTCCGCCTAACGCTTTCCGCAAAAAATCAAAACCAAATTCTACTTTTCATTGTAGTTTATATAAAATTTCTAAAACTATGGCAACATCACAAGAGGGGAGTACAAACAATACTCAGGAAGAAAATAATATCCAGGATTTGGGCGGTAAAGAAGCTGTTGAAAAACTGAGAACATTAGCCGAAAAAGCTGAGAGCTGCTTTTTCTGTACCAATATTAAAACAGGAGTACCTTTATCAGTAAGGCCAATGGCCATTCAGCAGGTTGATGATGAAGGTAACATCTGGTTTATGAGCATGAAAGACAGTCATAAAAATGATGAAATTTCAGCCGATCCTTTTACACATTTACTATTTCAGGCCGGTGCCCATTCAGGTTTTGTAAACATTTATGGTATTTCAGAAATCAGCAGAGATCAGGCTAAAATTGACGAGCTTTGGAGCCCGTTTATTAAAACCTGGTTTCAGGGAGGGAAAGACGACCCAAATATTACACTGATCAAAGTAATCCCATCAGAAGGTTATTACTGGGATACCAAACACGGAACAGCCGTTGCATTTTTGAAAATGGCCGCATCCGTAATTACCGGGAAAACAATGGATGATTCAGTAGAAGGAACTTTGGATGTTGATTAATAGGGTTAACTGTTGGAATCGGTTAACTCGTTGATTGTTGCAATTAACTGTCAACTGAGAATTACCAACTGCAAACTGATTATTTATCTCCTAAATAATCAAAACCTTCAAAATCTTCTCTTTGTGCTCTTTTGCTTAAGATATCATCTTCTTCAACCTGTACTCTTGAGAAGAACAAAGCTTCGGCCTGGATTCTTTTTATTAATTGGCGAACCAATGTTAAATCGAAAGCATCTTTGCTTAATTTAATGCAGTACTCTCTTTCGTTGATTTCTAAACTTGACGTATTCATATGGCAACTGATTTTAATTATCGATTGCTGTAAATATAGAAAAGGCTTGCTAAACAATTGTTAGCAAGCCTTTTAAGTTTATGTTATGTTTTTGTTAAAAATTGGCAAATATTCTGCCTTGTAGGTTAACAAATTAACTATTTCTGTGATAGGAATAAGCCATCATCTGTTTTGGCAACTTTCAGAATGCCTTTACCAGTTAAGGCTTTTAGGGTAGTATCCCATTTTTTATTGCTCCAATCGGTCAGTTTTGCTTTTACATCCGCTAACAGGTACTGTTCGCCTTCAGTAACTAAAGCATATAATTCAGTTTCTTCCAGAGTCATTTCAATTTTCTTTTTTTCCGGACGCATCTGAGGGAAGAAAAGAACTTCCTGGATAGTACTTTGGTTAGTCATTAACATGACCAAACGATCGATACCAATACCTAAACCTGACGTTGGCGGCATACCATACTCTAAAGCACGTACAAAATCATCATCCATCGCCATAGCTTCATCATCACCACGTGCAGCTAATTTTAACTGATCTTCCAAACGTTCTTTCTGGTCAATCGGATCGTTCAATTCTGAATAAGCATTGGCAATTTCCTTGCCATTCACAAACAGCTCAAAACGCTCTACCAAACCTTCCGCAGTACGGTGTTTTTTAGCCAGTGGTGTCATTTCGATAGGGTAATCGGTAATGTAGGTGGGCTGGATTAAGTTTGCTTCTACTTTAGCACCAAAAATCTCATCAATCAATTTACCGCGGCCCATGGTCGAGTCGATTTCGATGCCCATTTCATTGCATTTGACAGCAATTTCTTCTTCTGTCATATCTGAAACATCAATGTCGGTATACTTTTCTATAGACTCGTACATGGTTAGTTTTTCATACGGTCCTTCGAAATTAATTTCGTTCGCACCAACTTTTACTACAGCAGAACCTGTTGTTGCAATAGCTACTTTTTCTAAACATTCCTCAACCATTGCCATCATCCAGATATAATCCTTATAGGCAACATAAATTTCCATTGAAGTAAATTCGGGGTTATGCGTACGGTCCATTCCTTCATTGCGGAACATTTTACCAAACTCATATACGCCGTCAAAACCGGCAACGATTAATCTTTTTAGATAAAGCTCATTTGCAATGCGCAAATAAAGCGGCATATCTAAAGTATTGTGGTGTGTAGCAAACGGACGTGCCGCTGCACCACCATGGATAGGCTGTAAGATAGGAGTTTCTACTTCCATCCAACCCTGGTTGTCGAAATAACTGCGCATGGTGTTGATCACCTTGCTGCGTTTAATAAAGATCTGTTTATAATCAGGATTTACCGTTAAATCTACATAACGCATGCGATAACGCAGTTCCGGATTGGTAAAACCATCATATACGTTTCCTTCGTCATCACGTTTAACGATTGGTAATGGGCGTAATGACTTAGAAAGTACCTTAAATTCAGTTACATGTATAGAAATTTCACCCGTTTGTGTAGTAAATACATATCCTTTAACCCCAATGAAATCGCCGATATCTAAAAGTTTTTTAAATACGGTATTGTATAGTGTTTTATCTTCCCCAGGACAAAGTTCATCACGCTTTAGGTAGATCTGAATTCTGCCTGTAGAATCCTGTAACTCCGTAAAAGAAGCAGCACCCATAATATTCCGGCTCATAATTCTGCCTGCCAATACTACGGTCTTGTATGCGGTTTTATCTACTTCATAATTGGCTAATATATCTGCTGCGTAAGCATTCACTTCATAAGCTTCTGCAGGATATGGCTCAATGCCTAATGCTCGTAATTGTTTTAGCGACTCACGTCGTAATTGCTCTTGTTCTGATAATCCTATACTCATTTCAGGTATTTTTTGCAAAAGTAAGAATTTGCAATGTGTTTATTATTGTAATGGATATCATTTCAAACGTCATTTTTTGAAAAGACACCTTGAGGCAAAGATAAGAAAGGGATTGTAATTAATAAATGCTTTATTAGATATAACACCGTATTTGAAAATGTTAAGCGTAATGAAAAAATATGGATAGTCAGAAACTTTACCATCAGTATTTATTCCAGATCAATTAAAGGATTCCAGAATACCTTTTTAAGGTTTTGAACTTTCAGGTTTTTAATTTCAACGCCTTCGCTTTCGAGAAGTTCTTGTCTTTTAGCTGTAGATGATGGATCGCCAGCGAGTAAGCCATTGCTGCTGATTACCCTATAATAAGGCACAGGAGGCTGTGCTGCCCCGCAAGCACCAATAGCTTTGGCAACCATTCTCGATAGATTAGGCGTACCAATGGCTTTTGCAATTGCACCGTATGAAGTTACCTTACCTTTGGGTATTTCTCTGGTTAAATCCCAAACCTGTTCGATAAATAAAGCCTGATTCATGATTAAATAAATGATTCTTAAAGCTATTAAATATATGTATAATGCTTCAATAACTACCACCGATTATATCAAGCAGGCAATTGTAAAGAAAACTAGTTATTGGTAACCGCTTGTTAATCTGTCAATTAAGATTTATGCTAAATCCTACTGTCTCTTTTTACTAAAAATATTAGTATTTTAAGAAAATAGACATATCTTTATATCAGATTTTTAACACATTTAATTTTTAAAAGCAATTTTGTTGCATTTATTTGGAATAACAAATTTTGATCTTTATTTTTGATGAGGTTATTTGGTTAGTTAGTTGATTGATAACGGAGGGGTAGTGGTTCACCCCTCCTTATTTTTGCTAGTCGGCAGGGGTGGATATTTTTAGCATAAATAATTTTATTATTACTGCTAAGCATCAGGCATAGGTGAGCAGATTTCAATTAAAAATCCATTGATGTCCTGTACATAAGCTACAGCCTGCCCCCATGGTTTTATTTTCATGTTCTCAAGAGGAGTTGCCCCCAGTTCCACTGCATGTGTAAAAACCATTTCTACATTTTCTGTTGTAAAGCCTAGCTCTATACCAAAAGGCTTTTCTCCCTTTATGCTTTCCTTAAAACCACCGGATAAATTAGCATTTGCGAGTTGCATATTGGCAAATGATATTACGGTATCGCCACTGAGCAGCTCGGCATAATCGTTTTCAGGGGTTATAAATTTCCTTTTAAAGCCGAACGCCTTTTCATAAAATTCTATCGATTCAGTCACATTTTTAACGTAAAGTATTGTGTAGCTAAATTTTACCATAAGTTGTTTTAATTTTTTCCAAAGATACTACGTGTGTCAGAATTGACTTTGTAAAAATGCGACAAAATCTATAATTGGGAAGGAGCTGAACCAGTAAATCTTTTTATTTCCTTTGTGAGATGGGCATGATCGTAGTATCCCGATTCGAAAGCAATTTCAGCTAAGCACTTAAGTGAATTATTATTTTTAATTATCTGGTTGGCAAACTGGTAGCGAACGAGACTTATAAAATCTTTAGGACTTACACCAACTGAACTTTTGAAATGTCTTTCCAATTGTCTAGGCGTTGTAAAGTATTTCTTTGCGAGTTCACCGACTTTTAATTGACCATTTTGTACTTCGATATCCTTAATTATGGGCAGAATCGAATATTTGGGAGGAGAGAGTTTACGAAGAAAAAAACGATCTAGATGGGCTGAAGTATTTTCATCAATAGCGTAAACTAAAGGCAAATCCATGTTTTTAAGTTCAATACTTTGATTAGTAAATTCGTGTAATGAAGAAAGTTTAAAAAAATAGGAGAACGCTGCCGGTTTAAATCGAATACCCAGAATTTTTGCTTTACCTATGGTCTGATATTCTTTAAAATGCATCATCGTGCCGATAAGATAAGCAGTTTCGCTTTTCATCAACACACTACCAATTTCGGTTCGGTAATCATCCTCAATATTGAAGATGATATCTACACACCCATCGGGTAGAATTTTGGTTTTATGAAGCGCATTCTCAGTAATTTCTGATATCCAATAGGCATCGATATAGTGCTTTAATACCGGGTGTGGCTGTATTTCAAAATAGGCCATTAAGTTTACATATTACTCCGCTTCTACACCTTCCTCATACATTTCATTAATCGCCTCTGCGTATTTTTTCTCTACAATACGGCGTTTAACTTTCATGGTTGGTGTAATTTCTCCTTCATCAATATCAAAAGGATTGCGTTTAATCTTGAAGTTTTTAATCCGTTCAAATTTGGCCAGTTCGTTGGATATTTTTTTGATATCCTGCTCCATCCAATCGATAATTTCGGGATTGCTGATAAAAGGATCGGCCTCTTCAAAAAATGAAGGTTTAAGTTTAAAGGTCTCTTCTAAAGTTTCGCGGTTTGGAATAATGATTGCCGTAATAAATTCTCTTTTATCGCCAATCAGAAAGAGTTGATCAATTTTCGGACTTTTTAAATAAATGTTTTCTACCGGAGTAGGGTATACATTTTTGCCATAGGCATTTACGATCATATTTTTTAAACGATCCGTGATCTGAAGATTACCTTTATAAAAACGGCCAATATCACCCGTGTGGAACCACATATCCTTATCTATGGCTTCTGCAGTTTCGGCAGGTTTATTAAAATAACCCTTCATTACGCAATGGCCACGTACAATTACTTCGCCCTCCGCACATTCAAAATCTTCATTAAAGGTATGGTGGGTTTGAATGCTGATGATTTCTTTACTTTCCACATCCTGTATACCTACTTCAATACCTGGAATAATACGTCCAACGGTGCCATATACCTGTCTGTGGTATTCTGTAACCGACATTACCGGTGAAGTTTCGGTTAAACCAAAACCTTCCAAAATTTTAATGCCGAGATCGCCAAAAAACTCACCAACATTTTTAGGAAGTGCAGCACCGCCCGAAATCATAAATTTTAAACGGCCACCGGTTTTTTCCTTAATCTTGCTGAATACCAGTTTCTCTGCAATTCCTTTTTTTGCTGATAAGATTAAGCCAGGATTTTTTCCTGCCTCTTTTGCAACCCGGTATTTGTTACCGGTTTCTAAAGCCCAGGTAAATATTTTTGCCTTTGTGCCTCCGCCTGCAGTTCCTCCTTTTATCGCCTTATCGTGTATGCGTTCTAAAAGGCGTGGTACGCAACTCATCACGGTTGGACGAACTTCGCCCATGTTTTTGGCCAATAACTCTAAACTTTGTGCAAATGCAATTTTACAGCCCTGGGCGCAGCAAACATGGTAAGTTGCCGTACGCTCGAATACATGCGACAGTGGTAAGAAAGAAAGGAAAGTTTCTGTTTGATCGATCACCGGAATTTGTTGCAAACAAACCTCTACGTTTTTTACAAAATTATGGTGGGTAAGCATTACACCTTTTGGCGTTCCGGTAGTACCGGAGGTATAAATTAATGAGGAAACATCTTCAGGTAAAACCAAACTTCTACATTGCTCAATTTCAGCCTTTTCGGCAACCGTAACCTGATGTTTAAGTGCTAAAATATCAGAAAATGCGATAACCTCTACATTTACATCTGCCGGAATGGTCACCTTTTCGAAATCCTTGAAAGCAGGAATGATATATTTTAATGCTTTACAGTTTGCAGCTACTTTTAAAACCTTACGGTAAAGAAAATTATTCCCAACCAGAATAGCTTTTATGCCAGAGTCGTTGATAATATAGGCTACTTCCTGTTCAGAAAGTGTAGGATAAATAGAAACGTTAATTACACCAATTTGCTGAATACCTTGGTCATAATATACATATTCCGGAGAATTCTCAATCATTAAACCTAAGCGATCGCCTTTTTTGATCCCTTTTTCCAGGAAAAATGCAGAAACAGCGTCAGCTCTTTTTAAAGTATCTTCAAAAGAAATTTCTATCCATTCTGCACCCTGTTTATGGATTAAAAAGGTTTCCTGAGGTTTATGAATATTTTTTACAACATTCCGTAATAAGGTAGGAACAGTTGAAAAATCATTTATTAATGGCATGCTCGTAATTTGGTCTGCTGATTATAATTAACAATTATAAGGCTTTTTGGTTTAATAAATGCAACAGTATGATAAACCTATTCAAAAATTAAATAAAAAATGTAAAATTTAAGCCAGGACAAAAACACCGTAAGAAAAAAGGACAGCAGTTTTGTTTGTACATTAATGGAAATACCTGTTTTTAGGTAGATCTATATAGTGGTTTATGGTTATTTTTAATCTATTTGAGCCAGGCTGTTGTATACTGGCACTTCAGTTGCAATTGACATGCTAAACTTATAATTAAAAATTGCATGATGAAAAAAACAACAAACTTAACCAGGGTAGCGAAAGGATCTGCATTTGCTTTAATAGTAGGTGTAGTGCTGCAATTTGCGGCTTGCTCTAAAAACAACGACATTAATCCGAGCGATGAAGAAATCTTGACCAAGAAAATAGAAGATATTATTCCGCAAAGGTATGTAGATAGCCTGACTAAGCTGGGTTTTACCATAAACAAGGGTACTACGCCCCCAGATATCGTTGGTGCTTATTTATTTAAGCCTTTTACCATAAAGAGCAGTAATATACCCAATGATCCCTATCAGCCGGGTTATGTGCTTAATGATGGTGTAGTTAAACTTTATGAGCAAAGTACCAGCGATTTCAGCATAAAAATGTTGGGCAAAAATTTTATCGGTGCGGCAGATACCAGTGTTGTAACCGCCATTAGTGGAAGTGGAAATAAATTTACTGTTTACGGAAAGGTAAAAGCGTACAGAAACGGTGGTTATAATTTTTTCGCTTTTTTAATGTCTGGAGAAAAAGATGGTAGCAATATTAAAAACGGAATTGCAGGCATCATTAACATAGACGATTCTCATACCGGATTTGGTACCATTGCAGAGGGACAAGGCAGGGTTGCCTTTGATGGCGATTATACTTCTGGACCTACAGATTTTAATAGCAAAATCGCTATGGTTACCGAAAAAAATACCATTAGCAGTAAACCATCTCAATCTCAATTGAAATAAAAAAGAAAGCGGCTCAGAAAAATTTCCTGAGCCGCTTTCTTTTTGCTGTTTAAATTATATTAATTATACTGAAAAACTTTCGCCGCAACCACAGCTACGGCTGGCATTCGGATTTATAAAGTTGAAACCTTTTCCATTTAAACCATCAGTGAAATCTAATTCAGTTCCAGCCAGGTAAAGGAAAGATTTCATATCTAAAGCAATTTTAATTCCTTTATCTTCAAAAAACTGATCTCCTTTTTGTTCTTCGTTATCGAAATCTAAATTGTATGATAAACCAGAGCAGCCACCACCCTTTACCGAAACGCGTAAAAAGTAATCAGAACCCATTTCCGAATCCTGCATTAAGTGGCCTATTTTTTCTTTTGCTTTATCTGTTATCGTAATCATAATATTAAGATTTGAGATTTGAGATATTAGACTTGAGAATAAATTGAGAACCTTGAAGTCTCACATCTCAAATCTATCTTCTCAAATCTATTCTAGTGGTGTGATTTTTCTAGCGCAATTGCTTCTAAACCATTTTTAACACGGTAATCGTTAATTGCTGATTTAATTGCATCTTCTGCCAATACTGAACAGTGGATTTTTACCGGAGGTAAAGCCAATTCTTCAACAATATCCATGTTATCGATAGATAAAGCCTCATCAATTGTTTTTCCTTTTAACCATTCTGTTGCTAAAGAAGAAGAAGCAATTGCAGAACCACAACCAAATGTTTTAAATTTAGCATCAGTGATTACATTATCTTCTCCAACCTCAATTTGTAAACGCATTACGTCGCCACACTCAGGTGCACCAACTAACCCTGTGCCTACAAATTTACTGTCTTTATTTAAAGTACCAACATTACGTGGGTTATTGTAATGATCAATTACTTTTTCTGAATATGCCATGTTTTTATTTTTTTAATCTCCCTAAGGAGCAATTTATTTTTAGTTTTCAATTACCAGTTTTCAATGACCAGTTTTCAATGACCAGTTTTCAATGACCAGTTTTCAATGACCAGTTTGCTTACTCAAAACTGCAAACTGCCAACTCCAAACTGAACTAGTGTTCTGCCCACTCAATTTTACTCAAATCGATTCCTTCTTTAAACATTTCCCAAAGTGGAGAAAGTTCTCTTAAGTGGTTAACCGCTTTTTGAGTTACTTCAATCGCCTGATCAATTTCTGCTTCAGTAGTAAACCTTCCTAAACCATAACGGATAGAAGAGTGTGCCAAATCATCAGATAAACCTAAGCTTTTCAATACGTAAGATGGCTCTAAAGATGCTGAAGTACAAGCTGATCCTGAAGATACAGCTAAATCGCTCATGGCCATCATTAAACCTTCACCCTCAACATATTTAAAAGAAATATTAGCTACGTGAGGTAAACGATGCTGTGTATTACCATTAACATAACTCTCTTCCATTTTACTTAACGTTGATTCTAACTTATCGCGCAAAGCCGACAAACGAATAGCTTCGCTTTCCATTTCTAAACGGCAAAGTTCGCAAGCTTTACCTAAACCAACAATACCCGGAACGTTTAAAGTACCAGAGCGCATACCGCGTTCATGGCCACCGCCATCCATTTGTGCGGTAACTTTAACCCTTGGATTTTTACGGCGTACATAAAGTGCACCAACACCTTTCGGACCGTACATTTTATGTGCCGAGAAAGCCATTAAATCGATGCCATCAGCATTTACATCAACAGGGATTTTACCCACTGCCTGCGTAGCATCAGTCATAAATAATGCACCATGTTTATGTGCAATGGCTGCAATTTCTTTAACAGGTTGGATTACGCCGATTTCATTATTGCCATACATAATCGAAACTAAAATCGTTTCGGGCGTCATGGCCGCTTCCAATTCAGCTAAATCAATTAAACCGTCTGCTTTAACACCTAAATAAGTAACGCGTGCGCCATTTTTTTCCAAGTGTTTGCAGGTATCTAAAACTGCTTTATGTTCAGTAACCGCAGTAATAATGTGGTTACCTTTTTCTTTATACATTTCAAATACACCTTTAATCGCCAGGTTATCGGCTTCGGTAGCACCTGAGGTAAAAATAATTTCTTTTTCAGTACAGCCGATCAATTTGGCTACCTCCTCGCGGGCGTAATCAACCCCTTCTTCAGCCACCCATCCAAAAGCATGGTTACGGCTTGCAGCGTTTCCAAATTTTTCAGTAAAGTAAGGTAGCATTGCTTCCAGCACACGCGGATCTAACGGTGTTGTAGCATTATTATCTAAATATATCGGCTGTTTCATCTCTATTCTGTTAATTATAACACAAAGATACGAAAAAACTTATTGAACAATTATAAATAATAGCTATGAGCTTATAGAGAAAAGCTGCATTTTTACATTAACATAACCTTATACCCTATGAAAAAGATAGAACACATCGGTATCGCAGTAAAAGACCTGAACCATTCCATTGCCATTTACGAGAAACTGCTTAATACCGATTGTTATAAAACGGAGCAGGTTGCTTCCGAATTGGTCAATACAGCTTTTTTTAAAACCGGCGAGAACAAGGTAGAGCTGCTTCAGGCTACTGCAGCAGATAGTGCAATTGCAAAATTTATCGAGAAAAAAGGAGAGGGGATTCACCATATCGCTTTCCTGGTTGATGATATTCTGGCGGAAATGGAAAGGTTACATAAAGAAGGTTTTGTGCTGCTCAGCGATTCTCCAAAAAGAGGCGCAGACAATAAGATGGTATGTTTTGTTCATCCAAAAGATACCAGTGGCGTGTTGATTGAGATTTGCCAGGAAATTAAATGGGTGTAGGGATGGAAGGAGGTAAGATGGGTGATGTACACGCATTCGTCGCCTTAAATTTAATTCAGGGTCTTTGAAAACGAAGGGTTCCGTATTTCATCGGGTCTGTAGCCCTGCTGTACATTTTAGGTCCTCCTTGCAGTCGGACGCTGCCATTTCCATCAGGTTTATTTAACTTTGGATAGTGGTTCTTGGCTTTTGCAAATTGCCTAAAACTTAATTAAACAAAGTAATCTTAAAAATTTATCTTAGGTAAATTTGATCTTGAAATCCTACAATCTTAAAAATCCTTTTCCATGTCATTAATCAGCATCATCAGCAAAGATTTCGATATACCCGATCAACTTTCCGAAAATCAACTGCGCAAGGTTCTGGTCGATGCTTTCGCTTATCTCATTGATAACGATTTTCCGAAACTGATCCAGATCTTATATAAAGCCGATGTTGATCAGTATAAATTAAAGGAATTGTTGGAAACGGTAGAGGGCTCCAGTTCTGCTGAAGTGATTGCTGATGCTTACATTACCCGTCAGAAGGCCAAAATAGAAACCTGGGCAAAATATAGTTCGAAAAAGGATTAAGATGCTTCTTCCTGTGCCGGATTAAAGCGGTTATACATGTCCATATCAAAAAATGAAATAGAATTGATCTTATCTGCTTTCAATACGAGATCTGTTTTCAGCTCATCGGTATTTGCTACAGAGCCATCTTCAATATAACTGGCATAAACGGTTAAATATTGTGTGGTAAAAACCAGTTCCTTGTCATCAGCCTTGCGATAACCACTAAAGGCGGGCGTAATCCGGATATAACTGGTAGTAAAGGGCTTCGGTAATTCTTTTACCCATCCAATGTAGAATTTTCCGCTATCCATGGTAAACTGTAAAAGGTGTGCGTCAAAAAAAGATGAACTTAATAACAATTCAAATTCATTTCCAGAAGTAGCGATGGCCCTTTTAATGGCTTTCAGGCGGTTGATAAAAAGATTAGCGATTTCTGTTGCGGCTACGGCAACCAATAACGATAGACTGGTGGTGCCGAAATAGGGTGCATGGATGGGGAGTAATTTGCTAAGATGTTCAACCGTTTCCGGCCAGATGGCAATAAAAATTGCCCTTAGGATAAAACATGCGCCGAGTAATAAGATACCCGCAAAAGCAGCGTTTAATAAGATGCGCTGGCTTTCGAGCCGGTATTGTACATACCGTAAATACCTAAACCTGATTAATATATAATAGCCGCCTACAAGAGGGAATAAAAGCAGGTTAAAAGGCATCTATAAGGCTATTTCTTGTTTTTATCCTTTTCTATTTTTTTAAATATACTCGATTGCATTAATGCACCCACCATTTCGATCACCCTTGGCTGTGCAAAAAAATCAGGACTTTTAATATAGAGCTTTCCGCTACTGTTGGCATGGATGATGCCGTCTAATTCGCCGTGTTTTCTCATATACCAAAATTACATATAATTTTTTAAATATCTGAGAAACAATATTCAGCTTAAAAAGTTTAATTTTACCAAACTTAGCAGCTGCTAAGTTTTCTCTTCAGCAGGCATAAAAAGCATATAATTTAAAATTCTTTATTTAGGCTTGTAAATCAAAAATAAAATTAAGATATTTGCATCCTCTAAAATAGAGGTAGAAAGACTAATAGGAAATGTCATAAGCGTTGTTGCCAGCAAATTGCAAAAATGTTCTTGATGCTTTCACACAAATAACTTAAAATAATATTCAAATGAAAAAAGATTTGCACCCAACAAGCTACAGACCAGTTGTTTTTAAAGACATGTCTAACGAATATGCTTTCTTAACAAAATCTTGCGTAGATACTAAAGAAACAATTAAATGGGAAGATGGTAACGAGTATCCTCTTTATAAATTAGAGATTTCTCACACTTCACACCCTTTTTATACTGGTAAAATGAAATTGGTTGATACTGCAGGACGTATCGATAAATTCAAAAACCGTTACGCTAAGAAATAATTTTAGCAACAAAAAGCATTTTTTGAAGTCCCTTTGCCAAAAGCATCGGGACTTTTTTTATTTTTGCTGCTTATGACAATCAATTTATTTGATGATGCTTCCTGGATGTCCTTACGTCCACTTACGTTTACCAGGCCTGTGGCCGATTTACGGATTGGTATTTTAACCATTGCCGAAAAATGGGCAAAGTACTTAAAAGCCGATTTTGGTTTTCATACCCAGGATTACCTTTCAGTAAAATTTGCGCCAAAGCCTAATGCCGATTTATTTATAAATGGTTCTGTTTGCCCTGATGAAGCATTGCTTCAGGCAATTTCGAGCCTCAAAACAGGTGAAGCACTTTATAAAAATGATGTTGTTATAGCTTACATTGCCGATCAGCACGATCTGGAAACCACTAAGTCTTTAAAACAGATTGAATACCCTGGAGTGTTTACTCGAATTGTTTATCCGGAACATATTTTCGGGAATAACCCGGCAGAAATCCGAAAAGATTTTAAATTGTTAACCGATGGACGTACTTCGGCAAACATTAGTAGTACCAACCAACTGCTCGGTGACGATATCTTTCTGGAAGAAGGTGCAAAAGCCGAATGCAGCGTATTTAATACTACTTATGGCCCGATTTACATTGGTAAAAATGCCGAGGTTTGGGAAGGCGCTTTAATTAGAGGTTCTTTTGCCCTTTGCGAAAACTCATCCATAAAAATGGGTGCAAAAATATATTCGGGGACTACAATTGGTCCAAATAGCCGTGCAGGCGGCGAAATCAACAATGCAGTAATCTGGGGTAATTCGGCCAAAGGCCATGAAGGATATCTGGGTCATTCGGTGATGGGCGAGTGGTGTAATATCGGTGCAGATACCAACAATTCGAATTTAAAAAATAATTACGCAGAAGTAAAACTTTACGATTACGAAAGTCGGAAAATGCGGAATACCAGTTTGCAGTTTTGTGGTTTAATTATGGCCGATCATGCAAAAGCAGGCATAAATACCATGTTTAATACCGGTAGCATAGTAGGAGTTGGTGCCAATGTTTTTGGTGCAGGTTTTCCGCCAAACCATGTTCCTGATTTTAGTTGGGGTGGTGCCGCTGGTTTCGATGCCTATAAACTGTACAAAATGTTCGAAACAACCGAAAAGGTATTTGCAAGAAAAGACGTGGCTTTTAATGAGGTAGAAAAAAACATGCTAACCCAAGTATTTGAATTAACCGAATCGTATAGGCGATTTTAATATAAAACCTGATCTGAAAAAGATCAACCAACCATTAAATAATATAAAATGAGAAAAAAGATTGTTGCCGGTAACTGGAAAATGAACTTAGATTATAACGAAGGTGTTTCGTTGTTCAGCGAAATCGTAAATATGGTTAAAGATGAGCGCAAAGGCGATCAACTGGCTATTATTTGTTCGCCATTTATTCATTTAAACAGTTTGGCAAAATTGGGTGGTAACGATGTTAAAATTGGCGCTCAAAATATCAGCGATAAAGAAAGTGGCGCTTACACCGGCGAAACTTCAGCTAAAATGGTGAAATCTGTTGGCGCAGAATATGTGATTTTGGGTCACTCAGAACGCAGGCAATATTTTGCTGAAAGCGATGCTTTATTAGCAGAAAAAACTAAAATTGCTTTAGCCAATGGCTTAACCCCAATTTTCTGTATTGGCGAAACTTTAGATGAGCGTAACAACGGAAGCTACTACGAAGTATTAAAAAAACAATTGGTAGAAGGTATTTTTAGTTTAACCGAAGAAGATTTCAAAAAGATCGTGATCGCTTACGAGCCGGTTTGGGCAATTGGAACAGGTTTAACTGCTTCACCAGAGCAGGCACAGGATATCCATGCCTTTATCCGTAGTGAAATTGAGGCAAACTATGGTTTCAATGTGGCTGATGATACGACTATTTTATATGGCGGTAGCTGTAACCCAGGCAATGCGGCAAGTTTATTCGCTCAAAAAGATATTGATGGTGGCCTGATTGGTGGTGCATCGTTAAAATCACGCGATTTTACAGATATTATTAAAGCATTAAACAGCTAGATGCAATATACAAAAGCAATATTTACTTTCAAAAGTATCGAAGACTATCAACAGGATCTCCTTATTAGCGATCTTGCCGATTTAGGCTTCGATACATTCGAAGATAGTGAGGATGGTTTTACGGCTTTCGTCATCAAGGATAATTTTAATGAGCAAGAATTAAAAGCGCTATTGGGCAATTACAGTAAAGAATTTGCAACAGTATATACCTTAGAAGATGTTGCCGACGAAAACTGGAATGCCGAATGGGAAAAGAATTTTAGTCCACTGATTATTGATGATGTGTGTTATGTGAGGGCAACCTTTCATGAGCCACAGCCCTCATATCCTTATGAGATTGTGATCGATCCTAAAATGGCTTTCGGCACTGGCCACCATCAAACCACCACCATGGTAATGCAGTATATTCTGGCTGCCGATTTAAAGGATAAAAACATCCTGGATATGGGTTGCGGAACTGGAATTCTAGCTATTCTGGCGGCAAAACTAGGCGCTAAAAGTTTAATGGCCATTGACTACGATGATATTTGTTATGAAAGTACGGTAGAAAATGCCGCGCTTAACCATGTAGATAATTTACAGGCGCTTTGTGGTAGTAAAGAAGTTATTCCAGATGATGAGTATGACGTTATTTTTGCCAATATCAACCGAAATATCCTTTTAGATCAGATCTACCGCTATGCCGATGTATTAAAAGATGGAGGCAAAATTTTCTTTAGTGGTTTTTATTTAGATCCAGATCTGGGTATGATTACGGCTGAATGTGCTAAATACGGAATTAAATATGTTGACCATAAACAAAATGGTGATTGGGTAGCGGCACAGTTTGAGAAAAGGTAGAAGGTATGAGGTATAAGGTTTAGGGTGTAAGGCTTAAGGTTTAGGGATTAAGGTTTAGTTTTGTTTCCACATCTCATATTTCTTCTCTCAAATCTAGCATCTCACATCTAAAATCTCCTTTAAAATAAAAAAATATGCGTATACATTTTATAGCGATTGGTGGGAGTGCCATGCACAACCTGGCCATTGCCTTACATAAAAAAGGTTATCAGATTTCAGGTTCCGACGATGTGATTTTCGAACCGGCAAAATCGCGTTTGGATAAATATGATTTATTACCGGCTGAAATGGGCTGGGATGAAAATCGTATTTCAAAAGATCTGGATGCGATAATTTTGGGTATGCATGCCCGTATCGATAATCCGGAATTGTTGAAAGCACAGGAACTGGGCATTAAAATCTATTCTTATCCTGAATATATTTACGAGCAGAGCAAAAATAAACTGCGTATAGTAATTGGTGGCAGTCATGGTAAAACAACCATAACCAGTATGATTTTGCATGTGCTTAATTATTATAAACACGATTTCGATTATTTGGTTGGCGCGCAACTGGCTGGTTTCGAAACTATGGTAAAAGTTACCGAAAAAGCGCCTGTGATGATTATTGAGGGTGATGAGTATTTATCTTCACCGATTGATAGAAGGCCAAAATTTCATCTTTATAAAGCAAATGTTGCGGTAATTAGTGGCATTGCCTGGGATCACATTAATGTTTTTCCAACCTATGCCGATTATACTTTGCAGTTTGATAAGTTTATCGATACCATCGAACCCAAAGGAACATTGATTTATTGTAAAGCCGATGCAGATTTGAATGATATTGTATTAAATTCAAAAGCTGATGTTACAAAAATCGCTTATGCAATTCCCGAACATGAAATCAGAAATGGTATAACTTACCTGCTTCCGGAAGAAACGGCATTAATGATTTTTGGTGATCATAACCTGATGAACCTGAATGCAGCTAAACTTGTATGTAAACAATTAGATATCAGTGAAAACGATTTTGATATGGCTATTGCTTCATTTACTGGTGCTGCTAAACGTTTAGAGGTTATTTCAGCTGATGAATCAACCAATGTTTATAAGGATTTTGCACATTCACCATCAAAACTAAAAGCAACTATTGATGCTGTTAAAGCCCAATTTGTCAACCGTAAATTAGTAGCCTGTATCGAATTACATACTTTTAGCAGTTTAAACAAAGATTTTCTTAAAGAATATACAGGTGCGATGGATAAAGCTGATGAAGCCATTGTATTTATTGATATTAAATCATTTGAACAGAAGCGGATGGAGCCTTTTTCTGAAGACAACGTGCAGCAGGCATTTGGCAATCCAAAATTGAAGTTTTTTAATGATGCAGCAAAGCTTAAAGACTATTTGTTGAGCTTAAATTATAAAGATGCCAATCTGTTAATGATGAGTTCTGGTAATTATGCAGGTTTCGATCTGCCTGAACTGGCGGCTGCTTTGGATAAATAGATATTAGACGTGAGATATTAGGTATGAGACGGATTCAGGTTCTCTTATCTCACGTCTAATATCCCAATCTAAAAAAGATGAAAAGCATAGGCGATCATATCAAACAAAGTAGATTGGCCCTGGGATTAAACCAGGCCGATGCAGCTAAAAAATTGAATATTTCTACCCCGGCTTTTTGTAAAATCGAAACGGGACAAACCGATATCAATATTTCCCGTTTACTCCAGATTTCCAAAATGTTTAAAGTTCCTGTAATACAATTAATTACAGGGCAATCAGCAGTATCAGAATCAGATTCCTCAAAAGAACTCATTGCGCTTAAAAAAGAACTGATTGAAAAGGAAGAAGAAATTAATAAACTCCGCAAAAAGGTTATTGATCTATACGATAAGCTTGGGATATAAAATATGGCTTGAATAACCATGATGATGAAACCTTAAAAAAGCAATAAATTGGTAATTCCTAAAAATAAGGAAATGACAAATTCAAATAAAGCGGTGTCGCCAGTAATGATTTACCTGGCTTTTGCTATCGTATATATTGTTTGGGGTTCTACCTATTTTTTTATTCAGAAAGCCCTGGCTGGTTTTCCGCCTTTCATTTTAGGTGCATTCCGTTTTTCTATTGCAGGTATACTAATGCTTACTTGGTGCAAGATCAAAGGAGAGGATATTTTTAATTTTAAAACCATCAAAATTGCTACTTTAAGTGGTGTTTTAATGTTGGGTTTAGGTACCGGAATTGTAATTTGGGTAGAGCAATTTATCCCCAGTGGTTTAGTGGCTATTATGGTTGCCTCTGCAGCCATATGGTTTGTTATTTTAGATAAATCGCATTGGAAAGAAAACCTAAGCAATAAATATATCTTATCAGGACTGGTTATTGGCTTTTTAGGTGTGATACTCTTATTTGGCAATCAGATTGTACAGGTACTTGATAAACCTCAAAGTAACTTACAGATTTTAGGTATGGTATTACTTATTTTTGGACCGATAGCATGGGCTGGAGGATCACTTTATTCAAAATATCATCCTACTACCGATAGTTCAGTTTCTGTTAATACTGGGTGGCAGATGTTGATGGCCAGTTTGGTATTTTTACCTGGAGGATTTTTAAAATCTGAATTTAAATTGCTTAATTGGGGGAGTATCCCGCTTGATGCCTGGCTATCCATTATTTACCTGATTTTATTCGGTTCTATTGCAGCATTTAGTGCTTATGTGTGGTTGCTCAAAGTGCGTCCGGCTACACAGGTGAGTACCTACGCCTATGTTAATCCGGTTGTTGCTGTATTATTGAGTTTAACCTTTACAAATGAAGTGATTGGCTTAACGCAGATAATTGGATTGGTGATAATTTTAGGAAGTGTGTTGTTGATTAATCTTCCTAAGTATAAGAGTATGTAAGTTATAACTTAAACGTCATTTCGACTGTAGTGCAACGGAATGGAGAAATCTGTAAAGTAAAAATAAAGAAGCTTGAAGTTGAATTCTTCTGTGTTTGCGGTGACTCCGTGGCAAAAATAAAAAAGGTTCGTGGAGACACGAACCTTGGCATAAAAAAAATAGTCCTCGTTTATAACGAGGATTAGTGAGATCCGCATTTATAATGCGAAAATAGTAGTTTTTGATGGCGATACAATCGCCATTCTCATTCATCCTCGTTAAAAACGAGGACGATGAAGGTGATAAATAACTAAAATACTTTACGCATGGTTAAGTGCTTTTTGCCAAAGGTTGCGCCAGTGGCTTTATGGATGGCAATCATTTGTTCGTTAAAATCGCCTACCCAGCTCAATTCGAGTTCTTTGTATTGGTTTTTAGGTAATACATATTCACCCAATCTGATAAAAAGTACGGATTCTAAACCATGTTTTTGGAATTTAGGTTTAGTGCCCATTACAATCGCCCTCATGCGGGTAACGCCTACCCAGCGGCGGTAAGCAAACTTTAATTTTTCAATTAACCCCAGTTTTCCATTAAAACCTTTTATCATTTGGTTTGCATCAGGAATCAATACTACAAACGATGCTGGTTCACCGTTAAAGTAGGCAAACTGGATCAGATGTTCATCCATGATAGGTTCCATACTTTTAAAACTCTCTTCGAGGGTTTCTCTTTTAATAGGAACAAAGTTTTCAAAATTCTGCCAGCCGTCATTGTAAATCTCCATTAAATCATTAATGTATTTGCTGGAATTGGCTTTGCTGAAATATTCGAAAGTGTAGCCTGGTTTATTTCTTACCCAATTGGCAATTTTTGTAAAACGCTCCGGAAAAGGTATGGTAAGGTTAATATGATTGGTTAACTGCTCATACTCAGTAACAAAACCATATTTCTCAAAAAAATTCTGATAATATGAAAAGTTATAGTTCATGCCGAAAGAAGGAGGGGTAAAGCCTTCAACCAATAGGCCCCAAAAGCTATCGTTTTCTCCAAAATTGATCGGACCATCCATCGCTTTCATGCCATTTTCGGTTAACCAATTTTTTGCCGTATCAAATAAAAGAAAGGCTGCCTTTTCATCATCAATACATTCAAAAAAACCCATACCGCCTGTTGGTTGGTCATAGTGGTAGGCTTTTTTCTCATTTATAAAAGCTGCTACACGGCCAATCAGTTTTCCTGCATCATCCTTTAATACCCAACGTGTACATTTTCCATGTGTAAAAAAGGTGTTCTTTTCAGGATTAAAAACATTTTCAACTTCGCTATCCAACGGACAGATCCAGTTTTTATCGTTTTTGTATAAGATTTTTGGCGTGTTTAGAAAGTCTTTTTTTAATGATGAAGTGCTTACGGGTATAACTTGCATGGGCAGATTTTAAAATTAAAAAGCATCCTCCCAAGCGGTCGGATGCTTTTTCAAATATATGTTTTTTAAATATTAAAAATCGTCGTCGTCGTCGTCAAAATTATCGAAGTTGTCAAGATCATCTAGTGGCAAGTCGAAATCATCATCGTCATCATCTTGAGGCTTCTTTTTTATTGTTTGAACATCTTCATCTTCAAAATCATCATCTTCGTCTGCCTGTTTTTTGGCAGTCGGTTTAGTTGGGAGTTTCTTTGGCGCTGTCATAACACAAAAATAAAAATTGCTTTTATAGTTTAAAAATACTAAAAAACTTTTTTTAATAACAAGCTGTGAATAAATAAATTAATTTATTTACTCTAAATTTTCTCCCACAGAATTTTCCTCCTTAACGATATCTTTTAATTGCGGAAGTTGGTTTAAATTATTTAAACCAAAATAATCCATAAACAATGTGCTGGTGCTGTATAGGATAGGCCTGCCCGGCGTTTCTGCTTTTCCATCAATACTGATCAATTCTTTTTCAAGCAGGCGTTGTACCGAATAATCAGAATTTACTCCCCTGATCTGTTCAATTTCCAATTTGGTAATGGGCTGGCGGTAGGCAATAATGGCAAGTGTCTCCATAGCAGCCTGACTTAATTTTTTCTTGGAGCGGTGTAACTGCAGTTGGTTAACCGTTTCATGGTAATCTTTTTTGGTTAGAAATTGATACCCATTATTTAAAAATACCAATTCAATAGCCGAATCATCCCGGCTATATTTTTCTTTAATCTGTGCTATGCTTTCGAAGACCTGAGCTTCGGTAAATTCTTTATTAAAAACTGCATTTAGGGCAAGTATAATTTCTTGCGTACCAATACTTTGGCTGGAAGAAAATATAAGGGCTTCGATGTGCCTGGCGATGTTAGGATTGGGCATATACAAAAATAAAATTTTTGACATAAAAAAAGCGGTCTCGCTTTTAAAAACAAGACCGCTTTCAACACACAAATGAAACCTGAATTAAGATATAGTTTTAGGTTAGGTTATTAAATATCTATATCAATTCTATAAGAACGTCTTTGATAAACACTATCGTTTATTTCTAACACAAGTTTAAGGCTAAACAAGGTTCGATGAAGATTCTATTTAGTGAGTGGTATTAATAATTGAGTAAACGGTAAATTATCTATTTTAACGGGATGGAAATAGATACCGTTGTACCGTTTGTAGCATTTTGTCTTACATTTAAATGTATTGGTTTTGCTCCAATCTGACCTAAAAGATGCAACCGCTCCTTGGTTAGCTGCATGCCTTTACTAATATGTGTTTCCTTTTTATCTTTTAAAGAGTTATCTATTCCTATCCCATCATCAATAATTTCGATGTTAAGATAGAATTCATCCATCAGTTTAATGTTGATCATGATTTTGCCACCGGTTTCTTTTGGCATAATGCCGTGCCATATTGCATTTTCTACGTAAGGTTGCAATAACATAGAGGGGATAAAAGTTTCTTCTTTGTCGATATCTTCATCCACATTAAAAACATAAGACAATTTATCACCAAAACGGTTCTTCTCCAGTTTCAGGTAGAGATTTAGGTATTCTAACTCTTCTTCCAGTGAGATGTAACTTTTGGTACAGATCTCCAGATTTTTTCTGATCAATCTGGCAAATCCGGTTAAAACTTTATTAGCCGAGGTTGTATTCTGCGTATTAATATAATGCTGAATGGAGTTCATCACATTAAACACAAAGTGTGGATTCATCATTGCCTGTAGCGCCTGTTGTTCCAACATGAGTACTTTGTTTTTTAATAACAGTTGTGCCTGCTCTTTATCTTTTTGCTTACGGGTAATGTAAACAGCTACTTTGTAAAAAATATAAGCCACAAGTAATATCAAAATGGATAAAAACCATAAGCTTTGCCAAAAATGCTTTTTAATGGTAAAGGTGATTTTTGCAGGTTGGCCCCAATTACCATTCTGGCTTTTGGCGCTTACTTCAAATACATAATCGCCTGATTGTAGCGAAGAGAAGTCCAATCGTCTGGTACGGGTTTCTACCCATGCCGAATTTTCATTTAAGCGGTAGCGGTAGGTGATATCGCTGGTGGTAAAATCTACTGCACTAAAGGTAAAAAGAATGGTATTATTGCCCGTTTCGAAAGTAAAATTGTCCTGGTCAACAGGTAAACGTTCATTATCTTTAATAATAGAAGTAACATAGACCTTTGGAAGGTTTTTAACAATGTTTTTATTATTGTATTTAAATAAAATCAGGCCTTTGTTTGTCGCAAAATAAGCCGTGCTGTCATCAATAAACAAACTGTTGATATCATCACTTAAAAGGTCTTTCCCATAGTCGAAATTGGCTACGTTAAGCTGATTCGGATAATTGGCTATTTTGTTAACGCCTTTATTGGTTAATACCCATATTTCATTGTTTTTTATAAATATTTTGGTGCAGATGTTATTGGTTAAGCCATCTTTTTGGGTAATCTGTCTGGTAATCTGGTTATTTTTGTAAAAAATTAAGCCATAACCATCTGTAGCCAGAATTAATGTGCCATCTGCGAGCTGTTGTATATCGTTGATCCTTTTGGTCAATAGGGGATGATTCTCATAATGTTTTATCAGTTTCCCCCTCGAAAATTGAGAAAGTCCATTAACATTTGAAAACCACAAATTGCCTTCCCGATCATAAAAAACATGATAAGATCTATCTTTAAAAAAGTCTTCTTTTTCGCGGTATTTTGCAGCGTTAAACTCAAATTTATTTCTTCTGTCTGATAAAAAAACAACACCCGATGATAGGGCCAGGGCAAGATGATTGTTATTTTCAGCAACGCTAAAGTGTTTGATCACGAACATTGAGTTATTAGATTCCTTTAAATAACTCACATCATTACTGCTGTTGTAGATATTTTTGAAAACACCCATTCCATAATCAGATGCAAAATATATAGATTGATCTTGCGGATCAAATGTAATCTGTTTAATGGTTTTATATTTTTTAAAATCATCTAACCCAATTTCATCAACCTGATAATTGTTGATGGTTAATACATCGATTACCGCATCATCTGTACCGAGCCATAGCCGATTTTTCCCGTCTTTGGTGATGCTTTTGATCACATTACTGCTCAGGCCAGATTCTGCATCAATAATAGATAAGCGGTTATTTGCATTAGGCAGCATGTAAATGCCCTGGTTGGTGGCAAACCACATGTTCTGGTTACTGTCTTTGATGACCTGGTTAACAGAAATATCCTGTAGATACTGTACTGTTTTGCCGCTTTTATCAAGCGCGAAGGCCCCATTGGCATTCGATAACCAAACCTCTTTGCTGCTAACATCGTAATAAAAATACCCCGACATGTTTTTGATCAGGTTTTGAGGAATGGGGATAAGAGCGTTGATACTTCCGTGCCTGAATTGTTTTAACCCGCCATTATCCAGGTAAAACAAAGATTTTTGGCTGCTATTCGTAGCCGTCATATAAGAAAGCGGCTGCACCTTTGACCTGATCATGGAAAATGTTTTTCCATTAAATTGTTGCACGCTTAAATCGCTATATGCAAATATATTACCTCGATCATCTTCATGGATAAAGGCGTTGATAAACTTATCGTTTTGATTTGGAGATATATATTTTTTAATGGTTTTTCCATCCCAGCAAACAATCAGGTTAGCATTTGTTCCGAGCCAGATCCGGCCTGATTGATCGATTAAAAAAGAAACAATTACGGTATTGAAGTTGAGCTTTTTAAGTAGTTCATCATTGTTCTGGTTATAGAACTTTCCTTCTTTTAAATAACTGAGTTGACCGTTTAGTGCAAAAAACCATAGGCGGCCTTCTTTATCTTCTTTCATCTGAAGAATCTGCGTATCGGGCAGACCATCTTCTATGGTGAAATTCTGGAAATTTGTGCCATCAAAACGGCTTAATCCATTATCGGTAGCAATCCATATAAAACCTTTTTTATCCTGTAAAATGTAATAACAGTTATTGCTGGCAAGCCCGTTTTTAGCGTTATAATGGGGGAGATAAGTGGTTTGAGAAAAAAGCTTTTGAGGCGCAGTAAGACCTATGATCAAAAATAAAAAAGCCATAAAAACATGACCGAAACTGGGCTTCGGGATAGCTTTTTGCGCTAATCTTCTTATTTTTATCTGCGGTTTAGTGATCACTGTTTGCTTTGGTAAATAACTTTATTTTTTCAAAAAAATCGCTCGCCCTTCTTCTCGAAATATTGATGCTTTCGCCGTTTTTCAGGAAAACCTGGAGTCCGTTTTTAGAATTATATTCCTTTAAGTGATTAAGGTTAATGATGCTTGATTTGTGGATCCTAACAAACTGATCGGTTGGCAATAGTTCTTCAAACTCCCTTAAAACTTTAGAAACGGTAATTTTTTCATGGTTGTTTAAGTGTACAATAGAGTAATTGCTATCCGCCTCAATGTAGATGATATCATCAATATCAATCATTTTAAACCCCTGACCATAAGGAAGCGTAAGTTTCCTGATCTCTGATCTCGAACTTAAACTGGAAGCCAGATTATTGATTCTTTCATCATTTTCGTTCTGGCTTTTAAATAATTTGATGTGTTGGGAAACTTTGTCTACCGCTATTTTGAGTTCATCAATATCAATTGGTTTTAACAGGTAATCGAGCGCATTTGCCTTAATCGCCTTTAGTGCATATTGATCATAGGCGGTTGTAAAAATAACAGCTGCATGATGTTTTTGCGCTTCAGGAATCAATTCGAAGCCATTTCCTCCGGGCATCGCAATATCCAAAAAGATAAGATCAATAGGGTGATGAGCCAAAATATCTTTTGCCTCGGCTACGGATCTTGCAATACCGGTAATTTCTACCTGTTGGCAATTCTGCTGCAGTAAAAAAAATAATGACGATCGTGCAAACTCTTCATCATCAACAATAATGGCCTTTAATGTAGTCATAGCTATAGGTTGGTGAATGTATTAAAATGGTCTTACAAAAAAAAATGCAAATCGAAAAAACCAGTATATAAATTGTCACGTATGTATCATCAAACGTATTCAAAACCACTAAAACATAGATGACTATGAAAAACAATGAACTAGAAACAAAAAGCGAGCTTCAAGAGAAAAGTTTGTTTGACAAAAGTGTGGGCAGAAGATCTTTTCTGCAGTATGCAGGTGCAGGTGCTGCAGGTATCGCTTTAGTTGCTGCAGGTTGTAGTAAAGATCGCGGTTACGATAACCCAGTAATGAGTGGCGCAACACTGGATTTTAAAACTGATGTAGGTGTATTGAATTATGCCTATGCTTTGGAACAATTAGAAGCTGCATTTTACATTAAAGTAGCTTCTGCACCACCTGCAGCATTCACAGCTGCCCAGAAAGCATATTTTCAAGATGTTCAATTTCATGAAATTGCACACAGAGAATTCTTTAAAAAAGCATTGAGTACTGCAGCAATCGGCAGTTTAGAGGTTGATTTTTCAAGTATCGATTTTACGAGTGCTTCAGGTGTTTTAGCTGCAGCTCAATCATTTGAAGATTTAGGTGTTGCTGCTTACAATGGTGCTGGTGTACGCATTACTACTACCGATTATCTTGTTTTAGCAGGTAAAATTGTTTCAGTAGAAGCCCGTCACGCTGCGTGGGTTAGAGATCAGATTTCTAATGGAAGTTTTGCTGATTTAAATAGCTTAACAGCATTAGGAGCTAGTAATTCAGCAGGATTAGATGGAGCTTTAACTCCAGATAAAGTTTTGGCAATCGCTGGAAAATATGTAAAAACCAAAATTAACGTAATCAACCTTTAATCTTTAAAACTCAACAATCATGAATATCTTAAATATATTAGACGAAATAGAAAAAGTGGACGGCGAGATCTATGAAAGATTAAGTCCGCGCAGATCAGCAATGAAAGATTTTTTCAATGTTGGTAAAAAGATATCGATGGCGGCATTACCGCTTGCTTTGGGTTCAATGTTCCAAAAAGCTTATGGACAAACAAACCCTAGTTCAGTTAACGATGTGTTAAACTTTGCATTAGCATTGGAGTATCTTGAATACAATTATTACAACCACGCTTTAACAAATTCTACCATCACTTTCCCTACTGCAGCTTCAAATGCAGCTATCACTACCATTAGAGCCCATGAAAGAGCTCACGTTGATTTATTAAAAAGTGCGTTGCAAATTACAGGTGCTGATGGTTATGTAGATGCTGATTTCGATTTTACAGCTGGAGGAGCGTTTGGAGATGTTTTTAGTAACTATCAAACTTTCTTAAAAGTGGCTTTAGCTTTTGAAGATACTGGTGTACGTGCCTATAAGGGACAAGCGCCGATTTTAAAAGGCAATGCTGTTTTAACCACCGCTTTACAAATCCACTCAGTAGAAGCCCGTCACGCATCGCATATCCGTCAAATGGTTGCTGCTTCTCTTGGTGTTGCTTTAAAACCTTGGATAAGTTATGCAGCTAACGGTAACGATACCGGAATTGCAGCAGTTGATGCAGTTTATGCAGGAGAACAAAATACAATTCAGGCTGGTATTGAAATTAATGGATTGGGTGGAGCTTCACAAACTCAGGCAGCAGAAAGTTTCGACGAATTTTTAACTGGTGCAGCTGTTAAAACAATTGCAAACCAATTTATCAGAACTGGTAAAAAATTAGTTTAGAGAATATTTACATTATTGATTAGGTAATGTTTAGTTTAAGGTAGGGAGGTAGCGTTTGGGCTGCTTCCCTTTTTTATTGACTTAAAAGATTTAGTTGTATTGTTAATTATAATATGATTGTGTTATTTAAAACTTTAAGTTGTCTTATTTGTCTGTATTTCTTTCAATGTGTGTGACTATTGTTGTTATTTAGTGAAATGAATCATTCAATTTAAAATTATGAAAAGAAAAATCTTATTAACGTTATACATTACTGCAATTGCACTGATGTTCTCCTGTAAAAAACAGAGTAATATAGAAAGTGCTACCGAGAACAGGATTGACAAGAAATCAAATGTTCCTGACAGTTTACAATATCTTGTTCGTTTTCTAAGTACAACAAAAGGTGTTAAAGAATCAGACATTACATTATCAGATACATCATTTGTTATACAAAACGACGTATTTATTTATAAAGAAGATGTGAAACTTGCTTTGGAAATTGAATCAGGGAAAAAAGCCTTAAATCAAAAGCATTTAACCTTGGCGGAATTATTTTCATCCAGAAAGATTTTAGGTAGACCAGACTTAATTCAACAACGCCAATACATAAACGTTCAGAATCAAAATCCTTGGATTGTAGATAATCAGTTTATAACAAATTTAAAAGTAAAAATAAATGCAACCTCACCAGAATGGATTGATGCTGCTCAAGAGGCTGTACGCAACTTTAACCTTAATAGCTTAACCTCTATTAGTAAGATACAAATAAAAGTTGTAACAGAAGGTCAAAATATTACGATTAGCGAAACAGGTACAACTAATTCGAATTCATCCGTAATAGCTGATGCTCAAATCCCACGTTATGCATTTATGCCTCCGGGGACTTTTGTGGTTGTGCCTGGTTCGCAAATCAGGATTTATAATAACCACGGTAGTTTGCCGCTTGCTCAAAAAGTTGTGGCGATTACGCATGAATTGGCTCATACTATAGGTATAGCTCATACAGATGGTACTGGTTCGGATGAAATCCAAATCGCAGGCACAGCAGCCTTCGATGCTTCGTCTTATATGAACGGCAGCTTATCTCTAGGTTCTTTTGAAGGTTTTACAAGTAATGACCTAATTGCTCTTCGGACAATGTATCCTAAGGCAGTTGGAACTTGGGAGGTTATGTTGAGCTTAAGTGCCGAATCATTTTCTGCAGGCGGATCTGAAAGTATTTTTTACTTTGTTTCATTTGGTGAAGGCTTAAATGGTTATTTAGTTTGGTACAATTCTTACTATAATACTTCAACTTCTTATAATTATTTTGGGACAAAAATTGCTAACTCGACTGATGGTCTTTTTTACATCAATACTGATCATGAGATTTTTAAAGGTTATACAAATGGAAGTACTCCTGTACAATTACCTGGAAACGCTTTAGAAATTGCGCAAAGTAATGCTGGAGTTTTTATCCTAAGTACTACACCTGCGACATTTGGTGGTAACCTGATAAAGAGATGGGATGGTACAAATTGGATTGATGAGACTTCTCTAGGAGCAGTTAAATTTGGTATGGGCAAAGACTATAATATGGCTATTATTGATAATGCTGGAAATTTTAAAATTCGTAGGAATGGCAACAGCTATTTTGATACACCTTCACAAAATATCGTTTTCAAAGAATTGGCAATTGGATATTCAAATAATGTTGATAATATATTTTTACTTGGTGGTGCAGCAGATGCAAATGGAAACTATCAACTATTTCGCTGGACTGGCTACGATTTTTATGATATGGGCTATAGAGGTTATAAAGTTGGTATGGATGGAATTGGTCATCCATGGGTAGCAAAAAAGAATGGCGGCACATATAGAAATTTATCTCTATAAAGCAATATATTTAAGGTAGGGAGGTAGAACCTAGGTTTTACTTCCCTTTGTTTTATCAGCTTTTAGGGTTGTGAGACTTTAAGATCGATAAAAAAAGCGACCAATCTTACCCTCTTTCAAGATTATGGAATTAGAAATTTACTCCAATAAATCTGTTGCTAACCTGAGTTCGATTAAAAATCCAGTTTTAAATGGCTCCTGTAAGATATTTTCAATTCAGAGTCGTCACCCTGACCTGTAGCACAGCGGAAAGCTACGTAGTAAATTCATTTCAGGGTCTTTCATGCTAAAAAGATGCTGACCACGCAGTAGCTACAAGGCAATTGAAAACGCTAGCGCTACTTGTAAAATAAATTCAGCATGACGAATAGAGCGAAATCAATCGCCTTTAAAGCACTATTTTTAGCAAATAATTATCGAATTCAGGTTGCCATTGATGATTAATAAACCTGCATGATCGTTTCCATAGCCCATTCACCATCTTACCTCTTACATTTTTTAGTAAGTTATCACCTGCTCTTCTAAATGCTCCGGTAGATCCCTGTAATTGTATTTTTGTCCGCGTAACTGTGGCTCAAAACCAGCAGCTTTAATTGATTGTTGAATGCCATTGGCCGTAAAGCGGTGCGGTGCACCAGCTGCTGATACTACGTTTTCTTCAATCATGATCGATCCAAAATCATTTGCTCCGGCATGTAAACATAACTGTGCCGTCGTTTTTCCAACGGTTAACCAGCTGGCCTGGATGTTTTTGATGTTAGGTAGCATGATGCGGCTTAAGGCAATCATACGGATATATTCATCAGCAGTTACGGTATTGCTAATTCCACGGAGCCTTTTTAATAAAGTACCATCGTCCTGGAAAGGCCATGGAATAAAGGCCAGAAATCCGTTTGCATCGGCTGGTTTTTCGCTCTGTACCTGACGGATCCAAACCAAATGCTCAAAACGCTCTTCAATGGTTTCTACATGCCCAAACATCATGGTTGCGGAGGTTGTGATATCCAATTGGTGACAGGCACGCATTACATCAAGCCATTCTTGTCCACCACATTTACCTTTAGAGATTAAGCGCCTTACACGATCGTTTAATATTTCAGCACCAGCACCAGGAAGAGAATCCATCCCTGCATCTTTTAGTGTTTTTAATACTTCAGTATGCGTGATGCCTTCCAGCTTGGCTACGTGGGCAATTTCTGGCGGACCCAAAGCATGAAGTTTTAAATCTGGGTATAATTCTTTTAATTTTCTGAATAAATCGGCATAAAAAGCCAAACCCAAATCGGGGTGGTGGCCACCTTGCAATAATAATTGATCGCCGCCTAAACGAAAGGTTTCTTCGATTTTAACCTTGTAGGTTTCAATATCGGTAATATAACTTTCCTCATGGCCGGGCCTGCGGAAGAAATTGCAAAATTTACAATTCGCAATACAAACGTTGGTGGTGTTTACATTACGGTCGATCTGCCAGGTTACTTTGCCACTCGGCACTTGGATTTTTCTAAGCTCATTGGCTATAAACATCAATGATGCAGTATCGGCATGATGGTATAAGTATAAGCCTTCCTCTTGTGTTAAAAAATCAAAATGTAATGCCCGTTGCAGTAAATCGGCTGTATTCATAAGGCAAAAATACTCGAAATTAGTATCACTATAATCACAGGATTATAAAAAAACAATGCAGCCTAATTATTTTTTGTGGTATCTGTTTTACGTTTAAAGAGGTTTAGTAAGTCATTTCCCTGCTTTTTAATTTCTTCTAAACGCTTTTTTGTGGTGTCGTTAACTTTTTTTAAACCTTCATTGGCCTTTATAACATTATTTTTAACTGTATTTTGACCAGCAGCAACTGCATCAGAAACCTGTCTAACCTTGTTTTCGCCAGTTGAAATAGTGCCCAGGACCTGTTTTACTTTTTTATCAGCATTAATTTTAGTACTATCTATAAACTTTTCAGCAGCAGTGGCTATTATGGTTGTGTCATTAACGGGTTTACCTAAAGATGTATTTGCTTTGGCGAGTAGTTGCTCGTCCTCAGCTTTTACAATGCCACCATTTGCAGTGTAATCGGTTTTACTGTTTAAATAATTTATTTTGGCAGTTTCTAACTGGATTTTTGCAGCAGCTATTCTCGAGGTATCCTTACTTGCCACGGCTGCATCATAATTTAACTGCGCATCGGTTAGTGCGAGGGCCGCAGTTTCGTAAGATTTAGTAAAATCAATTTTTTCTTCGTTTTTTGTGGCTGTGTTGCAAGCAGCCAAACCGAAAGCTAACAGACAAATGATAATTATATTTTTCATATTATTTTGAGGTAGTAAATTGGTCAACTATTTTCTTTAAAGAGGTGGTTTCCTGTTCTTCTGTAATGTTTCCACCAAGTCTTTCAATCTCTAAATTATTAATGCTCTTCGCAAATTCTAAATATTTTAAATATCGGTTAAGAATCTCAATTTTCGTTCCATTGTTGTTCTGTTCGGCATTGGCAAGATTTTTAACAAAGGTTTCCATGTTATCTATACAAACAATGTAAGCTTGAAAAGCATTTGGCGTAAAGTAGTCGTTAACCAAATTATTTGTTGCAAGTTGTGGATATAATTTAGGCAGTTCAACTGGTGTTTTTTTTAAGATTTCAGTTAAGTTCAATCCAGAATTTGAAGTATTTAAATACATTCCCTTAGTTTTCATCTGGCAATTTTCTATAGCCAAATTGGTTGTATTTAGTAGCTTAATTAAGTTATTCTTTTTGTCGATATTATCTAAAAATGTATTTACTGATAGGGCAATAAATAATCCTGTAAAAGTGGAAATTAGCGAGATAATAAAACTAAAAGTATCATTATTGTTTTTACGCCATTGGCTATCTCTTCTGAAATTGAGTAAAAAAAGACTCGTTGCTACTAGAACAAGTGATATTACAGTATAGGTGAGCATATTTTTTTAATTTTTTATAAAAGTATATAATTAGATGTAATAAAGAAATTACAAAAGCTGTTTGCGTTATTTTTTAAAACAAATAAAAAAAAATAATGATCAGTTTACTCGATTAATTGATTAAACAATTTAGCAATTCAACAATTCGTTTATATTTGTCACTTATGGTAGATTTTAATCGTTTTACACTAGCCAATGGGTTAAAAGTTTTGGTGCATGAAGATGCAACAACTCCAATGGCAGTTTTAAATATTTTATATGATGTAGGTGCCCGGGATGAGGATCCTGAAAAAACGGGTTTTGCCCACTTATTCGAACATCTGATGTTCGGTGGATCGGTAAACATTCCGAGTTACGACGAACCTTTGCAGCGGGTAGGAGGCGAAAATAACGCTTTTACGAGTAATGATATTACCAATTATTACATCACTTTGCCAGCAGAAAATATCGAAACTGCTTTTTGGCTGGAGAGCGATCGGATGCTGAGCCTCGCTTTCTCCGAAAAAAGCTTAGATACCCAGCGTAATGTGGTAAGTGAAGAATTTAAACAGCGTTATCTTAACCAGCCTTATGGCGATGTTTGGTTAAAGCTGCGTCCATTAGCTTATAAAAAGCATTCTTATCGATGGGCAACTATAGGAAAGGAGCTTTCGCACATCGAAAATGCAACGATGGATGATGTAAAATCATTTTTTAAGAAACATTATACGCCACAAAATGCAATTTTGGTTGTTGGCGGGAATGTGAAAACAGCTGATGTGAAAAAACTGGCCGAAAAATGGTTCGAACCAATCCCTGCAGGTGAAAAATATAACCGGAATTTAATTCAGGAGGATCCACAAACCGAAGCCAGAAAAGAAACGGTTAAGGCTAATGTACCTTTAAATGCGATTTATATGGCTTTTAAAATGCCAGGACGCTTAAATCAGGATTATTATGCTTTTGATTTATTGTCGGATATTTTATCACGTGGACAGTCTTCTCGTTTGTACAACAGCCTGTTGAAGGAACAGCAACTTTTTAGCGATATCAATGCCTACATTTCGAGCAGTTTAGATCCGGGTTTGTTTATTGTTGAAGGTAAATTGGTGGAAGGTGTAACCATCGAAACGGCAGAAAAAGCGATCTGGTCAGAACTTGAAAAGATAAAAACAGAATTGGTTTCTGAAACTGAATTAACCAAAGTGAAGAACAAGGTAGAGTCGGTACTGGTTTTTTCTGAGATGAGCCTGCTGGATAAAGCAATGAACCTGGCTTACTATGAGCTGTTGGGCGATGCTGCTATATTGAACCGTGAAACCGAGGAGTTTTTAAAAGTAGAGGCTGAAGATATCAAAAGGATATCTAACGAAACTTTTAACCACAAATCATCATCTACTTTATATTACTTAACTGAAGAAAATGCTTAACAGACAACAGGCACCTGATTTTAAGCAGGTATCTATCATAAACTTTATCCAGCCAGAAAAAAAAGTATTGGATAATGGTGTACCCGTTTATACCATTTATTCCGGAGAACAGGATCTGGTACGAATTGAATTTATTTTTGATAACGTAAACTGGAAACTCGAAAAACCATTGCAGGCTATTGCAGTAAGCGCATTAATCAATAATGGAACAAATAAGTTATCAGCAAAAGAGATAGCCGAAAAAATTGATTTTTATGGTGCATTTTTTCAAACAGAATATGTGCAGGATCAATCTTCAGTTACGTTGTATACGCTGAATAAACATTTACATTCGGTATTACCGATCGTGAAAGATGTTTTATCAGAAAGTCAGTTTCCACAGCATGAACTCGATATTTATATCCAGAACCAGAAGCAGAAGTTACAGGTTAACCTGAAGAAAAATGATATCCTTTCGAGAAAGGAATTTGCCCATGCTTTGTTTGGTGATACCGCTTATGGTGTAAACATCCAGGCAGAACATTATGATGCCTTAAAGCGTGAGGATTTGATTGATTATTTTAAGGCAGCCTATACCCCGAATAATTGCACTATAGTGATATCAGGTAAGTTTGACGAAGCCGGATTCAATCTTTTAAACGATTTTTTTGGTCGCGATTGGGAAAAAAGTAATGCGGTAAAAAATAGTTTCAGTTTTACTGCCAATGATAGAAAAGTGGTTTATACCGAAAAGCCAGATGCATTACAATCGGCTATCCGAATAGGGCAACTGGCAATTAACCGTAAACATGAGGATTTTTGTGGACTTCAGATTCTTAATACGATTTTAGGTGGCTATTTTGGTTCGCGTTTAATGAACAATATCCGCGAAGATAAAGGTTACACATACGGAATTGGTTCTGGCATTTCTTCGCTGCAGCAGGCAGGTTATCTATTTATTGCTACCGAAGTAGGGGCTGATGTATGTTCGGCTGCACTAACTGAAATTTATAAAGAGATCGATATATTGAAAAATGAACAGGTAGGAGCAGCAGAACTTGACCTGGTTAAGAACTATATGCTTGGATCTATGTTAGGCAGTTTGGAGAATGTTTTTTCGCATGCCGATAAATTTAAGAATATTTATTTTTCGGGACTGGATTATGATTATTATACCAAATATATCGAAAAAGTGAAGACCATTACTTCAGGAGAATTATTGGCATTGGCCAATAAATACCTAACTACAGAAAATTTTACAGAAGTAGTGATCGGGAAGAAATAAATTTCTAGAGGCCGTCATTTCGAGCGGACCCGATAGTTATCGGGTGCAAGGGAGTCGAGAAATCTGCAAAGATAGATCTCTCCATTCCACTACGTTCCAGTCGAAATGATTGTTATGATAAAAACAAATTTTATGCAGCTATATTATAGTTATTTTTATAGCTGGTCTGATTTTTTATAACTGCAGCGACTCTCAGTGCTATTTTGTTTCTA
>Ga0163162_10000204_pt1 | contig 54853 bp, 48 predicted proteins | sample S55metaG_FD_115310 | JGI IMG/M metagenome (GOLD analysis project Ga0163162, IMG submission 115310) | Switchgrass rhizosphere microbial communities from Kellogg Biological Station, Michigan, USA - S5-5 metaG | ecosystem: Host-associated > Plants > Roots > Rhizosphere > Soil | place: USA... | reverse complement strand
TTCGGCGGATCGGAGCTTGCGTGCGGGTTCAGTCATGGCCATCCATTAAAGTAATTCTTTATTTCCATCAATGTCAGAGTTTTCCCTAAAAGCGGCCTGAAAACCGGTCTTTTAGTATGACTACTTGTAGATCGGACCAAGGCCCAACCCATCTGGAGGAGCCGATGCCAGATGTTATGAACAACAGCGCCCGCTATCCCAGCCTCCAGGACCGCGGCGTACTGATCACCGGGGGTGCCACCGGCATCGGCGCCACGCTGGTGGCGGAGTTCGTGGCGCAAGGCGCGCGCGTCGGCTTCATCGACGTCGACAAGGCCTCCGGCGAGGCGCTGGTCGCGCGGCTGCAGCAGGCGCGCCACGCGCCCGCGTTCGTCGTCGCCGACCTGACCGACATCGCCGCCCTCGACCGCGCGATCGACGCGCTGCGCCAGCGCAACGGACCGTTCACGGTGCTGCTCAACAACGCAGCCAACGACCAGCGCCACTCGATCGAGTCCACGACTTCCGAGAGCTGGGATGCCGGCATCGCCATCAACCTGAAGCAGCAGTTCTTCGCGGCAAAGAATGTCGCCGCCGACATGAAGGCGGCGGGCGGCGGCTCGATCGTCAACTTCGGCTCGATCAGCTGGAAGCTCAAGCAGGGCGGCATGCCGGTGTACACGACCTCGAAGGCCGCGGTGCAGGGGCTCACGCGCAGCCTGGCGCGCGACTACGGGCCGTTCAACATCCGCGTCAACACGCTCGTCCCCGGCTGGGTGATGACCGAGAAGCAGCTCCGCCTGTGGCTCGACGAGAAAGGCAAGGAGGAGATCGCACGCGGCCAGTGCATCGGCAGGGCTTTGCAGCCCGAGCACATCGCGCGCATGGCCTTGTTCCTCGCAGCGGACGACAGCGAGATGTGCACCGCGCAGGATTTCATCGTCGACGGCGGCTGGGTCTGACAGGATGAACGACAGCGCGGCGCGCCTCTTCGGTCATCTGCCGGATGGCCGCGCGGTGCACGAGCACACGCTGGACAACGGTCGCGGCCTGGTGCTGCGCGCGATCAACCTCGGCGGCATCGTCACCGCCCTGCGCTGCCTGGATCGCGACGGCCGCGCCGCCAACATCGTGCTCGGCTTCGACGAGCTCGCGGACTATGTCGAGCGCAACCCGAACTTCGGCACGCTCGTCGGGCGATACGGCAACCGCATCGCCGCCGGCCGCTTCGTTCTCGATGGGCAAGCGCATCAACTGGCGCTGAACGACGGCGCCAATGCGCTGCACGGCGGGCCGAGCGGTTTCGGCAAGCGCTGGTGGGTCATCGAGCGCCTGCCTGCACACGCCGACGGCAGCGTCGCCCTCGAGCTCACCCTGACGAGCGACGACGGCGACCAGCACTACCCCGGCCGGCTCGACGCGACCGTGCGCTACACGCTCACGCCGGCGAACGAATGGCGCATCGACTACCGGGCGACGACGACCCGGCCGACGATCGTCAACCTGACGCACCACGGCTACTACAACCTCGCCGGCGGCGGCAGCGCGCTCGATCAGGAGCTGACGCTGAATGCCAGCCGCTTCCTGCCGGTCGACGCGACGCTGATCCCGGGCGCCATCGCCGAAGTCGAAGGGACGCCGTTCGACTTCCGCCGGCCGACGCCCATCGTCGCGCGCATCCGCTCCGGAGCGCCGCAGCTGATGCTGGCGCGCGGCTACGACCATTGCTGGCTGATCGACGGCGGCGGCCGTGGCGAGCTGGTGCCGGCGGCGAGGCTTGCCGATCCGGTCTCCGGCCGGGTGATGGAGATCGCGACCACCGAGCCCGGCATCCAGTTCTACTCCGGCAACTTCCTCGACGGCCGGCTGCGCGGCAGCCAGGGCCGGGCCTATCGGCAAGGCGATGGCGTTTGCCTGGAGACGCAGCACTATCCCGATTCGCCGAATCGACCCGAATTCCCGTCCACCGTGCTGCGGCCCGGCGCGACGTTCCAGAGCACGACCGTGCACCGCTTCAGCGTCGCCCAGAAGACGCTCCCACACCAAGGAGACAGACCATGAATACCCAACGTCGAACCCTCGTCGCGGCGATGCTCGCTGCCGGCGTGCCGCTGCCCCTCTACGCGCAGGGCAAGATCGTCCTCGGCTTTGCCCAGGTCGGCGCCGAGAGCGAGTGGCGCACCGCCAACACGGAATCGATCAAGTCCTCCGCGAAGGACGCCGGCATCGACCTGAAGTTCTCCGACGGGCAGCAGAAGCAGGAGAACCAGATCAAGGCGATCCGGGCCTTCATCGCGCAGAAGGTCGACGTGATCGCGTTCTCCCCGGTCGTCGCCTCCGGCTGGGGCACGGTGCTGCGCGAAGCCAAGGCGGCGAACATCCCGGTGATCCTCTCGGACCGCGCGGTCGACGAGAAGGACGACAGCCTGTGGGTCAGCTTCATGGGCTCGGACTTCGTCGAGGAAGGCCGGAAGGCGGGCCGGTGGCTGGTGGAGAACAAGAAGGGCTCGAAGGATCCGGTCAACATCGTTGAGCTCCAGGGCACGGTCGGCTCGGCACCGGCGATCGACCGTAAGAAGGGCTTCGAGGAAATCATCAAGTCCGACCCGAAGTTCAAGATCATCCGCTCGCAGACCGGCGACTTCACGCGCGCCAAGGGCAAGGAGGTGATGGAAGCCTTCCTCAAGGCCGAGGGCAAGAAGATCAACGTGCTCTACGCGCACAACGACGACATGGCGATCGGCGCGATCCAGGCGATCGAGGAAGCCGGCCTCAAGCCGGCGAAGGACATCACCATCATCTCGATCGACGCCGTGAAGGGCGCATTCGAGGCGATGATCGCCGGCAAGCTCAACGTCAGCGTCGAGTGCAGCCCGCTGCTCGGGCCGCAGCTGATGCAGGCGGTCAAGGACCTGAAGGCCGGCAAGACCCTGCCCAAGCGCATCGTCACGCAGGAAACCATCTTCCCGATGGAGGTGGCGGCCAAGGAGTTCCCGAGCCGCAAGTACTGACGGGCCTCTTGAGCCTCGACGATGTCGTCCTCGAAGCGCGCGGCCTGACGCGGCGCTTCACCGGAGTCCTCGCCCTGTCGGGCGTGGACTTCCGGCTCCGCGCCGGTGAAGTGCATGCGCTGATGGGGCAGAACGGCGCCGGCAAGTCGACGCTGATCAAGATCCTCACCGGCGTCTATCCGCCCGATGCGGGCGAGCTCCGCCTGCGCGGCGAGACCATCCATCCCGCCTCGCCGGCGGCGGCGCAGCGGCTGGGCATCAGCACGGTCTACCAGGAGGTGAACCTCTGCCCCAACCTCTCGGTGGCGGAGAACATCTTCGCCGGGCGCTATCCGAGGAAGGGCGCGGCCGGCGCCTGGCGCATCGACTGGAAGCGCATGGCCGCGCAATCGCGCGCGCTGCTCGCCCGGCTCCATCTCGACATCGACGTGACGCGGCTGCTCTCGAGCTATCCGGTGGCCTTTCAGCAGATGGTGGCGATCGCCCGGGCGCTGAGCGTGGAGGCCAAGGTGCTGATCCTGGACGAGCCGACCTCGAGCCTGGACGAGCAGGAGGTCGAGCGCCTGTTCACGGTGCTGCGGCAGCTGCGCGCCGAGGGCATGGCGATCCTGTTCGTGACGCACTTCCTCGAACAGATGTACGCGATCTCCGATCGCATCACCGTGCTGCGCAACGGCGAGCGCGTCGGCGAGTACCGCGCTTCCGAGCTGCCGCCTTCGGCGCTGATCACGGCCATGGTCGGGCGCGAGCTGAGCGCGGCTGCCGGGCGCGACGACAGCGGCGCGGCGCAGACCGGCGCGGCGGTGCTCGAAGCGCGCGGCGTCGGCCGGCGCGGCCAGCTCAATCCGGTCGACGTGACGCTGCGTCGCGGCGAGGTCGTCGGCGTCGGCGGCCTGCTCGGCTCGGGGCGCACCGAGCTGGCGCGCCTGCTGTTCGGCCTCGACCGCAGCGACAGCGGCGAGCTCCGGGTCGACGGCAAGCCGGTCCGGTTCGACACGCCTTCCACCGCGATTCGCCATGGCCTGGGCATGTGCCCGGAGGAGCGCAAGCACGAGGGTATCGTCGGCGATCTGTCGGTACGCGAGAACATCGCCCTGGCGCTGCAGGCACGGCTGGGCGTATGGCAGGTGCTGTCGCGCGCCCGCCAGCAGGCGATCGCCGAGCGATACGTGCGCACGCTCGGCATCAAGGTGGCCGACCTCGATTCGCCGATCGCCCTGCTCTCGGGAGGCAACCAGCAGAAGGCGGTGCTCGCGCGCTGGCTCGCGACCGACCCGCGCCTCCTGATCCTCGACGAACCGACCCGCGGCATCGACGTCGCGGCGAAGCTGGAGATCATGAACGAGATCCTGGCGCTGGCGCGCGCCGGCCTCGCGGTGCTCTTCATCTCCTCCGAGATGGACGAGGTCGTGCGCGTCTCGGATCGCATCGTCGTGCTGCGCGACCGCAGCAAGGTGGGCGAGCTGCCGGGCAGCAGCTCGGAGCAGGCCGTATATCACCTGATCGCGGCCGGCGCCTGACGATGGAGGCGGCGCTGGGCTCGATCTCGCGCCACCGGCTGTTCTGGCCGTTCCTGACGCTCGCGCTGCTGCTCGCGGCGAACGCGATCTTCAATCCCGGCTTCTGGCAGCTCCAGTGGCGCGACGGACACCTCTACGGCAACGTCATCGACATCCTGAACCGGGCGGCTCCGCTCGCCCTGGTCGCGCTCGGCATGACGCTGGTGATCGCCACGCGGGGCATCGACATCTCGGTCGGCGCCGTGGTCGCGATCGCGGCAGCCGTCGCGGCGCTGATGATCGGCGGCGAGCTGGTCGTGAAGAACGGCGTGCAGACGCAGGTGAGCCGCTTCCCGATGGGTCTGGCGATCGTCGCCGCGCTCGCGGTCGCCGCGCTGTGCGGCCTGTGGAACGGCCTGCTCGTGGCCAAGGTCGGCATGCAGCCCATCATCGCCACGCTCATCCTGATGGTCGCCGGCCGCGGCGTCGCGCAGCTGCTGACCGGCGGCCAGATCATCACGGTCTATTACGCGCCCTACTTCTTCCTGGGCAACGGATTCCTGTTCGGCCTGCCGTTCGCCGTGTTCATCGCGGCCGCGGTATGGGGGCTGCTGCATCTTCTGATGACGCGGACCGCGCTCGGCCTCTTCATCCAGTCGATCGGCATCAACCCCGCTGCGGCACGGGTGGCCGGCCTGCATGAACGCCTGATCACCGTCTGCGTCTACGTGTTCTGCGGCTTCGCGGCCGGCGTGGCGGGACTGGTGATCAGCTCGAACGTCAAGAGCGCCGACGGCAACAACGCCGGCATGCTGATGGAGCTGGACGCGATCCTGGCCGTCACGCTCGGCGGCACCGCGCTCACCGGGGGCCGCTTCAGCCTCGCGGGCAGCGTGCTCGGGGCGCTCATCATCCAGACGCTGACCTCGACGATCTATTCGATCGGCGTGCCGCCCGAGATCAACATGGTCGTCAAGGCGGCGGTGGTGTTCGTCGTCATGCTGCTGCAATCGGCCGAGTTCCGCGCCGCCTTGCGCGCGCTCGTGGTGCGGCCGGCAGCAGGTGGCGCGCCGTGAGGCGGATCGACCCGCGCTTCGTCCCCCTGCTCGGCACGATCGCCGTGTTCGCGCTGACCGCCGGTTACGGCTCGGTCGCCTATACCGGCTTCTTCTCGGCGCAGGTGTTCCTGAACCTGTTGATCGACAACGCGTTCCTCTGCATCGTCGGCGTCGGCATGACCTTCGTGATCCTGTCCGGCGGCATCGATCTGTCGGTCGGCTCGGTGATCGCGCTGACGACGATGGTCTCGGCCGAGCTCGTCGAGCATCGGCACTGGAGCGCGGCGCAGGCGATTCCGCTCGTGCTCGCGATCGGCACGGCGTTCGGCGCGCTGATGGGCTGGCTCATCCAGCGCTTCCGGCTGCAGCCGTTCATCGTCACCCTGGCCGGCATGTTCCTAGCGCGGGGCCTGTGCTACCTGATCAGCATCGACTCGATCAGCATCACCGACGCCACCTACACCGCGATCGCGCAGGCGCGGGTCCCGGTGCCGGGCACGGGCGCGTCGATCACGGTCGGCGCGATCGTCGCCCTGTCGACGCTCGCCGTCGGCATCTGGCTGGCCCAGGTGACCGAGTTCGGGCGCACGGTCTACGCGATCGGCGGCAACGAGGCTTCCGCCGTGCTGATGGGCCTGCCGGTGCCGCGCACGACAGTGCTGGTCTACACCTTCAGCGGCTTCTGCTCGGCGCTGGCCGGGGTCGTGTTCACGTTCTACATGCTCTCGGGCTACGGGCTGCACGCGGTGGGGATGGAGCTCGACGCCATCGCCGCCGTCGTCATCGGCGGGACCCTGCTCAGCGGCGGAGTCGGCTTCGTCGCCGGCACGCTGTTCGGGGTGCTGATCCTGGGGATCATCCAGACGCTGATCGCGTTCGACGGCTCGCTCAGCTCGTGGTGGACGCGGATCGTGATCGGCGCGCTGCTCTTCGTGTTCTGTCTCCTGCAGCGCGCGTTCGAGGCGCGCAGGCGGTGAACTGCTCGACCGAAAGCTCAGCAGATCGACAGCGGCGGACCCTGGTCGTAAAGTACCCACCCCCGACCCACATGACGGAAGGAGACAGAGCATGACGAAGAAGACGTTTCTCATGATCGCCGGCGTCGTTGCCGCCGCCCTCGTTGCTGTCGTTCCGGCTGCGGCGCAGCAGAAGAAGACGCTCGCGGTCGTCGTCAAGGGGCTCGACAACCCGTTCTTCACCGTGCTCGGCGACGGCTGCGCCCTGTGGAACAAGGAGAACCCGAAGTCCGAGTACACCTGCCTCTACACCGGCCCCGCGTCGAGCGCCGACGAGGCAGGCGAGGTGCAGATCGTCGAGGACCTGATCAACAAGGGCGTCGCCGGAATAGCGATCTCGCCGTCGAACGCGCCGGCGATGGCAAACATGCTGAAGGCCAAGAAGCCGAAGATGCCGATCATGACGATCGACGCCGACCTCGCCGCTGCCGATCGGGCGCTGCGCTCGACCTACCTCGGCACCAACAACTACGACATGGGCGTGCTCATGGCCAAGCACCTGAAGGAGCTCAAGCCCAAGGGCGGTACGGTGTGCCTGCAGCTGGGCAACGTCGCGGCCGACAACATCAACGCCCGTGCCGCCGGCTTCCGCGACACGATCGCCGGCAAGAAGGGCCTCGCCAAGCTCGCCGGCGAGGGCGGCTGGACCGAGATCGCCGGATGCCCGCTGTTCACCAACGACCAGATCGACCTCGCGAACCAGCAGATGGCCGACGTCTTCACGAAGAACCCGAAGCTCGACGCCTTCATCCTCATCGGCGGCTGGGCGCAGTTCGGACCGCAGGCCTACGCGCAGGTGACAGACCAGGTGATGGCCAAGCTCAAGTCCAAGGACCTGATCGTCATCGCCGGCGACACGCTGCCGCCGCAGCTCGACGCGCTCAAGGCCGGACGCAGCCATGCCCAGATCGGCCAGCGGCCGTTCGAGATGGGGCACCGCGCCCCGGCGGTGCTGATCGAGCTGATCGGCGGCAAGAAGGTCGCCGACCCGCTATATACGGGCCTCGACGAATGCACGCCGGCCAACCTCGGCAAGTGCCCGGCCAAGTAGCCGGATGGCGGCCACGGTCCTCGAGCTCGAGGGGATCTCCAAGCACTTCGGGGCGATCCAGGCGCTGACCGACGTCTCGCTCGCGCTGCGCGCGGGCGAGGTCGTCGGGCTGATGGGCGACAACGGCGCCGGCAAGTCGACGCTGGTGAAGATCATCGCCGGCAACTACCCGCAGAGCGCCGGCACGATCACGCTTGAAGGCCGCAGGGTCGCGCTGCACAAGCCGGCCGACGCGCGCGCCGCCGGCATCGAGATCGTCTACCAGGACCTCGCGCTGTGCGACAACCTGAGCGCCGCCGAGAACGTGTACCTCGGGCGTGAGCTCGTGTTCGGTTTCGGTCCGCTGCGGGTCTTGAACTACCGCGGCATGTTCAATCGCGCCGGCGAACTGTTCGCCGAGCTGAAGTCGGAGACGCGGCCGCGCGATCTGGTGCGGCGCATGTCCGGCGGCCAGCGCCAGGCGGTGGCGATCGCGCGCACGCGGCTGTCCGACCCGAGGATCGTGCTGATGGACGAGCCGACGGCGGCGATCAGCGTGCGCCAGGTCGCCGAGGTGCTGAGCCTGATCCGGCGCCTGCGCGAGCACGCGATTGCGGTCGTGCTGATCAGCCACCGCATGCCCGACGTCTTCGCAGTCGCCGACCGCATCGTCGTGCTGCGGCGCGGCGAGAAGGTGGCCGACAAGCCGATCGCGACCAGCTCGCCCGAGGAGGTGACCGGCCTGATCACCGGCGCGATCGAGGCTGCCTGATGGCCGCGCCTTCGCTCGAGGAAACAATAGCTCGCCGGGTGCACGGCCACTGGCTGACCTGGCTGGTCGGCCAGCAGGTGTTCTGGGTCTCGGTCGCCGCGGTCGCCGCTTTCGTCGTGCTGGCGCTCGCGAGCGACGTCTTCGCGACCCAGCAGAACCTGTTCAACGTGACGCGCAACTTCGCCTTTGTCGCCATCATCGCGATCGGGATGACTGCCGTCATCATCAGCGGCGGGATCGACCTCTCGGTCGGCGCAGTGCTCGTGCTGTCGGGCATGGTGATCGGGATGGCGATGAACGGCGGCATGTCGATCTGGCTCGCGGTGCCGCTCGCGCTCGGGGCGTCGCTGCTGGTGGGCGCGATCAACGGCGTGCTGATCGCCTACGTCGGCGTGCCGCCCTTCGTCGTCACGCTGGGCATGCTGTCGATCGCACGCAGCCTGGCGATGGTGCTGTCGGACAACCGCATGGTCTACCAGTTCGGTCCCGACCAGCCGCGGCTGCTGGCGCTGGGCGGCGGCTTCGTCGACCTGCCGCTGCCGCTGCTGGATGCCGTGCGGATCCCGAACCCCGTGATCGTGCTGCTCGTGCTGCTGATCGCCGCCGGACTCGCCTTGCGCTGGACACGCTGGGGCCGGCACCTGTTCGCGATCGGCGGCAACGAGAGCGCGGCGACGCTGACCGGCGTGCCGGTGAAGGCGACCAAGGTCAGCGTCTACATGTTCTGCAGCTTCACTGCGGGGATCGCCGGCATCCTGGAGGTCGGCTGGCTCGGCACGATCACGACCGGGCTGGGGCAAGGGATGGAACTGACCGTGATCGCCGCCGCGGTGATCGGCGGCGCCAATCTCGCCGGCGGCGCCGGCACCGCGTTCGGCGCCGTCGTCGGCGCGGCGCTGATCGAGGTCATCCGCAACAGCCTGACGCTGCTGGGCATCAGCACCTTCTGGCAGGGCACCTTCGTCGGCAGCTTCATCGTCGTCGCCGCTCTCTTCGACCGCCTGCGCTCGCGCGGCGCCGACGAGTAGCCTCCCGACGACCTGGCACAGTCACGACGTTCCAAGGGACGCGCGCTCTTCCTGGAACGGCATGAGCAGGCCGACCCCAAGCGGACATGCCCCCTCTGCGCGAGACTCATCGAAGTCGACTTGCAGGAGCCATGTCCATGAACGCGATTCCGGTTGGAGCCAAGGGGAGCTTTTCGATGATCGTCGCCCCGGAGCACCTGGCCAGCCGGTTCAAGGACCCGAGCCTGCCACCGGTGTTGGCGACGCCGGTGATGATCTTGTTCATGGAGAACGCCGCGCTGGCGGCGATCCGCGCCTACCTGCCGGCCGGCGAGTCCGCGCTCGGCACCGTCGTCAACATCAGGCACCTGGCGGCGACGCCGGTGGAGCAGCGGGTGACCGCCGAAGCGGTCGTCACCCATGTGGAGGGCCGGCGAGTCGTCTTCACGGTCACCGCGCGCGACGAGACACAGGAGATCGGCACCGGCGTCCATGAACGCGCGCTGGTGGACCTTCGCCGCCTGGCTCAACGCCTGGACGCAAAGCGCCAGCAGGGGCCGGGAACCCTCCACGGGCGAGACAGCGAGCCCTCGTGAACCAGGACCCCGAGCTGCTCCGCCGCTTGCTGCGCGCCAAGGACCGGATGGACGCCGCCTCGCACGAGGACTGGCCCGTGCGGCGGCTGGCGCGCGTGAGTGCGGTGTCCGAGGCCCACTTCGCACGCTCGTTCAAGCAGGCCTTCGGCACCCCGCCGCACCGCTACCTGCTCACCCGGCGCATCGAGCGGGCGACCGGGCTGCTCCGCGATACCGACCTGTCGATCACCGAGATCGCGTTTCAGACGGGCTGGGGCAGCCTCGGCACGTTCGGCCGCACCTTTCGCGACATCACCGGGAAAAGCCCCGGGGCGATCCGCTCCGGCTCGAGGGCCGCGGCGCAAGGCCTCGGCCACATGCCTGCCTGCATCGTCAGTGCCGCGCACCGGCCCGACCTCAAGACCGCAGTTTCGGAGAAGCGCCGCCGCGTGGCAGGCGCTACAAACAGCGCCGCAACAAAGGAGGTGCCATGAGCCAGGGGGTCGAAGTGGTGGGTCTGTACGTGCGCGATCAGGACGAGGCGCTGGCGTTCTACGTCGACAAGCTGGGCTTTCGCGTCCACACCGACGTGCGCAACGGCGACTATCGCTGGCTCACGGTGCAGCATCCGGACCAGCCGTCGTTCCAGCTCGGCCTGTTCACGCCGGGGCCGCCGGTGCTGGATGCCGAGACTGCGCAGACGCTGCGCGCGATGGTGGCCAAGGGCGCGATGCCGCCGCTGGTGCTGAATGTCGACGACTGCCGCGCTGCCCACGACCGGCTGCGCGCCTGCGGCGTGGAGTTCACGCAGGAGCCCGTGGACCGCTATGGCCATGTGGACGCCGGCTTCCGTGACCCTTCGGGCAACGGCTGGAAGATGATCCAGTCGCGCAGGGCGTCGCATTGACCCTGGAACCTCCGGATGGCGGCGACGTCAGGCACGGGTGCCGTGCGCCAGGTACACCGCACCCAGCAGCAGCGCTTCGACGTCGAGTCCGGGCACGCGCTCGGCCAGGAGGCTCCACGGCCGGTCCAGGCCCCTCAGTGACGAGACCGAGCGCAATGCCGCCCCCCAGACGAGCAGGTTGACCGGCGCCGCCCAGGGCGGCGCCCATTGCAGGCCGCAGGCCACGACCCGCGCGCCGCGCCTCAGGTGCCGCAGCACCCGGTCCAGCGCCGCGGGCCGGCGCAGGACGTCGTGGGTGAAGTGAAACAGCGCGGCGTCGGCGCAGCCGTCGATTTCGGCCTCCTCGGCGGGCGCGCAGAGCAGCGTCACGTTCGCACCCGGTCGGCCGGCGATTCGACTGCGCGCCCGCTCGATCATGGCCGGGGACTGCTCGATGCCGATGACGCGGCCGGTCTTTTCGACCCCGTGCCGGAGGTGTTCCAGGCTCAAGCCGGTGCCGCAGCCGATGTCGAGCACCGTTTCGCCGGGACGTAGCTCCAGTCTCCGGATCGCCAGCTTGCGGATGGGCTCGAAAAGGGCCAGCTCGAGGTCGTAGGTCGCTGCGCGCTTCTCGTACTGCGCGAGCGCTGCGTCTCGATCGGGGCCGCGACGAGAGCGCACGTTCGTTTCCCTTGGCTTCCGGCTCGAGCGCATGCGCCCGACCTTATCGCTGCCACGGCCGGACCGGCCGAGGTGTTATACCGATGCTTCTGCATCAGGCCGGAGGCCGTCGTCGTCACGGCGCGCAGCCTGCTCGCCAGCCAACCGGAGACCGCCAGCCCATGAGCCATCGCATCGTCTTCCTCGACCGCGCGACCATTGCGCCGCAGATCCACGTGCGGCCGCCGTCGTTCGCGCACGAGCTGATCGAGCACGCCGAGACGCGTGCCGACCAGGTGGTCGAGCGCCTGGCCGGCGCGTCGATCGCCATCCTCAACAAGGTGCCGATCAGCGCTGCCGCCCTGGAGCAGCTGCCGGCGCTGAAGCTCATCGCCATCGCGGCGACCGGCACCGACTGCGTCGACAAGACGGCCTGCACCGCCCGCGGCGTGGCGGTGAGCAACATCCGGGGCTACGCGATCAACACCGTGCCCGAGCACACCTTCGCCCTGATCCTCGCGCTGCGCCGCAACATCGTCGCCTATCGCGAGTCGGTATTGGCGGGGCGCTGGCAGGAGTCGGGGCAGTTCTGCTTCTTTGACCACCCCATCCGCGACCTGCGCGGCTCGCGGCTGGGCATCATCGGCGAGGGCGTGCTCGGCCAGCACGTCGCCGACCTGGCGCGGGCCTTCGGCATGGTGCCGATGTTCGCCGCGCACAAGGGCAAGAGCGGCCTGGGGCCGCTCTACACGCCGTGGCAGGAAGTGCTCGAAACCAGCGACGTCATCACCCTGCATTCACCCCTGACCGCGGAGACGCGCGGCATGATCGCGATGCCGGAGTTCGAGGCGATGAAGCGCCGGCCGCTGATCGTCAACACCGCACGCGGCGGCCTGGTCGACGAGGCCGCGCTGGTGCGCGCGCTCGACGCCGGGCTGATCGCCGGCGCCGGCTTCGACGTGGTCGACGGCGAGCCGCCCAAGCCGGACAACCCGCTGATGCGCGCCGCCGCGCGCCCGAACGTGATCCTCACGCCGCACGTCGCCTGGGCCTCCGACGAGGCGCAGCAGGCGCTGGCCGATCAGCTGGTGGACAACATCGAGAACTTCATCGCCGGTCGGCCGACGAACCTGGTCGAGGGCGCCTACTGACCCGTGACGGCTCAGCTCGGTCGCGGCGCGTAGGTCGAGGCGAACCGCTGCTGCAGGTAGTCGTGGGCGCTGATCGGTGCGTGACGCGGCGACTCGCCGTCGGGCACGCAGGAAGGGATCGCGCGCACGATCGCTTCCGGGTTCGGGTCGACGAACATGGCGATCGAATAGCGCTCCGCCCTGGGCTTGAGCACGCGGTGCGGAGTCGAGACGTAGATATCGTTGGTCCAGCGCATCAGGCAGTCGCCGATGTTGCAGATGAAGGCATCCTCGAGCGCCGGTGCGTCGACCCACGTGCCGTCGCGTCGACGCACCTGCAGGCCGGCCACCCCGTCGGTGGCGAGCAGCGTGACATTGCCGTAGTCGGTGTGTTCGCCGGCGCCGATCTGCCCGGCCGGCGCCTCTGCGCGCGGCCCGGGATAGTGCAGCAGGCGCAAGGTGGCCTGCGGACGATCGATCTTGTCGGCGAAGAAGTCCTCTTCGAGCCCCAGGTCCAGCGCGAAGGCCGAATGCAGCTTGCGCCCGACCTCCAGCAGCGTGTCGAAGCAGCGCTGCACGACGGCCTGGAAGCCCGACAAGTCCGGCCAGACGTTGGCAGGCCGGGTCAGACCGTCGGTCCAGATCAGGTTGAAGGCTTCCTTGTCGTCGGCTCCGCTCTTCTCGTCGAGGGCCTCGATGCCGGTGCCCACGTAGCCGCGGTTATGGCCGAGGCGGCCGATCGCCAAGGCGCGCTTGGCCGCGTCGGGCTGGGCGAAGAAGGCGGCGCTGGCGGCGAAGGTGTCGGCGATCAGCGTCGGCGCAACGCCATGACCGGTGACGACGAAAAAGCCCACCTCTCGGCAAGCGCTGCCGATGAGCGCCGCGACGGCGCGCCGGGCCGCGGGGTCGTCGGACCCCAGGGCCGCGATGTCGATGATCGGGATGTTGTGCACGGGAGTCCTCGCTCGAGCCGGGTCCATCCTAGTCGGAGTCCCCGAGCCCGAGACCTACATGCTGATGCCGGCCGGCCTGCTCGTGATCGTGCGTGTCGCGGACCGGCGGCGGCGGCGCAGCGATGGCGGGCGATCGCTCAGGGTGTAGCTAGTAGCCGCGCAAGTCGTCGACCTTGGCAGCGAGCGCGGCGCCTCTGATTCGACTCAGTGTCCGCGACACGACATCGATGTCGTTGTCGAATCCTCCGTGGGCCGATCGTTGGGTCACATCCGAGCCGCTGCTGTCCGTCGCCACCCGGATCAGGTCCGATGTCACCGCCGTCGTTCGCGCCGAGAGACCGACGCTCTTGGCGGCGACGCGCCAGGTTGCGAGCGCCTCGCCCGTGTCCGAGGATCCGTCCCATCCTTCGTAGCTCGGATCGTTGACCCGCTCGAGCCCCAGGATCGGCGTGCGGAGATCGGTCTCGAGCGCGTTGGAGACGAGGTAGAGCAGCGACTTGCGGTAGATGGAGGCGACGTTGTCGTCTCTCTCCTCCTTGTCCGACAGGACGTCCAGATGGAGCCGCTTCATTACGTTCTCGTCGTTCGCATAGTGCCGGCACGCGAACGACACGGTGCAGGCCGGCGCATAGAGGTTGACCGACGACAAGGCCGTCTTGATCGAGGCGCGTTCGGCCATGGAGCCCAGCATGTGGCCGAGGATGATGGAGCCCGCGGAATGGCCGACGAGATGAAGCTCGAGCTGCGGCCCCCAGGTCGAGACGAGCGCCTGGATCGCGTCGAGCAGCAGCTCTCCGCCATGCCGCGGGGCGAACGCCAGCGCCGCGTTCTCCTTCATCTCGCTCCAGATCGGCTTGGCGAAGGGCCGGCCGATCGTCTTCTCGATCACCAGGTCGGTCTTTTCGCTGAACCACTCGCCGGCACCTGCAGCCGCGGACGGTGCCTTGCGCGCGTCGGCAAGGATGTCGCTGATCGACTCTAGGAGGCCCGTCTTCCAGACGAGAAAGATCGGATAGCAGCCGTTGCCGATGAAGAACCGGCCCATCGCGCTGGCCCGCTTGATCGCCGCCTCCTCGCTGTTGAGCCCGCCGTGGGCATAGATCACCAGGCGCTTGGGCGCACCGGCCGGCTGCGAGCGAAACCACTTGTCGGGTAACGCGAACACCTGCTGCTGAAGCTTGCGCGGCTGCTCGTCTTCGGTGAGGTAGCGACTCACGCGGCCGTCATTGCCGAAGATGACGCTGTGCTGATACGCAAGACCGGCGTCCCACCATTTGCTGCGGTCGGCGCCGGCGCGCGTCGACTGTCCCGATGGGGAAACCGCCAGTCGCCCGGCAACCACGCCGGGCACGCCGAGAGACACGACCCAGGCGTCCATCCCGTTGGCGAGCCAGTCCAGGTAGGTCAGGACGGCGAAGCCGCCGGCCCCGAATCCCGGCCCCCACGAGTTCTGCAGGATGAAGCCCTCGGTGTTGAATCCGACCAGCGCGAAGGCGTGGCCCCCATCCTGCGAAGGCTTGCCGTCGAACCGGATCACCGGGACATCGGCGTGCTTGCGCGGCTGCCGCTTCGCGGCGGGCAGGCTGTCCCAGCCATCGTGGGTGAACGCGGAGACGAACACCGCGCCCTGCTGGAAGATGGCCGCCTGCACGTCGGTGATCGACTTCGTGTCGATCCGGTAGTAGACGCCCAGGGTGTGCTCCGTCGCCCGGGTGGCGAATCCGTACTTGGCAGGGTTCGACATCTCGGGCGCATACGGCCAGTCCTCCTCGAGGCAGACCCCGCTGTTGAACCAGCCCTTGATCGCACCGCGGCAGCTCGATCCCTCGTAGTTCTCCCCGTCGTATTCGTCGTAGCGCCGCGCCAGCGTGTAGAGCATGCGCGGGCTCACCGAGCTCATCTTCTTCGGCAGTTTCCCCCGGGTCCAGCGGAGATAGTTGATGACGCAGGTGAGGCCGAAGCCCGTGCAGGCGCCCTCCTTTCCCTGATTCAGGATCAGTCCGGCCGCGGTGTACGCGGGCAGGTACCTGCCGACCTCGGCCTGCGAGGGATACTCATTCGGCAGGCTGGTCGCCTGCGGCATGAAGAGCCGATCCCGCAGGTCGGCGGCATCCTTCTTCGTCCGCGAGATCTTGTGCTGGCTTTCGGGCGGCCGCAGAGAGGCCGTCGCCTGGCGCTTCCTGCCGGCGGCCGCGGTCGGCGGCCAGACCTCCTTGGCCAGGTCGAACACGCTCTTGAAGCTCGCCAGCCCGTGCGAGCCGCCGTTGACGAGGCGCCGCGCGACGTCGAGCCTGTTGCCGGCGACGGCTTCGCGAAAGGGCTTGGCCTTGTCGGCGAGAAACACGGCGAGCAGCAGCGCTGCGACTTCCGGCGCATTGGCCAGGTCCGGCGCTTTCTCGAGGTCGCATCCGAGCTTGGCGCCGTAGGTCTGGTAGTTCGACCGTCCCGTCAGCTGCACGAAGCCGCGGCCGCGATAGCGGGCCCCCTCGCCCGGGCCGTCGTTGCCGAGCTTGTGGTCGTAGAGGCTGAAGGGGGCACCCCCCGGCGGCGTGTTGTACTTCGACTGGAACTCGGAGATCGGAACGAAACCCTCGGTTTCGGCGCGGATGGTTCCCAGCGCGCCCACCAGCATCGGCCGATCCGTCAGCTCGGCGACGCCGAGCGCGGCCTCGATGTAGGGCAGGTAGCGGGCGATGTTGGCCGGCTTGGTGGCGGGAAACAGGCGGCTCACGTTTCCCACCGTGATCGCCAGGCTTCCGAACTTGTCGCCCTGCGGCGGAATCATTCCCAGCAGGACCTGACAGCGCGGCCCGACGATTCCGTCGGCGATGATCCCGACGCCGCTCTGCCACATCCGGACCGCCGCCAGGAATTCCTCGTCGATCGTCCCGCCGGCTTTTGCCAGCACGGGGAACGACGCCGCGTCTGCGCCGAGTTCTCGCGTCAGCGCGCTCGCGAGCTTGTCGACTTCGGCCCCGGAATCACCCGCATCCAAGAGAAGCTGCATCTGTCTCTCCGTTGCGCTCGCTGCGCTCTAGGTCCCACCGATTCGACATCTCATCCCGCGCATTGACACCGTCAGGGGATGGCCGCAAGATTTCAAGACCGCTCACAACGCATTTTGGAGACGTCCTCATGGCCAAGTCCAGCGTCAAATCTTCTCCTCGCCAGCGCAAGGCACCGATTCACATGTGCTGTGACCGCATTCTCACCGGCACCGAGAAGGTGAGAGCCATGCACGCGGCGATTCTGGAGAACAGCAAGAACGCGCCGCCGGTCAAGCGGGCGCCCAAGCTGTTCGGCGCGTCGTCGATGTCGGCGCCGCTGAAGATGGCGCTGGAGGCCGGGAAGAAGTGGGCCGACGGCAAGACCCTGAATGTCTATTTCCTGGATGGCTCGGCCACCCAGAAGCAGCGCGTCGTCGCCCAGGCGATGAAATGGACCAAGTTCGCGAACGTCAAGTTCAACTTCTCCGCCAGGAAGGCGTCCGCGCACATCCGGATCTCCTTCGTCGCCGACGATGGCTCCTGGTCCTACATCGGCACCGACAACCTGGGAATTCCGAAGACCAAGCCCACCATGAACTTCGGCTGGCTCCGGGACGATACCGACGACACGGAGTACGAACGCGTGGTGGTGCATGAATTCGGCCATGCGCTGGGCGCGATCCATGAACACCAGAACCCGAAGGGCGGGATCCAGTGGAACCTTCCCGCGGTCTATGCGTACTTCGCCGGGCCGCCCAATTTCTGGAGCAAGGAAGACACGGACCTCAACGTCGTCGGCAAGTACTCCGTGGATCAGCTCAATGCGTCGAAGTTCGACCCCGACTCGATCATGCTGTACCAGTTCGACGGCGCCCTGATCAAGGGCGGCCAGCCGACGAAGTTCAACACGCGGATGTCCAGGGGCGACAAGCGGTTCATCAAGAAGCAGTATCCCTAGGCATCCCGGCGGGGAGCGGCTGCGTCGCGAGAGCGGCGGGCGCAGCGCAAGGTCAGGTTGAAGCGCAGGCTGCCCGTCAGCGGGTGATGGCCTTGGCGCAGCGTGTCGACGCCATGGAAGTGGAGGCGCGCCGGCCCGCCCCATACGACGACGTCCGCGTGCTCGAGGCGGAGCCGGCGCGGCCGGTGCGACCGCGCCGCACCGCCCCAGAGAAACGTCGCCGGAACGCCAAGGGAAACCGAGACGATCGGCGCGTCGAAGTCGCGCTCGTCCCGGTCCTGATGGAGCGCCAGCCGCGCACCGGGCTCGTACCGGTTGACGAGGCAGGCGTCGGGTGCGAATCGATCGAAGCCGGACGCGCCGGCGGCACGCACGGCAAGATCGGCGACCACCTCGGGCATGGCCGGCCAGCGCCGGCCGGTCAACGGATCGATCGTGTCGTAGCGGTATCCGCTGCGGTCGCTCACCCAGCCCGCATCGCCGCAGTTCGTCATCGCGACCGACATGCGCCAGCCGCGGGCCGTCATCATCTGGCGCAGGGGAGCGGCTTGCGAGACCTGCTCGATCGCCGCCAGCAGCGCCGGCGCCTCGGCTGCGGCGAATCCCTCAAGGAGGACCGCGCCCGGCTCGAGTTGCACGTGGCTGCACCTCGGCGGCTCGGCCGAGACGAACAGCACATCCTGCGCGGCGTGACTAGCTGGCGTCATGAAAGATGATGCCGAGCGTGTGCCGATGGCCTTGGCCGATCCTGCTGACCCCATGGCGCATCTTCACCCGATAGTCGCCGCGCGTTCCGCGCACCGGCCGACTGTTGACGGCGAACACGACCGCATCGCCCTGGGTCAGCGGGACGACCGCGGCGCGGGTCTGCATGCGCGGCCGCTGCTCCGTGAGCACGAACTCGCCGCCGGTGAAGTCCGCCGTCGGTTCGGACAGCAGCACCGCGACCTGGAGCGGAAAGACGTGCTCGCCGTACAGGTCCTGATGGAGGCAGTTGTAGTCGCCCGGGCCGTACTGCAACAGCAGCGGCGTCGGCCGCGACTGGCCGGCGGCAGCGCATCGGGCGAGGAACTCGGCGTGCCCTTCGGGAAAGCGGACGTCCATCCCCATTCGCTCGTGCCATCGATTGGCGACGGGCGCCAGGCGCGGATACAGCCCCGTGCGCAACGCCTGGATCAGCGGCGGGAGGGGATAGGAAAAGTAGCGGTACTCGCCCTGGCCGAAGCCATGCCGCGCCATGACGACGCGGCTGCGAAAGCCTCTGCCTTGGGCGTAGAGCGACGCGATGTCGTGGCACTCCGACGCTGCGAGCAGGCCGCGCAGCAGCGACCAGCCCTGCGCCTCGAGATCGTCCTCCAGTGCAGAAGCGTCGACGCGCTGCAGGCGCGCGCCAAGGTCGCCCTCGATCCAGTCATCGCGCTTCACGCCGCCCGCTCCTGCCGGCGCGCCTCGCGGTCGAGCAGCTCGCGCTTGCGCTCCACGCCCCAGCGATAGCCCGAGAGGCCGCCGTCGCGCCGCACGACCCGATGGCACGGGATCGCCACGGCGTGGGCGTTGGCCGCGCACGCTCCGGCGACGGCCCGCACGGATCGGGCTGCGCCGATCCGGCGCGCGATGCTCGAATAGCTTTCCGTGGCACCCGGCGGGATCTCGCGCAGGGCCTTCCAGACACGCTGCTGGAACGCCGTGCCGCGCACGTCGAGCGGCAAGGCGATGCCACGCCCCGGCTCCTCGACCCCGCCGACCACCTGGGCCACCCACTGCTCGTAGGCGGTGTCGCCGCCGACCAGCCGGGCCCGGGGAAACCGGTCCTCGAGATCGCGCACCAGCCGCTCCGGGTCGTCGCCGAGCGAGATCGCGGCGACACCCTTGGCGCTCGAGGCGACCAGGATGGCGCCGAGCGAGCACTGGCCGACGGCAAAGGTCAGGACTTCATCCGCTCCGCCGGCGCGGTAGCGGGTCGGGCTCATGCCCAGTACGCCGGTCGACGCCGCGTAGAAGCGGCCGTTCGACCCGAAGCCGGCCTCGTGGAACGCCTCGGTGATCGTCGCTGCCGTCGCCAGCCCCTTGCGCAACCGGGCCGAGCGCCCGGCCTCAGCGTAGGCCTTCGGCGTGAGGCCGGTCGCCTTCCGGAAGAGGCGGTGGAAGTAGTGCGGGCTGAGCTCGACCGACTCGGCCACTTGGGCCAGCGTCAGCGGCTCGGCCGCATCGTCGATGAGCCGGCAGGCCTTGGTGACGATCGCCGCGTTCGCCGCATCGATGGAGATTCCGCCCGGGTTGCAGCGGCGGCAGGGGCGAAAGCCGGCCGCCTCGGCAGCGTCGGGGCTTTCGTGCAGCCGCACGTTCTTCGGATTCGCCCGACGCGACGGACACGAGGGCCGGCAATAGGTGCCCGTGGTCGCCACGGAATACCAGAAGGAGCCGTCAGCGGCCTTGTCGCGCGCCACGATGCGAGCCCAGCGCGGATCCTTCGTGATGTCGGATGCTAGCGGCTTCATGATGTCCTGCTCGAAGTGGGAGTGAACCCAGTGTCGTCACGGACATCCTACGGCGCGCTCCGGGTCTTGCTGTCGAATCGTGAAAGACCGCTTCTGCCGAGGAGGGGACCCTTCACGACCTTCGCCCTGGGATCGTTGCGCAGCGGGTATCGTTGGCCCCCATGACGAACGGCTTGCCCGCACGGTGATCTTCGACGGCCTCGTTCCCGAGCGCGTGATCACGCTCGTCGCGGCGGCGACCATCTTCACCGTCATGTTCACCCTGGGGCTCGGCATCGTGGTGGGCGAGTTCCGCGGCGTGGCACGCAGTTCCGGGCTGGTGGCGCGCGGGCTGTTCTCCGTCCTGGTGGCGGTGCCGGTCCTGGCGACCCTGGTGGTGCGCGCCCTCGATCTGCCGCGTCCGGTTCAAGTCGGCATCGTCCTGATGGCCATTTCGCCGGGCGCACCGATGGCGCTGCGCCGCTCCATCGGGGCCGGTGCACACCGCGCGTTCGCGCCGGCCCTGCAGATCCTGGTGGCGCTGCTGGCCGTCGTGTCGATGCCCTTGTCGATCGCCGCCCTGGCAGCGCTCTATTCCGGCGATGCCACCGTGGCGCCGCAGGACGTGGCCCTCCAGGTATTCAAGGCGCAACTGCTGCCGCTCGGACTGGGCATGCTGGTGCGCCGGCTTGCGCCCGGCCCGGCGACGCGGGTGGAACCGGTGCTCGGGCGCCTGTCCGGCGTGCTCCTGATCGCGTTGCTGCTTCTGGTGCTGGTCGACGTGACGCCCGCGCTGGCGGCCGCGAGCTGGCGCGTGGTGGTGGCGGTCGTCCTGGTCACGCTGCTCGCCGTCGGTGCCGGCCACCTGCTCGGCGGGCCAGCGCTGCCGACGCGGACCGCGGTCGCCATCTGCAGCGCCGCGCGCAATCCCGGGCTTGCGCTGCTGGTCGCGACGCAGAACGCGGCCCCGCAGGCCACCGTCGCGACCGTGCTGGTCTACCTTGTCCTGTCGGCGCTGACGCTCATTCCCTACATCGCCTTCAGCCGGCGGTCTGCCACGCACCCGTCGACCGCGCCCGACCTGCGGCCCGCGGAAGAGGCGCCTGAACTCTCTTCGAAGCCGGGTCGTCAGCGTCCCTGACCACCAGCACGGGTACGGCCGCGAGCCGCACGATCTGCTCCGTGTCGCTCCCCATCATGGCGCGATCGAATCCGCGCCGGCCGTGACTGCCGATGACGATGACGTCTGCGCCCCAATCCTCAGCCTGCGCGATCACGAGCTCCGAGACCCGCTGTGTCACCTTCTCGATCAGCACGGTACTGACCGCCAGGCTCGCTTCCAGGACCTTCCTGCTTGCATCGTCGAGGATGCGCGCGCCCTCCTTCCTCATGAAGGGCAGGACCTGTTCGCGATAGACCGTGGGCGACTCGAAGCCGTTGGTGTAGGACCAGGCGTCGAGAACGTGCATCAGGCGAATGCTCGCGCCGGTGAGCGCGGCCAACCGGATCGCTTCGCCGAGCCCGGACATCGATGTCGGGCTGCCGTCGACAGGCACGAGGATGCGCTTGTACATGTTCATTCCTGGTGAATCGAGGTGTCTCCAGTGTGGAGATGAAGGCCAGGCCGGACCTTGACGCTCATCAAGGCCCACCGGTCAATGCAGATCGCGCGCCCGGACCACCGGGATGAAGAATTCGCAGCCGATCACCGTGCGGGCATAGAGGTAGTTCTGGAGCGCCCGCTCGCTCAGGGCGTCGAGATCGACATTGCCCGCCGAGTCGCAGTCGAAGCTGAGACCCCTCCCCGGCTGGAACAGCGAACGAAAGCGCAGTTCGTAGCCGGGGGTCCGATGGTTCGTCGCTGAAGCACTCATGTCGCTCTCCACCTCTGCATCGAGGCGACCGGCCGATCCGGATCGCCTGGGCAGATTGCACGGCCCCGGAGAACGACATGCGAACCAATCGCATCGGTGCGTAACAGTGAGTGAACCGACGCGGACGGCCGGCGTCCGCGCCTCGCGTTGATTGGAATCAAGGCTGGCGGTCGCGACTTCCCTATCGTGGACTCCTCACCAGACAAGCACTTGCAGATGCACCCACACCCGGAGGAAGGCCCGACGAAAGTGCCGGCGACAGCCAAGAGGAGCGGATCGCGGGAGCGGGGCAGCAGTCCCTGGCTCGGTAGCGAGAATGCGCGTTCGAAGTCGTTCGAGGTCTGGCAGGCCGTCGAGCGGCAAGCCACGGCCTTCTGGCAGTTCCCGGGCGCCATGCAGGCGCCGACGACTCCGACCGGCGCCTACCTCGATTGGGCCTTGCACCTGCTCGCCTCGCCGGCAAAGGCCAGCGAGCTCGCGCAGTTCGCCGCCGAGCAGGGGCTCCGCGCCTGGCAGGCCCTGACGCTGCAGACCGACGCCGTCCACGCGCTGCCGCAGGACAAGCGCTTTCGCGATCCGGCGTGGCTCGAACCGCCCTACCGGACGATGGCCGAGCTCTTCCTGCTCCAGCAGGAATGGTGGCATTGCGCCACCACCGGCGTGCCGGGAACGACACGTCACCACGAGCAGATGGTCAGCTTCGCCGCGCGGCAATGGCTCGACCTGGCAGCGCCCTCGAACTTCGTCTCGACCAATCCGGTGGTGCAGCAGCGCACGCTGCAGGAGGGGGGAATGAACCTCGTGCGGGGGCTGGGCCACGCGCTCGAGGACGCCTGGCGCGAGGCCACGGACCTGCCTCCGACCGGAGCCGAGGAGTTCGAAGCCGGCCGGAACGTGGCGATCACGCCGGGCCGGGTGGTCCTTCGAAACCGGTTGATGGAGCTGATCCAGTACGCGCCGACCACGCCGAGTGCCCATGCCGAGCCGCTGCTGCTCGTTCCGGCCTGGATCATGAAGTACTACATCCTCGACCTGTCCCCGGCGAACTCGCTCGTCAGGCACCTGGTCGACCAGGGATTCACCGTCTTCGCGATCTCCTGGAAGAACCCGGACGCGGGCGACCGCGACCTCGGCATGGACGACTATTGCGAGCTCGGCGTGCGGGCGGCATTGCGGGCGATCGCGGCCACCGTCCCGGGCAGGAAGGTGCATGCCGCCGGCTACTGCCTCGGCGGCACGCTGCTCGCCACCGTCGCCGCGGCGCTGGGACGGGAGCGCGAGTCGCCGCTCTGCTCGCTCAGCCTGTTCGCCGCCCAGACCGACTTCACCGAGCCGGGAGAGCTGGGGCTCTTCATCGACGAGGGCCAGATCGAATTCCTCGAGTCCGGCATGGCGCGGCGTGGCTACCTCGACAAGCGGCAGATGGCCGGCACCTTCCAGATGCTTCGCTCGAACGACCTGTTCTGGTCGTATCGGCTGCACAGCTATCTGCTCGGGGAGCGCCGGCCGGTGAGCGACCTGATGGCCTGGAACGCCGACGGCACGCGCCTGCCCTTCCGGATGCACATCGAATACCTGCGCGGCATGTTCCTCGGCAATGCGCTCGCGCGCGGCGAATGGAAGGTCGCCGGGCAGCCGGTGAATCTCGCCGACATCCGGGTGCCGATCTTCAACGTCGGTGCGGTCCAGGACCACGTCGCCCCCTGGCGGTCGGTGTTCAAGCTCAATACGCTCACCGACGCGGACCAGACCTTCGTGCTGACCGCCGGTGGGCACAACGTCGGCATCGTCAATCCGCCCGGCCAGAGGCACTCGAGCTATCAGCTGCACGAGCGCCATGCCGGAGACCGGCTGCTGACGCCCGATGAATGGCTGGAGGCGACGCCGGCCGTCGAGGGCTCGTGGTGGACGCCCTGGTTCCGGTGGCTGCACCGGCTTTCGTCGCGCCGGGTGGCGCCGCCGCCGCTGGGCACCCCGCAGGGCGCCTTTGCGCCCCTGGACGCTGCGCCTGGCCGATACGTGCACCTGCGCTGACCGTGGCGCCAGCCGCCCTGGCGACGATTGACCTGCGTCAAGACCCTCCTCGACGAGCGGCCCAACACTGATGGCGTGCTCACCAGGAAGGTTTCTCATGGCGCCATCGACCCGCAGCGGCATCCCGATCGACGCCTGAGCAGCGCAGGTGGTCGAGAGCACATTCGGGCAACGGACGATGGCGTGGGGCTTGCGCCACCGCGCATCGGTCCTGGCCGCAGTCATCCTGGCATCGCTCGGCGCCTGGTTCGGGCCGCGCATGCTGCTCGGACCGGAGGTTCCCGTCACGCCTGTCGTCAAGCGTGACTTCGTCAAGTCGGTGGTGGCCAGTGGCCATGTCGAGGCGCCGCACCGGGTGACGATCGGCGCTCAGGTCGTCGGTGTCGTCCAGCAGGTGCCCGTGGCCGAGGGCCAGGCCGTCGTCGCCGGCCAGGTCCTGGTAGAGCTCGAACGATCGGAGGCGCTGGCGGCAGCGGCAGCGGCCGACCTGGCCGTGACGCAGGCACAGGCCCGCATGCGACAGCTGCGCGAGGTCCAGGCGCCGGTGGCCGAGCAGGCGGTCCGCCAGGCACGCGTGAACCTCGACAACGCGCGCGCGCAGCTGCGCCGTCAAGCCGATCTCTTTCATCAGGGCTTCATCGGCCAGGCGGTGCTGGACAACGCGCAGCGCGACGTCGATCTCACTGAAGCACAGCTGCGCGCAGCGCAGAGCCAGTGGCGCAGCGCCGAGCTCGACGGCAGCGACTACGCGGTCACTTCGAGCGCGCTGGCGCAGGCGCGCGCCGGCGCCGAGGCGGCGCATTCGCGCCTGGGCTACACGACGATCCTCGCGCCGACGGCCGGGACCTTGATTGATCGCCAGGTCGAGCCGGGCGATGTCGTCCAGCCGGGCAAGGCGCTGATGGTTCTGTCGCCCTCCGGCAAGACGCAGGTCGTCGCCCAGATCGACGAGAAGAACCTGCGCCTGCTCGCCGTCGGCCAGCATGCCCTGATCTCGGCCGACGCGTATTCCGAGCAGCGTTTCGAGGCGACCGTGGCCTACATCAACCCCGGCGTCGACGCCCAGCGGGGCTCGGTCGAGGTGAAGCTCGACGTCGCCGAGCCGCCGCCCTACCTGCGCCAGGACATGACCGTCTCGGTCGACGTCGCGGTCGCCGCGCGGTCCGGGGCCATGCTGTTGCCGACGGACGCCTTGCACGATGCCGACTCGTCGCAGCCGTGGGTGCTGAGGGTGGTCGAGCGGCACGCGCGACGCCAGGACGTGCAGCTCGGCCTGCGCGGCACGAGCGTCAGCGAGATCGTCTCCGGCATCGCCGTGGGCGACCTGGTGGTTTCGAGCGCGCAACTCCAGGTTGCCGCCGGCGCGCGAGTCCGTCCCCTCGTCGCGGTCCGCGTGCCCTGAGCGCATCGCGCCTCGCCGGACGTCCCCGCATGCGCTCGCTTCCGTTCGAGGTCATCGTCGCCCTGCGCTTCCTGCGCGAAGGTCGCATGCAGACGATCTTCATCGTCAGCGGTGTCGGCATCGGCGTGGCCGTGATCGTCTTCATGTCGATCCTCCTGCTCGGCCTGCAGGGCAACTTCATCAAGAGGGTGCTGACGGCTCAGCCTCACATCCAGCTGCTGCCGACCAAGGAGGTGGCCCGCGCGCTCGGCTCCGCGGGCGCCGGACGCGTGAACGACGCGCTCGTCCAGGCGCCGCTGCAGCGGCTGAAGTCCATCGATCAGTGGCAATCGCTCGTGGCGTACATCGCAGCGCTGCCCGAAGTGCTTTCGGTCGCGCCGGAAGCGTCGGGGTCGGCGCTCGTCGTCCGCGGCGACGCGAGCCGCGCCATCTCCATGGTGGGCATCGACCCCGCGCTCTACTTCCGGATCATCTCGGTTCCGGACCGCATCGTTCAGGGATCGACGCGGCTGACCGCGACCGACATGCTGATCGGCACCGAACTCGCGAGCGACCTGGGCGTGACGATAGGCGACAAGCTGCGCGTCTCGTCGGCGGATGGCGGCGAGACGATGCTCACCGTCACCGGGATCTTCGACCTCGGCAACAAGGGCGCGAACGCGCGCACGGTCTATGTCGCGCTGCACACGGCGCAGAACCTGCTCGGCCTGGTCGGCGGGGCTTCGGCCATCGACGTCACGCTTCGCGACGTGTACACCGCGGAGGTGCTGGCACGCCGCATCACCGCCACGACCGGCGTCGAAGCCGACAGCTGGATCGCCAACAACGCGCAGTTCTTCAGCGCCGTGCAGGCGCAGACGACCGCGAACACGACGATCCGCGTGTTCGTCGGCCTGTCGGTGGCGTTCGGCATCGCCAGCGTGCTCGTGGTCTCGGTGGTGCAGAAGTCGCGCGAGATCGGAATCCTGCGCGCCATCGGAATCTCGCGCGGTCAGATCATGCGCACTTTCCTGATCCAGGGCGGTCTGCTGGGGCTGGCCGGATCGCTGGCCGGCTCGGCGCTCAGCCTGGCGGCGCTCAGCGTCTGGCTGCACTACGCCCGCAATGCCGACGGCACGCCGCTGTTCGCGCTGACCATCGGACCGGGCCTGTTCGCCATGGTGGTCACGCTCGCGGTGGCAACCGGCCTCGTGGCCGCCTTTGCGCCGGCGCTTCGGGCCGCGCGCCTTGATCCGGTGGCGGCGATCCGTGGCTGACCCGGCGGTGCGGATGACCGGCGTCCGCAAGGCGTTCAACATCGGCAAGCCCGCGGAAACCGAGGTCCTGCATGGCATCGATCTCACGCTCGAGCATGGCGAGTTCTGCGCCGTCATGGGGCCCTCGGGATCGGGGAAGAGCACCTTGCTGAACATCGTCGGCCTGCTCGATCGGCCCACGGCCGGCGATCTCCTGATCTGCGGCGAGCAGACCGCCGGTCTCGACGATCGCGCACTGACCCGGCTGCGCGGCCACAGCATCGGCTTCATCTTCCAGTACCACCACCTGCTCTCCGGATTCACGGCGCTGGAGAACGTGATGCTGCCGATGCTGGGCGCCGGGCACATCGGCGAGCGCGAGAGGGTCGAACGCGCGAATTCCCTGCTCGAAAGCGTCGGCCTGACCCCTTGGCGCGACCATCTCGCCACCGACATGAGCGGAGGCCAGCAGCAGCGCGTGGCCGTCGCCCGGGCGCTGGCGATGCGTCCGCCGCTCATCCTCGCCGACGAGCCCACCGGCAACCTCGACACCAGATCGGCCGACGGCGTCTTCGATCTGCTGCGCGGCGTCAATCGCCTCAGCGGGACCGCGATCCTGTTCGTCACCCACAACATGGCTCTTGCCGCCCGCTGCGATCGGATCATCAATGTCGTCGACGGCCGGCTTGCCGCACCGTAGCGCTCCCGGTCGCGTGCCCGCATGTCCAGGATCCTCGTGAGGAAGGCACCGCGGCACAACAACCACCCGTGGTGGCGCCTGGAGCAATCCGAGGCGCTGCGCACGCTGCATTCGACGCCGACCGGACTGACGCAGCGCCAAGCCGCGGCACGCCTGCGCCGGCACGGTCCGAACCGGCTGCAGGAGGCACCCAAGCCGGGCTGGCTGCGCGCGATCGGCGCACGCCTCGCCAATCCCCTGATCCTGGTCCTGCTCGGCGCCTCGGCGATTTCCGCTCTCACGGGCGATCCGGTGAGCTTCGGCTTCGTCGCCCTCATCGTCGTCATGAGCATCGGCCTGGACATGCTGCAGGAGCACCGCGCCGGCAGCGCGGTCGAGGCGCTGCAGCACTCGGTCGCGCTGCAGGTGCGGGTCTGGCGCGACGGCCGAGTCGCCAGGCGGCCGGCGAGCATCCTCGTTCCCGGGGACCTGGTCGACCTGTCCGCCGGCGACCTGATTCCGGCCGACGGCCGGATCGTCGCCGCCAACGACTGCTTCGTCGACCAGGCTTCGCTCACCGGAGAGGCCTTTCCGGTCGAGAAACGGCCGCAGCCCGAGGCATGCGCCGACGCGGAGCCGCTCGCCTGCGGCCATGCTGCCTTCATGGGCAGCACCGTGGTGAGCGGCTCGGCCCGCCTCCTCGTCGGCGCGACCGGCGGCGACACCGAGCTCGGCCGTCTCGCCCGCTCGCTCGCCCTCGAGCCGCCGCCCACGGCCTTCGAGCGGGGCACGCGCCGCTTCGGGCTGCTCCTGACGCGGGCGACGATGGCGCTGGTCTTCTTCGTCCTGCTCGTCAACACCCTGTACCAGCGGCCCATGCTGGAGTCTCTTCTCTTCGCCGTCGCGCTCGCCGTCGGCCTGACGCCCGAGCTGCTGCCCATGATCGTCTCGGTGACGCTGGCGCGGGGCGCGATACGCATGTCGCGCGGCCGGGCGATCGTCAAGCGCCTCGCGGCGATGCAGGACCTGGGCGCGATGGACGTGCTGTGCACCGACAAGACCGGCACGCTGACGGAGGCGCAGCTCCATGTCGCACGCGCTCTCGACGCCGAAGGCAACGACAATGACCGTGTCTTCGAGCTGGCCTGGCTGAACAGCCACTTCGAGAGTGGCCTCAAGTCGCCCCTGGACGACGCCGTCCTGGCGCGAGGCGGAGTCGATGCCTCGGCGTGGGGCAAGCTCGACGAAGTGCCGTTCGACTTCGAACGCCGCCGCGTCTCGGTCCTCCTGGAGCGCCAGGGCACGGGCCTGCTGATCGTCAAGGGCGCCCCCGAGGACGTGCTGCGCCTGAGCAGCGCTCGCGAGACGAGCGATGGCCCGGCGCCGATGGACCCGGCGGCGCGGGCGCGGATCGCCGCCCTGTTCGACGCGCAGAGTGCGGAGGGCCTGCGCTTGATCGCAGTGGCGACGCGGGAGATCGCCGACATCGGCGCCGATGTCTCGGCGGCCGACGAGCACGACTTCGTGTTCGCCGGATTCGTCGCCTTCGCCGACCCGCCCAAGCTGTCGGCCGCCCCGGCGCTGGCCTCGCTCGCCGAGCATGGCGTCGCCGTCAAGATCGTGACCGGGGACAACGAGGCGGTGACCCGGCACCTCTGCGGCTCGCTCGGCGTCGCGATCGAAGGCGTGCTGACCGGGCCGATGATCGCGGCGATGGACGATGCCGCCCTGCGCGCCGCGGCAACCCGGGCCAACCTGTTCTGCCGTGTCACGCCGGAGCAGAAGAACCGCATCGTTCGCGCCCTGCAGGCCGACGGCCGCGTCGTCGGCTACCTGGGCGACGGCATCAACGACGCGCCGCCGCTGCACTCCGCCGACGTCGGCATCTCGGTCGACTCGGCGGTCGATGTCGCGAAGCAGGCCGCCGACCTGGTGCTCCTGCAGCACGATCTGGGGGTGCTGCGCGACGGCATCCGCGAGGGCCGACGCACCCTCATCAATGTCAACAAGTACGTGCTGATGGCAACCAGCTCGAACTTCGGCAACATGGTCAGCATGGCCGCGGCCGCCCTTTTCCTCCCTTTCCTGCCGATGCGGCCGGTGCAGGTGCTGCTCAACAACTTCCTCTACGACTTGTCCGAGCTGCCGATCCCGACCGACCGCGTTGCCGAGGCCGATCTGCTGACGCCACGGCGCTGGGACACGGCCTTCATCCGCAACTTCATGCTCTGTTTCGGCCCGCTCAGCTCGCTCTTCGACCTGCTCGCCTTCGGCCTCCTGTACGGCGTCATGCACGCCTCGACGACCGTGTTCCAGACCGCCTGGTTCGTGCTGTCGATGACGACCCAGGTGCTAGTCATCTTCGTCATCCGCACGGCTCGCGCGGCCTGGCGCGACCGGCCTTCGGCGGGCCTGGCGGCGGCAAGCCTCGGCGTCGTCGCGATCGCCATCGCGCTGCCGCTGCTGCCGTGGGGCCAAACGTTCGGCTTCGTTCCTCTGCCGTTCGAGGTGAGCGGCCTGATCGTCGGACTCACGCTCGCCTACCTGGCAGCGGCCGAGGCTGCGAAACAGCTCTTCTATCGCTTGAGCCAGGTCAAGCCGGCGGCCACGGCACTGCCTAGGATCGTTTCCGAAGCTGCACCCTGAGGCAGCGACATCCACGTCAAAGGAAACGACCATGACCACTTCCACCGCTCACGCTTCCGACATCAAGGAAAGCCTCGCGCAAGGGCTGCGCGACATGGTCGACCAGGCGGACAGCCTGCTGAAGAGCGCCGCGCGCAGCGGCGACGAACGGGTCGAAGTGCTGCGCGACCGGCTGGTCGGGCAGGTGCGACAGATGCGCTCGCAGCTCGACGAGTTCGAGGACCGTGCCGCCTTTCGCGCGCGCCGCGCCGCCCGCAGTGCCGACCGCGCGGTGACGAGCCATCCGTACAGCGCGATCGGCATCGCCGCGGCGGCCGGCGTGCTGATCGGCTTGCTGTGGGCTCACCGCTGAGCCGGCAGCCCTTCCTTGGAGCCCGGACGATGACCGGCCAGCGCAGAGCGGGCAGCGGCGACCCGTCGGGCCGTTGCTGCGGGTGCGAGTCGACGAGAACGAGGTAGCGCCCCGACCAGGCCGTCGGCGCCGATCGCCCTTGGCGCGCCGATCTCTCGCGCCGGCAGGATCTTGCGCCCGGTCAAATCGCGGCGCGCCCTGCCTTGCTACCGTGGAATCCGGACGTGTCCAGGAGCAACCGAATGGCCGCCAAGCAACTTCTCTTCGGCAACGAGGCCCGCGACAAGATCCGGCGCGGGATCGATGCCATGGCCGACGCGGTCAAGGTGACGCTCGGCCCCCGCGGGCGAACCGTGATTCTCGACCGCGACTTCGGTCCCCCGCAGATCGTCAACTCAGGCGTCGTCGTCGCCAAGTCGATCGAGCTGGAGGATCGGTTCGAGAACATGGGGGCGCAGCTGCTGCGCGAGGTCGCCGCCCGCACCAGCGAGATGGCCGGCGACGGCACCACGACCGCCACCGTGCTCGCCCACGCCATGATCCAGGAGGGGATCAAGTACCTCGCCGCCGGCATGAACCCGATGGACCTGAAGCGGGGCATCGATCTCGCCGTCGACGCGGTGGTGACGGAGCTGAAGACGATGGCCCGGCCCTCGACCAGCTCGCAGGAGATCGCCCACGTCGCGGCGATCTCCGCCAACAACGACCGGTCGATCGGCGATCTCGTCGCCCGGGCCATGGACAAGGTGGGCCGCGAGGGCGCCGTGACCATCGAGGACGGCTCCGGGCTGGTGAGCGAGCTCGAGGTCGTCGAGGGCTTGCAGTTCGACCGCGGCTACCTGTCGCCCTATTTCATCAACAACGCCGAGAAGCAGGCGGCGGTGCTGGAGAACGCCGCCATCGTGCTCTACGACGAGAAGCTCTCGGCCGTGAACGATCTCGTGCCGCTGCTGGAGGCCGCCGCCAAGGCTGGCTCGCCGCTCCTGGTCGTCGCCGAGGACGTCGACGCCGACGCCCTGGCCACCCTGGTCATCAACAGCGTGCGCGGCGTGATCAAGACCTGCGCGGTCAAGGCGCCGGGCTTCGGCGACCGCCGCAAGGCGATGCTGCAGGACATGGCCGTGCTGACCGGTGGCACCGTGATCTCCGGCGAGATCGGCCTGACGCTCGCCAAGGCCACGTTCGACCATCTCGGCCGGGCGCGGCGCATCGAGATCGACAAGGACAGCACCACGATCATCGGCGGCGGCGGCAATGCGCAGGCGATCGGCGAGCGCGTCGCCGCGATCAGGAAGGAGCGCGACGCGCAGGGCAGCGAGTACGAGCGCAAGCACCTCGACGAGCGCATCGCCAAGCTGGCCGGCGGCGTGGCCGTGATCAAGGTCGGCGCCGCCACCGAGACCGAGCTCAAGGAGCGCAAGCTCCGCGTCGAGGACGCGCTCCACGCGACCCGTGCGGCGGTGGAGGAAGGGATCGTTCCCGGCGGCGGCGTGGCCTTGGTGCGTGCCCGCGGCGTGCTGGACTCTCTCGTGTCGCCCAATCTCGATCAGGCCTCGGGCGTCAAGATCGTCCATCGCGCGCTGGAGGAGCCCCTTCGCCGCATCGTCGCCAACGCGGCCGACGAGCCGTCGATCGTGCTGAACAACGTGGACGAATCGAGCCAGCGCAGCTTCGGCTACAACGCCGCGACGCGCGAATACGGCGACATGCTGGAGATGGGCGTCATCGATCCTGCCAAGGTCACTCGCCTGGCATTGCAGAACGCCGCCTCAATCGCGAGCCTGGTGCTGACGACCGACTGCATGATCGCCAACGCGCCAAGACGGCGGCCGGACGCGGGGGCGCTCGCAAGCCGGCTCGACGATGCTTGAGCCCATCGGCACCGATCAACCGGTCCGCGTCCTGTCCCTGGCGGGTGGCGGCTTCCTCGGCCTCTACACGGCCGTCGTCCTCGAGGGGCTGGAGGCGCGCGTCGGCATGCCGCTGGGCCGCCGCTTCGACCTGATCGCCGGGACCTCGATCGGCGGGCTGCTCGCGCTGGCCCTGGCTTACGAAGTGCCGATGTCCAGGCTGGTCCGCCTGTTCGTCGACCACGGCCCCGAGGTGTTCTCGAATCGTGCCTTGCCGGCCGGAGCCGTCAGCCGCCTGTTCGACCTCAGCCGCTCCGTCATGGGCCCGAAGTATTCCGGCGCTCCGCTGCGCGAGGCGCTCGATGCCGAATTCGGCACGAAGCGGCTCGGCGAAGCCCTGCACCGGGTCATCGTTCCGGCCGTCGACGTCGGGCGCTGCTTCACCAAGGTGTTCAAGACGCCGCACTCGCCCGCTTCCGAAGGCGACGCGGAGACGCTCGCCGCCGACGTGGCGATGGCGACCTGCGCGGCGCCGGCGTATTTCCCGTGCGTGCGGATCGGCGACCGGACCTACGCCGACGGCGGCCTGTTCGCGGTCGCGCCCGACCAGATCGCCCTCCACGAGCTCGAGCACTTCCTGGCCGTGCCGCCGGAGCGCGTCTCGATGCTTTCGGTCGGCACCGCGACCGCCCGCTATCGGCCCGCCGGGGGCGTGCAGGAAAACACGGGCGCGGTCGGCTGGCTGGTCGAGGGCCGCCTGGTGCTGACCATGATCTCGGTGCAACAGCAGCACGTCCAGGCGATGCTCGAGGATCGCCTGGGCGATCGCTACCTGCGCCTCGACGCAACGTGGCCGTCCGACGCAGGGCTGGGAATCGACGTCGCGACGCCGCGCGCCGCGCAGACCCTGCAGGCGCTGGCGCGGCGAACTCTGCGCGGCATCGCCAGCCATCGCCTGCTGCCGTTTCTCTGACCCCGGCCTGCCGGCCGCGAAGCGGTCGATGCCGCGGTCAGCGTTCGGCGATGTAGTGCTGCATCGTGACCGCCTCGCCGGGTTGCACGAACGACCGGACCCGCGCTTCGAGCTCCTGGTCGGCAAGGGTGGCACGCGCACGCTGGTGAAGGTAGTCGGCCCACGACGTGACGATGAAACGCTCGACGTAGCGCGTCGGCTCGGCCAGGTCGCGGTAGAGGCGCCAGAAGGTCGCGCCATCGCGGCGGCGCGGCGCGCGCAGGTGGCTGGCCGAATCCAGGAACGCAGCAACCTCGTCGGGGCGGATGCGGTAGGCGATCTCGACCGCCACCGGGCCGGCCTCCGGCGACGGCTCGTCGGCGATGGCGAAGTCCTCCCACATCGTCACCACCTGCGTCACGTCCGAGGCGTCGCCCATGCGCAAGGGAAACCGCCGCGACAGCAAGGTGCTCGAGATCATCAGCGCGGCCGCGAGGGACAGCGCGACCGTGAGGCCGAACAGTCCCGACAGCGCGCCCCAGAACGCCGACCCCAGAGCGAACGGCCCGAGCGCGCACAGCACGTGCAAGGAGACCGCGCGCGAGCGAACCCAGGGCGGCGCGCTGGTCTGCGTGGCGGTATTGAAGGTCGACATCACCGACATCCATGAGGCGCCGGCCAGCACCAGCGCCACGTAGACGGCGACCGGCCAGCGCACGAACGCCGCCACCAGCATCGCCGACGCGAAGACGAGGAATCCGGTCCGGATCAGCAGTTCGAGGCCGAAGCGAGCCCGGATGCCGCCGAGGACGAGACCGGCGCTCACGGCGCCAGCGCCCAGGCAGCCCATGAGCAGGCCGACGCCGGCGGCGCCGAGCCCGAGTTGGCGCTGGCCGATGACGGGCAGCAGCGCCCAGAGGGCCGAGCCGCAGGCACTGTAGGCCGCGGTCCGCACCAGTTGCGCGAGCACCGTCTCCGAGTGCCGCGCGAAGCGCAAGGCGCTCAGCATGCCGCCCCACAGCCGTTCGGCCGGAAGCCGCGACGGCGGATGCGGTGCCGGCGGCGAGCGTCGGATCGCCAGGGCCAGCAGCAGCGTGGTGACGACGCAGAGCACGAAGTTCCAGGCGCCCCCGACCGCGAACACCAGGCCGGCCAGCGTCGGCCCGACCGCTCGCGCCGCGTTGTAGGCCAGGCCGACCAGGGTGATCGCCTGGGGCAGTTCCTCGCGCGGCACGGCGTCGGCGAGCGCCGAGTTGTAGGCCGGAGAGAGCAGTGCCGTGCAGCAGCCGGCGATAAAGATGAACAACATCAGCGTGCCCGGCCCGGCCCAGCCGGCGAGCAGCAGCGCCGCCAGCAGCGCGCCGGACGCCGCCTGCGTGAGGAGCGCGGCGAGAATCAGCCGCCGCCGGTCGGTCGTGTCCGCGAGGACGCCCGCAGGCAGGGCGAGCAGGAACATCGGCAGGAACACCGCCGTCTGCACCGCGGCGGCGAGAAAGTCCGAGCCGGTCAGCTCGACCATCATCCAGGCCGCCGCCATCACCTGCATGGCGTTGCCGATGAAGTAGGCGCCGCCGCCGTTCCACAGCGCGCGGAACTGGCGATGGCGCAGCGTGCTCCAGATCGCCGCCGTGGGACTCATCGACTTCCGATTGTCCCCTGCCGGCGCGCGCCGCCCGCCATCGCACGGGCGCGCGCTTTCATTTGACGAAGGAAACTGTGCGAGCGGCCTATTGCGTCGAGCAGGTGAAGCTGCCGGCGGCGTTGACGTCGCCCGAGCCGTTGTAACGCGGATAAGACGGGTACTTGCACAGCGGTCGCGTCATGGTGACGGCGCCGGTGGTTGCATCCAGCTTCGACAAGGTCAGGTTTTGCGCCGACGGCGGCGTGCCGGCCTCGACCCAGGTCGTCAAGGCCTTCATGAGGTCGACCGTATCCGGACCGACGCCGCCGACGCAGTGGCCGACGCCGGGCTCGATGAAGGTCTCCAGGACCTTGTCCGCGTTCGCCTGCCCCATGGTCTGGACGACCATGTCGTAGTACCTCGACGCGTCCTTCGGCGTGACGGAGGTGTCGGTCGCGCCGTTCATGACGATCATCTTCGCGCCCCGCGCCTGGAGCCCGCTGAGATCGGGGTTGAAGGCGTGGTACATGCTGCCGACGATGCTCATCTCCGAGAGCCACTGGTTGACATCCCATTGGGCGGTGTCGTACGCGAGGTCGCGGGTGATGAAGGACCTGATGAAGCCGTCCGAGAAGAGCCCCTGCAGGGAATCGCCGATCGCCGGGTTGGCCCATATGTACTCGCCCCAGCCATTGGGGCTGTTCTCGCCGCCGAAGTAGTAGCCGGGATGCGTGAAGACACCATCCGACGTGGTGATCGCCGTCGTCACCGCATTGACGGTGCCGATCTGTGCGTCCGAGAGGCAGGTGTCGCCGGTGTCTGCTCCGCCGGCACAGCGCAATGCCGCCGGGTCGTACGCGCAGGCGGCCGGCTTGGAGATGATTCCATCCGTCACGCCGTCGAGCCCATCGCATTGGGCAAGCACCGCGTTCGCCAGCAGCGTCTGCTTGGCGGCGTTCAGGCTGGCGCCGGGCGTTCGAACCAACTTGGCAACCCGGTTGAACTGGATGAACACCATGATGCTGCCCGCCGGAGCGCGGGCAACGATCCCGTCGAAGTCGTTCGGATACCGCTGCGACTCGATCATGGCTTCATGGCCGCCCATCGAGCAGCCCTCGAAGTAGCTCTTCGTCGCGGCGGCCCCGTAGGCGCGCAGGATCAGTTCCTTGGCCGCCGGCAGCGCCCGATGGTTCGACAGGTAGGTGAAGTCCGCCAGCTTGACGGCGTCGAAGGCGAAGGTCGCCTTGAACCATTCGAACAGGTCGGCCGGCGCGTCGTACCCGCCGTTGGTTGCCACCGTCGCGTACTTCTCGGCCACGATCGACTTGCTGAGAAACGCGTCCGTCGGCTGCGAGAAATGGCCGTCGAAGCCGCCGCCGCCGAACCAGGTCAGCTTGGAGTTCCATCCCGAGGTCGGAAGGTGAGCTTCGAACTTCAAGGTGGAGTCGTTGAACCCTGCGTGCACGACGCAGTATTCCGGTAAGGCGGCGGTCGCTGCCACGATGGCAGCGTCGAGAACCGTCACGGTGTTGTTCGCCAGCGTTTTTCCCGACAGCTCGGTGCAGGTTGCGGGGCTGATGCTCGTCGTCGTGGCCGGCATGTCGTTGCCGCCGTCGCCGCCGCAGCCGAGGAGCGTCGCGCCGGCCGTCAACACGCCCGCCAGCAGCCGCAACTTCGGGGTGGCAACCGCCCCGAAGCGCCTGCCCGAATGGATTTCAGAATTACCCATCTCGTCTCCTACGTGTCGCCGATATTGATGAAATGCAGGCGGCCTGCTGTGGTGTGAAGCACCCACCTGCGTCGGCTGCCCGCCTTGTTTCCCAACGATTCGAGAGGCGCCGCTACTTGGCTGCGGGCCTCGTCGTCGAAAGCTGTTCTTCTTGCTTCCCCGCGCTTCCCGGTTCGGGCGTCGTCCTTGCGCGTGGGCGCACGACTTCGGCACTGCCCTCTCGCCGCTCTACCTGTATCAGCGAGAGATCAAAGTGATAAGACATCGCTGCAGCGGCGCCTACCGCGTCGCCCGCGCAGATCCGATCGACGACGGCCTCGTGGGCATCGATCAAACGAGTGAGCTCGACCTCGGTGCGACGGTCGTCGAAGTGAATTCGTACCGAGGCTTCCATCGGCGAGCGCAGGGCGTGAAGCAGCAGGCTGTTGAGCGGGTTCCCGCTGGCCTCGGCGATCACCGTATGAATCGCCACGTCGCTCTCGACGCGTCGGGCATGGTCCGTGGCCGCCGATCGCATTTGCGCGACGAGCTCCCGAAGCGTCTGACGCTGGGCTTCGCTGGCATATCGCGCAGCGAACTGGGCCGTCTGCAACTCGAGCGCGCGGCGCGTCTCGGTCACGTGCGCCACATTCACCTGGGCCGTGTTCAACGCGTAGTCGAACACCTGCGTGAGCACGTTCGGATCGATGGCTCTCAGGCGCGGCCTGCGACCGCCTTCGATCTCCAGGATGCCCACGGCCGCAAGCGTTCGGTAGGCTTCGCGCACGCTCCCGCGGCTCACCTCGAGGTCGCGACCGATCTGGACTTCGCTGGGCACCAAGTCACCAGGCCGCAGGTGATCACGATTGATGAGCGCAAGCAGGTGTCTCGCCACGCGCGCCGACAAGGTCGGCCGCTCGAACGGGGACAAGGCAGCTGAGGTGCTCACGTCGATCAATCGGTTCGGTGTGAAGCGTAGGCTGGTCGCACAAACCTGTCAAACATGTTGTACATGTTCTAGGGCAAACCACTACCCACTCCACGGAATAGCCGCCCATCAGGAAGCGCGATTCTCGCGGATTCCTGTATGACGGGTTAGAAGAAGAACGGCGGCACGTCGTCCTGGACGAGGCGCAGCCGCGGCCGACAGGAATCGGCCAAACTCGCCCGCATTCGAGCGAGGGAGGTCCATGGCACACGAGCACTCGACACTCCGCCGCGCCGTCGTCGTCGGTGCCGGCATCGGCGGGCTGACTTCGGCCGCGGCACTGGCCCCGCATTTCACCCAGGTCGTCGTCCTGGAGCGCGACGACCTTCCCTCCGGCCCGGTGCCGCGCGCCGGCGTTCCTCAGGGCAGGCACGTGCACGGACTGCTGGGCGGCGGTCTCGACGCGCTTGCACGCTTGTTTCCAGGCTTCGCCGACGAGCTTCAGGCTGCGGGCGCGATCCCGATCCGCGTCGGCCTGGACGCGCGGCTCGAGCAAGTCGGGTACGACCCGTTTCCGCAGCGCGACCTCGGCCGATGGGGATATTCGATGTCGCGTCCGCTGCTCGAGCACGTCGTGCGCGGATTCGTCGCACGTGACGATCGCATCGAAATGCGCTCCGCCTGCCCGGTGCGCGAGATCATCCCGTCGGCGGATCGGGCGGGTGTGAGTGCGGTCCGCGTCGAGAGGCGCGACGGTGCGATCGAGAGCCTCCAGGCCGATCTCGTGGTCGATGCCACCGGACGCGCGGCCCTGACCCTGGATTTCCTGCAACGCGGCGGCTACGGCCAGCCGGAGGAGTCGTCCATCGCCGTGGACATCCGCTACACGTGCGGTGTGTTCGCGCTTCCGCCCGACAGCGCGCGCGACTGGAAAGTCCTGATGACGCGGCCGGATCCCAAGGTGTCGGGCCGGCGGGCGATCATGTTTCCGATCGAGGGCAACGGGCACTGGCTCCTGGGACTAGGCGGCGTCAACGGCGATTCGGCGCCCACGGATCTTCCGGGCTTCCACGACTACGCCCGTTCCTTGCGAACGCCGACGGCTTACGACGCCATCCGGGGGGCCGAGCTGCAGGGCGGGCTGACGCGCTTCGCTTTCCCGAAGAGCCTTCGTCGGCACTTCGAGCGGATGCAGGCGTTCCCCCGCGGGCTGCTACCCATCGCCGATTCGATCTGCCGGATCAATCCGTCGTTCGGCCAGGGGATGAGCGTCGCCGCCAAGGAGGCCCTGCTCCTGGGCCAGGCCCTCGCCGACCTGGCCCACTTGCCGGATCCGCTCGGCGAACTGGCGCCCTCTTTCCTGGGCAGGCTCGACTCGGTGCTGGCCGACCCTTGGGCCGTGGCGGCGCAGGACTATGTCTACGAGCACCTGGCGGGCGAGCGTCCCGCCGATTTCGCGGGGAAGGCGAAATTCCAGGCGGCGCTGACCCGCCTGGCGGCGGCGGATCCGTCGATCCATCGACTGATGACGGAAGTGGCCCAGCTGCTCAGACCGTCGAGCGCCTTGCAGGAGCCGGCCATCGCCGCTCGCCTGGCCGAGGAGATGCGAACCGCTTCGCCGTGATTTCTGCCAGGCGGCAGATTGCTATCCTCGATCGCATGCCTTCGGAGCTCGATCAACTGCGCGCAGGGATCGCGGCCCTGCAAGCACGGCGCGACGTCCTCGGCGATGCGGTGGTCGAGGCGTCGATCGCCGGCCTGCAGGCCAGGCTGTCGACACTCTCCGGAGCGGACCCCGGCGCCGTTCAGACGCTGCGCCAGGTGACGATCGTGTTCCTCGACATCGTCGGCTCGACAACGCTCAGCCAGCATCTCGACCCGGAAGAGGTGCACGCGGTGATCGACGGCAGCCTGGCACGCTGCACGGCGATCGTCCAGGCACACGGCGGCAAGGTCCTGCAGTATGCGGGCGACAACCTGCTGGCCGTCTTCGGTGCCGACGAGGCGCACGAAGACGATGCCGAGCGCGCGCTGCACTGCGGGCTCGAGTTGCTCGCTCTCGGACGCGAACGCAGGGCGCAGGTGAAGCGCGCGCACGGCCACGACGGCTTCGACTTCCGCCTCGGCGTGCACACCGGCGGCGTGCTCCTGGGCGGCGGCGTCGATGCCGAAGGCAGCATCCGCGGCATCGCCGTCAACATCGCGGCCCGAATGGAGCAGACCGCCCCGGTCGGCTCGATGCGAATCAGCCACGACACCCACGCCCTGGTGCGCGGACTGTTCGACGTCGAGCCCCAGCCGCCGATCGCCGTCAAGGGGGTCGACGAGCCCATCGTCAGCCATCTGGTGCTGCGCGCCCGGCCCCGCAGCTTCCGCTCGGCCGGCCGCGGGATCGAGGGCATCGAGACGCCGATGATCGGCCGGGACGTCGAGCTCGCGACGCTGCACGGGGCGTTCGCCCGCCTGCGGGCCCGCCGAGGTCTCGAGGTCGTGACGGTGCTCGGCGAAGCCGGGCTGGGCAAGAGCCGGATGCTGGCCGAATTCGAGTCCGGTGCCGGCGCGGGCATCGAAGCGGCCGCGGTCTTCCGCGGCCGGGCCAATCCGCAGACGCGAGGCCAGCCTTACGGCCTGCTGCGCGACCTGCTGGTCCGCTGGCTGCAGATCGGCGACGGCGATGGACTCGAGCTCGCCCGGCACAAGGTCGAGAGCGCGATCATCCCGCTCTTCGAGGCCGACGACGGCGTCGTCATGGCCGAGGCCCAGGCTCACCTGCTGGGCCACCTGATCGGGGTCGACTTCGCCGACAGCCGCCACGTCGCCGCCATCAGCGGCGACCCGCGGCAGATCCGTAATCGCGCGTTCCATGCCGCGGCGCAGATCCTGCGGCGAATCTCGGCCGGTACCGACGGCGGCGCGCTGCTGCTGCTCGAAGACCTGCACTGGGCCGACGACGGCACACTGGACTTCCTGGACCACCTGGTCGAGGTCGGCCGCGACGCGGCCGTCCTCGTGATCGCGCTCGCCCGACCGGCGCTGCTCGAAAGGCGAAGCGCCTGGGGTGCCGACGCCGCGGTGCACCGGCGGATCGAGCTCGCCCCGCTCGACGCCGGCTCGAGCCGGAAGCTGGCGAGCGAGCTGCTACGCCGGCTGGCCTTCGTGCCTGCCGAACTGCAGGAGACGATCGTCGGTCGCGCCGAAGGCAACCCGTTCTACATGGAAGAACTGGTCAAGATGCTGGTCGACAGAGGCGCCATCGAGACCTCGACACCGGCGTGGACGCTGAATCCGCTGCTGGCGACCGAGGTCCCGGCGACGCTGACCGGCGTTCTGCAGGCCCGGCTCGATTCGCTGCCGCGGCATGAACGGCTGGCGCTCCAGCACGCCAGCGTGATCGGACACGTGTTCTGGGACCGCGCCCTGGCCGCGCTCGACGGAGAAGCTCCTGAGGCACTGCCGGCACTGGTGCGGGGCCGGCTGGTCGTCGGCCATCCGCAGTCGCAGTTCGGCGACGTTCGCGAGTACGCATTCAGCCACCAGATCCTGCATCAGGTGACCTACTCGACGCTGCTCAAGCGGACCCGGCGCGAGCTGCATGCCCGCGTCGCCGCCTGGCTGGCCGGGCTGCCGCGGGCGAACGACTTCCTTGGCGCCACCGCCGAGCACTACACGCTGGCCGGCGACGTCGCCCAAGCCAGCCGCTGCTTCGCATCGGCTGCGGAGCATGCGAAGTCGCGCTTCGCGCACGAGGTCGCGTTGGCCCACGTCGACAGGGCCTTGAGCCTGCTCGAGCGCTCCGCGGCCACGCCCGAATCGCTGCTGATCCGCTGGCGGCTGCTGTTCGTCCGCGAATCGACCTTCAACATGCAAGGCCGGCGCACCGAGCAGCCCGCCGTGCTCGATGCCCTCGACCAGGTGGCCGATGCGCTCGACGACGACCGGCTGCGCGCGCTGGCGGCACGGCGGCGCAGCCAGTTCGCGCTGCGAACCGCGGACTTCGCCTTGCAGGAGAGCGCCGCGAGGCGGGCCATCGCCATGGCCGGCCGAGGCGGCGACGTCGAGTCCAGGCTCGAGGCACAGCGACTGCTCGCCGACGCCTTGAACGCCCAGGGCGACCCCGAGGCGGCCAAGGCACTGGCACGCGAAGGCCTGGAAGAGGCCCGCTCGCTCGGGCTGCGCCGGGTCGAGGGCGTGTTTCTCAACACCCTGGCCTACATCGCGACGCAGCAGGACGATCTCGTCACCGGGCTGGCGCTCGACCTGGAGGACCTGCCGATCTGGCGCGAGCTGGGCGACCCCTTCGGCGAGGCGATCGCCCTGGGCAACGTGGGCGCCGACTGGCTGTGGTTCGGCCAGATCGAGCAGGCTCGCCCGGTGCTCGACGATGCCTTGAAGCTCTTCCGCAGCGTCGGCGCCCGCCAGCTGGTGTGCAGCCCGCTCGCCAACCTGTCGATGCTCGCGCTGTGGCAGGGTGACAGCGCACGGGCACTGGCGCTGGCGAACGAGGCGCTGAACGCCGCCGTGGCGGTGCGCGCCGTCGATTTCGAGGCGCAGACCCTTTGCCGCGTCGGAGACGCCGAGCTGGCGCTCGACCGCGACGCGGCAGCCGAAGCCGCCTTCGCCCGTGCCGCGTCGGTCGCGCGCGGGATCGGCAGCGCGGTCGAACGCGAAGCGATCGCCGGCCTGGCGCGGGTCGCGCTGGCGCGTGGCGACGTCGCTTCGGCCATGTTCCGGGTCGACGCCCTGCTCGCCTACGGCGATCTCGAAGGGGCCGAAGCCAGGGGCGCCCTGTACACGTGCTGGCGCGTGCTCGATCGCGCCGGCGACGCGCGAGCGCCCGGCCTGCTCGCGGCGGCTTACGGCGCGGTGCGGGGCCGCGCGGCGACCATCGGCGACCCGGTGCTGCGGGCGAGCTTCCTCGAGCGCGTTCCCGACAACCAACGGGTCGTGCAGGCGTGGCGGGCGGCACATCCCGGTGGGCTCGACCCGGCTCCTGCATGAAGTCCGGGCGCGTTCAGCTGCTATCGGCCCGGTGATGCTCTGCGCGCCAGCTCCTGCGGCGAGCCCGCGGCTTTGGAGCCGCCGGATTCGCTCGCCGGCCCTGCCACGCCGAAGCGCGCGCGGTAGTGGCCCGGCGTCTCGCCGAACCAGCGCCGGCAGGCCCGGTGCAGGTTGCTCGGATCGTCGAAGCCGAGCAGCCCCGCCACCCGCTGCAGGGTGTAGCGGGGCTTGCGCAGATACCGCTCCGCGAGCTCGCGGCGCGTGTCGTCGAGCAGCCGCTGGAACGTCGTGCCTTCCGCGCTCAGGCGCCGCTGCAGGGTGCGATCGCTGAGGTGCAGCACGGCGGCGGCATCGCGCCGGCGCGGCTCGGCGTCGGCGAGACGGGTCGAGAGCCAGCGTCGGACAGCCGCGCTGGTGTGCGCCGGCTCGAGCCGGTCGAGCTCGTCGTCGACCAGGCGGGCATGCAATTCAGCCATGCTGGCGTCGCGGCAAGGCAGCACGCGCTCCATGTCGGCACGCGAGAGCAGCGCCCGGTTCGCGCTCGCTCCGAACCGCAGCGGACAGGCGAAGACGGCGCGGTGGGGAGTCGCGTCGGCCGGCTCGGAATATACGAACTCCACGGCCAGCGGCCGCAGCTCGCCGCCGGTGACCCAGCTGCAGAACCCGAGCATCGTGAGCATCCCGAACTCGACGCGCTGCCGCGGCACCGGCCGTTCGCCGCCGCGGTGGCCGAGCTCGAACCACCAGCCTTCCCGGGCCTCGACGAGCGCGAACGTGGCTGCGTTGCTCACCACGTTCATCGAGCGCTCTAGCCGCTGCAGCGCCGCGAGCAGCGTCGGCCAGGCGATCAGCTCGTGGCCGACGATGCCGAGCTTGCCGTAGGTGTGGGCCATCCCCTTCGAGAGACCGAGCGTGGCCTTGCCGCTTCGCGCGACGGCGAGCTCCCACAGTCGGCTGACATCGTCGATATCGAAGCGCCCCGCCGCATCGTCCAGGGCCGAACGGTCGAGGCCGGCTTCCTCGAATAGCGCCGCCACGTCGATGCCTTCGGCGGCGAACATCTCCAACACGCCACGCACCCAGGCGGACGAACTCGTCAGACGCATCGGTTTCCTTGCCTCCTGGCGCAAGCTGGCCTGATCGGCCACCAAGGTGGTGCGCCGCGGCCACTGTGGGACCGCTCTGGTCTCCGAAGAATAGCCGACGCCCCGACGTGGAGAGCATCGACGCAGCGCCCGCTGCGCATCGACGAGGTCGGGGTTTCTACGGAGTCCCGAGATGAGCGCACGCATCCCATCGACCCTTCTCGCCGCGGCATTCGCGGTCACCCTCGCCGCCTGCGGCGGCAGCAACGCGCCGCCGACCGAGCGCGCCACGACCTTCGGCATCGTCGAAGGCATCGACGACGCCGGTGCATCGGGCACCTACCAGTGGAAGGGCGTGCCCTATGCGAAGCCGCCCGTCGGCGCACTGCGCTGGCGGGCTCCGGTCGATCCGGACGCCTGGACGAGCCCCAAGACGACCACCGCGTACGGTCACGCCTGCGCGCAGTACGGCCGCATCTACGGTCCGGGCGCGGACAACACCTACGACGCGACGATCGGCACCACGCTGGGCCAGTCGGTGGGCGACGAGGATTGCCTCTATCTCAACATCTGGCGGCCGGCGACGGCCCAGCATTCGCTGCCGGTGATCGTCTTCATCCACGGCGGCAGCAACGTGTCCGGCTACACCGCCGATCCGGTCTACGACGGCGCGAACCTCGCCAAGACGGCGAATGCGGTGGTCGTGACGATCAACTACCGCCTCGGGATCCTCGGCTTCCTCGACCTCCCGCAGCTTCGCAACGGCACCGACCCGCAGGAGGACTCGGGCAACTTCGCGATCCTCGACGCCATCAAGGCGCTGAAGTTCATCAACCGCAATATCGGCGCGTTCGGCGGCGACGCGGCGAACGTGACCGTGATGGGGCAGTCCGCCGGGGCCATCAACGTCTATGCCCTCCTCACCTCGCCGGTCGTCGTACAGGCCTCGCCGCAGCTCATGCACCGCGCGATGCCCATGAGCGGCGGGATCTCGCTGACCAGCAACCTGCCCGCCGGCAGCCTGCCCACCCTCAATCCGGCCGCGGTGGCCCTCGCACAGGGCAACGCCCTGCTGCAGCAGCTCGTGATCGCCGACGGGCTGGCGACGGACACGGCGTCGGCGCAGGCCTATGTCGCCACGCAAACGACGGCCCAGGTGCAGGCGTATCTGCGCGGCAAGAGCACGTCGACCCTCTTCACGACCCTCCTGACCAAGCTCGCCCTGCTCGGCCTCTCGGGATCGGGGCCGATTCCCGAAGGCGTGGTGCTGCCGACAGACCCGGTGGCCGCGATCAATGCGGGCCAGTACCTGCACGTGCCCGTGCTCGCCAGCAACACGCGCGACGAAGCGAAGCTGTTCCCGACATTCCTGGCGCTGTCGCCCGTCCTGGGAGGCGTGAGCGGCCGGCTCGTGAGCGACGCGACGCTGTTCTCCACCCAGTTCAGCTACAACCCGGACGCGGCGCCGACGGTGGCGATCGAGAGCTGGATACCGGCCGTCTACCTGCCCGTGAACACGCCGGTGACCGGATTCAATGCGCGCACCGACCTGCTGAACGCTATCTTCTTCGGCGCGAGCCGCGACAACGTCCTCAACGCCCTCAAGGGGCAGCAGCCGGCGGTCTGGTACTACCGCTTCGACTGGGACGAGGAGCCGGCGCCGTGGAACGACATCTATGGCGCCGCGCACGCGTTCGATCTCGCGTTCGTGTTCGGGGATTTCGGGCGCTCCCTGTTCGGGCAGGTCGCCAACAGCACCGCGAACCGGCCGGGAAGGCTCGACCTCTCGGACGCGATGATGAAGAGCGTCGGTGCGTTCGCGCGCAGCGGCGATCCGAACAACGCGGCGCTCGGCGTGACCTGGCCTGCCTGGCCCGCGAAACTGATATTCGACGCGACGCCGGCCGTCAAGGCGATATCGGTCCAGTGATTCGCTTCTGAGGCGCGCAGGCGAGTTCTGACGAACTCGCCTGCGGCGCGCTCTAGAGGTGGTGGCAGCTCCAGGTTCCCGAGCCCAGGTCCGGGTCGGTCCACGTCCCCGCGCCCTTCGTGTTCGCGACGGTACCGTCGCTCGTGAAGCCACCGTCGAAGGTCGCGCCGGTGGACGTGCTGGTGTTGGTCACGCCGCCCGGGGTGATCGAGCCATCGACATCGAAGGGCGCGCCCGTGGTGGGATAGGTCGGCGTGCCGACGCCGGTGAGCGTGTCGAAGCTCACCGTGATCGCCACCGTGCCCAGCACCGTGTTGACGCCGTTGACGGGTCCGCTGAAGGTGCACGCGTAGTTGCCGGCGTAGACGGCGAGTGCCGTCGCCTTGAGCGCATCGCCCGCGTTCGCCGCGCTGACCAGCGTCTTGCCGGCCGGCAGCAGGGCAGCGGCCAGGGCGTCGAAGTTCGACGACGAGAAGTCCAGCGTCTTGTTCTTGAGCGCGGCGATGGTCTCGGCCTGGATGGCGATGCCGTTGCTGCCGTTGGCGTCGCTGTCGATTGACTGCAGGAAGCGCGCGATGTTCACGACTCGCGTGTTCAACGGCGTGTCGCTCGGGCTCGCACCGGAAACCAGGTCGAACGGCGTCACCCTGGCGCCGGCGGGCGCCGTGCCGAGGACGACGTCGCCGACCTTGAAGGTGCACTGGGGTGCGGCTGCCCCGGTCGCCGCCGGCACGTAGTCGAACTGGCCGAGGCTGTCCGTGACCCCGGAGGTCGCATCCGCTCCCGCCCCGCAGCTGTAGCCGAGATTGCCGACGGCCGAGTCGATGAACTTTCCCTTCACCGCGTTCGCGGGGACCGGTCCCGTGCCGGCGGCACCGTCATCGCCGCCACCGCCGCATCCTGCGGCCAGCACCGGAAGCAGGGACAGCAGCGCAATTCTGATCAGTCTGGAATTCATCGTGGATCTCCCGTTCTTGGCAGTTGCTCGTCTGCGCGGCCGTCCGAGCCCTCGGCTCGAATCCGCGCCGGCCCGCGCAGGACGCAGTGTCCGAAGCCGGACGACCGCCCGCCATCGGCCAATTGGCGGGTCGGTGGCGTACTGTCAGAATCCTGCGGCGATGAAATGCCTGCTCGTCGACGACCATGCGCTGGTGCGTGATGCGCTCGCGCTGCTGATCGCGCTGCAGCATCCGGATGTGGACCTGCGCCACGCAGGGCGGCTGCGCGAGGCCCGCGCGGTGCTCCAGGCGGAGCCCGACGTCGATCTCGTGCTGCTCGACCTCGCCCTGCCCGACAGCGCCGGCCTGGCCACGCTGCTCGCCTTGCGAGAGGCCGCACCCGACGCGCGCACCGTCGTGCTCTCGGCCGACGACCGGCCGGAAACCGTGCTCGCGGCCATCGATGCCGGCGCCGCCGGGTTCATCCCGAAGGCCACCGAATCACGCCTGCTGCGCGAGGCCCTCGCCACCGTGCTGCGCGGGGGCGTCTACGTGCCGGCGCTGGCGCTGGACGCGCACCCGGCGCCGCCCGGGCAGCCGGCCTCGACCGAGCACCTCGGCCTGACGCTGCGCCAGATCGAGGTGCTGCGGATGCTCATCGACGGTCGCAGCAACAAGCTCATCGCCCGCGAGCTCGACCTCGCGCCATCGACGGTGAAAACCCACCTCGAGGCGATCTTCCAGCGGCTTCAGGTCAACTCGCGCACCCAGGCGGTGGTGGCGGCGGCGCGGCTCGGCCTCAGGCTCTGACGTCGTGCGCGGGCACCAGCGCCTGCACCGCAGACAGCAGTTCATCCGACGCGAAGGGCTTGTGCATCACCGGCAGGTCGCTTGCCCGCAACTGCGCCACGTCGGCCGGCGAGGTGTCGCCGGTGACGACGAGCACCGGCACGCGGCCGAAGCGGTCGCGCAGCCGCAGCGCCAGGTCCAGGCCGCTGCCGTCGGGCAGGCGTTGATCGGTGATGAACAGGTCGGGCGCGGCGGCGCTCGCGTCGATGGCGTCGCCCGCGGCGGCGGCGATGTCGAACGCGCGCACCTGGGCGCCCCAGGCGCAAAGCCGCAGGCGCAGCGCCTCGCGCACGTCGGGATCGTCCTCGACCAGCCAGAGCTTCAGCCCCGCCAGCCCGTCGGCTGCGGCAACCGGCGCGACGACGGTGGCCGGTTCCTCGCTTGCGGCCAGCGGCAACTCGATCGAGAAGCAGCTGCCCCGGCCGGGCTGCGAACGCAGCGCCAGCGGAGCGCCCAATACCGCCGCCGCCCGCTTGACCAGCGACAGGCCCAGACCGATGCCGTGCGCCCGCTCGCGCGCCGGGTTGTCGAGCTGCACGAACTCCTCGAACACCAGCGCCTGGCTTTCGGGTGCGATGCCGACCCCCGTGTCCCACACCTGCAGCAGCACCCGTTCGCCGCGGCGGCGAAGGCTGACGAGCACGCCGCCGCTTTCGGTGTAGCGCACCGCATTGCCGACCAGGTTGCGCACCATCTGCTCGAGCAGCAGCGCGTCGGACCAGGCCACGAACGATCCTGCCCGCAGGCGCAGCTCGATGCCCTTGTGGCGCGCGGCCTCGCGCTCGTCGCCGACCACCGATTCGAGCAGCGGCCGAAGCGCAACCCGTCCGAGTCGCGCCTGCACGGCGCCGGCATCGAATCGCGACAGGTCCAGCAGTCCCTTCAGCAAGGCGTTCAGCGCCTGCACCGAATCGCCGATGCGGTCGAGCACTCGGTGCATCTTCGGCGGCAGCCCGGCGTCGCGCAGCAGGTCGGCGAGCAGGCCGATACTGACCACCGGCTGACGCAGGTCGTGGCTGGCGGCAGCGAGAAAGCGCGTCTTCGCCGCGTTGGCCAGCTCCAGCTCGCGGGTGCGCTCGGCCACCTTGCGTTCGAGCTGCTCCGCGTGGCCCTCCACCGCCCCGAGCGCGCCCACCAGGCGGTCGAGCTGCGCCCAGGCGAACACGATCAGCGCGATCGGCGCCGCATATTGCATCCAGTAGAAATCATCCACCGAGGTCAGGCCCCGGATGTAGAAGTAGTCGTGCAGGGGCGCCAGGCAGAGCATCGTCACGCTGGCCAGCAGCGCCACCCGCGTCCCACCCCCCTCGCGCCGCGTGGCCAGCACCATCAGCACGAGCGAGGGCAGGAGCGAAGCCAGCACCAAGGGGTAGGTCAGCACGCGCATCTGCTGCACGGCGTCGAAGCTCACCGAGACAACGGCGCCGACGATCAATGCGGCACCACCGAGGTCCATCGTGCGCCGGAACCAGCGCCAATCGCGGCCGGCCCAGGCCAGGGCGAAGCGCGCCAGCAGCATCGCGGCGACCACATTGACAAGGTAGAAGAAGACGTCGGTGCCCGGCGTGTGCACCACCGTGCCCGTACTGCTGTAGGCGACGTTGCGCACCGACAGGAGTGCCAGCAGCGCGGCGAACAGGCCGAGCGCGCGCTCGCTGCGTCGCCGCCACCAGATCGACAGCATGAACAGCGCCAAGCCGACGCCGAACAGGTTCAGCGAGCGCGGCACCGAGAGGTGCAGCGCTTCGTCGCGCACCTGGGTGCGCCACACCGCGGATTCCGGGCCGAGCCGCAGCACCGACAGACCGGCGCGATAGTCGTGCACGACCTCGATTTCCAGCAGGTTGTCGCCCGCCTGCAGGAGATCGGGGGCAATGTCGACCCAGGTCGGCACCGGAACGCCGCGCCGCTCGGCGGCGGCCTCGAGCATGCTGCCGTGGATCCAGTGGCCGTTCAGACGCACCAGGTGGCGCGAGGACAGGCGCGGCGACTGCAGGCCCCACGGCTGGCGAGGCACGTTCTCGAGGTGGAATTCGATGCGATAGAGCGCGCGCCCGGTGTTGCCCAGGCCATCCAGCGCCCAGGTGTGCGGCAGGACGACGAGGCGCGACGGCGCGTCCCCGACGACAAGCTGCGCACGATCCAGGGTGAGAACGTCGAGAGAGGGCTCCGGAGGGACGGTGGCCGTCAGGTACAGCAACGTGCCCAGGACGCCGATCGCGGCGGCGCCGAAGATCAGCCGCGCCAGTCCAAATCGCAGTGCGCGCCGCATGCGGCGGATTGTGAGGCGTCGGAGGAAGGCTTTGCAGCCGGTCGATTGGCCGATCCCGCAGAATCCCGACGTACGGCTCAGTCGTCGATCATCGCCGTTCGCCCGCTCGACCCGCGCCGCAGCAACGCTAGTAGGTGTCGACGTCCAGGACCGCGCGCGCGAAGGCCTGCGGGGCCTCCTGCGGAAGGTTGTGACCGATGCCGCCCGTGATCGTCCGGTGCGCATACTTGCCGGTGAACTTCATCGCGTAGGCGCTGGGATCGGCATGGGGCGCCCCGTTGGCATCGCTTTCGAGGGTGATGGTGGGCACGGCGATGACGGGGGCTCCGGCGAGGCGCTTCTCGAACTCGTCGTATCGGGCTTCGCCCTCGGCCAGGCCGAGCCGCCAGCGGTAGTTGTGGATGGTGATGGCCACGTGGTCGGGGTTGTCGAATGCCGCGGCGCTGCGCTCGAAGGTGGCGTCGTCGAAGTTCCACTTCGGCGAAGCGGTCCTCCAGATGAGCTTGGCGAAGTCGCGCCGGTACTTCTCGTAGCCCAGGCGACCGCGCTCGGTCGAGAAGTAGTACTGATACCACCACTGCAACTCGGCCTCCGGGGGCAACGGAGCCTTGCCCAGCGCCTGGCTGCCGATCAGGTAGCCGCTCACGGACACCATCGCCTTGCACCGCTCGGGCCACAGCGCCGCAATGATGTTGGCCGTCCGGGCGCCCCAGTCGAAGCCGGCAATCAAGGCGGTGCGAATCCCGAGGACATTCATGAACTCGACGGTGTCGAGCGCGAGTGCCGAAGGCTGAGCATTGCGCAGGGCCGTGCTCGAGAGAAAGCGCGTCGCGCCGTAGCCGCGCAGGTACGGGATGAGAACCCGATATCCCGCGGAGGCGAGCAACGGTGCGACCTCGAGAAAGCTGTGAATGTCGTAGGGCCAGCCATGCAGCAGAACGACCGCCGGGCCGTTGCCCGGGCCGGCCTCGGCGTAGCCGACGTTCAGCACGCCCGCATCGACCTGCTTCAACGGACCGAACGGCTTCGCCGGATTCGTGTCGCCCAGGCTGGTCCCGGCCTGCGCGCTCGCGGAATCCGGCAGGGCGAACCCGGCCGCGGCGACGGTCATTGCCGCGGCGCCCAGGAAGCGGCGACGGCCTGGCTCGATCTCTTGCGGCATTTCGACCTCCTCGCGCGCTTCAGGCCACGCCCGATCCTGATTCAGGACTCCAGATACCGATCTGCCAAGGTGTCCAGCGCGGCAGGCGTCAGGCCGAGGCGGTGCGTCAGGTACCGGTCGATCTCACCGTGCTCGGCTTCGATGGCGTCGAGCGCGGCACCGAGAAAGCTTTCCTGGACCCGCCAAAGCACCCTGAGAGCCTCCGGTGGCGTGCGGGCGTGCGGGACCTCGGGTGGCTCGAAAACCTCGTTCGTCAGCAGATAGTCCCGCATGACCTGCTCGCGGGAGACCCCGAGGGCTAGGAGGACGAGCGCGGCGGCGACGCCGGTTCGATCCTTGCCTGCAGTGCAATGGAAGACCAGCGGACCTTCCTCGCGCAGGAGCTGCTGGAAGAGCTCGCCGAAGCGGCCCGCCTGCTCGTTGACGAGCGAGCGGTACAGGTCCTCCATCAACCCGACCACGATCGGCCCGGTGAGCTCGCGCTCCGTGGACGCCATCTCCTCCATCCGCTGGACGACCGTCGGCTCGATCGCCAGCGAATGCTGGACGACGCCGGGCAGCTGGTAGGGGCTCGCCGCGCGTTCCGCCAGGCCGCGGAAATCGATCGACCTTTGGAGTCCGAGGCCGGACAGGGAGGCATGGTCATCCCGGGTCAAGCGGCTCAGGTGATCCGACCGGAACAGCCGCCGCCAGCGCACAGGGCGCCCCTCCCGACCGGCATAGCCGCCCAGGTCTCTGAAGTTCGTCGCGCCCTGAAGGCGCACAAGCCTCATGGGATGCTTCTCCATCCCGGCATTGTCGCGCGGCGAGGTCGGCGAGGCTCGGGCTCTGACCTTCGTGCGCAGACCGCGCAGGCCTCTACTTGCCGCTGAAGCGGGGAGCGCGCTTTTGCGCCCAGGCGGCCCGCCCCTCACGCAGGTCGGCGGACTCGAATGCGCGCTGGATGTCCGCTTCGAGGTCGCCGGCGTGCAATGTCCCGCGCGCGATCCGGTTGAGGTGACGCTTCATGCCGAGCATGGCGAGCGGCGCCATGGCCGCGCAGGCCTGCCCCAGACGCGAGACCTCCTCTTCGAGCTTGTCGGCCTCCACCAGATGCGTCAGGAAACCGATCTCCTTCATCTGCCGCGCGTTCAGCTTCTCGGCGGTCAGGAACAGACGCTTGGCGTTGTCCAGTCCGAGGCGGGCGACGTAGCGTTCCAGGCCGCTGCGGTAGTAGTGCAGGCCCAGGCGGGCCGCCGGCATGAACATGTCGATGCCGTCGGCTCCGAGCCGGAAGTCGCAGGCCAGCGCCAGATCGGTCGCACCCCCGTAGACGCTTCCGTGCAGGACCGCGATGCAGACGGGGCGCGCCTCTTCCACCGCATCCACCACGGCGGCAAAGTCGATGCGTCGGTCCCCGCCGATGCTGCCGATGTCGTAACCGCTGCAGAAATACCTGCCGGTTCCGCGAAGCATCAGCACCAGGACCTCCGGCCTGCCGTTGACCTCGGCAAGGAGGGCTGCCAGCCGTTCCAGGTCATCCGGCGTCAACCGGTTGGCCTGCTCGGGGCGGCGCAAGGTGATGGTGGCGACGGCGCCATCGAACGCGAGCTCGGGGAGGCCACCCCGGTCAACGGTGCTTGTCATGGGCGCGAATCAGGCCTTCTTGACCCAGGCGCTGCACCACCCCGCCGTCGCCACGGCCTTGCCGCCGAACAAGTTGCACCCTCCGGAGCGATCGCCCGCCTTGCCCTGAAACTGCTTGCAGTTGCCGCATGTCTGAGAGCCGTCATGGCTCGGATACTTGGTCGGGTCGACCTTCTTGGTGTCGGCCTTGTAGCCGAGCGCCACTGCCAGCGGATCGCTCTCGTCGACATCGGCGAGCGCCGGCGTATTTGCCAGGCCGAGCACCGATGTCGCAGCCACTGCGCGCAGGATGAACAAGCGGCGGTCGTTCGGTTTCATGGAATCCCTCGCCGCCATGCGGCGACGTTCGAAGTGGCCTTGCCAGGCATTGTGCCCTCGGCTCGTCCGTGAGGGGCTCCGCGGTCTTGCCGCCCCCACGGCGGCCGGCATGGGAAACAATACGAGGGCGACGCATCGGTTGACGAATCGAACGCCGTGCGCGAACGGAGCGCTGACATGACCGTCGGAAGACGCACGCCTTACCAGGAGACCGCCATGTTCGGCTCGAAAGGGAAGATCGCGCCGCGCTGTGGCTGCGGCTCGGGAGTCGAGCAGCACGACCTGAATCGCCGCGGGCTTCTTGCGGGAGCAGCGTCGCTCGGCATGTTCGCGGCCGCCGGCTGCGCCGGGATCGCGGTCGCGCCCTCGGCGCCTCACCGCATCGATGTTCACCACCACATCTCGCCGCCGCCCTGGGTGACTGCGCTGAGGGCGGCCAAGCTCGACTCGCCGCCCGTCAACAACTGGACGCCGCAAAAATCGATCGACGATCTGGATGCCGGCGGGATCGCCACCGCGGTCACGTCGCCGACGTTGCCCGCCGTCGGCTTCCTGAACGGCCAGGACGCTGCCGCCGTGGCGCGTTCCTCGAACGAATATGCGCGCAAGTTGGCCGACGACTCGCGCGGCCGCTTCCGCATGTTCGCGCTGCTGCCGATGCCGCACGTCGACGAGACCCTGAAGGAAATCGCCTATGCGCTGGATGTGCTCAAGGCCGATGGCGTGGCCTTCATGACCAGCTACGGCAACCAGTACCTGGGAGACAAGGCCTTCGTTCCGGTCATGGACGAGCTGAACCGCCGCAAGGCCACGGCCTACACGCACCCCAACGATCCGAGCTGTTGCCTCAACATCGCTTCGGGCGTGCCACCCGTCATCATCGAATACGGAACCGACACGACGCGCACCATTGCCAGCCTGGTGTTCTCCGGCACGGCTCAACGATGCAAGGACATCAACTTCATCTTCTCGCACGCCGGCGGCACGTTGAGTTCGCTCACCGAGCGCTTCCTGGTGCAGGCCGTGTCGTTTCCGGGGATGAAGGAGCGCGGTTTCACCTCCGAGACAGTGCTCGCCACGCTGCGCCGGTTCTACTACGACACCGCGCAGGCGGCCAATCCGGTGGCGATGGCCGCGCTGACCAAATTCGTCCCGGTCTCGAACATCGTCTTCGGAACCGACTATCCCTATCGCACGGCCGCCGAGCAGGCGAAGGGGCTGGCCGAGGTCTTTTCAGGCGCCGATCTGCGCGCCATCGAACGCGACAACGCAACGCGAATCCTGCCGGGCATGAGGCCTGCGTAAGTAGAAAGTCTTCTGATGCCGACGCCCACCGAATTCTTCCACTGGTACGTCGTCGACGAGCGAACGGGCAAGCGCGAGCTGACGACGTACAAGCTGACCCGCAAGGATGCGGAGAAAGCATTCCCCGGGGCCGAGCCGGATGTGTCGACGCGCGAGATTCGCGACGTGAGCGATCCGGGCGACGGGCCGCCAAACAGCAGGCCCGGGGAGAGGTGGGCCGACTAGGCCAGCCAGGTCGCTCGCATCCTCAGCTGCGCAGCCGCAAGGTCGTCAACGGCATGGACGGCTGATGGTCGCGTCCGGGCGTCGGCGGTGTCATGCGGCTTGTCGTTCGCCGCTCGTGGGTGCGTCATCGGCCTCGAACAGCACGTCCACCGCCCCTTCCCACAGCACGCGCCGGCCCAGCGCGCGCAGCCTGTCGCGGCTGTCGAGAAGGGTCATGAAGTGGTTGCCCGCCAGGGGCCCCATGCGGCTGGCAAAGCTGCAGGCACCGTAGGCGATTAGCAGCTCGGTCTCGCTGTAGCCGCCAGGGTAGAAGAGCACGTCGCCTGGGGCCGGGTGGCTGGTGTGGTTCTCGAAGCCGACGCCGAGCTGGAACTCGCCCAGAGGTATCCAGCAGGCTTCGCCGCTCCAGCGCACATGGATCATCTTCTGCCGATAGGGCAGCAGCTTGACAAAGGCCGCCACGGTGAGCGGAGCGTCGGGGTTCAAGGTAGCGGTGAAGACCTCCCCGGCGAGCACGACACGCAGCGTCTTTGGCATCATGGCTGCGGCGCTTGTGCGAACACGTCCATTGCCTGTGCCACGCCACTGCCGGCCAGTGCGACCCCGGACAGCTTCAAGCCCATCTCGACGCCCGCGAGCGTGCCCATCAGCGTCAGGTCGTTGCAGTCGCCAAGGTGGCCGATGCGGAACATGCGGCCCTTCAGCTTGCCCAGGCCGGTACCCAAGGACATGTCGAAGCGCTCGTGAATCAGCCGCCGCACGGCATCGGCATCGACGCCGCGGGGCGTGATCACGCCGGTCAGCACCGGCGAATAGACCGCCGGGTCGGCGCACTGGATCGGCAGGCCCCAGGCCTGCACCGCGGC